>ERZ1106983.1122-NODE-1122-length-26114-cov-3.998926_pt1 | contig 26114 bp, 20 predicted proteins | sample MGYA00403693_ERZ1106983 | MGnify/ENA primary metagenome ERZ1106983 (study PRJEB35170, sample SAMEA104062420) | human gut metagenome | biome: human gut; feature: human-associated habitat; material: faeces | place: Denmark | collected 2012-07-13 ...
TAATCTGATGTGGCTGTCTACCATGGCAGAGAACCGGATCATCAAGCTTGGCAAAAAATGTGATTTTGAATGCCATCAGATGGAGCATCAGATCAGTGCTTATACCAACTGCAGTCATGGATGTGGACTTGCTGTGCTGCATCCGGTTTATTATCGGCATATCTGTCAGGCAGGCGCAAAGAAATTTGCCCGCTTTGCGGAAAATGTCGCCTGTTTTCCGTTTCTTACCACAGGGACTTTGATGATGCTCTGGTTTTCGAGAATTTTCTCTGCCTTGTCTTCCTCTGCGATATAAGTGATCAATGCCAGCAGGTCTTTATCCTTGCAGTCAGTATCTATCAGTTTATCATAACCGCCAATTGCCTGGCAGACAGATTGGAATTCTCCTTTACTTAATCCTTTTTCTTTCATATCTATAAACTGATATTTAATTCCCCGTTCTTTGAAATAGCGTTCTGCTTTCTTGCTGTCAAAGTTTTTCTTTGTACCAAAAATCTGTATATTCATAGTCTAATGCTTTCTCCCATTTTCCAGAGGATTGTTGTTCCTGTTCACTTTAAATTTCCATCTATTTCACATTTTTTTCAAATTCTCACCACATATTTCTCACATTTTCCGGTTATATTAATACCTGTACAGAGCAAAGAGTAATTGCAAATAAAACTTTTTCTTTTTCATACTTTTGCCGGGAATCCATAAGGTTCCCGGCCTCCTTCTTTTATTCCGATATTTTTCAGTCCTATTCCATTAAATTTTCTTTTTAATATGGTTATAGATATTCAGTCCTTTTGTCTGTCCGTATTTGGAAATGATAGATCTGTAAATCTGCTGCTTTCTGTTTTTGTCTTCTGCATTTTTCTCCACAGTTGTTGAAACATAATTTACCACTTCCTTTGGCATGCCTGCCTTGTCGAGAACCAATATCAATTCCTGCTGTAATCTCTTTGTTCCGGCTTTCATGTCAATTATCTTTTGTTTTGGCTTTTTTGTATTCTGCTTCTCTGATTGTTTGACAGACTGCTTTTCAGATTGTTCATTCAACTGTTTTTCTGCTTTCTGATCAGTTTGTTCTGCTACCTGTCTGTCTTTTTCTTTACCGATCTGTTTTTTTACCTGTTTTCTTGTCTGTACCTGTTTTCCGGAAATCTTCTCGTTTCTGGAGATTTTCACATTTTTTTCTGCTTTCCAGAATTCTATAATATGGTCAAATCCTGTATCTTTGCTGATTACAACAATTTTGCATTCTTCATCCTGACCTGTGCATTCTTTTCCTATCAGATATCCCAGATAAGAGCCCAGATGCATATCTGCAGACTGATTTCCTGTCGGTACTTTATGTGTGACCAACTTTGCTTCTCCGTGATCATTAATAATATCCAGATCTATTTTTCTGCTGTTGTCTGTATAAAAAAGATGGATAATATCTGTTTCCCGTAATTTTTCACATCCTTTGAAGCCTTCACTTCCTACATTTTCATAATCAATCAAATAATAAGTTTTAATAATCTTCATCCTCTCTTTTTTTCTCTGCTGTATAATACTCTGTCATTTTTCAGACAGATAATTCTTTCCTATTTTAACATGCATCTTTTATCAGCACAACCACATAGTGGCAACTCTCCTGGTTAGTATTTCCTGGTTGTCTTTCCTGTCTGTTCCATCCAGACAGAATATTATCATATCCACGAATAGTATTCCCATATTGCCACTATAATAAATTTACATACCTTTTGTGAAAAATGACGGATTTTTCATCAAATTCCAGTTGATAAATCTTTAACAAAATTCAAAAAAAGGCAAAAATCCTGTTGATTTTAAGCGTTAAATATGTATAATAGTAAAAGAGAAGCGATACCCATTCGCTTTTATGGTAAGGTATCTTAAGCCTGTTTAAACAGGCGCTTTCATTAACGAAGAAAAGAGGTTAAACGTAAGATGGCAAAAATCGATTTAAGCAAGTATGGCATTACCGGAACTACAGAAATTGTCTACAATCCTTCTTATGAAGTATTATTTGAAGAAGAAACCAAACCGGAACTGGAAGGCTTTGAAAAAGGTCAGGTCAGCGAACTTGGTGCAGTTAACGTTATGACAGGTATCTACACAGGACGTTCTCCTAAAGATAAATACATCGTTATGGATGAGAACTCCAAAGATACAGTATGGTGGACAACAGACGAATACAAAAACGATAACCATCCTGCAACTCAGGAAGCATGGGATGCAGTAAAAGAAATCGCTAAAAAAGAGCTCTCCAACAAGAGACTTTTCGTAGTAGATGCATTCTGCGGTGCTAACAAAGATACTCGTATGGCTATCCGTTTCATCGTTGAAGTTGCTTGGCAGGCACATTTCGTAACAAATATGTTCATCCAGCCAACAGCTGAAGAACTTGAAAACTTCGAGCCAGATTTCGTTGTATACAACGCTTCCAAAGCTAAAGTTGAAAACTATAAAGAATTAGGCCTTAACTCTGAAACAGCTGTAATGTTCAACATCACAACTAAAGAGCAGGTTATCGTAAACACATGGTACGGCGGAGAAATGAAGAAAGGTATGTTCTCTATGATGAACTACTTCCTTCCACTGAAAGGCATGGCTTCCATGCACTGCTCTGCAAACACAGATATGAACGGCGAAAACACAGCTATCTTCTTCGGTCTTTCCGGAACAGGTAAAACAACTCTTTCCACAGACCCGAAACGTCTCCTGATCGGTGATGACGAGCATGGCTGGGATGACAACGGCGTATTCAACTTCGAAGGTGGATGCTACGCTAAAGTTATCAACCTTGACAAAGAATCTGAGCCGGACATCTACAAGGCAATCAAACGTAACGCTCTTCTTGAGAACGTAACACTTGATGCTGAAGGCAAGATTGATTTCGCAGATAAGAGTGTAACAGAGAATACTCGTGTATCTTATCCGATCAACCACATTGAAAACATCGTTCGCCCGATCTCTTCTGCACCGGCAGCTAAGAATGTAATCTTCCTGTCCGCAGACGCTTTCGGAGTACTTCCTCCAGTATCTATCCTAACAGAAGCTCAGACTCAGTACTATTTCCTGTCTGGATTCACAGCTAAACTTGCTGGTACAGAGCGTGGAATCACAGAGCCTACACCTACATTCTCTGCTTGCTTCGGACAGGCATTCCTTGAACTGCATCCGACAAAATACGCAGAAGAACTTGTTAAGAAAATGGAAAAGAGCGGAGCAAAAGCTTACCTGGTTAACACAGGATGGAACGGAACAGGAAAACGTATCTCCATCAAAGATACTCGTGGTATCATCGATGCAATCCTTAACGGAGATATCCTTAACGCTCCTACTAAGAAAATCCCATTCTTCGATTTCGAAGTTCCTACAGAGCTTAACGGCGTAGACACAGGTATCCTTGATCCTCGTGACACATATGCTGACGCTTCTGAATGGGAAGAAAAAGCAAAAGATCTTGCCGGAAGATTCATCAAGAACTTTGCTAAATACGAAGGAAACGCTGCTGGTAAAGCACTTGTTGCAGCTGGTCCTCAGTTATAATTATAATTGCTGAATTAAAGTTAATTATAATTAAATTATAATTTTATTGTCCAAATGAGTACGAAAGGGATGCGAGTAATTCGCATCCCTTTTTCATGTTGTTTCGGTGGTCAAGCGGATATTCGCAATCCGCTTCGCTACAGGGCTCTGAGTTTTTCTGCCACTTTCTCATATGCGGGTACCGGAACGTGATATTCTTCTCCCATTCTTACTACTTCGTAAACTAATCCGTCAATTTCGGACTGTTTTCCTGCCATGATATCCCGCTGCATGGAAGTGGTTGCTTCCGGTGCGAGGTTGGAAAGGATTTTTAAATTTACTTCTGCCATATCTTTCTGGAAAGGAACTCCCATGGCTTCTGCAAGTGCTGCGATTTCTTTTATCATGGTCTTAAAAAGTTCTCTGGCTTCGCCTTCTTTCTGGAAATCTGCGGCAGTTGCGTGGTAATAGAGTCCTGCTGCCCCGATCGGGGATACATAGGAAAATTTCTCCAATGCTTCACGGCGGATGTTTTCCGAAAGAGTCCCGTCGATATGACTGTCACAGAGGTCTTTCTGAATCTCTTTCAGTTCCGGTCGGAATTCTGCTTTGTCTCTTACGCCGAATACAATGTGCAGGATCTGTCCATGCTGGAGAAGTTTTCCCGGTTCTTTAATGTTGGCAGAAACATAGATGCAGCCGTCCGTTACCAGAAGATCCGGCAGTTCTTTCTGCATTTTTCCACCTGTTCCATATATATTCAACACTGGAATTACGATAGTATTTTTCCTGGCAATGCGTTTGATAAACGGAATCGTTTCCTGTAAGGAATAGCCTTTTACGCAGACAAAAATTACGTCCGGATGCTCTGCATAATGCTCCATATCTGTAGCAGGAATGCTTATGTTTTCCTCTGTTTTATCCCACATTTTCTCCAATGTAAGACCCTGTTTCTGGATCTTTTTCAGGTGTTCGCCTCTCGCGATCAGGGTTACGTCCTTGCCTGCTTTTTTCATATAATATCCGGTAACACCACCGGTTCCTCCGGCTCCAATGATTAAGTATTTCATATTTATTTTCTGCCCCGCTTTCATCGTTTTGATTCTTATATCATAGCACAATTGCAATTTTTCTTCAGTATATTTTATGCATTACGCTGACATAATTTTGCATTGACAGTTTATTTTTTGCCCTGTAATATCAATGGTATCAATATCAGAATATATTACACAGGAAAAGTATTAAGATGGAACGATATCTGGAATTTAGAATAGATGAACAAACTACAGAACTTAAAATGGAAGCATTTCTGAAAAAGAATGCAGGACTTACAAAACGGCAGATCAGCCAGGCGAAGTTTCGACCGGACGGGATTACCAGAAACGGAGTTCGCTGTCGTGTAACTGAGACAATATATCCAGGCGATGTGATCCGCGTTTGTCTGGAGGAAGCCGGGACTGCTTCTGCGCATCTTGAAAATTATAATGACGGAATCAAAAGTAAAGATTTGTCGGATTTCCATTCCAACAAAGCTTCAGCTCCAGTTTCCAAAACTTCTTTTTCTCTGAATATTTTATATGAAGATACGGATATTCTGGCAGTTGATAAACCGGCAGGAATGGTTACGCATCCGACGGGAATGCATTATACAGACAGCCTCTCCAATCTTGTTGCCGGTTACTTTCGAGAGAAAAATGAACAGGTCTGTGTCCGCCCGGTGGGGCGGCTGGATCAGGAGACTTCCGGGATTGTGGTTTTTGCCCAAAATCAGGTAGCAGCTTCAAGGCTTCAATCTGTAAAATCTCCATGCAAAATTCACAAGCAATATCTTGCCGCTGTATCCGGTACTTTGCCTGTAGATATGCCTGGTGTCTGGCATACCTTAGATTTACCGCTGATGCAGGACCCGGAGAATCATCTGAAAATGAAAACTGCTGCTGATCTTTCCTTACATTCATCTGCATTATCGGGAAAAATCAAAACAGCAGTTACTCATTATCATACTCTTTTTTCCAGTCAGGACTGGTCGCTTATCACACTTAAGCTGGATACCGGACGTACCCACCAGATCCGTGTCCATATGGCATCCACAGGACATCCTTTGCTTGGAGATACTCTTTATCATTCAGACGATAAAATATCTTCCTGTGCTTCCTTTTCCAGGGCAGCCCTTCATGCATGGAAAGTTTCTTTTCAGCATCCTTTCAGAGATGAAATGCTCCTTCTGGAAGCACCATTACCTTTCGATTTTCGTGAACTGGTTTCACTTTCAGGGTCTGATCTGTTGTCTATTTAAGCTTCAAATTCTTTGATCAGATTTACCATTTCAATGGCACTGAGTGCACAGTCATAGCCTTTATTTCCTGCTTTTGTACCTGCGCGTTCAATTGCCTGCTCGATGTTTTCTGTGGTAAGTACTCCGAATAATACCGGAACTCCTGTTTCCAGTGATACTGATGCAATCCCTTTGGAAACCTCATTGCATACATAATCATAATGACTGGTATTTCCACGAATCACAGCACCTACGCAGATAACCGCATCATACTTTCCACTTTTTGCCATTTTAGACGCGATCAGTGGGATTTCAAAAGCACCTGGTACCCACGCTACCTGGATGTCCTCTTCTTTTACATTGTGACGTGTCAGCCCATCCATGGCACCACTTACCAGCTTGGAAGTTATAAATTCATTGAAGCGGGCTGCTACAATTCCTACTTTCATTCCATCTGATACTAATTTTCCTTCTAATGTTTTCATTTTTTCTGGTCCTTTCATCTGTAAATTTATATTTTTTAACCTGTACAGGTTTTTATATACGGTAAATTTTATTTTCGGGAACGTTATCGTTATATATGAAAATCCCCGCTGTATTTAATACTTCAGAATATGTCCCATTCGTAATTGTTTTGTCTTAAGATAACGCAGATCATACGCTGTGGCATTCATCTGTATCGGAACTCTCTGTTTGATCCTGATGCCAAATTCTTCCAACTGATAAACTTTATCCGGGTTATTTGTCAGCAGCCTCAGCTCTTTTACCCCAAGATTTCTCAGAATCTGCGCACCAATGTAGTATTCTCTTTCGTCTCCGGCAAATCCAAGTGCCAGATTCGCTTCGAGTGTATCCATTCCCTGTTCCTGAAGTTCATAGGCACGAAGTTTATTGATCAGTCCGATTCCTCTTCCTTCCTGTCTCATATAAAGGAGTATCCCTCTGCCTTCTTCCTCAATCTGGGCCATCGCCGCTGCAAACTGCTGTCCGCAGTCACAACGCTGTGATCCAAAAACGTCTCCTGTCAGGCACTCTGAATGCACACGGCACAGAACGTTTTCTCCATCTCCGATTTCACCTTTTACCAGTGCTACATGATGTTCCCCATTCAGGCGATTTACAAATCCATACGCCATAAACTCTCCGTATCTGGTCGGCATTTTTGTGGTCGTCACGCGATCCACCAGAATATCATGGCATTTACGGTAATTCTGAATATCTTTAATTGTTATGAATTTAAGATTCCACTTTCCGGCAAGTTCCCGTAACTCAGAAGTCCGCATCATAGTGCCGTCTTCTCTCATAATTTCACAGCACAGCCCGCACTGTTTTAACCCTGCAAGTCTGCACAGGTCTACAGTTGCCTCTGTATGTCCGTTTCTTTCCAGAACACCGTTCTTCTTCGCCAGAAGTGGAAACATATGTCCGGGGCGTCTGAAATCTTCGGGTTTTGCATTCTCATCCACACATTTCATGGCAGTAACAGAACGTTCTGCCGCAGAGATTCCTGTAGTGGTGCTGATATGGTCTACGGAAACAGTAAAAGCAGTTTCGTGATTATCTGAATTTTCTGCTACCATCTGCGGGAACTGCAGTTTTCTTACATATTCCTCAGACATTGGCATACAGATAAGTCCTTTTCCGTGAGTTGCCATAAAGTTAATATTTTCTGTTGTGGCAAACTCTGCTGCACAGATAAAATCTCCTTCATTCTCTCTGTCCGGATCATCCGTTACCAGAATAATTTTTCCATTCCGAAGTTCTTCCAGAGCTTCTTCTACTGAATCAAATCCGTTCATTTTTTCTCTCCTTATGCAATGTATTTTCTGATACAATATATTTTTCTGTTGTTAAGAGGGCAAAATCATTCGTATTGGCTGCTTATCTGGTTCGTGTCAGGCAGATAAAACATCCACTGTACAGTTCTGCATCAATCGAATAACCGCTTTGTGGTTAATTCTGTCAAAAGCCATACTTATTCAGAAAATCCCGTGTAATATTACTTTTTATCGGCTGTTCTTTCACAGGCGTTATTAATTTTTCCACGTATTTTCCAATTATGTCTGTCTCCAGATTAACGATATCTCCTTCTTTGCGTTCTCCGAGGACTGTAATCTTTACTGTATGAGGAATTGCAGAAATGGAAAAGTCTGTTTCTGAGACTTTTGCCACTGTAAGACTGATTCCATCAACTGTTACAGAACCTTTTGTCACAATATATTTCATAATTTGTGGTGAAGCCTGAATGGTGTACCAGACAGCATTATCATCTCTGCGAATTTCCGTGATTTTTCCTGTTCCATCCACATGCCCGGCAACAATGTGTCCTCCAAATCTTCCATTTGCAGGCATTGCCCTTTCCAGATTTACATGCTGTCCCAAAGAAAGCTGAATCAGCGCAGAACGATTCAATGTCTCATGCATCACATCTGCTGTAAAACCATCTTCCAGACATGCAGTTACAGTGAGGCAGATTCCATTTACAGCTACACTGTCCCCTGTTTTCAGATCATCCAGAATTTTCTCTGCCCGTATCGTAAATACTGCTGAATTTGCTCCTTTTTTTATTTTTTTCACAGTTCCCAGTTCTTCAGCAATTCCCGTGAACATTACTCTTCACCTCACTCTCTATAAGAAAATCATCTCCTATTCTGATTATTTCGCTGTTTTTTAATAATGTTGCGCTGGCAGGATCAGGAAATCCTTTTCCTTCTATCGGTGTCTTTGCACTTTCTCCCCCAAAAAGTTTGGGCGCTATATAGGTCTGGACTTTCTGAACAATACCGCTTTCGAGTGCTGACCAGTTTAAAGTGCCTCCTCCTTCCAGTAAGATACTGTCTATCTTTGCAGCTCCCAGAAGTTCCATTAGTCTGTTTAAATCTATGTGTCCGTTTTTTTCCGGGACATCCAGAACTTCACATCCCATATCTTCATAATTCTTTATCTTCTGCTGGTCTTTACTGCTGGTTGCAAAGATTGTTGGAATTGTTGATGCCGTTTTCACAATTCTGGAATTCAGTGGTGTCCGCAAGTGGGAGTCACAGATAATACGCACAGGATTTCTGCCGTTTTCCAGTCTGCATGTAAGCATCGGATCATCTGCCAGCACAGTTCCCACTCCAGCCATAATCCCCGTATATTTCAATCTCTGTTTCTGCACATGCATTCTGGCAGCTTCGCCTGTCACCCATCTGGATGCGCCTGTATAAGTGGCAATTTTTCCATCCATGGTCATCGCATATTTCATGACTACATATGGTTTTTGATTCTGTATGTAATAGAAAAATGCTTCATTGAGTTTATCGCACTCTTCTTTTAAAACGTTTTCCGTTACTTCGATCCCATGCTCTTTCAGAATCCGGATTCCTTTTCCTGAAACCAGGGGATTAGGGTCCGAGGAACCAATGATCACACGTCTGATCCCCGATTCCAGGATTGCATTGACACACGGAGGCTGTTTCCCGTAATGGCAGCAAGGCTCCAGAGTAACATATATGGAGGCACCTTCTGGCTGTTCTGTACATGATGCCAGAGCTTCCCTTTCTGCATGAGGTTCACCGTATTTTCTGTGATATCCCTGGCCAATGACTTTTCCTCTTTTGACGATCACGGCACCTACCATTGGGTTAGGTGCTGTAAATCCCATTCCTTTTTGTGCCAGTTCTAACGCCATTTTCATATATTGCCTGTCTTTTTCCATATCCGTTATATCTTTCAATCCCTCATCTCCTGTTCTTCTGATGGTACTGATGATACCAAAAAAGCCCCGGTGTCTTTCAACATCCAGGGCCTGTAAATTAATATCTGTTTGAATTATCTTCGTGTGAATCTGACTTTTTGCTTCATCATTAAAACTGCTTTGATGATATTAAAAAGCTCTGGAATAAATTTATTATTCCAGAGCAGTCGCTTTCACAGATCAGTTAATTCTTCTGTATCTCTACTACTATCTTCTTTCATCCAGACTGTACTGTCGGCTTCGGAATTGCACCGAATCATACCTTACGGCTCGTGGGCTTTACCACCGGTAGGGAATTGCACCCTGCCCTGAAGATCTTATTTTATTTTTATCAGCAATTTCTAAATTTTATCCTGCTGATGTCTGAAAGTATACTCTTAACTTTTATTTATGTCAAGATTTTTTCAAACATATAATTTCAGTTTTTCAGGAAAGTAATTCTCTTACCATCTCTGCATTGAATGTCACACCTGTCAGGTGGTCTACTTCAATCTGGTACAGGGCATTGGCTGCAATATGCTCTGCCGCCTGTTCCAGGTCACGGATTCCGCTGGTGTTTTTGTGTTTCTCAACAATAGCCTCCAGACCGTCTTCTGTCACTACGCATTCTTCTGCTTTGAGGCTCATACGTTTCAGAACTTTCGGAAGTACATATTTGGAGAAGATAATCTTCTTCTCTTCTGAGGTGTAATCCGGAATATCGATCACTGCAAAACGGGACATCAGAGGTGCGCTGATCTGGGATTTATCATTTGCTGTAGCGATCGGATAAACGCCCACTGTCGGCACCATACATTCCATGTAGTTATCTGTAAATCCAAGGTTGTCAAGCAGTGTCAGAAGTACATCTGCCGGGTTTCCGTTGCCCTTGCCTGATGCTGCTTTATCAAGCTCGTTGATGATGAATACAAGGTTGGATTCTCCTGCTGCTGAGAAGGCTTCCATGATGATTCCAGGCTTTGCGTTTGCATAGATTCTGGAGCTTCCTGTGAGCTGTTCCGGATCGTTGATGGAACTCATATCCAGAGTTGTCCACGGAAGTTTCAGGATACGGGCAACCGCATAGGCAATCTGAGATTTACCTGTACCTGCCGGGCCTACAAGAAGAAGTCCGTATGCCGGAAGTGTATGGGTACGGTTGATCTGAATGATCGTCTCAATGATACGCTGCTTTACAGATTCCATTCCGTAGAGTTCTTCGTCAAGGATTCTGCGGGCTTCCTGAGGATCAATTGCTTCAAAGTAATTACTCTTCCACTGTACATTCATCATAATGGAAAGAGCTCGCTGAGCATGGCGTCTTTCCTCCGGAGATACTTCGTGGGAACGGGCAACTGCAAGGTTTCTTCTTGCCCAGAGACGGATGTTGTCCGGAAGGGTTCTGCCTGCGCAGGTCATAAAATCAGTGATGCTCTGAATACTTGTCAGCTTCATTTCATCTCCTGTTTCTTCCTCATCTTCGTCTTCTGCGATCTCTGCCGGTGCACTGCTTGCAAGAAGTCTCTCGATCATAAACTGAAGAAATCCGTCCTCTGCGGAGAGCTTTGTGCCGCCGCCGAATGCAGTCTCACGAATCTTATAAACTGCATATCCTTTCTCCTGATTCTGTCCGGAAAGACGCACATTGATATGATTCTCTCCAAGCCATTTCAGAAGGCTTACGAATCTTGAATCAATGCTGAGAATATCTGCTGCGAAAGTTCCATCGTCCTCTTTAAACTCAAAGGAAGTACATTTGATCGGGTTTGTAAAAATACCGCAGGAATGATGTTTCCACTGGCGGCTACTGTTATCAAGAACCATGATCGGTTTCTCAGGGGATGTTTCCTGTTCATTGGACTGGAAAGTCGTGTAGGTACATTCAGACTGTACACCTGGTTTCTTGTCTGAAGCACCGCTGAAATCAAATACTGGCATGGTGTGTTTACTCCTTTTATCTTATCCTTATTCAGTGTAAAATTTTGTATAATTCCTTATTATTTTAGCAGAATCTTTCCTTTTTATCAATTATGGAAATGTATTTCCTGTATAATTATTCACAAATTTAGCTGCTTTTTGATTCTGACCACTTTTCTCTTCCAATATATCATAATACCATACAGATATATGGTATTATTTAGCGTACATAAAACCATACTGGTGTAACATAATACCTATTTATTCTCTCAAAATCATTGACGGTAACATTCGCAGGCTTTATAATAGGGATAACTGAGAATTTCCAGATACTCTCTGGGAAATCGGAATTCACTTTTAGGAGAGCAAAATGAGCAAAATTATTTTAACCGGTGACCGTCCAACCGGCCGCCTTCATGTTGGACATTATGTTGGTTCATTATCCGAGCGTGTTCGTTTACAGAACTCCGGCTTATATGATGAAATTTATATTATGATCGCAGATGCACAGGCATTAACAGATAACGCTGAACACCCTGAGAAAGTTCGCCAGAACATCCTTCAGGTTGCCCTGGATTATCTTGCATGCGGCATTGATCCTGAGAAATCCACTATCTTTATCCAGTCCATGGTTCCGGAACTTACAGAGCTTACTTTCTATTATATGAACCTTGTTACTGTGGCACGTGTACAGCGTAATCCTACAGTTAAATCTGAAATCCAGATGCGTAATTTTGAGGCAAGCATCCCTGTTGGATTCTTCTGCTATCCGATCAGCCAGGCTGCAGATATCACTGCATTCCGCGCTACTACTGTTCCGGTTGGCGAAGATCAGCTTCCAATGCTCGAGCAGTGCAAGGAGATCGTCCACAAATTTAATACTGTTTATGGTGAAACTCTGACAGAGCCTGAGATTATTCTGCCATCCAATAAAGCATGCTTACGTCTGCCAGGTATTGACGGAAAAGCAAAAATGAGCAAATCTCTCGGAAACTGCATCTACCTTTCAGATGAAGAAGCTGATGTTAAGAAGAAAGTTATGTCCATGTTCACAGACCCGAATCATCTTCGTGTGGAAGATCCGGGACGTGTGGAAGGAAACCCTGTATTTATTTATCTGGACGCATTCTGCAAACCGGAATATTTTGCAGAGTTCCTGCCTGAATATCAGAATCTGGATGAACTGAAAGCCCATTATACACGCGGCGGTCTGGGTGATGTCAAGGTTAAGAAATTCCTGAACAAAGTACTCCAGGCAGAGCTTTCTCCAATCCGCGAAAGACGTAAATACTGGGAACAGCATCTTGATGATGTATATGATATCCTCAAAGAGGGAAGCAAGGTTGCTGAAGCAAAAGCTGCACAGACACTTCATGATGTTCGTTCAGCAATGCAGATCAACTACTTTGATGATAACAGCTTAATCAAATAATTATATGCCGGTGGCTACAGCGACCGACAACAATGCGTAAATAAGAAATTCAAACGCAAGATTGTTCAAAAATCAACTTATTGACACATCAAAACAGGTTCAGGCAAAAGCATTCTGCTCACGTCTGAACCTGTTCTGTTATTTCTTCACTGACTTTCTTTTGAATCTATTTTACAGATAAAATCTATCCGATATCTTTCATATCTGATACCATTTGATCTCATTTGCCTCCATATGTAACCGGAAGCTGCTTCCATCACCTCTGTAAACTACTGTATCCTGTGGTTCGTAAGTGTTGTTGACTACGCAGTATTTTCCATTTTTTACGTAAGCATGTACTTCTACATTGTAGTTGGTTGAATACCAGCAGTGAAGTTCTTCCTCTGCGGATGCTGACCAAAGGACTGCACGATAAAGCACGCGGCTGTTCTTGAAGCTGTATGGAAGTCCGCTGATATAAACGCCTCTTCCTTTACCGAAAGTCTTTACAGCCATCTGCACTTCCTGGTCTTTCTGGATTAAGATTTCTGTTTCTGGTAAGGCATAAATGTTCTTCTTACCTTCACCGAAATCAACCTCGCCTTCTGCATCTTTAAGGATGAAATGATCTCTGTGTTCTTCCCAGTTATATTTATCTGTATTCAGGTTAAATCCATGTTCTTCTTCTACTCCAAGTACATCATCTAACTGAATGAATCTGCCCTGCCACTGATGTGCTGCCGGTTCTCCTACACCGATAAATCCACCGCCATTATATACAAATTCTCTGACTGCTGTGATGATTGTTTCGTCGATCCAGTTCTCGCCGCCTGACTGTGCAGTGTCCGCATCTCCCACATTGATCACTACGTCAAATTTCTTCAGAAGATCTTTATCAGCTTTGATATCATCAAAGCTGATAAATGATACATCAAACGGTGCGCCGCTTAATGCTTCGATAATTCCGAAATAAGAATAATTCTGCTTGTAATAGATAGCGTGATGTACCATATGGTTACCCCATGAGCGCATCTTTCCCCAACAGTTCAGGACTGCTACCCGTTTTACGCAATAAGGAGTCGTTCCCTGAATGTTATCATATAAAGTGCGGAACTCTTCGCAGACTTCTTTGATATACTGTACAAAATCCGGGAATTCCAGGGCAAGTTTCAGATATCCGCCGTATCCGATTCTCTGGATCGGGCTTCGAAGGATTGCTCTTCTTGCTGTTACCCAATTCACTTTTGCCTCCTTTACAGGATTGCCGCCTTCATGGAACGTATCCGGGAAAAAGTATGGCAAAAATCTTCCTTCTGTATATTTTACATTCTTAATATCACTGAACAGACGCAGTGTCGCACCATTTCCAACACTTCCAACTACAGCATCCAGTCCGATAGATGCAAATTCGTCCATAAACGGTTCCATGCCAATCCAGTGATCTCCCATGAACATCATGGCCTCTTTTCCGTATTCATGTACGATATCTACCATCTCTTTGGCAAGCTTCGCAACTTCACGTCTCTGAAATGCCTGAAAATCTTTGAATTCTTTTGAGGGAATCCGATAGGTATTGTTCATGTATCCCTGGTCAATGATATATTCCGGTCTGAAAGGATAGCCCACTTCTTTCTCAAACTGCTCCAGAATATATGGGCTGACTGAAGCTGAATAGCCAAACCAGTCTACATATTTCTCTCTTGCAAGTTCATCAAATATAAGAGTAAACTGATGGAAAAATGTAGTGAAGCGCACAACATCCACATACTCATGAGTATCCAGGAATCTGCGCAGACGTTCCAGGGAATGAGCTCTTGTTTTCGGCTGACGCACATCAAATGTAATCTGCGGTTCTACGTCTTTCCAGTCATTTACTACTGCATTGTACATATGTACAGGATCCCACATAATATATGCCAGGAAACTTACAGTATATTCATGGAAGCGTTTCGCAGATAAGATCACTACATTTCCTGTCTCTTCTTCATATGACCACTGATCTGTCGGTACCGGTTCTCCTGTGGTACGATCCATTACTTCCCACCATCTGCGGATATCATCTCTTGTGTTGACTGCAAGCATATCCGGATAGAGGTGATCCATCAGATGAATCTCCAGTGTATCTGCAACCGCTGTATGGAAAGATGTCATAATATACATCTGCTGGATTTCTTCCGGATGTGCTTTCGCCCAGGCATTGTCCTTACGGGTTGTATAGTAGGTTGCATAAATTTTGGCACCTGTGTCTTTTAATTTCTGCGGAAATTCTGTTCCGTCACAGTCACGTATAGCATCAGCGCCCCACTCTTCTATCATTTCCAGTGTCTGTGGAACTACATCCAGGTCAGTTGGTATGGTTACACGACCTTTTCCCATTTTCTGTTACCTCCTTCATTTTGCTGACAAGCGGATAATTACTGTCCGTTCACTTCTGTAATCACATTATTTTCAGTCTATCTGTTTATAAAATACTTTCTTTCAAAATTTTTTTCAATTCACTTTTTGCTTTGTTTTTTAGAAATCTTGCTCTTACAAAAAAATTATGGTATTATAGAAAATATGTTATCAGCTATCTGAAAAGCCTTCTATTTTTTACCTTAATAACTGATGTTGATTTTATTTTTTTATGCACTTATTCTAATTATCCTGAAGAATCTCAGTTATATCTTTTGCGATATAAAATACTGTCATTCAGAATCCACAAACAAAATTGCTACAAATATACTCATCTGCCGTAAACAGAAGAAAGGAGAATCTGCCATGAGCTCACAATCATTTCGTTTCAGCCCCGAACACCCAACAGCTCAGAATATTACGCTTTTAAATACCTCTTCTTCCCGCTACGAGGGTGACTGGCCCAGTATTCCTCACTCTCATGCCTTTACAGAATTGTTCTATGTACGTGACGGTCAGGGAGATTTTCTGATCGAGGATCAGATTTTCCCAATCTCAAAGGACGATCTGGTCATCATTAATCCACATATCAATCACACTGAAATCTCCAAAGGGAGTCCTCCTCTGAGTTATTTTACTGTAGGTGTGGACGGACTATGTTTTTCCTTTAACGGTCATAAAGAGTATCGCATTTTTAACTGTCGTGAAAAGAAAACAGATTTGTTATTTTACTTTAATTCTCTGTTTCAGGAGCTGGACAGACAGTCTGAAGGATATGAAACCATCTGCAGTTATATGCTGGATATTCTGATCCTGCAGCTTCGGCGCATTACGGATTCACCATTTGAACTGATCACCGCACAGCATCCAAGTAAAGAGTGCGCTCATATTAAGCGTTATCTTGACTCCAATTACGGGGAAAATATTACTCTGGATCACCTCTCAGAACTCAGTCATCTTAATAAGTATTATCTGAGTCATGAATTTACAAAATATTATGGGATTTCTCCTATCAATTATCTGAACCGGAAACGCATCGAAGTGTGCAAGGAACTTCTGGAAAATACTGATTATGGGATTTCAGATATTGCACATCTCACAGGATTCTCCTCTCAGAGCTATCTCTCTCAGAGCTTCCGCAAATCCTGTGGAATGACTGCAGGAAATTACCGCAAACTCAAGAAAAAACGAAAGGAAACAATGTGATACCATGCAATTTACATTTCCAAACTACTATAAAGAATTTTCCTGCATTGCAGGAGCCTGTCCGGATACCTGCTGCGCAGGATGGCAGATCGTGATTGACGATCAGACACTGAAGAAATACCAGCACTTTAAAGGTCCATTCCGCAATCGCCTGCACAATGATATTGACTGGAAACAACATGTTTTCCGCCAGTATAACAGACACTGTGCTTTTCTCAACGAAGAGAACCTGTGTGACATCTACACAGAAGCAGGACCGGAAATGTTCTGCAGAACCTGCAGAAATTATCCTAGACATATTGAAGAATTTGAAGGTCTGCGTGAGATTTCCCTGTCGCTCTCCTGTCCGGAGGCAGCAAGGATTTTACTTTCCCAAAAAGAAAAGGTACACTTTATCACAAAAGAAAAAAAGACAAAAGAAGAAGTCTATGATGACTTTGATTATTTCCTGTTCACTGCACTTATGGACACCCGTGATATGCTTATAGATATCATCCAGGACAGAGCTGTACCCATGCAGAAACGTCTGTGGAAACTTCTGGCTGCTGCACATGATTTCCAGTTATGTGTAAATAAAAATGAACTCTTTAAATGGGAAGAAATGCGAAAACGACATGAAGATTCCGGATACGGAGATAGATTTTGCAACAAAATTTACTCTCGTATAAATGCAGATAACATAGAAAACAGTTCTGCTGCATCTGCCTGCGCAAATACACCAGAACAATTATTTAAAAAAATGTGGAAAACTGTTGTCCCGGAAATGGAGGTTCTGCGCCCGGGATGGCAGGAATACTTAAAGAATTGTCTGACTCCACTGTATAATGGAAATACAGATCCGCAGTCTGACTCCGGAAATCTTTATTCCTGGCAGAAAAGTGAATTTGATTTCTCCTATCCTGACTGGCAGATTCAGGAGGAACAGCTTCTTGTTTACTGGATCTATACCTATTTCTGTGGTGCAGTTTATGATAATGAGATCTTCGCCAAGGTGAAAATGGCAGTTGTGTGCACCCTGTTCATCCATGAATTAAATGTGGGAACCTATCTGAAAAACAACCGGCAGTTTAAGCTGGATGATCAGATCCGTATCTGTTATCAGTTTTCAAGAGAACTGGAACACTCAGATCTTAACCTGAACAGATTTGAAGAATTAATGACTGAAAAAGAGATCTTCTCCTTTGAAAATCTGCTGAAGATCTGCTGATGCAAATAAAAAATCCAGTTATTATGAGACTAAATCAATCGGAAGGCCTCTGATGGTCTTCCGATTGATTTTAATAATTAATATTGTCCTCTCATTACTGTATTTTCAGCATATGCCAGAATTCTATCTGTTCTCATTTAGAGCATGTTTGAAAAATCATTTCAACAATCTGTACGCTCTAATCTACGGATCATAGATACCAGATGTCCGGCACAATTTCGGATTTCTTCTTCTGTAAGTTTACCTTCTTTATATGCCTGGCGAATATTCTTATCATCATCCGGATTTCCAGGCATGATAATGTCATTGCCTGCTGCCACACATTTCCATGGAACGCTTCCATCTTCCGGAACTGTTGTGTTCCAGTCTGACATAATTGCTCCGTCAAATCCCCATTCTTTTCTGGCAACTGTCATGCACAGATCTTTGCTGTTCGCCGCATGAATACCGTTGATAAGATTATAGGAAGTCATAATAGAAACAGGATTTCCTTCTTTTACTGCAATTTCAAATCCGCGGAGATAGATTTCTCTGAGCGCACGTTCGGATACACAGGAGTCAACACCCATGCGGTTATCTTCCTGATTATTGCATGCAAAATGCTTGATTGTTACGCCACATCCTGACTTGCTCTGAACACCCCGGATCACTGCTGCTGCCAGCATCCCTGACAGATATGGATCTTCTGAATAATATTCATAATTTCTTCCACATAATGGATTTCTGTGGATATTCATGCCTGGTGCAAGCCACAGATTCACATGAAATTCTTCCATTTCTTCTGCGATTGCTTTTCCAAACTCTGTCATGAGATCTGTATCCCAGGTCTGTGCCAGTGCTGTTCCTACCGGAAAAGCAGTACAGTACTGATAATAAGTGTCTGCATTCTCATGATGCACACCAGGTTCCAGAATTCCATTTTCCAGTGAACCAAGAACTCCCATTTCATAGATGCTTTCTGTCTCTTTATCTACCTCATACCACTGTCTGAGGCGGATACCTGCCGGACCGTCCGCCATAACAAGAGAGGGGATTCCATACTCTTCCAAAGTACCGCAGGTTTCACCTGCTGATCCCGGCACTCGAATTCCTGCTGCACCAAGAGTACTGATATTCTCTGAAATCTTTCCATAAAGCAGAGGAATCAGCTCTTCTGTAGTTCTGTTTTCCAGAACAGAAACAAATCTTTTTTCTTCCTCTGTCAGATTTTCCTGATTTTTTCCGACATCTTCCGATTTTGCCGGTATCATCGCAGGTTTAAAATAATATTCCGGAACCTGCGCTGTTATCAGTTTTTCCTGTCTCTGCACAGATTTTTCTTTCAATTCTTTTGTCAGATAAATCTGTTCCAGTTCTTCCTGAAGCGGACAGATTTTATCCATCTGTTCCAGTACTGTATCATCTGAAACTACCAGAACTGCTTCCAGTTTCAGTTTGTCTGAACTGTTTCCGATCAGAATGCCATATTTGCCTTTTTCCACTATCCATGTATGTGTTTCCTCATTGAAAGAAGCCAGTTGTTTCTGTGGAATCTCAACAGTAAGTGTTTGTGTTTCTCCCGGCTTCAGAAGTCTGGTTTTTGCAAAACCTGCCAGTCTCTTATACTCTTTTTCCAGTTCTGTCTGCGGAAGCGTAACATAAATCTGTACCACTTCTTTACCAGCATATTCATTTCCTGTATTTGTAACCTGAACCTCTGCTCTGATCTTACTTTCTTCCATATTTATGCTGCAACACTTCATCTCAAACGTAGTATAAGAAAGACCAAACCCAAACGGAAACATCACCTTTTTGTCAAAGCTGTCAAAATATCTGTAACCTACATAAATACCTTCTTTGTATTTTTCCTTTTCCAGATTGCCATTCAGATACCCATACTCTTCTGAAGCCGGATAATCCTCGTATCGCCTTGCCCAGGTTGTTGTCAGTTTACCGCCCGGCACTTCTTTTCCCAGAAGTACATCAGCCAGGGCATCTCCCCCTTCCTGACCAAGCTGAGAAATATTTAAGATTCCTTTTATATTGTCTGTCTGTTCCAGAATATCTGTCAGCTCCACAGGACCACCTGCATTAAGAATAAGGATCACAGGTTTGTTCATTTCTGCAAGATAACGTAAATCTTCCTCTTCTCTCTCGCTTAAATAGTAATCTCCCTTTACTTTGCGACGGTCTTTTCCTTCTCCTGAAATACGACTGATCACATAAATCACCACATCTGCTTCACAGATATCTTCCTCTGCCACCTTACGTCCCAGCGGCATTGCAAAAGGATTCTCTGCATAGGCATCAAAAGGATTATCTACTTTCTTAGCTTCTTCCAGAACTTTTTCTTTCCACGCCTCTCTCGCCTGCTCATAGCGATTGTGATAATCGCTGATCCAGTCTTCGCTTACAATTTTTACTCCTGCTTCTTTCAGTCCCTGATAAATAGAAATATTCTTTCTGTTGTTAACATCTCCAGAACCAATTCCACCCTTTACGGTTTTCTCTGCTCCATACCCAAGAAGTGCAGCAGCTGTATCTTTCTTTAATGGAAGGATTCCTTCATTTTTCAGCAGAACAATGCCTTCTGACGCCTCTTTTCTGGCAAGCTTTCCATGCATCAGTTCTCTCTCTGACGGCTGTTCTTCTCTAGTTCCACTGTAAATCCATTTCTTCATATAATTATACTCCTGTTTTTAATATTATAATTCTCATGAAAAGAACCTCCATAGCATTCTCTCTATGGGGGTTCTTAATTCTCATTATTCTTTTACACCACCAAGTGTTACACCTGCAATAATGTATTTGGATAAAAGCAGATATACAATAATGATTGGCACGATCGCAACAGTGATCATCATGTAAATTTTACCCATATCAAAGTTCATATAATCAGCACCACGCAGAGTTGCAATCAGGATCGGCACTGTCATTTTGCTCTTTGACTGAATGATCAGGGCAGGAACGAAGTAATTGTTCCAGGATCCTACGAAAGTAAAGATTGCCTGTACTGCTACTGCCGGTTTCATGATCGGAAGTACAATACTGTTAAAGGTTCTGAATTCTCCGGAGCCATCAATTCTTGCCGCTTCCACAAGGGATAAAGGAAGGGAAGACTGAAGGTAACTGTACATAAAGTAAAAGACTGCCGGAGATGCAATGGATGGAATGATCAGCGGAAGTAAAGAGTCATACATTCCCATCTTTGTGATCAGTCGTAAAAATCCCATTGCTGTTACCTGTGTAGGCATAACAAGAATTGCCATAATAAAGGTAAAAGCTGCTTTCTTCATTTTAAAATCATAAGCATATAGACCATAAGCTGTCAAAGAAGAAAAATATGTACAAAGTGCAGCACTGCAGGAAGATACAACAACACTGTTAAGAATACCGCGGAACATCGGGAAACTTCCGTCATTTGCCACATTCTTCAGATTCTCAAGAAAATATTTTCCGGGAAGTGCTGAAAATCCTTTCTGCAGATCCGCATGGGAACGTGTTGCATTTACAATCAGAATGTAAAAGAAAAACAGACACAGGAAGGATAAAAAGATCAGCACAAGATGAACAAAAATACTGCGCACACGACCTGATGTATTTGATTTCATAGTTTATCTCCTCCTTCTTTCTTCTTTTGCTTTTTTCTTTGCAGCTTTCTTAGATCCGTCCGGGTCTGTGTCATTTGTCATCTTATATACGATCATACATAAAATACCGCTGACAATAAACAGATATACGGACAGTGCACCTGCCATACCATAGTTCTTGCTCTTTAAGTGGCTGTTCAGGAACATGATCAGAGTCATAGATGTACGGTCCGGATTTCCCTGTCCATTTGTAAGAATCTGAGGAACATCGAACATCTGAAGACCACCGATGATAGATGTGATCAGTGTATAAGCAAGGATCGGACGGATCAGCGGCAGTGTGATATAGAAAAATCTCTTGATACTGTTACAGCCATCCAGTTCAGATGCTTCAAAAATATCCATACTGATACCCATAACAGCAGCCATCAGCATAATTGTTGTATTACCAAACCACATCAGGAAGTTCATAAATCCGACCAGAGATCTGGTTCCGATTACAGAGCCCAGGAAATCTATAGGATTTTTAACCCATCCCAGAGACATCAGAATAGAGTTAATCGGTCCGTTGGTAGAGAACATGGTAAAGAACAATAATGCAAATGCAGAAGCCATGATCAGGTTAGGAAGATAAATAACAACCTTGAAAAACTGCTGTCCATGGATCTTCAGACGCGCATCTGTAAACCAGCATGCCAGAACCAGTGCGATCACAATCTGCGGTACAAATCCGATTACCCACAGAATCAGTGTATTAGCACTGTATTTGAGCATATCTGACTTCAACAGACTCAGATAGTTTGCAATTCCAATAAAATTCGGTCCGATTTCTTTAATTCCTGAACGATAATATTCATAGAAACTATAACGTACAGTATCTACCAGCGGAATCAAAGAAAAGATTAAAAAAGTTATAAAAAATGGAAGGATAAAGATGTATCCCCATTTTGCATAGCTGATGCTTTTCTTTTTTTTCATAGTTCAGCATTCCTTCCTTTACATATTAGTGCCAGACACACATCGCGTTCATGCGTGTCTGGCAAATACAAATGCATCTGTACAGGTTATTTACACCTGAAACTTTTTAACTGTCAATTCAAAAGCGTTTATTATTCAGCCCAGTTAACTTCCTGGATTTCCGGATAACGTTCTTTGATTGCTGTTTCAAAGTTTGATTTTGCTTTGTCATAGTCTACCTGACCCTGGAAGTAATCGCTGAAAGCGTTCTGGATCAGTTCTACGCAGCCCTGGTCATAAGCAGAAAGTGGTGCGATCTTGATGTTCTCTGCAACCGGTGCGAAATATGTAAATGGATTCTGTCCGCCAAGGAAGTCAGATGCGAAAGTATCATCTGTTGCAACTTCCTGCATACCACTCTTTGTATTTGTAAAGTCAGAATAATCTTTGGAAATCTTTAATAAATTGTCCTTATTTCCTGTCAGTGCAAGAATGATATCTTTTGCATGTTCCGGATTATCTGTTCCTGTTGCTGCATGGATGTAAGAACCGCCCCAATTGTATTCCTGTGGTGGATTTGTAACAGCCCATTCTCCGTCTTCTCCATCCCAGTTTGGTTTCAATGTAAAGTCAATTCCCCATGCCGGGAAGAGGAATGCAAATACTTTGGATTCAGATCCCATAGCTTTGTTCCAGTCATCATTCCACTGACCTTTTACAGTTTTGTTCAGGTATCCTGCATCCAGCCATTCTTTGGAATCTTTGATCCAGTTCATTACCTGCTGGTCTACATTAACAGTTGTTGCACCGTCTTCTACCCATGGCTGGGAAATGCTGTTTCCATACAGTCTGAATGTATCAGCATAAGAAGCAAATGTGTAATATCCTTTTGCTTTCAGTTCTTCAGCGGTAGCTTTTGCTGTATCCCAGTCTTTCATTTTCTTGCCTACTTCTTCAGGATCGTCGGTTCCGAACACATCTTTGGCAATATCACGACGATATACAAGAAGTCCTGGGCAGCACTGCCATGTAGATCCTCTCTGTACTCCATCTGCATCAGATGCAGTTGTTTTTGTAAAATCATACTGATCTGCAAGATCTTTGTCAGGATCAATTCCAAGATCTGTCAGAGGCATTGCCACATCAGCTGCTGCATCTGTATATTTGTATACATAATCTGTTTCTGATAAGAAGATATCTACCTTATCATCTGCTGATGCATCAGCCTGATTCATAAGAGCTTCATCAAGTTTCTGCTGATAAACACCATCCTGATTTGGATTTATGATCCAGTGAATTTCTGTTCCATCGTTTAATGTTGTTACTGTTCCGTCTTTGGATGTTTCTTTTACTTCAGGATATACTGCTTCCAGACGCTGACGGAATTCATCATTCCAGGAATAAATATTGATTACTTTTCCTTCTTCATCTGCATGTACGATTGTAGCGGTTCCGCCCATTGTACCTGCAATTACGGATGCTGTAAGTAAAACAGCTAATGCTTTCTTTTTCATTAAAAAAGCCCTCCTTTTTCTTTTTTTCTCTTTGTGAGTTTCTTGCCTCACCTGATGTATCAGATTATAGCTTAAACTGCTTTTCGGGTATATTATAATTTCCACCAAAATGTCAGATTCATGACCTCATTGTGTTCTTTTTATATACAGACAGATTTTGTCATTTAATAAGGAAATCTTTCCTAAAATCATAATCTTTCTGTTTTTTTATTAGTATTTTTGTATAAAAAGTACCATTTTTCTATAAATCAGCCAGATGAATATTCGCAATCTGATTCATTACCTGCTCATATATTTTTCTGAAATTGTGTTATTTTATGTCATGATTCTGATACTTACTTCATGTTTCTTATTTCCGAAAGATCTCATTTCCGATATAATTTCCATACAATATTTATGGAAGGAGAAAAATGTTGAAACATATTAAGTTTATTGATAATCATGGAAGCTTTTGTGTGAACAGACCGGAAAATACCAGTTATCTTTATTTTCCTCTTGCATCAGAAGCAGGTCTGAAAAGTTCCGTCACACCAGTGCTTGGAGGTGACAGCAAAATTGATCAGGATACCTTCCTGCTGGAACCGGTCAGTTCCGAAAATCTTCATAACAATCGTTCTTCCAGAAATTTCTGGATCGTAAAAGAAGGACACATTCCTTATTCAGTAACAGGTTCCTCTGCTCAGCAGGAAGCCGACCGTTTTACTGACAGGCAGGAAGACAGTGAACTAACCGCCGGATTCATGTGGCAGACTTTGAAAAGGACTTCCAGAGAACTTGGGCTCATCTCCACAGTTACTTCTTTTATCCCCAAAAGTGATAATGTGGAGATTATGTATGTGACGGTTGAAAACCAGACAGATACTGTACAGAAATTTACTGCATATGGTGCAATTCCTGTTTACGGAAGAAGTGCGGATAACATTCGTGATCATCGAAATGTCACTTCCATGCTCCATCGTATCGAGACAACAGAACATGGAATCAACGTCTGCCCCACCATGTCATTTGACGAGCGGGGACATCAGCCAAATCATAAAATCTATTATGTAAATGGTTGTTCCGGAAAGGGAGAAAATCCGATTTCCTATTATCCGACTGTAGAAGATTTTATCGGAGAAGGTGGTACCTATACACATCCACGCACAGTATATGAAGGATATAAAGGAGTTCCCGCACACAGTCTGGCAGCAGGAAAGGAAGCAATGGGTGCTTTCTGTTTCTCATCTTTCACACTGGCTCCCGGTGAAAAAACAGACTTTATTTTATTATCAGGTATTGCCGACAGTAAAGAAGAAATTGAAAATATTTTTGAAAAATACAATACTTCCGATAAAGTGAAAAATGCACTGGAAGAAACCAGAATTTACTGGAAAAAACAGGTAAACGTTGACTTCCACACACAGGATCCTGACTTTGACAGTTATATGAAATGGGTAAGTTTCCAGCCATTCCTGCGCCGTTTATTTGGCTGTTCTTTCCTTCCTCATCATGATTACGGACGCGGTGGACGCGGATGGCGTGATCTGTGGCAGGATTGCCTTTCTCTTCTGCTGATGAATCCTCAGAATGTAGGTGCCATGATTGAAAAGAATTATGGCGGCGTACGTATTGATGGTACAAATGCTACTATTATCGGAGACGGTGACGGCAATTTTATCGCTGACAGAAACGGAATCGCACGTGTATGGATGGATCATGCACTCTGGCCGCTAATCACGACCAGTCTTTATATTAATCAGACCGGAGATATAGAGATCCTTAAGAAACAGGTTCCTTATTTTAAAGATGCACAAACCATGCGCGGCACAGAAATTGATACTCTCTGGAATGACGCATATGGAAATAAACAGCGCACCGAAGACGGTCAGGTATATACCGGAAGTGTTCTGGAGCACATTCTGATCCAGCAGCTTGCCGCTTTTTATGATGTAGGTGTTCATAATATTTACCGTCTCCGCGGAGCTGACTGGAACGATGCCCTGGATATGGCAGCAGAAAATGGTGAAAGTGTTGCCTTTACCTGTGCTTATGCGGGCAATCTCCACACTCTTGCTTCCATATTACGCCTTATGGAATCTGCAGGCGAAACCAGTATCCCGCTGTCAGAGGAAATTGAAATCCTGCTGAACGACCAGACAGATATGTTTGACAGTGTATCTGAAAAGAAAAAGATTCTTACTGAATATGCCAAAAGCTGCAGGCATAACCTGAGCGGCAGAAAGAAAAACTTCTCTCTCTCCACACTTGCTGCCAACCTGATCCAGAAATCCAACTGGCTGACAGATCATATCCGTTCACAGGAATGGATTGATGGCAAAGACAACGAAGAAGGATGGTATAACAGCTATTACGATAATCATGGAGAGGCAGTGGAAGGTTTCCACCATGAACAGGTGCGTATGATGCTCACGGGCCAGGTTTTCTCTA
>ERZ1106983.1142-NODE-1142-length-25628-cov-3.489227_pt1 | contig 25628 bp, 20 predicted proteins | sample MGYA00403693_ERZ1106983 | MGnify/ENA primary metagenome ERZ1106983 (study PRJEB35170, sample SAMEA104062420) | human gut metagenome | biome: human gut; feature: human-associated habitat; material: faeces | place: Denmark | collected 2012-07-13 ...
GATGACGCCCACCACGCCCAGCGGATAGGTCACGGCGCAGCTCAGGGCGGCGCCGCTGGAGTCGACGCCCATCTGTTGCAGCGCCTGCTGCGCCGCTCCGAGCGCCGGGGTGTTGGTCGTGGCGCCGCACAGGATGCCCGACATGTCGGGCATCGAGACGTGCAGCGTATAGCTCATTGCCACGGCCAGCCCCGTGCCGAGCAATACTACCGCAAGGGCGGGCGACATCAGGCGCAGTCCGTCGGCGCGCAGCGAGTTGAAGAAGCCGGGGCCGACCTGCAGGCCGAGGGCGTATACGAAGATGATGAGCCCGAAGCTCTCGGCATAGTTCAGCATCGCCGGGTCGATCGACAGTCCGAAATGCCCGGCCAGGATCCCTGCGAAAAAGATGAATGCCACGCCCAGCGAGATGCCGAAGATGCGTATCCGGCCGAGGGCGATCCCGATCGTCGAAATGAGCGAAATAACCACGACGGCCTGCAGGGCCGAGTGTTCGACGAATAAACTTTTAAGCCATTCCATCCTTTCCGTTTGTGAATTTGCTGCAAAAGTAGGGCAAATTTTCCAGATACCCGCCTTTTTGCCGAACCTTTTGTGGGCTCATTGTGTCTGTGTGCAACATTTTCGGTCGGCAAGGTAAATCATTTTAGCTCCATGTTATGACAAAACAGACCCCGCACTATGCAGTTCAGGATAATTTACATATCTTTGCACTACCCTACTTCACACAGGGGATGGAGGGGGTAATTAGTGACGCAAAAGGGCTTCTGTGCCGGGTGGGAGTCTGAAAACCTTACCCGGTCGCTGCCGGAAAACTTTAGGGATTGGTTGTTCCGGACAGCATCAGGGCGGTCGATATCGGCCGCCCTGATTTGTTTATTATGTACGATCTGTTTACCTGCCCGGATTACAGTTTCAGCGGTTTCCCTCGGTAAAAATCCAGTATTTTCGAACGGAATACGAATTCGTATTTCGCCTGAACGAGTTCCGACTCGGCTTTTTCCATGCGGGTCTTGGCATCGTTGAAATCGAAAATGGTCGAACGGCCCGATTCCGCCTTCTGCTGTTCGTAGGCGAACGCTACCTCGGCCGAGGCGAGGGCTACGCCGGCCGAACGGTATTTGCTGTACGCCGCGTCGGCGTTGTACCACGCCTGTTCGATCTCCTTGCGCAGCGCCAGCTCGGCTTCGGTCAGCGCGAGCCGCTGGCTGCGGGCCGAAAGCTGTGCCGAGCGGATATTGTTGCGCGTGGCGCGGCGGTTGAAGATCGGGATGTTCATCGACAGTCCGACGTATTCGCGGCTGTTATGGCGCATCTGGGCCCAGAACTTATCGCTGTCGGCGCTGTACACCCCCGTGCCGTAGCCGCCTGAAAGCGAGATGGAGGGATAGAGTGCCGATTTGGCAATGAGGACTGAATTCTCCGAACTTTCGAGCCGCAGCCGTTCCGCCTTGATATGGGGACGGTTTTCCGCCGCATAGCTGTAGACCTCGTCTGCCGTGCCGAGCCGGTGCAGCGAGGCGAGCGTCACGCTGTCGAGCTCCGGAACCACGACGTCGAACCCTGCGGCGCTCTCGCGGTTGAGGGCCTGGCTCAGGTTGAGCAGTGCCAGTTGCAGGTCGTTGCGGGCCTGGGTCAGGCTCAGCTGGTCTTTGGCCTGAAGCGCCTCGCTTTCGTACCGGGCCGATTCCGGCTGTTTGCCGGCGGCGACCAGTTCGCGGCTCTGCGTGGCCTGCAGGGTGCTCAGGGCGAGCTGGCGTTCGGCCACGTCGGCGAGTTCCTTGTTGTAAAGTACCTCCAGGTAGAGTGTCATGACGTTGATCGACAAATCTTCGCGGGCACGTTCCAGATCCTGCATGGCTGCGGCGAGGTCGAGCTTGCCGCCTTTGACCTGGCGGTTGATGCGCATGCCCTGGAATACGGGGATGCTGGTCGAGATGTTGAGCGATCCCGAGGTCTGGTTGTTGTCCTTATAAGTATTGTCGCTCGAGAGTACGCGGCCGAACGATGCGTCGCCTCCGATCGAGGCGTTCAGGTCGGGCAGGCGGCTGTATTTGGCCGTCGAGAGTTCCACCTCGTTCTGTTCGACCTGCAGGGCGCGTTGCTGCACGTCGATGTTGTTGGCCAGGGCATAACCGATGCAGTCGTCGAGCGACCAGGGCGTGCCGGGTGCCGGTGCTGCGGCGGCTTGAGGTGCAGCCGGTGCGGTCTGGGCCTCCGCGGACATTGCGCAGAGAGCAGCGGCAGCTGTACAGAGAGCGGCGAATAGGGTGCTGGTTTTCATGCTGCGGTGCATTTGGGGTTATTTCTTCTTGTCTTCCTTCGCGCCGCGGACTTTGTCGTCGGCGGTCACGCCTTCGGTAAGTTCGATGTTGATGCCGTCCGAAAGGCCTATCTTGACCTCGCGTTTATCGAAGGTCTGCTCTGCGATGTCCTCGGCGCTGGTGAGCAGGTAGACATACGTTTTCTCACCCTCGAATTCGACGGTGCTCTCGGGAAGCGTGAGCACGCCTTCGCGGCTTTCGATCACGATGCTGGCGTTGGCACTGTACCCGGCGCGCACGAAGACGTCGGCGGGAATCTTCACGGCAGCCTTCACTTCGAACATGATGACGCCGTTATCCTCGGTCGCTTTGGGCGAAACGTACTCCAGGTTGGCATCCAGTTCGACGTTCTGCAGGGCGCCGATCGTCAGTTTCACGGGCATGCCTTCGTGCAACTTGCCGACGTCCGTTTCGTCGACGTTGCCCCGGAAGAGCATGTTCGACATGTCGGCTACGGAGGCGATGGTCGTACCGTCGTTGAACGTGTTGGCCTGGATCACCGAGTTTCCGACCTTGATCGGCACGTCGAGGATCATACCGTCGATCGTCGATCGGATCTGCGTGTTGCTGAGCTCCTTGTAGCGGCTGGTGATGCCGTTTTTGACGATCTCCAGGTTCTCCTTGGCGTTCTGCAGTTCCTCCTCGGCTTTCTGGAGGTCGGTGCGCCCCTGTTCGAACTCCTCGTCCGAGACGACGCCCTTGTCGTGCAGTGTTTCCGTGCGGCCGAATTCGCGGCGGGTCTGCGCCAGCGATATTTCGGCTACCGAAACGCGCGATTCGGCGCTCGAAAGCTGTCCCATCTCCGGGACGACCTTAACCGTGGCGATCACCTCGCCCTTGCGCACCATCTGGCCGGCCTCCTTGTAGACGTCGGAAACGATACCCGAAATCTGGGGCTTGATCAGCACCTCGTCGCGGGGTTCGACCTTGCCGGTGGCGACCACGAATTGTTTGAGCGTGTCGAGTTTGGGTTGTACGATCGTGTAGACTACCTTTACCGGACGGGTCTTCTGCCACAGGAACCAGAACGTTCCGAGAAGCAGCGCCGCAAAGAGCACTCCCAGAAAGATTTTCAGAAATTTTTTCATAGCCGTAATCTATTGAATTTGATAGTTATTCTTCACGTATTGCATCTACAGCCTTGATGCTCAGGGCCCGGTAGGCGGGGATGACGCCCGCCAGCAGGCTGCCCGCGACGAGGATGAAAAGCGCCAGCATGCCTGTCCCGAACGAGATCTGCCACGAGATTTCGGCCCCCTCCTGGGCCACGGTCACCGCCTGATAATAGATCGAGTCGGCGACCGACAGCACCCCGACCGCGGCCGTGAGGCCGACCACCCCGGCGATGAAGGTGAGGATGAAACTTTCGGAGAGTATCTGCGAGATGATGGCCGTAGGCGGTGCGCCCAGGGCGCGGCGGATGCCGATCTCCTGCGTGCGCTCCTTGACCAGCACCAGCATGATGTTGCTCACGCCGACGATGCCGGCCAGCAGTGTCCCCAGGCCCACGATCCATGTCAGGAACCCGATGCCCCAGAAGAGGCTCATCACCTTGTCGAACATTTCGGCCGTGGCCATGCACCAGGCGGCTTTCTCGTCGTCCGGCGAGATCAGGTGCTTGGCGAAGATCACCGACTTGCAGGCGGTTTCGACCTCTTTGCTCGGGGTGTCCTCCCGGCCGGCGATGGCCAGCATGTGGATCGAGTTGCCCCCGCCGTACATCTGCTGCGCGAGCGAGATCGGGGCTACGACCGTGCGTTCGACGTTGCTGAACGACATGGCCGTGCTCTGGCGCCGCATGACGCCGATAATGGTGAAATAGCTGTTGTTGACTTTGATGACCTTGCCGGTCGGGTCTTCCATTCCCGGAAACAGGTCTTTCTGTATCTGGGTGCCGATGACGCAGACCTTGCGCTTCTGCGCCATGTCGACGTCGTTGATGAAGCGGCCGTAGATGATCTTCTGTGGGTTGATCTGCTGGTAGTCGGGCATGTAGCCCATCAGCGAATAGTCGCCCTTGCGTTCGTTGTAGCTGCAATGGATCTCCCCGCCCCAGTAGACGCCCGAGGCGTACTGCACCTCCTTGAGCCCCCGGACGTTTTCCACGTCGTCGTTGTTCATGCGCCACCAGCGGTTCTTGGGCATGCCCTTGTAGGGGAGAGAGGTCTGCGAAGGCTGTATGAGCAGCGTGTTGGTCGACATGTCGCCCAGCTGTGCCCGGAACAGACGTCCCAGCCCCATGCCGGCACCCAGCAGTACGGTAAGCATGAAGATGCCCCAGAAGACGCCCAGTGCCGTCATGATGCTGCGCTTGCGGTTGCGGGAGATCGTCTGCCATATCTCGTTCCAGCGGTCTGTATCGAAAAATCCCATGGCTTCTACTTGTTATAACGCAGGGCGTCGATTGTCTTGAGTTGTGCGGCCCGGTAGGCTGGGACGTAGCCTGCGATCAGGCCGGCGATGACCAGCACGACCGTCGCGCTGACCGCAACGCCCAGATCGAGCGTCGGGTTGAGGAAGATCGACGGCGCATGGCCGCCGCCCGTCTGCGGCGTCTGGTTGAGCATGTAGTTGACCCCTTCCATCATCGCCACGCCGAATACCATACCCAGGTAACCGAATACGGCGGTTATCATCACCGACTCGGTAAGGATCAGCCTGATGATCGACACGGGCTTGGCGCCCAGCGCCTTGCGTATGCCGAATTCGGAGGTGCGCTCCGTGACCGTCACGAGCATGATGTTGCTTACGCCGACGATGCCGGCCAGCAGCGTCCCCAGGCCGATGATCCAGACGAAGATGTTGATGCCTGCGAAAACCATCATGAAATTCTTGTAGGTTTCCATCGTATTGTCGAGCCAGATGGCGCTTTCGTCGTCGGGGGCGAAGTGGTGTTCGGCGGAAAGGCGCCGGATGACGCGCTTTTCGAACTCCTTCATCGCCTCGGTGGTGTGGACGCCCTTGATGGTGATGATGGCATTGTTTACTTCGGGGCTGTTGGCGTTGTAGAGCAGCTGTCCGGTGGTCAGCGGGATGTAACACGACGAACTGCTGCGCTGGGCGTCGCCCTTGTAGACGCCGACCACGGTGAATACCGTGCTGTCGAGCTTGATCCTTGCCCCCAGCGGATCGGCGCCCTTGAATAGCAGGGACTGCATGGCCTGGTCGATGACCAGCGACTTGCGGTATTCGCGGATGTCTGCGTCGTTGACGAAGCGCCCCTTTACGATCTCCACGCCCTCGATCTGTTCGATCTTGGGCAGCGAGCCGCGCAGCCAGACCTTGGTGTATTCGTTCCCGTAGGTTGCCGTATGGTTGTCGAACCACGAGTTGGCAGCCACTTCGTCTACCTCGGGGAATTCCCGGGCGAGGATTTCGAGGTCGCTGTTCCACAGGCGGATGCGGCGCCCCTTCTGGTAGCCCATGTAGGGCTTCGAAGTACGGCCGCCGTAGAGGTTGATCGAGTTGGTGGCGTAGTTGCCGAAATTGGAGGTTACGCCGTTCTTGAGCCCGTTGCCCGAGCCCAGCAGGATGACGAGCATGAAAATGCCCCACGCGACCGAGAAGCCCGTGAGGAACGTGCGCAGCTTGTTGCGGCGCACCGATGTCCAGATCTCCAGCAGCAGTTCCCTCATCGCTTTCCGAGTCCGGTTTCGGTGATACTGCTGATGACGCCGTCCGTAAGACGGATGATCTTGTCCGTCTGGTCGGCGATCGACTGTTCGTGCGTGACGCAGATGATGGTCATGCCCATATCAACGTTCACGCTGCGCAGCAGGTTCATCACTTCCTGCGAGGTGGCGCTGTCCAGTGCGCCCGTGGGTTCGTCGGCAAGGATGATCTGGGGCTTGTTGATAAGCGCCCGGGCGATGGCCACGCGCTGTTTCTGGCCGCCGGACATTTCGTTGGGCATGTGGTCGGCCCACTCCCTGAGCCCCAGCATGTCGAGGTATTCGAGTGCCAGGGCGTTGCGTTTGCGGCGCGAGACGCCCTGGTAATAGAGTGGCAGGGCGACGTTTTCGACGGCGTTCTTGTAATTGATCAGGTTGAAGGACTGGAAAATATAGCCGATCATGTTGTTGCGCGCAGCGGCGGCCTGCGTTTCGCTGAGGTTCTTGATCAGCCGTCCGGCCAGGTAGTAACTGCCGCTGTCGTAGTCGTCGAGAATCCCGAGGATGTTCAGCAGGGTGGATTTTCCCGAACCCGAGGCGCCCATGATCGAGACCAGTTCGCCCTTTTCTACATCGAGGTCGATGCCTTTGAGCACGTGCAGGGGTGACCCATTATTATAGGTCTTGTTGATGTTTTCCAGCTTTATCATATTCAGTCTGCCGTTATAAAGCGGTTTGCGATGTTGAGGGTTACAATCTGTAAGCGGTGTGTGAGGCGCTTGGGACAAAGGTAATAATATAATCTTGAAAAACAATTTATTTTTATCGAAAATCAATAAAAAATTACCAAACACCAATAAATGTGGTTATAATATCGGCAAATGTAAGCAAAAAATACATACTATGCAATACAGAGTACTGAAAATCATATATTAATCTTTCCGACCTATATAATATAAAGGTGGGAAAACCCCGTTTTATGCGCATATCCCGGTAGGGTGGCCGGTGAAAATCCCCATAAATGGCGATTGCCGCCTGAGGCCCGAATCGCTATTTTTGCAGGCAAAAATTACGTTATATGTTAAAAAAATAACATAAACGGTTTATGGGTAATGCTTTTTCGTTATATTTGTTGCGTTAGGTCAAGCATATGAGGAAACTTTTACTACTGTTTTTATGCACGATTGTCCCGGCTGTCGTGTCGGCGCAGCGTCTCGACGTTACGGGACGGGTGCTTGTAAAGGATACCGGCAAGCCGATCGGACAAGCAGTCGTCGAATTGCCGCAGTCCGGATTGTGGGCCGTGGCCGATGCCGACGGAAACTTCACGGTGAAGGGAGTCCCGGCCGGGGAAACGCGTTTTGTCGTTTCCTGCCTGGGGTTCGTTACCACCGAAGCCGAGGTCGACGTGCGTACGGGGATGGGGCCGGTCAGGCTTTATGCCCCCGAGGATAACCTGAAACTGGAGAGCGTCGTGGTGACGGCCAAGGAGGCGCCCAACGCCATGGCTACGTCGCGTACGATCGGCGGCAATGCCATCGACCACCTGCAAATGGTCAATGCGTCGGACATCTCGGCACTGCTGCCGGGTGGCAAAACGGTTAATCCCGACCTGATGAAGGACAATGTCTTTTCGCTGCGCAGCGGCGGGAGCACGGCCGGCAATGCGGCGTTCGGTACGGCCGTCGAGGTCGACGGCGTACGCCTTTCCACCAATGCTTCGCTGGGCGACCCGACGGGTGCCAGCACACGCAACCTGTCGGCGACCAACATCGAGTCGGTCGAGGTGGTGACCGGAGTACCTTCGGCCGAATACGGCGACATTTCGTCGGGTGTGGTGAAAATCTCGACCCGCAAGGGCAAGACGCCCTATACGGTGACGCTCTCCACCAATCCGCGCACCAAACAGATCGCCGCCTCGAAGGGCTTCGACCTGGGGCGGAACCACGGGGTGCTGAACAGCAACGTCGAGTATACGCGGGCCACGAAGAACCCCACGTCGCCCTACACCTCCTATTCCCGCACGGGGCTGGCGCTCAACTACCAGAATACCTTCGCCAAGGTTCTGCGTTTCAATTTCGGCGTAACGGCCAATATCGGCGGTATGAATACCGAGGACGACCCCGATGCCCAGAAAGGCGAGTGGGAGAAGGTGCGTGACAATGTGCTGCGTGCCAACACCTCGCTCAAATGGCTGCTGAACAGGTCGTGGATCACGAGCCTGGACTTCGACGCGTCGCTCAACTATACCGACAACCTTGCACGCAAGCGCACCTATAACCTCAATTCGACCTCCCTTCCGGCCGTCCATGCCGAACAGGAAGGGTATTACATCGCCGAGATGCTCCCTCCGGTCTATTATTCGACCAAATACGTCGATTCCAAGCAGCTCGACTATGCGGCCAACCTCAAGGCCACGTGGGTGCGCAGCTGGGGCGACGTGCACAGCAATGCCAAGGTCGGCGCTTCGTGGCGGGCCAACGGTAATGTCGGGGACGGGGAGTACTATGCGACTCCCTCCCTCGCGCCTAACGGTTACCGCCCCCGTCCGTATACGGACATCCCCTATATGCATAACCTCGCGGCCTACGTGGAGGAGACGCTGACTGTGCCGCTGGGGGCGACCACGCTGCAACTGATGGCGGGCCTGCGTGCCGAAAAGACCTTTATCAAGAATACGCAATACGAGAATACGTCGAGCCTCTCGCCACGCTTCAATCTGAAATTCCGCATCAACGACCATCTGACTGTCCGCGGAGGCTGGGGCATCACCGAGAAGCTGCCGTCGTTCAACGTGCTTTATCCGCTGCCCGAATACCGCGATACGCCCGTGTTCGCAACCACCTATGGCTCGGGGCAGAGCGCCTATGTTTATCACACGCAGCCTTACCAGATACTCTACAACGACAACCTGAAGTGGCAGCGCAACCGCAATTCAGAGGTCGGCGTCGACCTGCGTATCGGGGGCACCTCGGTCTCGCTGGTCGGCTATTTCAATCGCACGAAATATCCCTACAAGCTGAGCGCCTCCTTCGAGCCGTTCTCCTATAACATGATGGGCGTGCCGTCCACGCTGCCCGACGGGACGGCCTACACGATGCCGGCGAACCCGGCATTCCGCGTCGACAGCCAGACAGGCGAAATCTTCGTCCGCGACAAGGACAACCCTTCGGCCGGCTGGATCGCCATGCAGACCACTTCCACCAAGCGGACGTTCGTCAAGAATACCTACCAGAACAACGGTTCGCCCGTGGATCGCATGGGGCTGGAGTTCGTCGTGGAGTTCCCGCAGATCAACCCCATCCGCACGCAGCTGCGGCTCGATGGGGCTTACGGCTATACCAAATACGTCAACGAGGGTGAGGCATGTTACTATCCCTCGACCTCGACCGGCGGCGAGTTCTACCCCTATGTGGGGGTTTATCTCGATAACGGGGGCAGCTCCAACGTCACCTACAACGGCCGGAAGCTGCATGCGCTGGATATGAATCTCACGGCCACGACGCACGTGCCCTCGATCCGCATGGTCATCTCGCTGCGGCTCGAAGCCTCGCTCGTGAAGCGCTCGCAGAACCTTTCGGAGTACAAGGGACGCGAGTATGCCTTCAACGTCGACGAAGACCGTAACCCCACCGGCGGGAGCATCTACGACGGCGACAGCTATACGGCGATCTGGCCTGTGGCCTACATCGACCTCGATGGCAATCGTCATCCCTTTACCGATGCCGAGAAGAACGATCCGGCCTTCTCCTCCCTGCTGTTGCGTTCGGGCAATGCCTACTCTTTCAACGGCGACGGTTACGACCCCTATTTTTCGGCCAACCTGAGCATCACGAAGGAGATCGGCGACCATGTCTCCGTCTCGTTCTACGCCAATAACTTCACCAATTCGCGGCCTTTCGTCGCTTCGTATGCCACGGGTGTCAAGGCGGTCTTCACACCCGATTTCTATTACGGACTTACGGTACGCCTTAAATTCTGAAAACGATGAGAAAGATATTTTGCATATTGTCCTGTCTGCTGGTGGCCGGTTGCACGTCGTTCGACAGGAACCCTTACGACGGTGCGCTGCGCGAACTCCGTGTGACGGCCGTGTATCCCGAGGGATACGCCGGCTATCTGCGCGAAGGCGTCGCGGTGAAACTCTCCGACCGCAATACGGGCAATGTCTATACCGCCCTGACCGATGCGCAGGGCCACGCCGGGTTCCGCGTCGCTGCCGGGCATTACCGGCTCTCGGTGCTCGACCTGCCCGACGATTCGGCGGTTTTCAACGGTACGATCGAGCAGGTCGACCTTGTCGGCGGGGACAAGGACGTCGACGTGGCGCTGAAATTTTCCAAGCCGGGTACGATCCTCATCAAGGAGATCTACTCGGGCGGCTGCATGCAGGATCCGCCGGCGACGGGGACTTATGCCGACGACAAATATATCGTCCTGCACAACAACAGTTTCGAAACCTATTACCTCGACGGGCTGTGCCTGGCGATGGTCGCCCCCTACAACTCGAACGCCAACAATCCGTGGACGAGCACCGACCCTTCGGGCAATATCGTTTTCCGCGATTACGCCGCCATCCCCGATTGTATCTGGATGTTCCCGGGATCGGGGACGGATTTTCCGCTGGAACCCGGCGAGGATGCCGTGGTGGCCTACTACGGCGTCGATCATACGCAGACCTATTCCCAGTCGGTGAACCTCAACCGCAAGGGTTATTTCGTGCTCTACGATATGGTGCACTATCCCGGCAACAAGTTGCACCCCACGCCTGTTCCGGGCGACCAGATCGACCAGGCGCATTACATGAAGGTGCTGAAAAAGACCGGGACGAATTCGGCCGTTGTCTATGTGATTTCGCAGAATTCGCCCGCCATGATCCTCTTCCGGGCGCCCGAGGAGTTCGATATGGATGCCTACCTGGCCGACGACCTTCAGTCGACGGTTCAGAACGGCAGCATCACCTATTCGAAGATACCGTGGGACAACGACTGGATCGTGGACGGCGTCGAGGTATGCAACATGACCGAGGCGACCAAGAACAAACGCCTGCACACCGATGTGGATGCCGGGTATATCGGTTTCTCGGCCAAAGCGCAGGGGCATACCCTGCATCGGAAGCTGGATGAAGAGGCCACGGCGGCTGCCGGCTTCGAAAGGTACGTGGATACCAATAACTCGTCGAACGATTTTTATGAGCGTGAGACACAATCTTTGCGTGATTAGCCTATGAGACGGATTTTAACGATACTGATGCTGGTTGCCGTCTCTGCTGCCGCGGCACAGGAGCGTTTCGACCATATCTTCCGCCGCAATCCCTGGAACGGCGGCCTGAACGCTGCGGGTATCCGGCAGGACTCCCTGAGCCGTTCTTATGCCGAGATCTATTTCACCAAGGAGAACGGCGGGATGACCGGCCATTCGTCGTCGGATGACAGCTGGAACGCCGGCGCGCGGACCGAGTCGGTGCGCCATCTGAAAAAGGTCTCTTTCGCGGGCGGCTTCGGATACGACTATTTCGACGGCCGCAACATGTGCGGCTCGATGTTCACCGAGCCGGGGTATTATCCGGTAGACATCCTCGAATTTACGCCGGGGCGCAAGGTGCGCGAGGATTACACGTTCACGGGCGGCGTATCGGCCGTGCTGGGCAACCGGTGGACGGGTGGCCTGCGCGTGGAGTTCGAAGCCCGCAACTATGCCAAGCGCAAAGACCTGCGCCACAAGAATACACGGCTGGATTTCGAATTTTCGCCCGGCGTGATGTACCATGCGGGACGCTTTGCCGTAGGGGCGGTCTATATCGTGGGTACGAACAGCGAGAAGGTTGCTGCCGAAGGGGTGGGCCCCGGTGCCGACTTGTACGAGGCATTCTTCGACCGGGGATTGCTCTACGGGTCGCTGGAGAAGTGGGGGAGCACCGACATACACCTCTCGACCAACGGCGTTTCGGGATTCCCCGTCCGGGAGAATACGCAGGGGGGGGGCGTCCAGTTGCAATACGGGCCGTTCTATGCCGACGTCGCCTACCGCAACAGGCAGGGCGAGACGGGCGAGAGCCGGATTATCTGGCACCTGTTCGAAACGCACCAGGTGACGGCCAATGCCGCCCTGTCGCTGGGGACGGCACTGCGCAGGCATTTCGTGCGTGTGAACCTCGACTGGCAGACGCTCGGCACCGACGAGAACATCATCACCACCGAGACCATCAACGGCGTGCAGATCATCACCATACACGGTTCGACGCCGACTTTTGGGCGCAAGGGACTCGACCTGGGAGGCGAATACGAGTTCGTGGCTCCGCATACGGATTTGCGTGCCGGGGTCGGTTATTCGCAGCTCAACCGCGAATCGACGCTGATGTACCCCTATGTCAAGGGGCAGAAGCTCCACTTTACGAAGATATATGCCTCGCTGATCCGCACGTTCGGCCTCTGGGAGCTGACCCTCGCGGCGGATTATCGCCTGGGCGGTTTCACGGAGCGCGAAAAGCGGTTCGAGACCCCCGGCGTGCAGCCGGGCGAGTATCCCGGACAGCTGACCGCTTATTACGATTACGAAAACGAATACCTCACGGCCAAACGGCTGGGGGCGGCGCTCGGGCTGCGGCGCAATATCAAACGGTTCTATATCGACGTATTCGCGCGTTACGAACACGGCTTCGGTCTGGAATACGTCGCGCAGCCCAACCGGGTCGCGGCGACGCTGAGTGTAGGATATAATTTTTAATTTAAAGGATAGGATTATGAAAAGGATTTTGACATTGACGGCAGTCGCGGCGATGGTTTTCACCGCCTGCTCGAAGGAGGAAAGCACCGGGACGGGCGACAAGCAGGTGCGCATCACCCCGACGATCGCCAATCCGGCGCTGACGCCGGCAAGCATGTCGTCCGGTACGCGTGCGACGGACACCGATTTCGAGCTGAACGATAAGGTCGGCCTCACGATCACGATGACGGCGGACGGTTCGGCGTTCGTGGCGAACAAGGAGATGTCGTTCGACGGAACGGATTTCAAGACCGAGGGTTTCCTCTGGTACGAAGATGTCGACGCCACTTCGACGCTTTTTGCCTATTATCCCTACCAGGCCGGTGCCGCGGCGCCCGCGGAATTCTCGGTGAAGGCGGATCAGAGCGGCGCGAATTACACGGCCTCCGACCTGATCGTGGCCGTGAAGACGGGGGTCAAGCCTACGCTGTCGGCCACGCAGATGACCTTCAAGCATAAAATGTCGCGGATCGTTATCGGAGTGACGAACGAATCGGGTTTCGACATTACGGACATCGTCATCAAGGGTGCTGTCGGCACCGGGGTGCTCGATCCCGCCACGGGCGATTTTACGGCTAAGGCGGGTGTCGAAGCATCCGACGTGATTGCCAACACGGCCACTGCCGAGAAGGTTTACTACGCGCTGCTGGTGCCGCAAAACGGTGTGCAGCTCAGGGTTACGGTCACCACGGCCGATGGTAAGATGCGTACGCAGACGCTCGGCACGACCGACCTCAAGTCGGGTGAGAACCGCCGCATGGACTGCAACGTGCAGCCGGCTGACATTCAGGTGAAATTCAGCGGCCCGATCGCGGGCTGGGTCGACGGAGATGACCTGCTGCCGGACGGCGACGGCGAAGTGGAGACCCCGACCGTCGAGTGGGGCGGCGTGAAGTACAAGATCGTCACGCTCAAGGACGGCCGCACGTGGATGGCCGAGAACCTGCGCTATGTTCCCGAAGGCAAAACCATATCGAGCGACCCGAAGGACGGCAACGGAGTGTGGTACCCCTGCAACCTCTCGAAAGCCGCCGACCCGTCGTTGGCCGAGACCGCGGGCTTGCTGTACAGCTATCCCGTGATGCTGGGAATGACCGGCGAGATGACGGGCACCAATTTCGACCAATACGAGGGTGCGCAGGGTATTTGCCCCGACGGGTGGCATATCCCGACGAAGGCCGAGTGGCTCAAGCTGGCGGGTGTCGGCAGCGGCAACCTCACCGATCCGACGTCGCCCTATTTCGAAAAGACGCAGGGCGGCGGTTCGATTGCCGCGCTCAACAAGGACGGTTTCAATATTGCGGGCTGCGGCTATATCAATGCGACGAGCGCCACGGCGACCCCGGCCTATATGGCCACGGTCTCGGCTGCCGACGCTTCGGCGTTCGGCATGGGATATTTCCCCAGCTCGACGGGTTACAAGGTTACATACAATACGGCCGACGATCCGGAAAGCGGCATCAAGAACATCCAGTATTATGCCGGTATGATAACTTACAACAAGAGTTACAATCGCATGACAATCGCTTACCAGGGTGGTTATGGCGCTGCCCCGGTTCGCTGTATCAAGAACAAGGAGTGATCCTCACCCCCGCACACACAAACACACACAACACAAACAACAATAAATGAAACGTAAACCTAATTATCTGAAGCACCTGCTGCAATGGGGCGTACTGGCCGCCATTGCGGGCACGGTGCTTTGGGCCAAATTGAGCGACAAACCCGTCGATGTCGAGGCATATTGTCCTTTCGGCGGGTTGCAGGCTTTCGGCACCTATGTGGTGAACAACTCGCTGGCCTGCTCGATGTCGATGCTCCAGATCATGATGGGCCTCGTGCTCGCCGTGGGAGTGATTCTGTTCAGCAAACTTTTTTGCGGATACCTCTGTCCGCTGGGCACCGTCGGCGAGTGGATGGGGCGTGCCGGGAAAAAACTGCACCTGCAGGTCGATGTCCCTTCGGGCAGCGTCGTCGACAAACTGCTGCGCGTGGTGAAGTACGTGCTGCTCTTCACGATCCTCTATTTCACGCTCTCGTCGAGCGAGCTGTTCTGCAAGAAACTCGACCCGTTCTATGCTGTGGCTACGGGTTTCAAGGGCGAAATCGTGCTTTGGATGTCGCTCACGAGCCTTACGCTGCTGCTCTTGGGCGGCTTCGTGGTAAAGATGTTCTGGTGCAAATACATCTGTCCGCTGGGAGCTGTCAGCAACATTTTCAAATTCACGCTGCTGTTCGTGATCGCCGCCCTCGGCGGCTGGGCGCTCGGTGCGCTGGGCGTTGCGAACGCGTGGGTCTGGACGATCGGCGGCGCATGTCTTGCCGCCTATATCGTCGAGATCGCCAAGATGCGCAGCTGCACCTTCCCCCTGATGTACATCAGGCGGGATTTGAACACCTGCAATAATTGCGGACTGTGCGAAAAGAAATGTCCTTACCAGCTTCCGATCCATGACTATGTGAAGGTGAAGCATGTCGACTGTACGTTGTGCGGCAACTGCATCGGTGCGTGTGCCAAGGATGCCTTGCAGGTCAACGGCCGTCGTTCGCTGCGCTGGGTGCCCGGGTTGCTGGCCGTGGTGCTCTTCTTCCTGGCCATATGGCTGGGTTCCACCATGGAACTGCCGACGATCGACGAAAAATGGGGCGACTACGAGAAGGTCGAGAACCTGCAGACGTTCGAGATGGAGGGCTTGCAGACGATCAAGTGCTTCGGTTCGTCGAAGGCTTTTTCGGCCAAGATGCAGGCCGTGCAGGGCGTATACGGCGTCAAGACCTTCGTACGCCGCCATGGCGTCGAGGTGCTTTACGACCCGGCTGCCACCGATACGCTGAAGATACAGGCTGCGATCTTTGCCCCGACGCTGCGCAAATATGCCATGCCAGGCGAGCAGGTGCCGGTGCTCGACGTGGTGAAGCTCGGCGTCGAAGGGCTTCACGACCGGATGGACATGATCTATTTCGGCATGGTGCTCCAGAAGATCGAGGGAGTCTACGGCTTCACGTCGGAATTCGCCTGTCCGGTGGATGTGACGGTCTACGTCGATCCGGCCGCCGGTATTACCGAAAAGATGTTCGGGGAGGCGATCGACGCCAAGGAGCTGATCATCCCGGCCAAGGAGGGCGAGAAGGTGATCCCGATGCATACGGTGCTCAAAACCTATGCGGTCGCCGGACAGGTTTCGCGCGAAGAGTTTGCGCAGGTCATGTTCCGCGATGTGGAGAAACTCGCGGGCAGGTTCGTTGCCAACCTGGAGAAATGGGGTGACGACGAGCAGTTCCCCAAGGCGGTCTACGAGATGGTATTCCCCGGCATCGAGAAGATGCCGATCCGCAATGCGTTCCCCTATTTCAAGAGCTTCCTTTCGTGTACGGACGGCATCGTGTCCGTGGATTTCGTCCTGCGGGATATGAAACCCGTGATGCGTATCCACTATGTGAAGTCGATGTGGGACGACGCGAAGCTGTGGAAAGAGGTTTTCCAGACCGAAAAATGGACGCTGCGCATGGCTGACGGCACCTTCAAGGAGGCCGACCCGCGGCTGAAGTTCACCAATCCGGGGAAAACGGTTGGAGAGTAATTGAAAAAACGGCTGCAAAAATGACTGTTTCATGCAGGATATTCGGATTGCTGTCTGTGGTTTCGTTGGCGGTTTTCGTACTTGCAGGATGTGCTCGTGCGAAAAATACGAACTGCCGCGAGCTGTTCGAAAAGTATTACGAAGTCAATGTCGCGGCATTTATGCGGACGATGCCGGCGGCAGATTCCGCCGCGGTGCGAAAAAAGGCCGAATACGCCTTGGATAAAATGTACCGGATCGACTCCACGTTCGTTTTGATGAGGGGAAAGGAATTGGACGATTTTATCAGGGTCAATTTGCCGGCCATTGTCGGAGCCGATGCTGAGGATTGAATTTTTGTTGTCGGTTTTTAAAAACAGACCGAATGTGGGGAGAACCGGGAAAAAGGTTCTTTCCCATTGGTGAAAAATGAAGAATATGAGAAGATGGATAGCCTGTCTGGCCGTTGTGCTGCTCTGTATGCAGCCTGCGATGGCCGACGAGGGCATGTGGCTGATGCACCGGCTGGCGGAGATTTATCCGCAGATGAAGGCCCGGGGACTGAAAATCAAGGATAAGGAGATTTACAACGAGAAATCGGCGGCGCTGGCCGATGCCGTGGTGGCTGTCGACGGCGGCATGGGAACGGGCAGCATGATCTCCGACCAGGGGCTGATGATTACCAACCACCATGTGGCTTACAGCGACATCTGCGCCCTGTCGACGCCCGAGTGCAACCTGCTCGAAACGGGATTCTGGGCACGCACGCGCGATGAGGAGATTCCCGTCCCCGGCAAGACCGTGTGGTTCGTGCGCAAGGTGGTCGACGTGACCGACGAGGCCAATGCGCTCAAGGAGGAGATGAAAGCCGCCGGGAAATGGGGCATGATGGCCCCGCGCCGTCTCTATGCCGAACTGGAAGGGCGCTACGGCCGGGAAACGGAGTGCGAGGTGTCGTGCTACTCGATGTGGGGTGGCAAAATGTACCTGATGTTCTACTACGACATCTACAAGGATGTGCGGCTGGTGGGTACGCCGCCTGCGTCGATCGGTGCCTTCGGCGGCGATTACGACAACTGGGGCTGGCCCCAGCACAAGGGCGATTTCGCGCTTTACCGCGTTTATGCCGACCGGGAGGGGCGCCCTGCGGCCTATTCCGCCGACAATGTGCCGCTCAAACCCCGCCGCGTGTTGCAGGTCGCCACGGGCGGCGTGCATGACGGCGATTTTGCGATGGTGATCGGATTCCCGGGGCGTACGAACCGCTATGCGTCGTCGTTCGCGGTGGCTGAGAAACAGTGTGTCCGCAACCCGATCGTCGTGGCCAACCGCCATGACCGGATGGATATTCTCAAACGCCATATGGAACGCGATCCGCGGGTGCGCATGGAGTATTCGGATGCCTATTTCGGCCTGAGCAACTACGCCGACTACGCCAAGTGGGAGAACAAATGCCTGCGCCGCTTCGATGTCGTGGCGATCCGTGAGGCCGAGGAGGAACGCCTGCAGCGCTGGATCGAGGCCGATTCGGCCCGCAAGGCCGAGGACGGGACGTTGCTCGAAGAGCTCGCGCGCGGTTACGAGGCGCGGCAGGGCGCCGAGCGCAACCTCAATTATTTCCGCGAGGCATGGCTCGGCCCCAGCGAGGCGCTGCTCGTGGCCAACCGCGTGTCGTCGTACCTGGGCAAGCTCGAACGGCTGAAGCAGGACTCGCTGATCGTGGATTCGAAGGATGCCCGGAGCGTCGTGGCCGGGAGCGGCCGCCTGCGCCGTAACTACGATGCCGCGACCGACCGCGACCTGTTGGCGCGGATGGTAGTGAACTTCACGGCCAACGTGCCGCGCGAGATGTGGGGTGCGCAGTTGCAGGCGATGTACGACAAGGCGGGAGGCAATGCCGACCGCATGGCGCGTGCGGCGTTCGATGCCTCGTTTTGCAGCGATCCTGCGCGTTACGACGCCTATTTCTCGAAGAACCGGTCGGTTGCCGAAATACGCCGCGACCCCATGGTTGCGCTTACCGAATCGGTCACAGTACAACGTTTTACGGGCGGTGTGGACAAGGCCGAGAAGCGCGGCCGTGCGCGTGTCGGGCGAAGCGAGAGCCGCTATGCCGACGTGCTTTACGATTTCCGTGCTTCGGAAGGGCTGGCGCAGTATCCCAACGCTAACTCGACCATGCGCCTGACCTACGGTAGCGTGCAACCCCTGAACCCTTCGGACGGCGTGCATTACGATTCGCGTTCGACGATCGCGGGCTATATGGAGAAGTACAACCCCGACGAATACGAATACCGCGTCGACGACCGTATGCGGCGGCTGATCGCCAAACGGGACTGGGGACGCTGGGGCGAGAACGATACGCTCTATGTCAATTTCCTGACCGACAACGACATCACGGGAGGCAATTCGGGCAGCCCCGTGCTCGACGGCAAGGGGCATCTTATCGGGCTTGCGTTCGACGGCAACCGCGAGTCGATGGCCGGCGACGTGTGGTTCCATCCCGAACTGGCGCGCACGGTGTGCGTGGATATCCGCTATGTGATGTGGGTGATCGACAAGTATGCCGACGCCGGGTGGTTGCTCGACGAAATGAAGTTCGCAAAATAATCCGGTGTGCCGGTGGTAACCGCGGCATCCCGACGTGTCAAGCAGACCTGCCATATGGCAGGTCTGCTTGTTTGCGGAGGGGTGGAGAGAGTGTGCCCGGGCACACGGATTTGATCTCAGATCCCCGTTGTCCGGCAGCAATGCCTGGTATAGGGGCTGGGTAGATGCCTCCGATAAGCGTCCCGTTTGATCGGGGCGCTTCTATTTGAGCCTCAGGAAGGAGTAGCCGAAGCGTTCGCAGGCGGCTTTTTCCAGTTCTTCGCGCACCGAGGGGTGAGCGACGGCGATCAGTGCCCGCGCCCGCTGGGCGAGGTTGCGGCCGCGCAGATGCGCAACGCCGTATTCGGTCACGATGTGCTGCACCATGTGGCGGGTCGTCACGACGCCTGCGCCGGGCGTCAGCAGCGCCTTGATCTTCGATTCGCCCTTGGGGGTAGTCGACGGGATGGCGATGAAGGTTTTGCCGCCCTCCGACAGGGCCCCTCCGTACATGAAATCGTGCTGCCCGCCTACGCCCGAAATGATGCGCTCGCCAACCGAGTCGGCGCAAACCTGCCCCGTGAGGTCTACCTCGACGGCCGAGTTGATCGCCATCACGCGCGGGTTCTCGCGGATGCGGAACGGGTCGTTCGTCCATGCCACATCCTTCATCACGAGGTCTTTGCGGTAGTCCATGTAATCGTACAGCCGGCGCGAGCCCAGCGCCAGCGAGGCGACCGTTACACCCGGCATGACCCGTTTGAGCGAGTTGTCGATCACGCCGCTTTCGAGCAGCGGCAGCACGCCGTCGGTCATCGCCTCGGTATGCAGCCCGAGATGTTTGTGGCCCGTGAGCGCGGCCAGCACGGCGTTGGGGATCCCGCCCACGCCGATCTGCAACGTCGCCCCGTCGGGGATCAGTTCGGCGATGTGGTTGCCGATCCTGCGTTCGATGTCGGTGGGGGTCGCCGAGGGCACTTCGACCAGCGGGTCGTCGACCTCGACGGCCGCGGCGACGCGCGAGAGGTGGATCATGGCGTCGCCGTAGGAGAACGGCATGGCCGTGTTGACCTGCGCGATGACTGTCCTGGCGCATTCCACGGCCGAAACGGCCAGGTCGGCCGATACGCCGAACGAGCAGTAGCCCTCCTCGTTGGGGCGAGAGAGGTTGAGGATTGCCACGTCGACGGGCAGCGTCCCGTCGCGGAACAGCCCCGGGATTTCGCCCAGGAAGGCCGGGATCGATTGCCCGTAGCCCTGGGCCAGCCAGCGGCGGATGTTATTGGCCACGAACAGGCTGTTGACCAGGAACGTATCCTTGTATTCGGGGCTGCAATAGGGGGCGTCTGCCCTCCCGACGGCGAATCCGGAGTAGAGCGTGACATCGGTGAGCTCGGCGGCACGGTCGGTCATGGCACGGACGAGTACTTCGGGGATCGAGGTGCTGCCCTGAATGTAGACGTTGCTGTGCGGGCAGATGAGCTTTACGGCTTCGGCGGCTGTCGTGAATCGCATAGGCTTATCGGTGGTTTTGCCCGAAGGCGGTTAGGCGTGTTTCGAGCAGTTCGAACTGCTCGGGGCAGTTCAGTTGCGAAACGCAGACCCGGATGCCCGGCTGGCGGCTGCCGGTCGATGTGAGCGATATGGCGCAGATGCCGTAAAGGAGCAGTTCGCTCAGCAGCTCCGCGCTGGAGAGTCCGCCGTAGCCGACGGTGTAGAAGAATCCGTCGCTGACGGTTTCGTCCTGGTCTTTGTCGTAGACGATGCGGAAGCCGTGGCGCCGGAAGATCTCCTTGGTGAGGCGGGCGCGCCGGGCGTATTCCGAGGTTTCGCCCACGAAATCGAGCTGCCCGTCGGCCGCAGCGCGGAACATCGCCGCCAGGGCGTGCTGCGCCGAGTGGCTCGTGCCCGACGAGGCGGCATAGAGGAACGTCAGGACATAGGCGTCGCCCAGGCGCCCCATGCCGTAGCGCTGTTTGAGCGCGGGGTAGTGCCGCGGGTAAAGTTTGTCGGAGATGGCCGCGATGGCGATGCGCTGGCCGGCGTAGCTGAATATCTTCGAGCCGGAGATCATCAGGATGTAGTTGTCCGTGTATCTGGCCACGGTGGCCTGGTAGGGCGCTTCGAAGGGGCGTCCCAAGGGTTTGCGGAAGTCCATGCAAAGGTAGGCGAGGTCTTCGATGACGATGGCGTCGTATCGGGTAGCCAGCTCGCCGATCGTACGCAGCTCATCCTCGGTGAGGCATATCCACGCCGGGTTGTTGGGGTTCGAATAGACGATGGCGGCGATGTTGCCCTGTGCGAGGTAGCTTTCCAGCTTCGGGCCCAGTTTTTCGGCGCGGTATTCATAGATGTCGAACGACGCGCTGGGGATATCGAGGATCTGCACCTGGTTGCGCTGCACGGGGAACCCGGGGTCGATGAAGAGGATCGTATCCTTCCCGGGCGCGAGCTGCGAGCAGAGCAGGAAAGCCGTGAAACTGCCCTGCATCGACCCGACCGTCGGGATGCAGCCCTGCGGTGCGACCCCGACGTCGAGGAACGCGCGGATGAAACGCGAAGTCTGTTGTTTGAGTTCGGGGATGCCGAACATGTTGGGGTACTGCGATGCCACGCCCGATTGCAGGGCCCGGCATTCGGCTTCGACCCCCGCCTTTTCGGGCGGAAGCCCCGGCACGCCCATTTCGAGGTGCAGGAATTCCATCCCCGTCTGCGTTTCCATGATGCGGGCTATGTCGCCCGACTGGCGGATCGTCGCCTGGGCGATGTCCGCAATGTCCATGCGCTCCAGCGCGGAGTCGAGCACGGAGCGGTCTATCGGTAGCCTTCCCATTGTGCGGCCTGTTTTTGTGCGTATGCGTAGCCTGCGCGGAATGCCGCGAGGTTCGTGTCGACGATGGCGTCGCCCTTGCGGGCGAAAATGGCGCGTATGCCCGCTTCGAGTTTTTCGGGTGCGATGCCCAGGAACGGTGCTGCGGCGCCCAGCAGCACGATGTTGGCGGCACGGGGCGATGCGGCCTGGCGGGCGATGGCATCCACGTCGAGCGCCACGCTGTGCGGCAGGGAGGCTATCTCCCGCCCGAGCGTATCGGCATCGGGATAGTCGGGGATGTTGACCCGCGGGGCGGTGTTGGTGATGACCCAGCCCCCGGTCGAAAGCCACGGCAGGTAGCGGAGTGCTTCCATCGGTTCGAGCGAGATGATCAGGTCGGCGGCACCTCGCGGAATGAGGTCGGAGGCGATTTTATCCGACGAGATGCGCAGGTTCGACTGCACGTCGCCGCCCCGCTGGCTCATGCCGTGGACTTCGGCCTGCTTGATGTGCAGCCCCTGGTCGAGGGCAGCCCTGCCGATGACGGTGGCGATCGAGAGGATGCCTTGTCCCCCTACGCCCGAGAGTATGATGTCGCGTTTCATGGTTTGCCTGTTTTTAGGGTTTTGCCGCCGGGTGGTCGCCGCGACGGGCGTGTCGCTATTGTTTCTGTTTGGTTGCGTTGTGCCGTTTGGCGGTCTGTATGCATTCGCGGCGGGGGATGATGACCGAAACGCCGTCGTAAGCGATCTCTTCGCGGAGCATGGCCTTCATCTCTTCGCGGGTTCGGGGCAGCGGCACTACGACGCGGATGTGGGCGGGGTCGACGCCCAGGCCGGCGCATATCTGTTCGAGGCGTCCCGTGCCGGCCGAATCCTGGCCTCCGGTCATGCCGGTGGTGAGGTTGTCCGAAATGACGACCGTGATGTTCGTCCCCTCGTTCACGGCGTCCAGCAGCCCGGTCATCCCCGAGTGGGTGAAGGTAGAGTCGCCGATGACGGCCAGGGCGGGGTGCTGTCCGGCGTCGGCTGCGCCTTTGGCCATGGTGATCGAGGCGCCCATGTCGACGCAGGTGTCGATGGCATGGAACGGCGAGAGCCACCCCAGCGTGTAGCAGCCGATGTCGCTGAATACCTTGGCATTTTCATATTCGCCGGCGACCTCTGTCAGTGCCGTATACATGTCGCGGTGGCCGCAACCCTGGCACAATGCGGGCGGACGGGGGACGACGATGCCGCTGGCGGCGAGGGTCGCGTGCGGGGCGAGCCCCAGGGCCGTGCGTACGCTGTCCGGAGTCAGTTCCCCGGTGCGGGGCAGTTCGCCCGACATGCGGCCGCGGATCTCAACGGGCGCAGGCAGGATGCCGCGCAGGGCTTCTTCGACGACGGGTTGTCCCTCCTCGATGATGAGCAGCGCCTTGCATTCCGACGCCATGCGGCGCACGAGTTCCTGCGGCAGCGGGTATTGCGATATTTTGAGCACCGGGTGCGGGCATCCGTCGGGATAGTTCTCCGCGAGGTAGTTGTAGGCGATGCCGCAGGCGATGATGCCCAGCGATTTGTCTTCAGCATCGGCGTAACGGTTGAAGGGGCTTGCGGCCGCCTCCTCTTCGAAGCGGGCATAGTCGGCGAGCAATGCCTCGTATCTTACGCGCGAATTGCCCGGCATCAGCACCCATTGGCGCGTCCGGGCGGGATAGGCGAGGCTGTTCTCGGGGCGTGCCTCGCGCGGTTCGACCATGGCGCGCGAGTGGGCCATGCGGGTCGTAAGGCGCATCAGTACGGGAATGCGGTATTTTTCCGAGAAATCGAACGCGGCCTGCACCATCTCGTAGGCCTCCTGCTGCGTGGAGGGCTCGAACGTCGGGACAAGGGCGAACTTGCCGTAGAAGCGTGAATCCTGCTCGTTCTGGGACGAGTGCATCGAGGGGTCGTCGGCTGCCACGACGACCAGCCCGCCGTTGGCTCCCGTCATCGCCGAGTTGACGAAGGCGTCGGCGGCGACGTTCATGCCCACATGCTTCATGCACACCAGGGCGCGTTTTCCGGCAAACGACATGCCCAGCGCCTCCTCCATCGCCGTCTTCTCATTGGCCGACCATGTGCAGTGGATGCCCCGCTGGGCGGTGAGCGGATGTCCTTGTATATATTCGGTGATTTCGGTCGAAGGCGTGCCCGGATAGGCATATACACCCGACAATCCTGCGTGGAGCGCCCCCAGTGCGAGGGCTTCGTCTCCGAGTAATAATTCCCGTTTTGCCATGAGGTCGTGCAGTTATGCTGTTTTTACAAATTTAAGGAATTTTTAATTAAAAATTCACTTTTGGTGATAAAAAATCACGCAAAACCACATTTAATATTTAAAATATTATATAAATAAGTGTTTTTGAGAAAAATTGTAATATGCCATTCGTTCCATACAATGACGACTGGCAGGAGCGGGTATAAAAAAGCAGCCGATCCCGAAAGACCGGCTGCCCCGTTTGCGTCATTTATTCCCCGAATAGTGTTTTCAGTAATTCGGGCGTTTCGATTTCTTCACAATTTATGCTTCCCAGAAGCACGCGGCCCTTTTCGGTCAGCGAAAAGTACATCTGCCGCTTATCGTTCGTGCCCAACTCCCGGTTTACGTAGCCTTTCCCTTCGACCGAGCGGAGCACCTTCGAGGTGTTCGACGGAGTAAGCCCCAGCATTTCGCCCAGCTCCCCGCAGGAGAGACGTCCGGCTTTCGAAAGGCTGCATAAGGCCATGCCTTCGTTCAGGCAGATCCCGTATGAGCGTTCGAGTGCCGCTTCGAACCGGTTGACAGCCCGTTGCAACTCGCGGATCCTACACAGTTTTTCCATTGTCTGCCGGTTTGTGTATGGCCTGTTTGCCGCAGTGCCCGACGCATTTGCCGCATTCGATACACTTCTCCGGGTCGATGACCGGAAGTCCGAATCCCGATTGTGTGATCGCCCCGACGGGGCAAACCGTCAGCAGCGGGCACCGGTGGTTCTGCGGGCAGCGGAGATTGTCGACGGTGAGTGCCATGCCTGTCTACTTGTTGAGCAGTACCTTGTCGATGGCCTCCTTGAGCGACGCCTTGGGCAGGGCACCCTGTGCGATCTGGGGCTTGCCGCTGGTGGGGATGAAAAGCAGCGTCGGGATCGAGCGGATGCCGAACGCGGCGGCGAGCTCCTGCTCCTCTTCGGTATTCACCTTGTAGATGTAGATGCTGTCGCCGTACTCGGCAGCCAGCTCTTCCAGAACCGGGGCGAGTGCCTTGCAGGGGCCGCACCACGATGCGTAGAAGTCGATGAGCGCCGGTTTGTCGCCGAGGTACTTCCACTCCGTAGGGTTCGTTTCGTAATTTGCGACTTTGGTCAGGAAATCCGCCTTGGTCAGTGCGATCGTTTTCATGGTATTCGTTTGTTTTGTGTTGTCATTCTTGTTGTCGGTCTGGCCGTCGGCCCCGGCTGCGAACGTCAGGATGCAGGCGGCTGTCACTAATAGTTTCTTCATGGTCCGTATGGTATTTTATCTTTTCTTATCTTGATAACGATACAAAGATATGATATATTTTCCAATAAAACAAATTTCCAATGGAAAATAAATCAAGGGGAGTAAAAATACGTTTGTTTCCCGTGGCTATGCAAAAATGAAACCGGAAATCGCCTCCAGCTCCGGATTGCGGCTGAATCTATCATCCGGTCGGTTCGTATAGAGTGCATGCCTGCGCCTGTCTGTCCTATGAGGCGGCCCCTGTCTTGGGGTGCATGAATGCATACGGGGACGGTGGAGCGGGGATGACCGATTTCGGTTTACACTTCGGTTTAAACAAATGTCCGATTTCGATACGGAAATCGCTCTAAACCGAGACTCGAAGAAGTACGCCGCATTTTTCACCGGCTCTTTAAATGCAAGAAAGAGAGCCTTTTGGACTCTCTTTCCTTGTGACACCGACAGGACTCAAACCTGTAACCTTC
>ERZ1106983.1149-NODE-1149-length-25531-cov-39.330978_pt1 | contig 25531 bp, 23 predicted proteins | sample MGYA00403693_ERZ1106983 | MGnify/ENA primary metagenome ERZ1106983 (study PRJEB35170, sample SAMEA104062420) | human gut metagenome | biome: human gut; feature: human-associated habitat; material: faeces | place: Denmark | collected 2012-07-13 ...
TACAGGTACGGCTAACTCGCTGATAAATAGTGGGGACGCTGTATTGGTGGTTTACAAAAGTAACAATAGGAAACTTCACCATGCTTGCACATGATGTGATGATACTTGGAGGCGACCACAACTACAAAATTGCTGGAATTCCAACCGTCTTTGCTGGCCGTGACGTAACAAGACCTACAAAAATTGGTGATGACGTTTGGGTCGGAGCCGGTAGTATTATCATGGCGGGTGTGACGATCGGTGATGGTGCAATCATTGCCGCAGGATCCGTGGTTACAAAAGACGTAGAGGCTTATTGCATTTATGGTGGTACTCCTGCCAAGAAAATAAAAAAACGATTCTCGGACGAAGAAAGACAAAAGCACATTGCTATGCTGAAAGATCCATGGGCTGTAATAAAGAATCCCAATAGCCTACTTTGCGGTCATGGTGATGATAAAAGGTAAAACGTTCAGATAAAAGTGTTATACGCTTTTGCTTGAGTATATGCAGTGTGGCGTTTGTTAAATACTTACATTACTACGTTTTTTATGAAACCAAACTACAGTGACATAATAAAAGACTTGGATGCTTCTATTATTGTCTTGCTTGACAAACTCAAACGCTACCTTTCTGTAGGAAAGGCATCTGTAATGGTGGGTTGCGGATTTAGTTTGAACGCTGAGAGTGACGGTACGGGACAGATGAGGGAATGGAATGCACTCAATGTGGATCTGTTCAAATCACTTTATGGTCGCAATCCGTCCAGTTCAGAGTTGGACAGACTAAATCCTGTTAGACTTGCTGCACAGGTTGAAAATACTTTGGGTAGCAAGGAACTGGATGAAATCATAATGAACGCACTTCCTGACAAGAGCGTTTATCCAGGCGTACTCCATAAGAAATTGATGAAACTACGTTGGCGTGATGTTTTCACCACCAATTATGATACCTTATTGGAAAGGAGTTGTGATGAGAGTGGGTCGGCATACATCTTGGTGACAACAAAAGAAACACTTCTTTATAGCAAATCGCCAAGAATAATAAAGTTACATGGAAGTTTCCCGAACATACGACCATTCATTATGTCGGAGGAAGCCTTCAGAACTTATCCTCAGAAATATCCTGAATTTGTAAATACGGTTCGTCAGTCATTAATTGAAAACCTTTTCTGCTTGATAGGTTTTAGTGGTAATGACCCCAATTTTCAGTCATGGTTAGGATGGATACGTGATGTGATGGGCGAACAGATGTCAAATGCCATACTTGTTGATTATAGACCAAAGGGGTATCATGTCTCAGAGAAACAGTTGTTTGCAAGCCGCAAGATAGATATCTTGAACTTGGCTGAAATAAGTGGGCTAAACGACTATAAAGAGGCTTTGGATTTCTTCTTGAGTTATTTGGGAACAAAAGAACATGCCGCTCAGTGGTCTTATCCTGACGTAGATTTTCGGCATCCGCAGAAACCCGAAAAATCAGAAAAGGAATTGGAGGAAGACATCAAGAAAATGGAGAAAGCCAGAAATTCTTACCCTGGTTGGGTGTTTTATAACAGAGAGATTTCCTACACAAATCGTTTCCCTTTCAAGGGAACTTTCTATGATAAATTGCCCGACAGATTGAAGTTGGATTACCTATATGAACTTGATTGGCTGTTAGATATCAGCCTATATCCTAAAGCCGTAGATTGGTATCTTAATGCCCTTGAAGATGTTAAAGAGAAATATTTGACATACAATGGCATGATGAAGGAGAAGGCAACGCAATTGCTAATCTCTTTATTATCTATTTATCGAGAAAAGAGGGATATAGATCCGTATTTGACCATATTAGACTTTATAAATAGAAACTGTCTTGAAACTCTCACGACCAAACAAAGATCTATTTTTTATTATGAGCAATGCCAATGGAATCTTGCCATTTTAGATTATAAAAGTGTATTTGCCATCCTCCTGAAATGGAAGTTGATGGAAAACGACTATTTAGGAGCTTTATGGCAGTCATCTGTATATGCAGAATTGGGAGATAGACTGATGGCAGAAGATATGCTGACAGCCTACTATAGTCGCCTTACAACTAAGCTTCTTTTAGATGGAGATTCTGCCTATTTAAATTCTTGTAAGCAACTGTATTCTTATGTTATTCCAAGAACCATCAGACGCAACCAAGAAGATATGGACTTCTCATTAGATAAGAGCATTGATGATTTTAAAAGGAGTCTGTTAGATAAGGCAATAAAGGAGCAACCCGTTAAGACGCAGTCGCATGGATTTAATTTGAATCAAGTTACCAACACTACTCATTTGTCGCAAGGAGGGTTTGTAAATAGAGTGTTGTATCCTGAGAAGTATATCCGCTTATGCTATCTTCATGGAAGTACATTTTATCAAGATAATTATTCTGCTACAGAAGAATATGGTGTTGTGCTTTCATGCCTTGCCGATTACCATTTTTATGAGGCAGTGGCAAGGCTTATAAGGTCGGGACATAAAGAACTTGTAGAGAAAGTAGTGCATAGGGGATCTGTTTCTCACTTGAAAGAAAAGGAGGCTTTTCTCGTTTATACAGATTTAATGGAGTTGTTGAAAGAAGTGTTCAACGAGGGATGTGACAAAAGAAAACTAAGCACAGCATACGATATTTTGATACCATTATTGCAAAGATTTGTGACCAAAGTTGGTGATGAATCAGTAATGAATTTGTTTGATTTTGTTATCGCTCATTCTCGTGATAGGAATATCAAACGTAACGAAATTCTAAAGACTTTGTATAACTGTGCAACAGAAGAACAGAAAGCCATAATGTTTGTCCGCATCATGAGTGAACCCATAGTAGGTAATGAAATGGAAGAAGATTTGCTATGGCCAGAAATAGATACAAACGTTGATGTGACTGATGCAATGTGCGATAATGCACTAAAAAATATAAAGGACAAACACCTTCGAAAACATTCTTATTTACGAATATTGGCATTGCTGCAATGCACAGACAATAGAAAGATAAAAGAAAAACTTGAAGCTGCAATAGTACAATGGCGACAGAATGAAAAAAAAGATGTCAATGCGTTCTTTTCATATCATGTGGCACCTGCGACAAACGATACAGACAGAGCAATAGAATACAGATGGGTAAAAGACACGTTAGACGTGTTTATAAATCACGACTATACCTTCATCAACAGTTCGGAAGCCATATCTGATTTTTCGCATTTCGCTGACAATATAGTTCCTGCTATACATAAATTGAATAACGAGCAGATTAATAATGTCGTTATCAAGATTAGCCAAACTCTGGAATCATATCTGCCGCACTTGAAACAAGATGATGATGCAGACTTATTCGGTGGACTCCGATTTTTCATTAACCATTTGCTTGATGTTTTAGACCGTCTCTTCCATCAGATTGACTTCAAGCGAGTAGATTCTACTATAAATAAAAAGTTAGGCTCTGTTTTAGTAGATTACATAGAAAATAGATATCCTTGTCTTTTATTGCTATCTGTTACAAACCAGATAGATGACAAGAAACTTCTTGCTTCTTTTGTTTCTGATCGCTTGCACGACTCAGATGTCACAATACGCTATGATGCACGCAGGAGTATGTATTATTTATTCAAAAATAACCCAGATGTATTTGACGCACAGACACGATTAAGATATTTGCAACAGTATGCGTATTTCCTAAAATATTCACATAGCAAAGCGTTAAGAGAAGACTTGTATTTTATGGCACAAATCATAGCAAATGATTATGTGGATAAGAATAATCTCAATCTCTTTAACGATGCGCTCTATACTATCAGAAAAGAATATGAGACGTATGAAATGTCTGAGGAATATAAAGCTGATATTGCTCATAATGCTTGTATCTTGGCTGGTGTTCTATCTCAAAAGTTGGAACATATAACCTCTGGCGCTCATGCATGGAAAGAGTTTTATGAAGACGCTGAACAGTTTAGAGATGTTCGTAACGGATATGAAGAAGGCATAAGAATGTGCAAACAACAATAATCTGTATAATAAATATATCTCTATGGAAAAGGAAAGCAGACTATTGCTGGCTCTTTTGAGGATAGTTGTAAAAAAACAGGCAGATGAGACAATTCCTATAGAGGTTGATTGGGAAAAACTGATGAACATAGCCACGATGCAAGTGGTGCCTGTAGTTGTTCTTGATGGCTTGCAGTATTACCACTCTATTCACCCTGACTATATACCTTTCGCATCACTCGGAATGTCGAACAAACCACAGACGAGAATGCGGTGTATAGGACAGGTGATGGCTTTTGAGAAGATGTATGCCATGCATGAAAGAGCAATGACTGACTTGGCTCGACATTATGCAAAAAAGGGTATACGTATGATGGTGCTGAAGGGCTATGGACTTTCATTGGATTGGCCAAAACCGAATCATCGTGCAGTAGGTGATTTGGACATTTACAATTTTGGCAAGCGAAAAGAAGCAGACGCCTTTATAGCAGAGCGGTTGGGCATCAAGATAGATGACGGACATGAGCATCATACTGTCTTTAACTTTAATGGCGTAGTAGTAGAGAATCATTACGACTTTATTAACACCAAGGCTCATAGGGATGCTCTTAAGATAGAGGCTCGACTTAAAAAGCTTGCTGAGACAAATTATAAAGAGATAGAGGTAGATGGTGCACGAATTTATCTACCTTCTGCCAATTTTAATGCCATATTTCTGATGCGCCACATGGGACAGCATTTTGCGGGCGAGCATCTCAACTTGCGACAGATTCTCGACTGGGGATTCTTCGTGATGGCGCATCATGAGGAAGTGGATTGGAGTGCTGCTATTGGTTTTTTGAAAGAGATCTGGATTGATGTCTTCTTCCATCAAATCAATGCCATTTGCGTTGATTATTTGGGATTCACTGAGGCTGATTTCCCCACTATAGAGCGCAACGCGCAGATGGAACAGCGGATTTTGATGGACGTGCTTCGCCCCGAGTTTGATGAGGAAAGGCCCAATGGTGGTTTGATGTCTATCATCTGGTTTAAATATAAGCGTTGGTGGGCCAACCGGTGGAAACACCAGTTGGTGTATCATGACAGCCTTCTGACGACTTTTACGACGTTGGCTTGGAGTCATCTGAAGAGATTTGAAACGATAAAAGACTGAATTAAAAGTATAACAACAATGTACAAACATTTTTTTAAGAGAGTGATTGATTTTACAATTACTCTTGTTGGATTTATCCTTATTTCTCCAATTTTTCTAGTACTGTGTATCTTGGTAAGGTGCAAATTAGGATCACCTATTTTCTTCCCTCAAATAAGAATTGGTAAGGATGAGAAGCCATTTAAAATGCTTAAGTTCCGTACAATGACAGATGCGCGCGACAGTGAGGGCAATTTTCTTCCTGACGAGGAGAGGTTTACCAAGTTTGGCAATTTCATGCGCAATGCAAGTTTGGATGAATTGCCAGAACTTATCAATGTAATTAAGGGAGATATGAGCCTTGTAGGACCACGTCCTCTTTATCCGTTCTATCTACCTTATTATTATAAAGAAGAAAATCTACGTCACACGGTAAGAGGCGGAATAACTGGACTGGCACAGATAAACGGAAGAGCACTATGCCGATGGAATGACCGCTTCGCATACGACGTGAAGTATGTGAAAGAAATGTCGTTTGTTAATGATATTAAGATATTGTGGCGTACCTTTTTCAAAGTAGCAGGACAGGCTGATATAGGTATTCCTTCGGTAACGGAAGAAGGAGGACTGCATATTGTAAGAGAACTTCAACAACCTGAAAAGGTAAAGTATGTTGAAGATATTGCAAAAAAATATGGAATGAAGAATGTACCACATTTTAATAAAAAATAGAGACAATGGATAATAAGAGACTTATGATTCTTGGTACTAATGAGTATCAGAATCCCGTAATATTGCGAGCTAAAGAACTGGGCTATGAAACTCATGTATATGGTCTTCAGCGTGGAGAGATTGGCGAGAAAACTGCCGACTACTTCCATGCCGTAGATGTGTGCGACTATGAGAAGATGTGGGAAGAGGTAGAGAAACTGAACCCTTGTGGCATCGTTAGTATTTGTTCAGAACTTGTACTGCATACAATGAACTACTTGCTTCGTCGCAGAGGCATTCCTTGCAACAGTGAGTGGACAGAGAAAATTTCTACTGACAAGTATCTGATGCGCAAGGCTATGAAGGATGGTGGAGTGGATAGTCCTAACTATATGCTTGTGACCGACAAAATGAGCATTGAGGAAATCTATGCTGCTACTACCGATTTCACTTATCCATTAATCTGCAAGCCTGTGGATTTGAGTTCAAGTCGTGGAGTATTCAAGATCGAGAATCAAGAGGGCTTGAAAGAGGCTTTGGATTACGCTTTGGAATGGTCGAAGAAGAAGGAGGTTATCCTTGAGGAATTTATCGAAGGAACGGAGTATAGTGGTGAGAGCATTGCCTACGAGGGGAAGTATAAGCTGTTGGCTGTAACTGAAAAGCACACAACGGGTGCTCCTCATTTTGTGGAAACAGGACACCGTCAGCCTGCTCCTTTAGCTCCAGGGATGTTTGAGAAGATAGAACAGACTCTCTACAAAGCATTTGCAGCTATGAAAATTGAGTACGGTGCTATCCATCCAGAATTCCGTATAACGAAAGATGGTAAAATCTATTTTATGGAGATTGCAACCCGTATGGGTGGTGATTGCATAGGTACAGACCTTACTCCACTTTCAAGTGGTTATGACTTTATGGGTATGGTTATCAATATCTGCCAAGGTAAAGCTCCCGATTTTACCAAGATCCGCGAACCAAAGTTGGCTGAGAACCACTATATCATGACACAGGCTGACCTTGATGAGTTTGAGCGTGTAAAACGAGAAGAGCCTAATACCATTTGGCGTGTTAGTGAAATAAAGCCTATCAGCAATAAGCCTGTTTTGAAAAGTGCTGATAGAGCTGGGTATTATATTACTATTAAATAAAGTGTAAACGATATGCAAGTATTGTTTTTATCACTTGTGTTTAGTGACAGAAAGCACACAAATTTCTATGAAGAATTATTGGAAGTTTTCGTAAGAAATGGTCATGAAGTATTTGTAGCGTGTTCTAACGATGGTAGAAGTATTGAGCCTGACGGAGTTCAAGGTTGGAACGGTATGACTGTACTTCGAATAAAGACAGGCGATATTACGGGCACAACCAATATTATCAAAAAGGGATTTGCAACATTGTCTGTTGATTATTATTTCAAGAGAGCATTAAAGAAATATTATAAGAACGAAAAGTTTGACTTGATTTTATATCCTACGCCTCCTATAACTCTCGCCAATACCATTGCTTGGGCAAAGAAGTATTACGGCGCAAAGACGTATTTGATGCTGAAGGATATCTTTCCACAAAATGCTGTTGATCTTGGGATGATGCAGAAAACAGGATTGAAGGGAATTTTATATAAGATGTTCCGTAAAAAAGAGCGTTTCTTTTACAGTATATCGGACACAATTGGTTGTATGAGTCCTGCTAATGTTGAGTATTTATTGCAACATAATCCTGAGATAAACAAGAAAAAAGTTGAAGTCTGTCCAAATTGTCTTTCGATACCAATAAATATTCCTACATTCAAACGTGATAGCTCTGAACTGAAAAAGAAATATGAAATTCCAGATGATGCCGTCATTTTTATTTATGGAGGAAATCTTGGAAAACCACAAGGTATCAGTTTTTTAATTGATTGCCTAAGATACACAAAGAATAATTCTAAAGCCTATTTCATCATTATTGGTTCTGGTTCAGAATTTGGTAAACTTAAGGCATTTGTTGATAGTGAGAAGCCTGCAAATGTAAAGTTGCTTAATTATATGCCTAAGGATGAATATCAATTGATTTCTGATCAATGTGATGTGGGTATGATGTTCCTGGATCATCGTTTTACTATTCCTAATTTCCCATCGCGTATCCTTAATTATTTGGCATCGGGAAATCCTGTGTTGGCAGCTACAGATGCAAATACAGATATAGGTACCATTGCACGAGACAATGGTTTTGGATTCTGTTGTGAAAGTAATGATGTGAAGGGATTTGCCAAGGCTGTTGACGATTTCATCAATGCTGATAGAGAAGCTATGGGTGAAAATGGATGGAATTTCTTCAAGAATAATTGGTCTGTGGAAAATGGCTATCATATCATAATGAAACAATTCGAATAACATAAATTTTTACAAAATGAAAACAATTCTGGTAACAGGTATTGGTGGTTTGACTCCTCGTTCTATCACCACTATCATTCGTGAAAATCATCCCGATTACAAGATTATCGGTTGCGATATCGAGAAGAAAGCTATGGGCTTCTTCATGAAGGGTCTGGTGGATGAGTATTACATCTGCCCTCGTTGCAACACTCCGGAGTACTTCCCATGGATTGAGAAGTTGGTGAAGGAGAAGAACATCGACTATGCTTTCGTTCAGCCTGAAAGCGAGATTGTAGAATGGGGCGACTATTACGACAAGCACGGAAAGTTCCCTTGTCCTACTTTCATGGGTTGCAAACTTCTTAGTTTGTCGCTAAAGGACAAAGCTATCATGGCTGAAGCTTTGGAGGGTACAGAGTTTATTCCTAAGACTATCAAGGTGACTCAGGACAATCCTAAGTTTGAAGAGGTGGAAAAAGAAATAGGTTTCCCTTGCTGGATTCGTGCCACTAATGGTACTGGTGGACTTGGCTCGTTGAAGCTCAACGATCTGAGTAGCTATAAGAGCTGGCTCTTTATCAACAGCTTTATCCCAGAGTTCACAGTAAGCGAGTTTCTTACTGGCAGACACTTGGCTAACGAGATGCTCTATTATAATGGCGAGTATGTGAAGGGTGCTGCTTTGGAATGTGCAGAGTATGTTATGGCAAGTACAGCTCCTTCTCATGTGACAGGCAACACTCATTTTGCTCGTTTCTTGAATGAGGATCGTATCAATGAGTTCTGTGATCGCTGCATAAAGTATCTTGAAAAGAAGTTGGGCGTTACTGCCCATGGTATTCTCTCATTCGATTTGAAAGAGGACAGTAAGGGTGACATGAAGGTTACGGAGGTGAATATCCGCCACATGGCTTATGCTGGTGTAATGGCACACGTTGGTTTCGACTTGATAGAAGATACCATCAAGATTATGGAGGATGGCAATTGCGACCGTGTGGCGCGTGCTCCTTATTACCACTACGACAAGCCTTATGTATTCCTGCGCGATGTTGATGTAGAGCCCATTATCTTGGATAGCGAAGAGATCTTTGATGACCCAAAGCATAAATTTGAATTGTAAATGAGATGTGTTTGCTCTTTCAAGGACAACCTTGACATGTGCATAGAATGAAACGGTAAAGCAGGTATGATTGAATAGGCTATGGCCTGTGGAGCGAAACCACTACCTGCTGCTTTATGGATTAGTATCATGAATGCTGATTAAAACAACAATTTTATGGATTGGAAAAAATATTTGTCTTCAGAAAGATTGCTAACCAGTTCTATTACGCCTGAAAAACGTAGGGCGCATAACGATTATCGCACGGATATAGAGTCTGATTTTGGTCGTGTAATATTTAGTTCTGCTTGTCGTAGATTGCATGATAAGACACAGGTGTTTCCATTGACAACAGATGATAATATTCATTCGCGTTTGACACATTCGATGGAGGTAATGAATATAGGTCAGTCGTTTGTTTATACGTTGAGTGAAAGTGATGCGTTTAAAAAACATACGGGGCTTGATGATATAACAATTCTACGTGATTTGGCTGCGGCATTAAAAGTGGCATGTTTGGTGCATGATATAGGTAACCCTCCTTTTGGTCATTTTGGTGAAGATTCTTTGCAAAGTTACTTTCGGGATCTATTTAAAGCTCCTCCTTCTTGGATGAGTGAAGAATACCGAAAGGAATTGATGAATCTTGACAAAGAAGATTCTGTCGTTGGTCTTGATTATACTCAATTTGATGGTAATGCAGAAGGCTTGCGAGTATTAAGCAAATTGCAATTTATTGAAACTTTGGATGGCTTGAATTTAACGTGTGCAAGTTTGGGAGCTTTTATGAAGTATCCTAATGCTGCAGGTAAAGACAAAAGCTATATTGGCATGCACAAGCATGGGGTCCTTACTACTGAAAAGGGAGTGTTAGACAAGGTACATGAGGCTTGTGGGCTGCCTGTTGTGGATGGTGCAGTTGTAAGGCATCCGTTGGCATTCTTAATGGAAGCGGCAGACTCTATTTGTTATCTTACAATGGATATAGAAGATGGGTTGAAAAAGAATCTGCTTACATTAAGTAATATCAAAAAGGATTTTGAAAACCTTAGAAAGGAAAATGGTGTCGAATTTGATGAAAGTGCAAAGAATTTGTTTGATGCTATAGAAAGGGAGGCCGAGGACCGGTTTGGAAATAGTAGAAAACAGATATTGAATTTACGAACTTATCTGATGGGGTATCTGATAGATTTGGCCCTGAAAAACTTTATAAGTAATATAGAGAGCATTGAAAATGGAACATATAAGCAGGAACTTATAAAAGATGACAGTAATGGTATTGCTAAAGCACTAGGAGAAATTTGCAAGCAATATATATTGGACAGTAGGGATGTTATCTCGTTGGAAATAACGGGTAGATCTGTTATATATGGTATCTTGGATGCTTATCTTAAAATGTTTTTTAGCGAAGAAGGTAGCCTAAGAAATAGGGCGAAGCGTTTGGTTTCTAAAACGATTTTCTTGACTACGCTTCAGGAACACTTGGATCGCAATGGTGTGAATGCTAAAGCGGATGATATGTATGAAAAGTTTGATGTGAAGGAATTCTCAGCAGAAGAGAAGTTGAGAATTCTGCGTGATTATGTCTCATGTATGACGGACAAGTTTGCTCTCAATCATTATCGTAAGCTAAGTGGACAACAAATATATTGACAAGATAGATGGCCAGGCTTGGTTTTTCAAGCATTTTTTGCAGAAATGCTTGAGTGAGGAAATGGTTGATTTGCTAAATGTTATTTCCCTCAAGACGGAAGTTTATGTGTTCAGTGGTATGATACGTAACTTCTTTTTGGGCGAGTCGTGTTTCAGGGACTTGGATATCGTTGTTGGAGATGTGGATTGTGTGTTAGAAACAATTTGGGCAATTGACGACAACGTGGGAGTGGCGTTTAATAACTTCGGAGGGCTGAAGCTGAAAATTCAAAATCTTACGATTGACTTGTGGAAGCTTGACAAAACTTGGGGAATAAAGAAAGAGGGCATGGAGTTGTCTCCGTATTCATTGATCAAAACTGCATTCTTTAATTTTTCTGCCATCGTTTTTGACTATAATAACGAATGCTTCTATTATGAAAATGCTTTTGTTGAATTTTTGGAAACGAGAATGATGCATGTAGTGTATGAGAGAAATCCTAATATACCTTTGTGCATAGTCAACTCTTATTATTATCGTGAGACGTATGGTTTTGGGTTGAGTCTGAAACTTTGCTTTTGGATTTTCTTGAACTATAAGTCTCTTGTTCGTGACGTTAAAAACGAGAGTAATTTTAATTCCGTACAGATTAAGCATTTCCATAGAATAATTGTGAGTTATGACAAGTTGAAGGAGTTCGTCCTAATGTGTTATAGGCATTGCCTAATTGGTATGCCTATAGCTCCAAAATTTCAATAAAAGTTGCCTCGTCCTTTTGCTAAAGGTTTCGCGCTTTGATCAATGAAATCTTCAAGATAATGCCGAAATATTTGCCAGTGTCGTGGAAATAGCGTAAATTTGCGATTGGGACGGGCATTAGTGGTTCGTCAACATGCAATTATGATAGCTGACAAGATAGAAAAAATATGGAATCCTTGTCAATCGCGAGGCTACCGTCCTTTCTTTTCTCGAAGATGTTCTTCAGAGATAGAACGTGTTGCAGTCAATACTACGAGCGAGTGTGGTGTGATTTTCATGAAGACGGTCCATTATGCGAAAGCAGAAAAGGAGAGTCTTGTAGGTATTATTGTTTTGTCTCGAAGCATGTATCCTTCTGTTGCTGGTTGCAGAAACTAAAATAGGCTGGGAGTGCATGTGGAAATATCGATTGTATATAGAAAGACATAGTTTGAGCCGATGGGTATTGACGAAAATAACAGAATAAATTTTGTTTCTTTTGATGCGAATTCTTTGGATCTTCAGAAAAAGTCCGTCGCTCATTTGAAATCTGATCTCGTAGACAAGGTCAAAAGAGGAATATTGTCTCGATATTTGTACAAATACCGTACTTTAGAAGAATGCAAGGATATATGGAATCAGAAAAAATTAATGATATAGTAGAAGGTACCTTTACCAAGGTGGATCTTTCTGTTATGAATAAACACCGCGGATTGGATTGGAAAGGTCAACTCCAAGCCGTTTTAAATTTTGTTCCTGGATGTGGTGGATTCTTGGCACAGGAGCTCCAAAACTATCTAGATTATCGTGATAATGAATTCCTTAGGAAATATACAACTTATATTATGGAATTGTCTGATATATCTGTTGATGATCGCCTAGAATTTGCTAAAGAAGTTGGAGCTAAAGCAAAAGATGCTCCTGGAAATGTTATCGCTAATATGGTGGATAGTCTGGATAATATTAATAAGGAGCGATTTTTTGCAAGACTATCAAAGGCAAGGATCCGTGGTGATATATCCATTGAGGATTTCTTTAGACTCACGACAGTACTAGTAAGAATTCCGTATACGGATCTGGATAATCTGCCATTGTATCAGCATGACTACTATGATGAGGATGGAGATACTGAGCTGCTCTATTCTACTGGAGTATTACGTATGGCCGAAATAGGTGAAGAGGGAGATAAATATATCCTTTCGCCTCTCGGTGTTAAGTTTATGAAATGGGCACTAGAGTCACCTGTTGAGGTAAAGAAAATATCAGGTACTAGTACGAGTATGGCTTGGAGCCCGATAGGAGAGGACGAGATTGACGAAATAATAGATAAACATGGGGCTGAAAAACAATATAAAGAATCAGACCAGGCTATGTTTGATTATGACGTATTGAGGGGTAAATAGCCTTTTATTGTGATCAAATTCATGGCCAATTCCGAATAGTAGCCTGTCTTTGCCGTATATCTGTTATAGCATTTTTCAGTAGCGTAAAAAATGTTTATTTGCTATAGCTCATAAATAAACAACCCGTGATGTATTTATGACACAGGAGGTTATTGATTTCTATCATTTCGATTCTCTTTGGCGAATCATGAAAGGTGAAGAGAAGCGCGGAAAGTTGAGGGCGGATTTCTATTCATCGGAAGTGAAGGAGATTTCTGGAGTTTTGAAATCGCTTCGTTCCCAACTACGCTCTTCTCCTAAGGAGGAGCGTGACTCGCTCCAGCAAGATATCCAGGATCTGAAAGACGAAATGGATGAGAGGAAAAAGGAGGAGTTGAAGAAAAAGGCGTTAGATATCAGTAGGGGAAAGGCCAAACTGGAAATAAAATCTCTTACCATCAAAGGGCATAGGGCATTTGCCTCAAACAACTTGGATACGGTGCTCGTCAGTCAGATTGTCAAGTTGGAATTGAAAAGGTGCTACAGGCTTTATCCTGCGAATAGGGATGTGATTATAGAGCAGATAAAGGGATTGCTGGATAATGGCATGTCCAAAATAGTGATCCGTGCTGATATCCGTAGCTTTTTTGAGTCAATACCTCAGCAGGGGCTCGTCAGCAAACTGGCTGATGACGGATTCGTCTCGAAAAAGACGGTGAAATACCTGAAAGGGCTCTTTTATGCGTATAATGACAAAGCTGAAAACAAGGAGGGAATGGGGCTTCCAAGGGGACTGTCTTTCTCGTCTCATTTGGCAGAGCTCTTTATGCGTCCTATAGATGAGAGAATCAGGCAAACAGAGGGGGTGTACTACTACAAGAGGTATGTGGATGATATCTTGATAGTGGCAGATCCTGCAAAAGGGGACGAGGAGCATTACTGGAATGTGGTGGATGGTGTTTTTAAAGAGAGAGGTCTGGCGCTGCACAATGGTTCGGAGAAGAAATACATAGCGTGTTGGGATGGGACGACTATGGAGAAAGAGTTTGACTATTTGGGGGATAAATTTGTATATAGGAAGGGGAAACTGGACGTATGCTTGTCGCAGAAGCGTTATCAAAAATACAAAACTCTTATCGACGCCATTTTTGAAATTTATGCGCAGTGTTCGCATTATCGTAGGAGGGTCGATACTCGTGGCCAAGAAGTTCCACGACGTGACGCCTTGCATCAGTTGTTTGACCGTCTGGAAGTCTTGACTTCTAACGGGTTGCTCTCTGGGCGTAAGAATTTTGTGGCGACGGGTGTTTATTACTCAAATAAACATTTGACGAATCTAGCGCAGTTGGAAGAATTGGATGGGTATTTGGCAGAAAAGATTGATTGTAAGGAGACGTTTTGCCCTCCAGCCAATCTGTTCAATTACGGAAAAGATAATGGGTACAAGAAGAACGTGGACCTCATCGTGAGCAAGCTGCATGGTTTCTCGTTTGTTCGAGGATTCAGGGAGCGGAGGATTCATAAGGACAATCGTTTCGGCAGGGTGTTGCTTGATCTGCAGCGTATCTATTATTCAAGAAAGGACAGGGAAGATGAGTAAGTTGCTTCGTGTCTCTAAGTCGAAGTATCGGGTGGTCATTTCTGACGTGCTTCCTTATGAACGGCCTGTGTTTTACTCCAATCGTTTCTTTGCCCGCTTTTTGAAGTATTACGGGATAGAGGTGGAGGAGGGGATGCTTGTGGCCCGTCGTCATAGTGATGAACCTGGGCTGAAGGATTTTTTGGAGATTCTGGGGGGACGGAAGGGCGCAGAGCGTCGTAGCTTTCAGTATTCGATAAGCAAGGACGGGCATCGGGAAGGGCGTAGGCTGACGGTGGTCCACCCCTTTCACCAGGTGGAAATGGTGGATTTTTATGATCGCTACAAGATGCTGATCATAGACTACTGTATGCGAAGTAACTTCTCAATACGTTTCCCGTACAAGGTGGCTGATTGTCAGAAAAAGCAGAAAGGATTCCACAAGGTGTATTCAAATGATGCTAGTCCCGTTGATACAAGCGAGAGTTTGAAGCATTTTTTCGCGTACAAGTATTTCAAGAATATCAATTTCTTCTATGGGGACTATCGCTTTCTGCGCGCGGAGAAGAAATTCCGATGCATGACCAAGTTGGATTTGAAGCATTGTTTTGATAGTATCCAGCCGGAGTCTTTGTCCATGGCGATGTTTGATCATGAAATGGAGGACTGTAAAGGAAGCATGGCGTATGATTTTTGGCGGCTGCAGGATAAATTTCGTGTTTCTAAAGAGGGAATCATCATTGGACCCGAGTTTTCGCGGATTTATGCTGAGATTATTCTTCAGCGGATAGACCGCAATGTGGAAAGACGCATGGGGGAAGACAATAAAGTGCGCAATAGGGATTATGTCTTCTACCGTTATGTTGACGATGGATTTCTGTATTTTAATGTTAGAGAGGATCGGAATCGCTTTTTCTCTTTGTATCGATCTGAGTTGAAGAAATACGGGCTTAGTATCAATAAAGAGAAGGTGGTGGAGTTTGCTCAGCGGCCTTTTGTCGAGGCTATATCTATTGCCAAGGGGCTGATCTTGCGTTTGATAAACGAACGCTTTCAGAATCGTCTGGATACTTTTAAAGGGTTTGTCCATTCTCAAAACAATCGCTTTGACACGCCTGCTGTCTTGGATTTTAAGACTTTTGTCAACGAGGTGCGCACCATTATGTGTACATGCGGTGAGAATATGAAATACAAGGATATAACCTTCTTTCTTCTGGGTGTGATACAAAAGAGAGTGGGGCTTCTCGTCCGTGATTTCAATCTCTTGTATGCTCAGTATTGCCAGGCGATAGCTGATGGGAGTATCAATGATAAAGGGCTGGAAATCAAGGAGAAATATGAGCGGGGGTTCATAGATTTTGCCAAAAGTATTGTAGAGGTGGTCTTCTATTTCCTAAGTTGCGATATGCGTATGAGCACCTCGCTGAAGGTGGTTTCGATAATCAATAAGTTGCAGCTCTTTGTGCGCGGTAGATATCAGATAGATGAGTGTTTGATGTCAGAGAAATTTCCTGCATATTTCGTGGAGACTCTGGATGACAAGATAAGTGACGAGATAGCCTCTTTTTTATTGAATGCGACACCGGAGAAATATAACTTGATGGAGATCTTGAATATCTTGGAAGTGGAGAAAATCATGTTGCCGAAAAATCAAATAGCACCCAAGGTGTTGACTGATTTTTGGAAGAAATGTGAGAAGAAGTCGGCAGGCTTGAATTTCTTTTCAGTTTTTGAAATGCTGCATTTTATCAAGGACGCTGCGGGGTATCATGACCTGAGAGATCGTCTCTTGGGGTGGATAGGCCAGCAGGTAAAGACACTGACAGATGCAACGGAAAGCAATACTGAGGCCGTGCTGACTTTCATGGAAACGATGTGTTGCCCCTGGATTGATCAGGAAGTGAAGAAGAAATATGCCCGTGCGTTATGCGGGGATGCTTCTGACAAGTTGTACAGATTTGCTCAGAAACAGAAGAATTTATTTATACAGTGGCATGGTTATCGGCTGGATGATGCTATTCAGCATGTCAACAGTGCCGAGGTATACTAGAAAGATATTACAACCGATGCCCTTAGCAGTTTTTACACACACAATCGGTGACAAGACAGCCTAAACCGTTGTCTTTAGGGGCGCCTCTAAAGGGCGGGCGCTCCTACCTTTTTAAAAATATGGGGACGTTTGCGGATTTTTCTCATGCTTTAAATGGATTCCATCTCTCGAAAGCGGGGTATGGCGAGAAGCATTATCACTCTATAGAGTCTTTGTGTGCTGTCGCAAAGGAGTTTTTTGAGGATGAACTGGGGAAAATTGATGAGCGTGAGTTTGGGCATATACATTTGTTTGGGGCGAAGGCCTGCGAGAAGAAGGACCGGCTCACAAGATGGATTGTCCCCATCATAAAAGAGATCAACGTTCTCGTTAAAGCTGAGTCGGACAATGAACTGTATGCAGCAGATGGGCTTTACCGTTTGTTGTTTGATGAGAAAACTGGGTTGCCACAATATAAGTACCTAACGTCTGTCGTCAAGAAGCATACCGATTTTTATCGGGTTCGGGATGCTAAAAAATATGAGTTGTATGATAGAAAGGGCATGTTTGTCTTGTCCGACCGCTTGGAGCACCTTGTGGGGCCAGGGCGTTTCAATCCCTCGGGTTATGCGTGTCTCTATCTTGCCTCTAACTTGTATCTTGCATGGGAGGAATGTAGAAGGCCTGACTTTGACACCTTCAATTTTTCGCGTTTTCAGAATACTCGGGATCTTGAGGTAATTGACTTGACGATTCGTAGGAAGTTTTATTATCGGGAGCATTTTCTCTTGGCTTACTTGGCCCTTCTGTGTACTGCAAAGGCGATAGACGAGGATAAGCACAAGTTTCAATATGTGGTGCCTCAAATGATGATGAAGGTGCTATGTGCATGTCAGCGACAAAGAGAAAAAACGGCAAAGGGTGCGCCGATGATAGATGGGATCAAGTATATGACCTCACGTAGTTATGATCAGAAAGATTTGCTGTTTGATGATAGGCAACTCACGGAGGCTTATGTTTTTCCTCAGCATCCTCATGGTGATGATAAAGACGTGTGCCCCTATTTGACGAGGTTGTTTAGGCTGACTGAGCCCAGGAGCTACTTTTTGTTCAAGTCTCATAGGTTCCAGTTCTTTAATAGAACGGCTTACGTATCTCGTTATCAAGACTCTTTGTTCTATCAGATGGAGGAAACTCTGAAAAAGGATAGGTTGGCAAAGTATAATATAAAGGATAAATAGGCTATAATCTGCAAGATGATGGCGAATTATTTGCTAGTGTCGAGGAAATAGCGTAAATTTGCGATTGGGACGGGCATTAGTGGTTCGCCAACATCCAATTATGATAGCTGACAAGATAGAACACATCATCATGCTCGTGAAGCTCTTCGCCCGTCGTTTTGAGCTAAGCTATATGCAGGCTTTCCACTATGTCTGTCTGCATGATGGCATAGAGTTTGCGGAGAGGCACTACAATATTCTTCACACGCTGACGTTTGAGGACCAGGTGGATGCGCTTGCCGCTTATTGTCATAGAAAGGGAGGGCTGTTGGTATGAAGTTATATCATGGGTCTAATATGAAGGTGGAGGTTATTGACCTTGCTAAGTCTCGCCCCGCAAAGGACTTTGGACGTGCTATTAAACTTCTTCGTGGCTTATGAATGTGACAGATAAAGATTTTCAATATATGCTGGAGTCTATGGAGCGCAATCTCGCCACTCTTCTCGTCGAAAAGAGAGGGATGACGATTCGTCAAGCTCTCAGTGTGTTGTATGACTCTGAAACTTATCGCTTGCTGCAGATTTCGAATACAGGGCTATATTTTCAGTCTCCTCTATATGTGTATTCGTTTTTGCAGGAAGAAATGGATAGGGGGAGAATATCTGGACTTCAAGAATGTCGAGGAGGCTAACAAGTTAAGTCGCGAGTTCGTTGCTGGTTCCGAAGATTCTCCGATTGGCACGGGCAAGGAACCTGAACTTCCACGGTCGTACGGAAAAGAAAAGAAAAAATCGAGGACGCTGTATTGGTGATATACGAAAAATCTATTGTGAAACAAGTACAAAGAAAAAGAGTGTGCCTTGTGTGACACACTCTTGCTATTAAAATTCGTTATCTAAAATCTCCATCATTTGAGCTGCAGTAATGACTTTGGGTGTCTTTGGGAAATGCTTGAGGTTGCCAGTGACGAGAAACGAGTCCTCCTTGCTTAAAGAGACTTCGTAGAACACACGATCGTCTTCGTCTGGCATATCACCATCAAATGGGATACGTTCAGAATGTACTCCGCATTTCTTTATATACTCAAGAATGGCATTAATTTGTTCTTCGCTTATCCTGAATTTAGGACGATGCAGAACTTCGTAATATTCGGAAAGAATTTCTTCATTGAAAACTGGAATGATCCTGTTTTGAAACACATTAGCAACAACTTTTACTGTTGCAGCCAGCGGATTCTTGCTTATTCTTGAAGATACAAGAATATTAGTGTCAATCACCGCATATACCATTGTTGCGCTCCTTTCTTAATCGTCTGACTTCGTTTATCTCTGCGTTAATCTCATCTAAAGTCATTTCAGGCTCATTGCTGTTTTCCGCATCAGCACGTAGTTTGTTGAATACATTCAATGCTTTTTCTCTAATGTCATCCTCAGAGTCCGCAGAAATAATGAAAGGAATTCTTCGGCAACGTATCACAGCCTTTACAAAGATGTTGATAGCCGTGTTTGCGCTCATGCCAAACTGGGCGCAGAGTTCGTCGAATATTGCTTTCTGCTTGTTGTCCAAACGGACTGTCATAGATGTCTGTGCCATATTATTCGGATAATTTGGTGAAATATTAATGTGATTATGGTGCAAATTTACAGCATTATGGTGTAAGTACAAAATAATTTGACGATAATTTTTATGTTGGAAGAAAGAAAAGCTATTTACTTGTGCCTTGCCCACATGAGTGAGGCGGGTGTGGAACAGAAGTAAGTTTTCGGTGAAAGCCGTTTGGCTCGACAGAAAAAGCTTGTGTCTTTGTTCCGAATTTCAAATAATTCTTCTAAAGGAGTTTTTTCTCTGATTTTATTTGTATCTTTGCAATCGTCAAGTTTTTAATATGTTTTCTAATGGCAACGCTTGGATAGGTGAGATTTCTGACATGGAGCGGACATGATCTTGGTGCTCGGCTGCAGGGAGAATCGCTATGTTGTGGTGTTGTGGAAGATGGGTGTAATGATGTATATATCAAGAGTAAAGCTATATAACTGGAAGAATTTTCGGGAGTGTGATGTTCGGCTTTCCGAGCGTTGCTTCGTTGTCGGGGCGAATGCAACGGGTAAATCGAACTTCTTGGATGTTTTCCGTTTCTTGCGTGATATCGTAAAGGAGGGGGGAGGACTTCAGGCAGCCGTGAATGTTCGTGGCGGATTGAAGAAAATAAGATGTTTGGCTGCGAGACAGAAAACGGAGGTATGCATCGAGGTGGATATTTCTGAGAATGGCAAGAAGGAACCTAAGTGGAGATATTCATTGGAGATGGTCAATACGGGTGGTGGCATCCAGACTTTGGCGGCTTTGGTGAACCGTGAGGAGGTGTACAACTATGAATCCAAGGATATGGTCTTGTTGCGAGACAGTTCATACCAAGGTGATGATTCGGAAACAAAGAAATATACTCATCTGGAGCAACCTACGGTCAATGCAAAGTTTAGGGAGGTCAAGGAGGTCTTTCAAACAACAGAATACTTGAATGTGATTCCTCAGTTTGTCAGGGACGCAGACTCGTTTATGTTGACTACGGGAAAGGAGGATTATTACGGACGTAACTTCATGAGGCGTTTGGCTTTGCTGAATGGTAAAACTCGTGATAAGTATTTTAAAATTATCAACGAGGTGCTGCTTATTGCTGTTCCGCAGCTGGAGAACTTGTCGTTCGTAAAGGATGAAAAGGGTGTGCCTCATATTGAGGCTAAGTATCAGCATTGGCGGGCAAAAGGAAGTAAGCAAAACGAGCAAATGTTCTCTGACGGTACAATCCGCCTCATTGGCTTTTTGTTCGCAATGCTTGATGGTACTGGTATCATTCTTTTGGAAGAGCCGGAAACTAATCTGCATGCAGCGATCGTTTCTGCTATACCAGAATTTGTGGCCAAGATTCAGCGCAACAAAAAAAGACAGGTGATCATAACTACGCACAGTTATGAGATATTGTCCAATCCGGGTATTAGGGCTGAAGAACTCGTAACGCTAAGACCTTCTGCCGAGGGTACTGTCGTGGAAAACGGATGCGAGGACAGGGTTGTCACGGCAATGCTCGACGCTGGCCTTAGTGCAGCCGACGCGGCTATGGCAGAAACAAAAGTTGCGAATGTTGACGACCTGGGTAATGTGGAACTTTAAACTGGCATAGACTATGAAAGAGGTTTATGTTGTTGGCGAGGATCCTGTTACCAAGGAGATCGTTTCTCGAATTATTAGGGATTATGCGCCAAATTTGTACATAAAGGGATATTTGCCAGCGCGAGGCGGTGAAATTAAAAAGAAAATGGAGAATTTTAATGCCTTTTCGTTGTCTTATCCAGTTGTTCTCTTGTCGGACATGGATGCGGATGATTGCGCTCCGATGGCAAAAGATAATCTTACGAAAGGGATGTCTTCACAAAACAGTGGCTTCATAATCAACATAGCTGTGGATGAGGCGGAAGCTTGGTTGTTTGCTGACATCAAGGGATTCGCAAGGTATTTAGGAGTTGCGGAAGAGCACATGCCTCACCCCTCTGAGCAGAAATTTGGTGGACCTAAAAAGCGTATGGAAATGGAGATTCCCTTGAAAGCGTCTTATTTTTTGACGCATAAAGTCATTGTGGAGTCAAATAAGAAGGACTTGAAGGAACAAATTCATGCTCCTGGAAAAGCGTGTAAGGGTCCAGAATACAATCCTGCATTATTGCCATTTATTAAAAATGATTGGAATATAGAGGAAGCGCGTAAAAACTCGTATAGTCTTGACGGTATGATCAAGCGGGTGAGCGCACTTTGACCTCAACAATCTTTATCCCCATCCGAGTGGCGGCGTAGCGCAGAGCGATACTGCGATGGGGAACTATTCATTTTTTTTTTTATTTTTTTGATCCTTGGTGCTTTCTGCCAAGTCGGTATGTCATCCTTGCAGCATGCGGGGGTGGCTATGGTGGCGTGATGGTATGGGGCTGAGGACGCATGGTATTGAATCATCATTTGTACTAAAAATATTATTTCAACTATGGAAAGAAAAACGATTTATCTTTGTCTTGCCCACATGAGTGAGGCGGGTTTGGAACAGAAATATGTGAAGGAGGCGTTTGACACCAACTGGGTGGTGCCGATGGGCCCGAACGTGAATGCTTTCGAGGCGGACCTGGAGGCGTTTGTCAACAGCGGGAAGGATGGCGCCGCGGATCTGTACAGAAAGGTGGTGTGTCTCTCGGCTGGCACGGCTGCCGTCCACCTGGCGTTGATAGGCTGTGGTGTGAAGGCTGGCGACGAGGTGCTGGTGCAGAGTTTCACGTTCTGTGCTTCTTCCCATCCGATCACGTATCTCGGGGCCAAGCCGGTCTTTGTGGGTTCGGAGCAGGAGACGTGGAACATGGATCCGGCCTTGCTGGAGCAGGCGATCCTTGACCGCAAGGAGAAGACGGGCCGCCTGCCGAAGGCGATTGTGCCCGTGGCACTCTATGGCATGCCTTACCGTATCGACGAGATTATGGCGATAGCGGAGAAGTATGGCATTCCCGTGGTGGAGGATGCTGCCGAGGGTATGGGCTCGCGCTTCGACGGCCGGGTGCTGGGCACGTTTGGCCGGTATGGCGTGCTCTCGTTCAACGGCAACAAGATGATTACTACCTCGGGTGGCGGCGCGCTGGTCTGTCGCAATGCGGAGGAGGCCAACGAGGTGATGTGGTATGCTACGCAGGCGCGGGATGCTTATCCTTACTACCAGCATACGGCGATCGGCTACAACTATCGCATGTCGAACGTCTGTGCGGGAATTGGCCGTGGACAGATGACGGTGCTGGACGACCACATTGCCCACCACAAGCATGTGCAGGGACTCTACGAGGAGCTGCTGGCGGAGGTGCCGGGCGTGCATATCCATCGGCAGCCGGCGGATCCTCGCTATGATGCCAACTTCTGGCTTTGTGCTGCGACGCTGGACGAGGACGTGAGGATCCAGGGGCAGGAGAATGCTTACAAGGAGGTGGTGAAGACGGCCGTGGGTGGTGCCGCGGGTGTGATCCATGCCGTGGACACGGCTGTGACGGACTGCCAGCCCAATGAGAATATCGAGGCGCTGCGCGTGTTTATGCTCTCGAAGCGGGTGGAGTGTCGTCCGCTGTGGAAGCCAATGCATAAGCAGCCGGTCTATGCGGGTGCGCCGGTCTATACCAACGGCATCGAGGAGCGTCTCTTCAAGGTGGGTTTCTGTCTGCCTGCGGGTCCCTGTGTGACGGATGATGACGTCCGCTATATCGTGGATAGCATCAAAGAGGCGATCGTATGAAAGGCGTGAGTTGATGAATTGTTGTGGAAGGTTAAATTGAGTAACTTTCTTGCTCAAATATTTGTGAGAATAGAATCTTTTGCACTATCTTTGCATAAGATAGGCTGCACTCGGCAATATGTGAACAAGTTCCCATTGCGCTCTTTTGCACTATCTTTGCATAAGATAACTATTAAGCAGGATTGTTATGGACCAGTTAGCAACAATGAATCAAGCACAATTGCAAATACTCGATATGTTGTCGTTTATCAAGACGCCTGAGGCTTTGCAAGATTTGAACAAGGTGATCTCTGATTATTTTGTTCAGAAGGCTGATGCTGAATTAGATAGAATGTGGAATGAGGGAACCTTGAATGAAGAACGGATCGAGAGTTTTCGTCATCTCCATGAGCGTACTCCATACAATAAGCCAACTTTGTAATCTTTAGATTATGAATATTGTGCTGGATACAAATTGTTTGATCATTTCAATTGCCCCAAAAAGTCCTTACCGCAAGGTGTGGGATGCTTTTCTTAGAGGCGATTATAATCTTTGTGTATCCAATGAAATTATAGAGGAGTATTCTGAAGTTTTATCCCGCAACATTTCCCCTCAGGTTTCTGAGGCTATTGTTTATGCTATATTGAGTAGGCCCAATGTGATTCGTAAAGATCCTCATTTCTCTTTTGGGTTGATTGAGGCTGATAAAGATGACAATAAGTTTGTAGATTGTGCCATAGTTGCAAATGCAAAGTGTATTGTTTCTGAGGATAAGCATTTCAGGGTTTTGAAAAACATTTCTTTTCCGAAAGTGGAAGTGTTAGGCATAGAAGAGTTTAATTGTTATCTGGAGAAATGGGTATAGGCTCCTGTGCGATCCGCCAGCATGGTGGATGGTGGGGTTTATGCTTGTCACGCTTTAAGGTGATCTTCTTTTGATTTCGAGGCTTAGACTTGGAATGACGTGAGTACATGGATTTTATGCTGAAGGATAATTGTACAGCATAAAATCCATGGCGGGTTGGTTTACACTCGATCTGAGGTCGTGACTTTTATTATTTGCGAAACGGCATAGAGGGGGATGACGCTGACATGGCGGGCGGTATCTCTGTCTTCTTTGTCGGTGTGGCTGAACGATCCGAAATTTTCTAATGAGCAGCGAATGGCTTCCGTGAGGTGCTTTTCGCGCATGAACGACCATAGGCTTTTCATGCCGCCTTGGCTTCCTGCCTTGACTTCGATAGGTAGGATCTGAAGGTGGGATGGTAGCAGATAGTCGATCTCTGCTAATGAGTTTTTGGACAGGCGTACCCAATAGTATAGCGTAATTGCTTGTATTTCAGGTGCAAAGAGAGTAAAAAGAAATTATCCAAACAAGTAATTCGCCGAAAAACGCAATTTTCCAAACAAATAATTGGTCGAAAATCGCAATTTTCCAAAGAAATAATTGGCTGGAAATCGCAATTTTCCAAAGAAATAAATCGTAGGGGATGTTTGTGCTAAAGCAGAATGGTATGAAGGAGAGGCAGCTTTACGATTATCAGCTTGATATGAAACGGCGGGTGGGTGAGGCCTTTGGGTCGCACCGATCCGTGATGGTTCAGATGCCGACGGGTACGGGAAAGACATGCGTGCTGGTGGCGTGTGTGCGCGCGTGGTTGTCGCAGAACGAGGGGACGGTGTGGATCGTGGTGCACCGCAGGGAACTGCTGGAACAGATCGTCGGGACGCTGCAGGAGGAGGATCTCGTGGGCGACCGGGTACGGGTCTTTTCCATCCAGTGGTTGTCTCGGCACGAGGGGGAACTGGCGGAGAGGCCGGGCCTGCTGGTGATCGACGAGGCCCACCATGCCGTGGCGAAGACGTACAAGGCGGTGGTGGAGGCTTGTCCCGGGGCGAAGGTGCTGGGACTGACGGCCACGCCCTGCCGATTGACGCGTCGGGGATTCACGGACCTCTTCGAGGTGCTGCTGCGGTCGTGGCCGTACAATCGCTTTATCGCCGAGGGCCGCTTGTCGCTCTACGACTATATGTCGGTGAGGGCGGACAATGAGGACTGGCGGGTGGTGCGGTCGCTGGAGCGCCTTGGGGCTGATGGCGATTTCTCGCTGCGGGAGATGAGCGAGCGTCTGGACGTGAGGCCGAGTATCGGGCGGCTCTGCGACACGGTGTTGCGTTATGCGCGGGAGAAGAAGGGCATTGTCTATGCGATTGACATTCGTCATGCGGAGCATATCGCGGCGTACTATCGGGAACACGGTATTGATGCGGTGGCGATCAGCGCGAAGACACCAGGGGAGGAACGTTGTCGGTTGATTGAACAATTCAAGGCAGGAGAGACGCAGGTGCTGGTGAACGTGGACCTCTTCGGCGAGGGCTTCGACTGTC
>ERZ1106983.1152-NODE-1152-length-25478-cov-3.426818_pt1 | contig 25478 bp, 23 predicted proteins | sample MGYA00403693_ERZ1106983 | MGnify/ENA primary metagenome ERZ1106983 (study PRJEB35170, sample SAMEA104062420) | human gut metagenome | biome: human gut; feature: human-associated habitat; material: faeces | place: Denmark | collected 2012-07-13 ...
GGGTAATTCCAGCCAGAGGATACCCTTGAGCCAGCAACACTGCCAGCATACCCAGACCAAAAAGAGTTCCGATACCGGCTGCTGCACATAAAGCTGCAAAGAAAATCCAGCCGCAGTTCCAGACAATACGGGCACAGGCAAAAGCAATCTGTGTGCCATGTCTTATGCACCAGGAGAGACCTGACCAAAGACGTCCGCCCCAGTCAAGCGCCAGATGCCATCCGGCACGCAAAAGGCGTCCCGCCGTTCTCCAGCCCCATTTGAAACATGAAACTATAAAATATCGCAGCCTCTCAGCGCCCCTGCCAAAGGCCTTCCAAATCATCTCAAGACGGGACCCTCCGGGAAACCTTCCAGCGCCAGATAGATTTCCGCCCCTCTCTGCTTTATCCTCCGTGGTTTCCTCTCCATATTCCTTTTCTCCAGTTTTCTTTCCTGCAAAGCTGCGGAAGCAGTCTCCTGCTTTTCTTCCCTGATTTGCACAAAAATTCCGAAAGCTTACTCCCGCCTTCCGAATATCCGGTCCCCGTTTCACAGCTTCCCCGGAGCTTCCCTTCTCTGCTCCCATCAGGGTGTACCGCTTCTTCCCAGTGTCTTCCCGAACCGACGCGTAATCTCTCCGTACATGATAGGCCTCCAGAATCTCTGCAGTCAGCTCCTTTAAATTTCCAAAATCTGCAATTGCTTCCTCCTCAGTCAGCCCTCTCTGCACCTTCATATCAATATGCTGTTCATATTCTTCCATAATGTCACGCAGCTCTTCCTCCTGAAGAACGGAAAGAGCCTGTTCCAGCTCGCTGATAAATGTCTTCTTATCCATGCCTGCACTCCTTTAAAAACGCTCCAACCTTTTCTGTCAGCTGATTCCACTCCTGCTCCAGGCTGTCCCTGTAAAGAACGCCTGCTGCCGTCAGGTGATAATATTTTCTCGGCGGCCCTTCTGTCGATTCCCGCAGATAGGTTTCAAAATAGTGTTCATTGGTCATCCTCTTTAAAAGCGGATAAATCGTGCCTTCATTCACATCCACGACCTTCGAAACCTCTTCCACCAGTTCATAGCCATACATATCCTTCTGACGGACTGACTCCAGTACAATCAGCTCCAGAACTCCCTTTTTCAACTGTGCGTTCATCTGCGTACCATGTCCTTCCTGAGTATCCTTATTCTTATAATACTATATTATACCAGCTACTATGTATTGTCAAGTACTGGATAAAAAAAGAATGTGCCCAGATATCAATTCAGCCATGCATACCGAGGCACATTTGCACCGGGATGGGGCTGCGTCAGCAGCCACCTTCCACAAGCGCCTTTTTCCTATTCGTTAAACAGAACCAGCTTCTGTCCCACATTCTCTGCGTTGCTCCAGATCAACAGCTCCCGTCCCTCTGTTACATCCGGCAGATATACCATCTGACGGGTCAGATATGGAATCACCGGGCACTCTCCCGGAATCTGGTAAGTGGTTCCCTCACTGGAAACCAGAGTCCAGCTGGTATCCTCATTCCAGGTCATGGAATCTACGGTAATATACTCCGGCGCCTTAAAATCTGCCGGAATTCCTGCAAGAATCATCTCTGCAGTAGTCTGCGGCGGAAGACTCAATGTCATAGCCGGTCCAATGTAGGCATAAATGGTATCTCCCACATGGATATCAGAAAGGCTCACGGGAAGACCGTCCACTGCTCCCAGTACCTTTGTCACCTCATCTGAAATATGAAGCACCATCTCACCTTCAAAGGAAACACCAGACTGATTGTTCAGAACGATTCTGTTCTCTTCCACTGATGTCACGGTTCCCCAGATGCGGATCCTCTCCGGAGCGGTCATCTCTTCCTCACCGGCCGGTCCTCCGGCATTCAGCTCCACTGCGGAACTGCCCACGGTCAGGGTTTGGGACTGGGCAAATGCGCAGATACTTCCTGCTGCTGTCAATAATCCTATCATGCAAACTGCTGCAGCTGCTTTTTTTGTCTCTCTTCTCATCTTGATATCGCTCCTTTCTCTATGCCCACAGTATAGCAAAACCGCCCTCTAATTACTATTGAAATTTACAGAATTTTCTCTTACAGATTTATTACCGGAATGAAAACTGTGATTGATATTTTTTCTCATTTGTAATAAAATTTAGTATAGTTAATTTTTTCCAAAGACATTACTGATAAGCAAAGGAGCTTTTACTATGGAAAAATCAAAAGTTTATTTTACCAATTTCCGCACTGTTGCCTTCGGTGACGGACTTCCAACCAAATTAAAAAAGCTTATTAAAAAAGCCGGAATTGAGCAGATCGATATGGATGGCAAATTTGTTGCCATTAAGATGCATTTTGGAGAACTGGGCAATATCAGCTATCTCCGTCCCAACTACGCCAAGGCTGTTGCTGACGTTGTCAAGGAGCTGGGCGGAAAGCCCTTCCTGACAGACTGCAACACCATGTATCCCGGCAGCCGCAAAAACGCGCTGGAGCACCTGGAATGTGCCTGGGAGAACGGCTTTACTCCCCTTTCTGTAGGCTGTCCTATTCTCATTGGAGACGGCTTAAAGGGAACTGATGATATTGATGTTCCTGTAAACGGCGGCGAATATGTAAAAAATGCCAAAATCGGCCGTGCTGTTATGGATGCAGATGTATTTATCAGCCTGACCCATTTTAAGGGCCATGAAATGACCGGCTTCGGCGGCGCCATCAAAAACATCGGAATGGGCTGCGGCTCCCGTGCCGGTAAGACCGAGCAGCACTGCAGCGGAAAGCCCCATATTGAAGAGCCTATGTGCCGCGGATGCCGTAAATGCCAGAAGGAATGCGCCAACGGCGGCCTGATTTTTGATGAAGCTTCCCGGAAAATGCACGTAGATCAGGAACACTGCGTTGGCTGCGGACGTTGTCTGGGCGCCTGCAATTTCGACGCCATTGTTTTTGACAGCGATGATGCCGTAGAGCTTTTAAATTACCGCATGGCAGAGTATGCCAAGGCTGTTGTAGACGGACGCCCCTGCTTCCATATTTCTCTGGTAGTAGATGTCTCCCCCAACTGCGACTGCCACGGAGAAAACGATGCGCCGATTCTCCCCAACCTGGGAATGTTTGCCTCCTTTGATCCCCTGGCTCTGGATCAGGCCTGTGCCGATGCCTGTCTGGCCGCAGACCCCATGCCGGGAAGCCAGCTCTCCGATCATCTGGCTGATCCTCATTTCCACAATCACCACGATCATTTCAAAAACTCCACGCCGGAGTCTGAATGGAAATCCTGTCTGGAGCATGCAGAAAAAATTGGTCTGGGAAGCCGCGACTATGAATTGATTGTTATGTAAATTTTTCCCTCCGGCCTGACTGGAGAACCAAAAAAGGAGCGGGAGCAAACCATTTTACCATCTGGTTTGTTCTCACCCCGCTTTCAGTTTTTCTGCTTTATTTCCTCCAGGGCAGATTGCCCCTTCTTTTAGTTCCAGTTCATCCTGCCGTAGCGCAGAGTCACAGCATAAATATCCTTCTGCAGCTCCTCAGTTAAATCCCCGTCTCTCAGACGCCATTTCCAGTTGATTCCCACCGTAGAAGGCTGATTCATCCGGCACCGGTTATCCAGCCCCATATAATCCTGCATCGGCACCATGCACAGCTGTGCGCGGCTTCGCATAATCAGGCTGATAAAGGAACGGGGAAGCCGTTTCCCAGGCGTTGCATAATCACAGAGATAATCCCGCGCCAGCCGCTGTTCCTCCGAAGTGATATTCTTCCACCAGCCGGCCAGAGTCTCATTGTCATGGGTTCCCGTATAAGCCACAGAATTCTCTGTATAATTGTGAGGAAGGTAATCATTGGCACATCCCGAATCCCTGGAATCAAAGGCAAACTCCAGAACCTTCATTCCAGGAAAACCACTTTCCTGCACCAGACGGCGAACCGAATCTGTCACATATCCCAGATCCTCTGCAATTACCTGCTTCTCTCCCAGGGCCTGCTTCACCGCTTCAAACAGTCCAATTCCCGGCCCCTTTTCCCAGTGTCCATTCACAGCCGATTCTTCGCCAAAGGGAATTGAATAATACTCGTCAAAGCCGCGAAAATGATCAATCCGCACCACATCGTAAAGATGAAAGCAATAGCCAAGCCTGGATATCCACCACTGATACCCTGTATTTCTGTGATAATCCCATCGGTAAAGGGGATTTCCCCACAGCTGCCCATCTGCAGAAAATCCATCTGGCGGACAGCCTGCCACTGCGATCGGCAGGTTATTTTCATCCAACTGAAACAGCTCCGGATGAGCCCAGGTGTCTACGCTGTCCATAGCCACATAAATCGGAATATCTCCAATCAGCTGAATCCCCTGGCTGTTGGCGTATTGTTTCAATTGCATCCACTGTTCATAAAATTTAAATTGAAGATACTGTTGAAATTCTATATCAAAATATAATTCCCGCCGATAATAATCCATGGCATTATTCCACCGCAAGCGGATATCCTCCGCCCACTCAGTCCAGGGAATTCCCCCAAACCGCTCCTTAACTGCCATAAACAGGGCATAATCTGCCAACCACCAGGCATTTTCTTCTACAAAGCTTTGATAGTCCTGATTCTGGCTGATATTGCTGCGCTCATAGGCCTTTCTCAACAGAGGATATCGTCCCAGATACATCTTCTCATAATCCACGCTGTCCTCACATTTCCCAAAATCCACAGCGCTGCATTCCTCCTCTGTCAGCACCCCTTCCTCAATCAGCGCCTCCAGACTGATAAAATAGGGATTTCCAGCAAAGGTGGAAAAAGACTGATAGGGGGAATCCCCGTAGCTGGTCGGCCCCAGGGGAAGAATCTGCCAGAAGCTCTGTCCCGCCCCCTTCAGCCAGTCAATAAACATAAACGCGCTTTCTGAAAAACATCCAATTCCATACCTAGAAGGCAGACTGGTAATTGGCAATAAGATTCCTGCTGATCGGTTCATTCTCCATCCTCCCCATTCTCTGTCTCAATGATTACTCCATAATGATCGGAAACCACCGGTTCTCCCTTTCCGCTGCAGATTACCCGACTTTCCGCCACTTGAACAGGGCGGCTGCAGAACAGATAATCCAGGCGCATCCCTGTTTCCTTTTTTTCAGCGTCGCAAGGCTTTCTTTCCCTCCACCCGTCAATCTCCAGACAAGCCGTGATTCCTTCGTCCTTTTTTGCTGCCCTGGCATAGCTGTCCTTCCATCCGCTGCAGCACACCAGGTCATATCCCTGACCGCGAACCTCTGCAGGGCTGTTAAAATCCCCCATCAGCCAGACCGTATGCTTCTTTTTCCCCGTTTTCTCCAGGGTTTCATTCAGCAATGTCCACTGGTTCAAAAAAGATTCCTCTCTGTCATCCCACCAGCCCATATGTACGGTGTAAAACCAGGTATGCTTCATGGCTTCTGTCCGGATTCCCAGAACCTTTCTTGTTTTCCAGTTCTGATAATCCTGGCTGCGGCTGATAAAAAACTGATCGGTTTCTGCAATAGGCGTCCTGCTAAAAAGCGCCAAACCTTCATCATAGAATCCGTATCCAACCTTTGCCCCTATCCAGGTCCAGGAGCAGCCAAAGCCCCGCTCCTTTAAAAGACCGGCAAGTTTGGCTGCATAATTACCTCGCCGCACCGGCATAGATACCTCCCGGCACCGGACAAAGCCCTCCAGCTCTTCATCCGGCCACACAGCCTCTGACATGAGCTGGCTAACCTCCTGAAGTGCCAGAATATCCGGCTTTTCCCTGGCTGCCACATCTGCAAATTCCACAAGCTTCCTCTCATAATCCTTTTCTACAAGACTATGGACATTCATGGTCATCAGCTTCATAATTTCAGACCTTTCTTTACAAAATATCATTAATATCCGATTTTAACACATCTGCCTTGGGTCCGTAAACTGCCTGAATTCCGTTGTCCTTCCGAATCAATCCCAGGGCACCCTCTGCCTTCCATGCCGGAAGCTCCGCCACTCTGGACAAATCCTTTACAGTTACTCGAAGCCTTGTCATACAGGCGTCAACTAAAACAATATTCTCACGGCCTCCTAAGAGCCCAATGATCCGTTCTGCCTGACTCTGACTCTTTTTGCTTCCATCCTCAGCATTTGATGCCTCCTTTTGTGCCGCATCTGCAAAAGAACTCTGTCCTGCGTCCTCCTCTCCATTTTCATCTGTGTAATTTCCCAGACGTCCCGGAGTGGCAAAACGGAATTTTCCAATCATCACATAAGCTACAAAATACCCGACTGCAAAAAATACAATGACACAAATAACAAAGTGAATCAAATCACCTGCAAGACCAGCCTTTAAAGACATGGGAATTCTTGTGATAAATTCCAGATTTCCAAAGGAGTGAAGCCTCAGATCCACAATTCCCGCCATTGCGAAGGCACAGCCCTGCAGAACCGCATAAACGATATACAGCGGCAGCGCGCAGAACATAAACATAAATTCCAGCGGCTCTGTTACACCAGTTAAAAATACAGCCAGCACTGTAGATACAAACATGGAACGGTAATTCTGCCGTTTATCCGGCTCTACTCTCCGATGCATAGCCAGGGCAATCCCCAGTAAAAGCCCCGTAGCTCCAATCATCTGTCCCACTTTAAACCGGGCAGGTGTTACCGTTGTCAGAAGATTTGTATAGGCTGCCATGTCCCCTGCATCTTTAAAATTAATCAAATCTGTTACCCATGCCAGCCAGAGCGGATCCTGTCCAAATACCTGAGTTCCTGCATTGATTCCTGTAGCAATGGTATAGGTTCCTCCAAAAGAAGTATAGTTCATGGGAATCGTCAGCATATGATGAAGCCCAAAGGGCAGAAGCAGACGTTCCAGAGTTCCATACACAAACGGCGCCAGTACCGGAGAGGTCGAAGAGGAACTGGCAATCCACACGCCAAATGCATTGATTCCAGACTGAACCGCCGGCCAGACTACTGCCAGCACCAGAGAAATCACTACAGACCAGGCAATACAGACCATAGGCACAAACCGCTTTCCATTAAAAAATGCCAGGGCATCTGGAAGCTTGCGGAAATTATAGTACTTATTATAAATGACGCCTCCTGCAAATCCGGAAATAATTCCCACAAACACGCCCATATTTAATGCCGGAGCCCCCAGAACAGAAGTAAAATATCCGTTTACCAGAATTTCCTGGCCGAACAGCGTATGCGTCACCGCCGCCGGATCATTTAACATATCTGCTGTTACGCCAAAGACAGAGCCTGTAATCTGATTAATCAAAATAAAAGAAATCACTGCTGCAAATGCTCCGCCGGCCCGCTCCTTTGCCCAGGAACCGCCAATTGCTACAGCAAACAGAATATGCAGATTGTTAATAATAGCCCATCCGATATTCTCCATTGTGCTTCCCACAGTCAAAAGAAATGACGCATCTGCGCCGGCCATCTGTACAAGCTTGCCCAGACTGATCATCAGTCCCGCCGCCGGCATGACCGCAATCACTGTCATTAATACCTTGCCCAGTTTCTGAAGAAAATCAAAATTAATTTTCCTATGCTTTCCTTCCCTGTTACTCTCCATTATGAAATCCCCCTTGTTTTCATTTTGGTGTTGTTTGCATTTGTTTGCATTTTGTTTGCGTGCTTCATTGCATTAAATATAGATCTGTTGCACAAAAATTGCAATAGTTTTTTCCTGTTTTTTTCTATTTTCTGCATTTACAACAAATACAGCTCCATATTTTTATCTGTTTTCACTAATGTTTTAACAGTTTTACTCAAACTCCATGTTTCAAACGCCTTCCCCATGTCCTTTTATGCAATTTTTTTGCATAGATTGCGTTTTATTTTCCGGCGATGCCGCTTGTCCCTGGAATGCAGAGGAAATCTGCCCTTTCAGAACGGTCTGACAATTCCTGTTTTACAGGACGTAATTTCCTATAAAAATAAAAAAACGCGTATAAAACCACGCCTCATTTTATCTGCAGCTGTGATTTTATACACGTTTTCCCTTAGAAGAAGCATTCGCCCCTGTCTCTTTCTATCGATAGCGCTTACTCATAGAAAAGCCCCGACCGCGCACTTCACTGACACGGCTGACTACCATAAAGCTTTCCGGATCAATGTTGTGAATCAGCTTTTCTACCCGGGGCAGCTCCCGATCAGAAATCACACTGAGCAGCAGCTGGGTATCCTGTCTCAGATATCCGCTTTCTGCCGAAAGCATGGTCACCCCCCGATCCAGCTTTTTCAGAATTGCCTCCCGAATCTCCTCCGCCTTCTCGCTTACCACCTTTACCTCTGTTCTTGTTGTTCCCATCAGCATAACCTTATCCAGCACAAGAGTATACGTCAGTACCAGCAGAATTCCATACAGAACCTTCTCCGGCGGGTTATAGACAGCCTGGGCCAGAAGAATGCAAAAATCAAACACATACATACTGACTGATACTGGAATCCGGAAAAAATGGTTCAGCGCCAAAGGGGGAATATCCATTCCTCCCGTGGAAGCGCCTGCGCGAATAACGATTCCCAGGCTGATTCCAATACCAAGTCCGGAAAACACTGTGCATAGCAAAATATCCTCTGTCAGCACCAGATCGCCAAACAGCTTCTGGAACATTCCCAATGCGGCCGGATAAGCAAAGGTACTGATCACCGTAGTTGCTGCAAACTGTCTGCCCAGAATCAGATATCCTGCTATCAGCATAATGACATTAAATACCAGTACAAAGCCGGATACCGGAATGCCAAAGAAATGGTTCACTGCAAGGGCAATTCCCGTGGTTCCTCCCGTTACCAGTCCGGCCGGCATCAAAAACAGCCGCACTGCCAGGGCATACATGGCATTTCCCGCCACAACCAGAACAACCGGCCAGATTTTTTTCGCCAGCTTTCCTGCCGGACTCAACTCTTTTTCCATGTTTTACAAACCGCCTTTCTTTCCCTCTTTCCAGACTCGGTCATCCTGATATTCTGCCCGAATCGCCCACCGCAGCTTGGTAGAGCGGGCTCTGCTGTTGCGGACACATTCCTCGGCCGACGGGCGGATTACTTCCTCTGCAACCTGACTGTACAGCCCTGCCTTCTGATACTGGCGGAAGGATTTTTTCACCATTCTGTCCTCTCCGGAATGGAAGGTGAGAATCGCAGCCCTTCCCCCCGGAGCCAGAATATGAGGCAGCTTATCAAGAAACGCATACAACACCTCAAACTCGCTGTTTACATCAATCCGAAGAGCCTGAAAAGTTCTGGCACATGCTTTTTTCACTGCCTCCTTCCTCTCCTTTTCCGGAAGGAAGCTCAGAGCCTTTTCAATCAGAGCCCGAACCTGAAGGGTGGTTTCTGCCTTTTCGCCCCGGCGGATGGCTCCTGTAATAGTTCTGGCAATTTCCTCTGCATAGGGCTCGTCTGAGTTTTCTATCAGCATCCCGGCCAGTTCCTCCCGATCTATGGTTTTCAGCCGTTCTGCCGCCGAAATTCCAGCCTCAGGATTCAGACGCAGATCAAGAGGCCCGTCTGCCTTGTAGGAAAATCCCCTCTCGGGATTGTCAATCTGCATCGAGGATACTCCCAAATCCGCCAGCACAAAATCAAAAGGCCCTGTTTCCTCAGCCAGCTTGTCAATATCTGCAAAATTCATCTGGCGGACTGTCATAATCTCTTCTCCATACCCCAGATCTGCCAGACGTTTCTTTGTTTTCACAGATTCTATTGGATCCACATCCAGCCCATGCATATGGCCCTGCCCCTTTAACTGTTCCAGCATGGCTCTGGTGTGTCCTCCATACCCCAAAGTCGCATCCAGCCCCTTTTGTCCCGGCTGTATCTGAAGAAAATCAAGAATTTCCTTTACCATAATCGAAATATGCATTCCAGCCGGCGTACCGCCTTTCTGAATCACATGCTCAATGGTATCCCCGTATTTTTCCGGGTTCAGCTCCTTGTATTTTTCTTCAAACCTTTTCGGATGAGTTCCCTTGTAGCGGACACGGCGCTTGTGAGGCTGTGTCGTTTGTTCCTTATTCTCTTCCATAAATTTCTCCTTCTTCTTCCTTCTCTCTTCCTGAAGTCTGCATCCGTCCTTCTGCCACAATCCGATCAATCAAGTCCAGATAAGCGCCTCCCTCATAATCAGACCAGACTTCTTCACAGGCCCGTCGAAATGCCTCCATCTCTTCCTCGTTCGGCTGATAAATAACTGTCTGATGCAGCTTAAGCTCCTCTCTTGCTGTTTTCTCCGCCTGATCCCAGAGCTTTTTCTGGTACTCCCAGGATTCCAGAGCTGTCTGGTCAATCATTTCCAGATCCTCAGGACTTAACTTTGAACGAATCACCGTACTCATCACAAGAACATCGGCATTCCTTGTGTGATTGTCCTCCACAAAATACGGCGCTATTTCATCATATCCATCCTGCACATAATTGACAATGGAATTTTCCGCCGCAATAACGCCGCCCTTCTGCAGTTCTCCCGGAATCTCCCCGTAATCCAGAGCAACCGGGCTGGCGCCCAGGGCCTCTACCATATCCATCATCAGACGGGAATTCTGCACCCTCACCAGCATTCCCTCCATATCCTCAGGGCTGTGAATGGGCTTTTTGCTGTAAAATCCCCTGGCTCCGCCGTCGTAATAAGTCAGGCCATACATATGCTGCTCCGCCATGGCCTCTCCGCGAAGGAGCTCCATGCCCACAGCTTCCCTGTGTACCTGCCGGAAATGCTCCGTATCCCGGTAAATATAAGGCATGGCAAAGGCATAATAATCTGACACATAATTGGACATGGTCGGCTCGTCTGTCTTTACCATATCAATCCCTCCATACCGGAGCTGCTCCAGGCAGGACGGAGAATCTCCCAAAACGCCATCGTGATAAACCTCAATCTGGATTCGACCGTCACTGCGCTTTTCCACCTGAGCGGCAAACCAGTCGATTGCTCTGCTGGTACAGCTGCCTGAGGACAGATTATTCGCCAGCGTCAGCGTTACTGTCGGTACTTTTCTTCCTGCGGGCTCTCCCTGACATCCTCCGCTCAATACAGCTGCTGCCAAAGCTGCTGCAGCCAGTCTCTTTTTCAACATTTTACCTCGCCTTTCCGTCCTGAACCGTTACTTTTCATTATACTCAGGGGCACTGGCCTGTCAACATATGGTTTTCCTGATCGTTTCCAAAAAACGCAGACCATACCGTTCCAGCTTATACTCGCCTACTCCTGTCACCTGCAGCATTTCTTCCCTGTTTTTCGGCTTTATTCTGCTCATAAATACCAGCGTCTTATCAGAAAACACAATATACGGCGGAACCTTTTCTTCTCTGGCAATCTCCGCCCGCAGTCCCCGCAGGTTCTCAAACAGGTGCTCCTCCTCCTCTGTCAGTACCACAGCTCCAGCCGTTTTCCGTTTTTTCTTCCGCTCTCCGGCCGCTTTCGCCTGTCCGGCAGTTCCTTCCTGCTCTCTGACCAGCTTCATCATGATCGTTTCCTTCGAGGCCTGTCCGGAAAGCAGGACCTCTGACTTTTCCGTCAGCTGCACAATCGCATAGGAATCATTCGTAACTGTCAGATATTCCTGCAAAAGCAGATGATTCATAATCTGCCTGAGGCGTGGCATAGGCACTTTGGAAAGACTTCCGTAAAAAGGATTCTCCTCCATATGGTACTGACGGATTTTTGCCGTATTTGCGCCGTGAACCGTATCCAGAATTACATTGATCCCATAGCGCTGTCTGCAGGCAGACACACATCCTGCCAAAGCCCGGGCCTCTGCCGTCACATCTACTGTTTCAAACTGAGTCAGGCAGTTCTGACAATTTCCGCAATAATTGGAGCCATATTCTCCAAAATACCGCAGAATATAATCCCGCAGACACTCTCTGGTATAACAATAAAAAGTCATCTTCCGCAGACGTTCCCGATCTCGTTCCTGCACCAGCATCCGTGTCATGGGATCCAGCTCCTGATTATCCTGGTTGTTTTCAATAAAAAACTGGTTGGTAATCACATCCTGCCCACTATAATACAGGATACATTCTGCCGGCTCTCCATCCCGCCCTGCTCGTCCGGCCTCCTGATAGTAGGATTCCAGATTTTTCGGCATTCCGTAATGGAGAACAAAACGGACATTGGATTTGTCAATTCCCATGCCAAAGGCATTGCTTCCCACAAGAATCTGCGCCCGATCATAGAGAAAGTCCTCCTGATTGCGTCTCCTCTCATCGTCTGAAAGTCCAGCATGGTATCGGGTCACAGAAAATCCATCTGCTCTCAGGCGCTCACAAACCTCCTCTACCTGCTTTCTTGTAAGACAGTAAATAATGCCGCTGTCTCCTGGATGGGTTTCCAGATAATTGCGGACAGCTCCATACCGATCCTTCGGAGCCGCCACACCGAAATAAAGATTTTCCCGATTAAACCCTGTTGTCACCACCACTGGCTTCTGCAGCTGCAGAATATCAATCATATCGTCCCGTACATCCTTTGTAGCTGTTGCCGTAAAAGCTCCAACCACTGGTCTTTTGGGAAGGCGGTTTATAAAATCCACAATCTTCAGATAGCTGGGCCTGAAATCCTGCCCCCACTGAGAAACGCAGTGAGCCTCATCTACTGCCACCATGGAAATTTTTGTATGAAGGGCAAAATCCAGAAAGCTATCCGTCAAAAGCCGTTCCGGCGCCACATAAACGATCGGATAACGCCCCATTCGGGCAAATTCCAAAGCCTTATAATACTGCCGCGCTGTGAGCGAGCTGTTTAAATAAGCCGCATGAATCCCGGCCTGATTCAGTCCCTCTACCTGATCCTTCATCAGAGAAATCAGGGGAGAAATTACCAGGGTAATTCCTTCAAGCATCAGTGCCGGAACCTGGTAAACAAGGGATTTTCCCGCCCCTGTAGGCATAATCCCCAGCGTGTCCCTTCCCTCTAATATACTGTCAATCAGCTCCTTCTGCCCCTGCCGGAAGCTGTCATATCCAAAAACCTGCTTCAGTACCTGGTACTTATCTGAAAATCGTTCCATTCCTATCCTCTTTGCTGTTTTATCGCAACCATTCAGCCATGCATCTTCCTGCCCGCCTCCAACGGACAGGAGGCATCCAGCGTCTGCCCTATGAAACCTCCGTTTTATCGTCTTCTGACATACAAAACGGCAGCAGTTCTCTGCCGCCGTTTTCAGTCACAGTACGCTCTTTACTCTACTGTCACCTTCATAAAATTCTTTTTGCCGCGTTTTACAACCATTCCCTCACCGGCAAAATCATCTTTGCCAAAGGATGCCTTAATATCCTTAATCTGCTGTCCGTTTACGGAAACACCGCCCTGCTCCACATTTCTTCTTGCCTCAGAACGGCTTGCTGCCAGACCGGATTTCTGCAGAACTGCCAGAAGATCGATGGCTCCGTCTGTGAAATCCTCATCCTTTAATGCAAAGCTCGGCATATTCTCCAGGCTTCCCTGACCGCTGAACAGAGCACGGGCAGCTGACTGTGCTTTCTCAGCTTCTTCTTCACTGTGTACCAGCTTGGTCAGCTCGTAAGCCAGAATTTCTTTTGCAGTGTTTAACTGGCTTCCTTCCCATTTATCCATTTCATCAATCTGCTCCAGCGGAAGGAAGGTCAGCATCCGCAGGCATTTCAGAACGTCTGCATCTGCTACATTTCTCCAGTACTGGTAGAACTCAAAAGGACTTGTCTTATTGGGATCCAGCCATACAGCGCCGGACTGAGTTTTGCCCATCTTCTTGCCTTCGGAATTTAAAAGCAGGGTAATGGTCATCGCATGAGCATCCTTGCCCAGCTTGCGGCGAATCAGCTCTGTACCGCCCAGCATGTTGCTCCACTGATCGTCACCGCCGAACTGCATATTACAGCCGTATTTCTGGAACAGCATATAGAAGTCATAGCTCTGCATGATCATGTAGTTAAACTCTAAGAAGCTCAGTCCCTTTTCCATACGCTGCTTGTAGCACTCTGCCCTCAGCATGTTATTTACAGAAAAGCATGCGCCTACCTCGCGAAGCAGCTCCACATAATTCAGCTTCAGCAGCCAATCTGCATTGTTTACCATCAGAGCCTTGTCATCACTGAAATCAATAAATTTGCTCATCTGTACCTTAAAGCAGTCGCAGTTGTGCTGAATCATTTCCGGAGTCATCATCTGACGCATATCGGTACGTCCGGAAGGATCTCCAATCATTCCAGTTCCGCCGCCAATCAGAGCGATCGGCTTATTTCCTGCCATCTGCAGACGCTTCATCAGACAAAGAGCCATGAAATGACCAACATGCAGGCTGTCTGCTGTCGGATCAAAGCCGATATAGAAGGTTGCCTTTCCCTCATTTACCATTTTTTTGATTTCTTCTTCATTTGTAACCTGGGCAATCAGACCACGGGCTACCAGCTCGTCATAACAATTCATGTTTGTTTCCTCTCTTTCATTTCGTATCTATATTGTTCTTGCGGGATCAGGGTCTTCTTAATGGTGAAACAAGTAGGACGTAATTTCCTATGAACTGAAAAAGTCCCCGTCCCTTTGCTGTTTCAAAAGGACGAGGACACTGTTCCCCGTGTTACCACCTTTATTCGCAGACGGTTTTCACCGACTGCCTCATGGAGCACTCCATCAGAAAACCGCCAGCCTCTGCAGCTTCTGAAATGAGCTCTGCTGACCGCTTCCTCGCGGATATGTTCCGGCACAATAACGGATGCCTCTGACCGTCACAGCCTACTGATTGGCAAAATCTCTGCAGTCCTGCCTCTGTTCGGTGTGAAGCTCCAGGATGTATTCACAAGCTGTCCTCCACGCGCCTCTCATCTTCCGGCTGCTTTCTGTGTGGGGTCTCAGACTGCTACTTCTTCCCTTCATCGCCTGATAGCATATAAATAGATCTGCTGTTACGGGAAATTATAGCGGCGGGAGGAGGAAATGTCAAGGGTTTTCCCTCACTCAAATTCCGCCCGCACCATCTCACACAGTTTTTCAGCCAGAGCCCGGTGAGAAGCCGCATCCATATGAAGCTGATCAGAGCCTGGTGAGGCAACGGAGGCCGCATCCAGATACAGGCAGCCCTGGCGCTCTGCCACTGCCCGAAAGCAGGGGGCCAGCTGAGAAGCCAGCTCCACAGATGTCTGATCAAAGCTCTCAAAGGGACAATTTTCCAGATCTTCTCCAATTAAAATCGGCGATACCAGAAGAATTTTCGGCGCCTTCCCGCCCCGGTAATCGTATTCCTTGATCATGCGGCAGAGATACTCTGCCCCTTTGGCAACCAGCTCCGGAGACAGATGAAAGTTCAGCTTACAGTCATTGGTTCCCAGGCTTACAATCACCAAATCCAGCGGCATATGGCTTTGAAGGGCAATTGGAAGCGCCATTTTTCCACAGCGGTTTGGCTCAAAGGGATCGTCGTGAACCGTTGTGCGTCCTCCCATGCCTTCTTCTATCACATAATATTGTTCTCCCAACAGTTCCTGCAAAACGCCGGTCCATCGGACATTTCTTCTGTGACGTCCGCCTGCCGGGTTGGAACCAAAGGTATTCGAATCTCCAAAACATAAAATAGAAATCATCTGACTGCCCTCCCCTTCTTATGGTTTAAGAATCTTTTCTGCCTTTGCCATCAGCTCCACAATGGTGTACATATTCGTTACTTCGCCCACCTTCAGAAGATCTTTTCTGTCATAAAAATCAAGACAGGTTCCGCAGGAGTAAAGCTTTACGCCCTGCTCTTCCATTGCCTTTAAATCTTCCAGAGATTCCGAGCCTTCTGTTGTCAGCATTACGCCTCCATTGTAGAAAAGAATGGTCTCAGGAAGGGTATCCATCTGACTGAGGGCATACAGAAATCCCTTCATTAAAATCTTCCCCAGTGCCGGATCCCCTTCTCCCATCGTATCCGATGCGACAGCCACCAGATAGGATTTTTCTGCCGGACTGCCCCCAATTCCACAGGAGATTCCGTGAAACGGATCTGCAGTGCCGGCCTGAGAAACACCAGTATCTCCAGCCAGTACCCCTGTCGTTTCACGACCGCCTCCAGCTTCTCCTGCTGTAATTTCCACTACAAAATGCTTTGCCTCCAACTGTCTGTCTACAGAGCTGCACTGCATATTAGATGCCAGCTTTCGCAGATTCTGAACCGCAATATCATTGTCTACATGAACCTCAATCACGTCTCCTGGCATGGCTTTGTCCAAAGCCTTTTTCGCTTTTACAACCGGCACAGGGCACTTATCCCCCAGACTGTCTACCACATATTTTTCACTCATATCAAGACCTCTTCTTTCTGCGGATTCCATCCCGTCAGGCATTTAGAGTTTTGCTCCGCATTTCTGCTCTTTTTCCACTGGATTCCGCTTTTCCAATCTGTCTATGAGTATACCGCAGAATTCACCATAAAGCAATGATCCAGGGGGCCGTTTCCTTTTCCCAGATCCAGCCCGGATGCCAGAGCTCCTGTCAAATATGTTTTTGCTGCGCGGACACTCTCTTCAACACTTTTTCCCATGGCGAGCCCGCATGCAATCGCGCTGGAAAGGGTACAGCCTGTTCCATGGGTATTCATGCTGTCAATACGCTTTTCTCGGAACCAGATAAGCCTTCCATTCTGATAAAGCACATCGTTGGCCTCTGCCACCTGATGTCCTCCCTTTACAAGAACTGCGCCGCCGTACTTCTCTCCAATGTCCCGGGCTGCCTCCTCCATCTGCTTTTCATTTTCAATGCTTCTTCCCCAGAGAATTTCTGCCTCCGGAATATTCGGTGTCATAACAGCTGCCAGAGGAAGCAGCCTTTCCGCCAGCGCATCCATGGCATCCTCCGCCAGAAGACGACTTCCACTGGTAGATACCATGACTGGATCCAGAACAATATTTTTTGCCTGATATTCCTCCAGTTTATCGCCAATTACCCCTATCATTTTTTTCTGGGAAACCATTCCGATTTTAACTGCATCCGGAAAAATATCCTGAAAAACACAGTCCATCTGACTGGCTGTAAATGCAGGATCCACGTCGAAAATACCAGACACACCCATGGTATTCTGCGCTGTTAATGCTGTGATAACGCTCATTCCATAAAGCCCCAGGGCCGTCATAGTCTTTAAATCAGCCTGAATTCCGGCTCCTCCGCTGGAATCCGATCCAGCGATAGTCAGCACAGTTTTTCTGGTCATTTTTCTTCCTCCTCTATTTCGTAATCTGCCCGTAACTATTCCGGACGGCGTAAGAACTGGAAGAAAAATCCGTGTCAAGCTTGCTTGTAAGCGGGTCTTTCTTCCAGTTCTCACATCGGAGGAATCTCCGATGCTTCTTGTTCGGCTTTGCCGGACAAGAAGATGCCCCGTCCTGAACTGTTACAAAATTTCCTCTACTGCACTTCTCAATTCAGCTGTTGCTTTTTTAATATCCTCTGCTCCAAAAATACCAGATACTACAGCGGCTCCTGCAATGCCGGTTCCCTTCAGCTGACGGATATTCCCCTTGTGAATTCCTCCGATTGCCACTACAGGAATCGATACAGAAGCAGTGATCTCCTTCAGCCTCTCCATAGTCATAGGGAGGGCCTCCCTCTTTGTGGAGGAGCCAAAAACTGCGCCGGATCCAAGATAATCTGCCCCGGCCTTCTCTGCCCTCCTTGCCTGCTCCACTGTCTTTGCAGTGACACCCAGGATTTTGTCAGGGCCCAGAAGGCGGCGTACACAGGCTGCATCCATGTCCTCCTGACCAATGTGAACTCCCGCTGCATCACAGGCGAGAGCTACCTTCACATTATCGTTAATAATCAGAGGAACCCCATAGGAATCTGTCAAAGCCTTTATCTGCCTTGCCTCTTCTAAAAATGCATCGTCATCCAGTTCCTTTTCTCTTAACTGCACCAGAGTCACCCCTGCCTGCAAAGCCTCCTCCAGCTGACAGAACAGAGATTTTTCTCCTGTCCAGGTCCGATCTGTTACTGCATACACCCTCAAATCCAGCTTCATATCTTCTCTCCATTTTTCATTCAAATTTTCTGCCCTTTCAAGCTGAAAACTTTATCATTCATCATAAATATTAACAATTTCTCCATCCAGAATCCGGTTCATATTTTTCACTGCACAGAAATTTCCACACATGGAACAGGTGTCCTCTTTTTCCGGCTTTGCAGATGCCCGGTAAGCCCTGGCCTTTTCCGGATCAATAGAAAGCCGGAACATTTCTTCCCAGTCCAGCTTCTTCCGTGCCGTACTCATAGCCTTATCCCATTCCTTTGCGCCCTTGATTCCTTTTGCAATATCTGCTGCATGGGCTGCAATTTTTGATGCAATAATTCCCTCTTTCACGTCATTGACATCCGGAAGACGCAGGTGCTCTGCCGGAGTTACATAGCAGAGGAAAGAGGCTCCTGCTGCGGCTGCAATCGCTCCGCCAATCGCTGCTGTAATATGATCATATCCCGGCGCAATGTCCGTTACCAGAGGCCCCAGTACATAGAAAGGAGCACCCTTGCAGACTGTCTGCTGAATCTTCATATTGGCAGCAATCTGATCCAGAGGCATATGTCCCGGCCCTTCAATCATAACCTGTACATCCTTTTCCCAGGCCCGTCTTGTCAGCTCTGCCAAAGTAATTAACTCCTCCATCTGGGAAATATCAGAGGCGTCCTCCAGACATCCCGGACGGCACGCATCTCCCAGACTCAGCGTCACATCATACTCTCTGCAGATATCGAGAATTCTCTCATAATGCTCATAGAAAGGATTCTCCTCCCCTGTCATTTCCATCCAGGCAAAAATAATAGAGCCGCCGCGGGAAACAATGTTAGTCAGACGCTTCGCATCCTTAAAACGCTTTGCTGTATTCCGATTGATTCCCACATGAATGGTCATAAAATCCACACCGTCCTGGGCATGCATTTCCACAATCTTAATCCATTCCTCTGAGGTAATTTCTTTAAGCGGCTTATGATAGTAAACAACAGCATCATAAATCGGAACGGTTCCAATCATGGCAGGACACTCTGCGGTCAGCTTTCTGCGGAACTTCTGTGTATCACCAAAGGAGCTGAGATCCATAATGGATTCTGCCCCCATATTTACCGCATCTCTCACCTTTTCCAGCTCCATATCAATGTCCTTCCAGTCTCTGGAAGTGCCGAGATTCACGTTAATTTTTGTCTTCAGCATAGAACCAATAGCATTGGGAACAATACTTGTATGCAGCTTGTTGCAGGGGATAATTGCCTTTCCCTCTGCAATCAGAGCCCTTAGCTCTTCTGGCGCCATCTGCTCCTTTTTTGCTGCTGCTTCCATTTCCTTTGTAATGATTCCCTTTCTTGCAGCGTCCATCTGTGTTGTGTATTCTCTCATAGATTTCCTCCTTTTTACGCGTCCTGAAAGGGGCTGTATCTGTCGAATGAGCCTTTAAATAATATAGAAAAACAAGAAAGAAGCTCGCTCGCGAGCTTCTCCGCCTGCGGCGAGTCGCTTCTGCGACAAAATTCTCTACCGCCGCATGGCGATCCTCGCGGAGCGTTTTTGTTTCATAGGACGTAATTTCCTATGGAATAAAAAAGGGACAAAGATGGAATGTGCCATCTTTGTCCCTGAATTATTTATTGACAGTTATTGCAGCCGCAGGAAGAATTGTTGGAATCAAAGGTATCGGGGATGTGGAAGGGAGCAATACCGATATTATTTTCTACTGCTGACTGGAAGCCATCCCGGAAACCGATTCGGTAGCCGGACTGATAGGCCTGGCGGTTATTGTTGGAAGAAGAGCCGCTGCCGCAGCTATTTCCGCAGTTACAATCACACCCGTTATTGGAGGAGCCGCAGCCACAGGAGTTGTTATTGTTATTATTGGAAGAGGAGCCGCAGCCACATCCGCATCCGTAGCTGCAGCCAGAATGGCTGGTATTGCCGGAGTTGTTGCCGCATCCGGAGTTATTATTGCATCTGCAGCAGTTCCAATCAGAAGTACAAAAATAGTTTCTAAAGCAATTACATAAATTACATCTACACATATTAAAAATCTCCTTGTTTTGTTGTGATAGTATATGGTATGTGGACAGTAAGACAGGGGTGACAGCCTGTTTTATGTCATAGGAAAGTGCGTCCTATGACATAAAAATGCTCCGCGAGGATCGCCATGGGTTGGAAGAGAATTGGGCTGATGAGACGACTCGCCGCAGGCGGAGAAGCTCGCGAGCGAGCTTCTTTCTTATAGGGAAGAGATCTTATGAGAGAAAATGGTCTGAGAGTTTTCACCAGTGAGAAATCAGATTCATATGATACTATCAGAATCTTCCGAAAGGAGAAAAGCTTGCTTATGGATTGCAGCAATCATCAGCAGAATGCCTGTACCAGCCGCCCACAGATATCACCGTGTATGAGTGCGGGATGCGGCTGCGGAGGCAAACCAATTCGTCCAACGAATCCGATTCAGCCGGTCACACCAAATCAGGGACAGGGAATAAAACCGTGTCAGGATGGGTGCATGTGTCAAAATAGAAAGCCTGTTCAGAATATGATGCCATGCCAGAGCAATACACCATGTCAGAATAATACGCTATGCCAGAATAATATGCCATGTCAGAACTGTGTGCCTGGTCAGAACGCCGGAACGGGAGTTTTCCCGCCTGTAATGAGACCGCCGGGAGGAAACGCCCTTTCCGAAATGCCTTTAGCCATGGCTTATGTTCCAATGCAGAGATGGACACAGACCTATACCCTTAGCCAGGGACTGGAGAGAGGCACAATTTTTCCGGAATTAGATTTACCGTTTATAATGGGGAGGTGCCGCGGATGATGTGTGGATGTAAAAATCAATTAATGAAGAATGTCTATGAAACTGGCTTTGCTCTGGATGAAATTCTTCTTTATCTGGATACTCATCCAACGGATCAGGAGGCTATGAATTACTATTATTATGTGAAACAGTTAAATAAAGAAGCTGTTTGTGCGTATGAGCAGGCGTATGGCCCCCTGATGATTGATCAGGTATCATCGGATAATTGGAGCTGGATCAAAAGTCCGTGGCCGTGGGAAGGAGGAAATGCCTGATGTGGAGATATGAGAAAAGGCTTCAATATCCGGTGAATATCAGCCAGACAAATCCCAAGATGGCACAGTTTATTATAAGCCAGTATGGCGGCCCCGATTGCAAAAACATATGATGTGCCTGCAAACCCTTATAAATCAAGGCTTTCAGGCTATACATAGTAGTAAAAACAAAAAGTTTTGCTTTCTTTTATGTAAACTATCTTTTTAATGATGCTCCGGACAGCATTTCCTTTGTCATCGTTTTCGACATCCGGAGACTGCAGAAGGTCATAAACATTCTGGATACGTTCAAGAAGCACTTCCTTTCCTGGGACGTCTTCTTCCTTCTGGGAGCGGAGTTCTTCCAGTTCTTCCATAAGCTGCTCCCTTTCTTTCTGCAGACGTGCCTTGTTATTCTTAAACTCTTCTATCGTGTCAATTCCACTTTCATAGGCTTCACGGATGCGCAGCTCTTTGACTTCCAGCCGGTCCATGGATTTTTGTATCAAATCAAATTTATCGGTGTCCAATTTCTTCTCGCGCTGCTCATAGCTATATTCTACTTCGCCGGTTTCCAGAACTGAGCGAAGGGATTCCATCACGGCAGCCTCTGCTTTTAAGCTGGACACAGAGCAGGAGCCGGGGTGAATCCCTTTGGAATATTTCCAGCACTGAAAAGCGTGGCCTCTTTTGGTGAGGTCTTTTGTTTGATTATACCCCAGCGATGCGCCGCAGATAGAGCATTTCAGCAGTCCAGACAGCCAATGCTTACAGGCAGCGGCCTGTCTGCGGCCATGAGGACGATGTTCGCGGTTCATGCGCTCCTGGTTTGCCGGAAACAGGGCGGTAACACTTTCCCTGCATTCATGCGTCCCCTGAAAGGTTATGTCGTTCCATTTGACCAGGCCAACATAAAAACTATTGGTAATTATAATGCGAACGGATCGGACATCAAACAGGTTTCCGAAGCGGGTGCGGTATCCGCGGTTGTTAGCCTCTCTTGCAATCCAGATCATGTCTTTCCCGTCATAAAATGCCTTGTGGATAAACTCCACAATCTTGTACTGCTCCTCGTTGATGACGTAGGGCCTTCCGTGGCCTACGGCATCGTACCCCAGGCACGGTCTTAACTGATACCCGTGCTCCAGCGCTTTCTGTGTCATTCCGCGCAGCACCTCGCCGGAAAGATTGACGCTGTAGAACTCATCTGACCATTCAATGATCATCTCTACCAATCGTCCGAACATTCCTTCCATAATGGGCTCTGACACGCTTTTGATGGTGACGCCGCATTTCCTCCGAAGGATTCCCTTATAGAATGCGCTTTCTTCCTGGTTTCTGGCAAACCTGGAAAATTTCCAGAGGTAGAGATACTGAAAGGGTGAAGGGGTCTGTTTTGCGGTGGCGATCATTTTTTGGAATTCCGGACGGTTGTCTGCTCGACGGCCAGAGCGTCCGCGATCCTCCATGAAAATGAATTCCTGAGGAATTACAACTCCATCTTTTTTAGCTTCTTCCAGGATAACACGCAGCTGGGCGTCTGGAGAGAGCTCTGTTTGGTCATCAGTGCTGACACGGATATAGGCAGCGCCGATTTCAATTTTCTTTTCATCCATTTAATCATCTCCTGTGTATTTATACGTTTTTTGGGTATAAAAAATACGCCCCTTGCCAGGACGTTCCAGAAATGATATACTTTGTTTGTAGTAGAGTATATCTTTTCGGATTACATCCGGCAAGAGAATCTATGTGAAAACCGTTCCTGTTGGCGCAGGGGCGGTTTTTCATTCTGCAATTAATGCTGTATAAGATTTAAGGCTGTTGCATTGGCAGTGAAAAGATTGATTTTGCACATAGTAGTAAAATCGCTGTCATCGGAAATAATATTAAATTGTTGTTTCTCAATGCAATTTTTTAATATGGCATAGTCAAACGTATCGCAATGATGATTTTCTAGATCTGATACAAATTGATCTAGGATAGAGTATGTAAAATTAAAATCCATTATAGTGCATATATTTCTTACATTGGACATTGCGGTAGACAAGTTCCTTTTTAATAATTCTCTTTCTTTTGGCATTCTGCGAATATCTTTTATGCTCCATTGAGCTTCTGGATGTCCAAGCTTAAATAAATCATATTCTCGTTTTTCGATGACATGTAGCATTTCGGTTATATTGTAAACAGAAGTATAGAGAGGGTTTCCATCGGCAACGAGTTTGTCAACAAAATCATAATATGGGGTGGCTTGAATTTTTAAATGAGAATCGGTCTGTATTCCACATCTTGGATATACATACCAGTACAATACGTTAGTATCCAGAAAGAACGCCCTGTTGTTATTGATGGAAGAAAATGTTTCAATATTAACAATTTTATCACATTGCATCATGGGAGCACCTTCTTTGGAGCATTATCAATAATTTGGTTAATTTCATCTATATGCGTTTGGTTTTCGGAAATTATTTTTGCATTATCCATGGAAGTGAGATAGGTTTCTTGCCCTACTTCGCTGAGATTATTTATTTTGATATTGTCAATTGTTTGAAAACCATAAATTAACGCAAGAGCAGCAAAGCTATTATTAAAAAATGGGGATGCAAATCTTGAAATACCTGAAAAATCAACGCAAATATCTTTTTCATGCAATTCGATTAAATTTTGCAATTGTTTTTTCAATAATATTCCTTTCGCCTTTGATGCAGCTTCGTTAGAAATGTTAGAAATCATTATTGTAGTCATGAGCGTTCCTCCCTTAATATATAAACATGATTATAATCTGCGGTGATGGTAAGGGTGATTAAAGTTCCAAGGATATCATATTGCAGTGATGTTATTTTTTCAGTGACCGAACACTTGTAGTATACATCATTGGTAAAGATATTCAAGTCCCCATTATTTAATTTGATAAAAGCTTTTAAATCAGATAGGCCGAGTCCACGGGGAACTCCATCGGATAATTGCTTCGTAGAATTGCCACGTTTTAGAGCCCAATCTAGAGCTTGCACGGAAGAGAGCGAAGCATCTTTTTGTTTAATAGTTCTTGATATTCCTGTTCCTGTATCACAAACAGAAAAGACAAGTTTTTTCTTGTGAGGCATCCAGTGCCCACAAGCAAAAACACCATATTGAGAATGAGAATGTTCCACTGCATTGCTAAATATTTCATATATATTTTTGAATAATAAATCCCGACATTTTTCACTTAATGTAATAGGTGCAAGATCTAAAATATTTCCAATATAATCAATCAAACTTTCATCATCCAGGTTAACCTTTGTGAAAGGAATGGAATTTTTATTGCTATGCATTCCAGCTGATTGAGAAAAATGATTATATAAGCCGGAGTCAAGAAAGTAACGTCGCACGTTGTTATCCGCGGTATAAAAGACAACGTCTTTTCCCCATTTTTGAGCCAGTGATTTTAAAGCGCCAAAGTAGGCAGTGAATGCAGCATGCGAAAATATGCATTGACGAAAGTCCAAAATAACAACATTTTCTTTACAAGAATAAACATCATATTGCAATTTCCCTAAAAACTGATAAGCATCTTCATTAATATTTAATGCAAGTGGTACGGTAATTATTTTCTCCATTACTTACCCTCTTATACAAAAATTATTTATACGCAATTTAACCAACCTTTATATCCCAGCAAATGAGATATCTGGTCAATCGTATATTCTTCACATTCAGCAAGTATGCCCCCCCCACAAGCAGTTCCATCGAAAAAGCATTCGATTCTACTTCCTATCGGTGAATGTTGTATTGAGTTCGGGTGTCCACAAAAAACGTATTGGCATTTTATGTAAAAACATATGCCCCATTTCGTGAACGTATTCGAAAGCTTGTTGGCGCAGGGGCGGCTTTTGCGATTTGACAAATTTGTTGGTTTGACATATAATATACTTAACAAGACAGCCGATAAGGAAGGTCAAGACTTCCCGCTCCGGCGATTAAACGTATCTAAGTAGAGCCGCTTATCTTTCCAGGGACAGAGCGGCTCTACTTATTTTTTTAAATTCAGAATAGCAACAATCAATAACGCTACGGTCAGGATTATTTGAAATTCCTCGTATGTACTCATAAGCATTCCCCTTTCCGCAAGACTCGGAACGGGGCCATAGCCGCCCTATCGGCTGCCCGGGTAAGTATATTATGTTGTCAAGGTGGTGGCCCCTGCGGTGAGGCAGGGATATGCAAAAAGAGCCCTGGAACACAATTCCAAGACTCTTTCTACGACCGCCCAGCAGTCATTCGCTAATATTAGCTTATATCATATGTAAGAATCTTGTCAAGTATTCATTATGACTTATTTTCATTTATTTATATTTCTTATATCTATGATTCCGCTGATGTATCCTCAAAAATTGTCACCATTTTGTTGACCTTAACAAAATGGTCTGGAATTTGGTTTTTTTGCGATTTGACAAATTTGTTGGTTTGACATATAATATACTTAACAAGAGAACCGTTGGTCAGTGTACACCTGACCGCCGGCAA
>ERZ1106983.1155-NODE-1155-length-25411-cov-3.446403_pt1 | contig 25411 bp, 32 predicted proteins | sample MGYA00403693_ERZ1106983 | MGnify/ENA primary metagenome ERZ1106983 (study PRJEB35170, sample SAMEA104062420) | human gut metagenome | biome: human gut; feature: human-associated habitat; material: faeces | place: Denmark | collected 2012-07-13 ...
CTTCTTGTTGTAACTAGGTGAAATGTTAGAGTTGTTGTTCGTAATCTCCCTATAAACCTCTATTTTTCCGAGTAAAATAAAATTTTGATTTTTTGATTCTTGAAGTTCCTTTTTTAAGATTTCTATTTCTTTTGATAAGTTTTCATTTTCAGCCAAAAGATTTTTTTGTTCAGGGGAAAGCTCAAGACGAATGACCTCAAAAATATTGACGCCCATTATATCAAGATAACGAGAAAAATCATGTATATCTGTACTGCGGATGGTGCCGTTCATCCATTTGGTGATATTCCCGCGCGCTACCCCTAAGCGTTTAGCTACGTCAGATTGGGAGGTCTTTTCTGACTCTTCACGAACACGAGCCAAGAACGTATCCCATAACAGTGCGAAAATCTTTTGAGTATTCATAGTACCCTATCAATAGCTGGAAAAGTGTTTCTCTGGGGAATCTTTTTTTGTTGACTGTTCGCTTCTTTTAAGAAACAATCTGGGCATGAACAGTATCGAATCCTACCGGAGAGAGTCCGGCAAGTCGTTTTCGGATCTTGCCCGTATGTCAGGCATAAGTAGGGCAACTGTTTGGAAACATTGCAATGATGTTGTAGAACCGGATACGAAAAGTCTAAAAAAGTATCTAGCCGCAGGCATCCCCGTTGCCAGTTTTCTAGATGGAGCATTGGCAAGTAGTGGATGCTTGAGAGATGAGCCATGCCCTGCGGCCTGATCATCGACCTCTTCGCGGGTGGCGGCGGGGCCAGTACAGGCATGACATGGGCACTGGGGTATTCGCCTGATATTGCGATTAACCACGACGCGGAGGCGTTGGCCATGCACGCCGCGAACCATCCCGGCACGCTGCACCTGTGCGCCAACGTGCTGGCAGTCAATCCCTTGTACGCGACGGGCGGCCAGCCTGTCGACGTGCTGCACGCCTCGCCGGACTGCACGCATTTCTCGAAAGCCAAGGGCGGGAAACCACGTTCGCAGCACATACGGGATCTGGCGTGGGTCGTCGTGCGGTGGGCGGAAGAGGTGCGCCCGAGGCTGATCACGTTGGAGAACGTGGAAGAGTTCCAGACGTGGGGCCGCTTGATGCCCACGGCCAGCCGATCAAGGCACAGGCCGGGGCGACGTTCCGGGCGTGGGTTCGGCGGCTGCGGCGGCTCGGCTACCGCGTTGACTGGCGGGAACTCCGGGCTTGCGACTATGGCGCGCCGACGACGCGGAAACGGCTTTTCGTGGTGGCGCGGCGTGACGGCCGCCCGGTGGTCTGGCCTGAACCGACGCACGGCCCCAAAGACTCGCCAGCCGTCCTCTCCGGAAAACTCAAGCCGTATCGGACGGCTGCGGAATGCGTGGACTGGACTGCCCCGGCGCGGTCGATTTTCGTCCGAAGCAAACCGTTGGTCGAAGCCACGCAACGGCGCATCGCCGAAGGCATCCGACGGTATGTGCTCGGAGCGGGGGAACCGTTCATCGTCAGCGCGAACCACACGACGCGGGATGGGACATACCGTTGTTTCAGGGGGCAGACGATTGATGCCTCGCTTGGAACCGTCACACAGTCGCCGGGGTTCGCAGTTGCAACACCCGTGTTGATGACGAACACCACGGGGCACGCTCCAAGCGGTTTGGGCGTCCCGGTGCCTACCGTGGCCACCGGGAACCATCACGTTCTAACGGCCCCGATACTGTCCCGGCAGTTCGGCAACTCCGTAGGGCAGACGGTAGAAGCGCCGCATCCTACGATCACGCAATCCAATCATGACATGCTGGTGACGGCCAGCATGGTCAAGATGCGCGGCGCCAATATCGGCGCTCCGGTTGACGAGCCGCTGAGGACGGTATCAGCGCAGGGCCAGCACCATGCGCTCACCACGGCCACGCTGATCAAATACTACGGGACAGGCGGCGGGAGTGACGCCGGCGCGCCGCTGCACACGGTCACGGCCAAGGATCGCATGGGCCTTGTGTGCGCCGAACTGGATGCGGACGGCGCACGGTACGCCCAGACGCTGGACTGGCTGCGGCGGTGGGGCGTCATCGGGCCGGACGCCGAGGCCGAGATCGTAATCCGGGGCGTCGTCTACCGGATCGTCGACATCGCCATGAGGATGCTGGCCCCCCGCGAACTGTACCGGGCGCAGGGCTTCCCCGACACATACGTCATCGCGCCGGAGTGCGGCGGGAAGCCGATCAGCAAAACGGCGCAGGTGAGGATGTGCGGGAACAGCGTTCCGCCGCAGTTCGTCGCCGCGCTGGTTACGGCCAATGGGCCGGGGACGTGGGCGGAAGAGGCGAAGCCCCATTTGCCGTTGCTGGCGTATCTGCCGCCGCGCCGGGCGGGAATGGAGGCGAGGGTATGAATGAGAAGATCGTCATCGGCAACGCGGTCATTTATCGCGGGGATTGCCTCTCCATTCTTCCCTTGCTGGATACGGTCAATGCGGTAGTGACGGATCCGCCCTATGGCATTGCGTATCAAAGTGGGTATGCGACCGAAAAACTTTGGGCTTCCGGCAAAAGGATTTCAGGAGACGAGACTACGGCGGTTAGGGATGAGGCGTTACGGCTTTGCCGTCGCCTCTGTTCTCCCATGCTGGTCTTCGGCTCCCGTAAGGCGAGGGCTCCCGAAGGAACGCGGCATGTCCTGATATGGGATAAAGGATCGGCTTTGGGGATGGGTGCCCTTGATCTTCCTTGGAAACCGTCCGCCGAGGACATTTATGTACTCGGAAAAGGGTTTGTCGGAAAGAGGGATGAAGGTTCCGTCATTTACTGTCCGCCTGTACAGGGGACGGCGAAAAATGGACGGGTACATCCAAATGAGAAGCCTGTCCCATTACTGCGGCGGCTCATAAAGAAGTGCCCCGAAGGGACTATCCTTGATCCTTTCATGGGAAGCGGTGCTGTAGGCGAAGCCGCTCTTTTGGAGGGGCGGCGTTTCGTCGGCATTGAGATTGAACCTGCATTTTTTGCCATTGCCCATATGAGGCTAGAGCGGGCGGCGCATCGTGTCAGCCTCATCACGATAACCTGTGAACAGAGGCAATTACGGTTTGAAGAAGCGCATCTGTAAATTTTTGGCATTGAGAGGGTATTTGTTTACATTTTGGGAAAAATCAATTTGTAACATAGTGATATAAAAATGAAAAAAGATAAATGGGACTCTTTTTCGGTTGTAAACGGCAAGGTGGGCGAGGGCGTGAAGTTCGAGCGCATCCGGCGGATTACCGGGTATCTCGTGGGGACTGTGGAGCGGTTCAACAATGCGAAGCGTGCAGAGGTGCGGGACAGGGTGAAGCACATGAGCATGACGCCCGCGGCTGTTCCGGCGGAATGAAAAGACCTCGCCGTGGATCAGACGGCGAGGCCATGAAATACGGGATGCAGTGCATCCCTGCGCAGGAGTTCAGTATGCTGATAATGCGGCAGAGAGTCAAGGGAAAGGCGGTGTAAGATGTATCGCGGCTTTATCAAGTGTTGGCGATGTGCCGAGGATAGCTGGGCGTGGAGCCGGGGGGCCTTGCATCGCGGGGTTATGTTGACCATTTTGCTCAAGGTGGCTTGGAAGGATTGCTACTATCGCGGCGACGAGCTGAAGGCCGGGCAGTTCGCCTTTTCCGGTGCGTATCTGGCCGAGGAATGCCAGCTCAGTCGAACGACGCTTTTGTCTATCCTTGATGATCTGGAGCAGGATGGATTCTTGATCCGGCGTAGTGTTGGGAACAGGTACACGCTGATCACGGTGACGAACTGGGCGCGGCATCAGTCATCGGATGCCTCCGGTTGTAAAGCTGGTTGTTCATCTGCTGAACAACCGTCTGAACAACCAGCTTTACAACCGCCCGACACGATCAAAGAATATAAGAAGGCAAGAAAAGAACTCTCTTCCGCATCGGACGATGCGGCTGTGAGTGAGGGCGCTTTCCCCGATGCGATGGGAGAGGGGAAAGCCGTACCTTTGCCCGGCACATCGGGAGAGGGAAGGGAGGCCGTGCCGGAACCGGAAGGCAAGGCTTCGGCGGTTCAGGGCGTTGCCCCTGTCCCGCGTCGCCCATCGCGGAGCGGCGTTGACGGCGGACAGGCTTTTTACGTCTCGGCAAAAGGGCGTCGGCTTTCCGGGCAGGCTCTTGCCGACTTCGAGGCGTTCTGGGATGCCTACGGCTACCGGCGCGGGAAGGCGGAAGCGGCGGATATGTGGCTTGCGGCTACGCGCAAGGCCCCTGAGTTGGTGCCCGTCATCATCCGCGCCGCCAGTGCTGCGGCTGCGGAGCATGAAGAATTGGCCGCAAGGGTGAGGCAGGATACGCATGTACGCCGAGAACTGGCTGCAGGGGCGGCGGTGGGAGGATTTTGAGGCGTGCGGGGCTTCTTCCCTGCCGCCTGCGGCTGGCGAGGACAGAGCCCGTACTGATGCCGGGAGGTGCGCTGCCGCCGAACATGAGGGGCAGGGCGTAAAGGTGGGAGTGCCCGCCGCGCCGCCCATACCGGAAGGGAGGCCTCTACCCCCGCCCGGAACGCCGGAACGGGCAAGGCTTGGCCATGCCGCCCACGCGCCGGACTTCCCGCATGACCGCCGAGGAGGATTCCCGGTGGCGGGATGGTTTGAAAGGGCTTTTCCAAATCCGGCGTTCGCGGGGCCTGCCCGTCCCGCAGTTCTTGCTGGATATGGCCGAGAGCATGGAAGGCGCGGTATGTGTTCCGGCATGATGGATTTTGAGAAGCCAGTCGCGTATGGTGGCGCTGTCGCTGCAATTTGACGCACCAATGGCGGCGCGTCGGCGGGGAAAAGGAGGCGAGAGGATGATTTTCGGGATAGTCTTTTTGTGCGGCGCTGCCGTGGGCGTGGCGGCGTACAGGTGGGGGATGCAGGAAGGCATCAAGGCCTATGAGCAGGGGATGAACCGCCAAAAGTACGGGAGCGGCCTGTGATTCCGGTGTCCGTCAATTATGTCCCCGTGGTGCTGCGGAGCATGTCGGAAATCTGCCGGGCGTTCGGCGTCGGTTGTGAACAGGTGCGGAAATGGGTTGCGGCGGATGCCCCGATAGTCGTTGACCGTGATGAAAAAGGGGAGATCACCCGATACAGGGCGGAACTGAACCGGCTTTATCTGTGGCAGGAGGCCAGAAGCAAAGAATCCCCCGGCAGTGCGGGGGATTCAGGTTATTGATTGCAGGGCGGTTTATGCCTGCATACGGTTGCAATACTCGCGGGTAGCGACGGCGATCAACCCGGAACGGGTAAGCCCAAGCTCTGCGGCCACGCTGTCGATACGCTCGACGATGACGGGCTTGAGTGAAATGGATAGTCTGATCGGTGCCGCTTCCTTCTTTTTCACGTCAGCGACTACGAACTGATACAGGGTTCCGTCAGGGATTGCGTATCCTTCTTCCTTTGCTTCCTGTTCGTCCTTTCTCCGTGCCCCTTCAAGGCTTGAGGGTTCAGGAAGCGTATCGCCGTCTTCAACCATACTGCCGATGTGAAGCCCCAAGGCTTCCTGCGCCATGCGGATAGCGTCCTCAAGGGATGCCCCCTGCGATACGCAGCCGGGCAAATCGGCAAAGGTCACATCATAGCGTCCCGTTCCGTCAGTGTGCGGTGTAAATGTGGCCGGATAATACATATATTTTCTCCTGTGCGGGTTGAAATTGTGGCGGGAGGGAGGTTTTCCCCCTCCCTCAGCTACCTCAATTTCACCCCACTTTGTTTTTCAATGCTTCTTAACGTCCCGATACTGAAATCTTTTGCCGGATGGACGATTGTGACTTTTCCCGGCTTGGTAGGGTGTTTCATCTGGTAATGATCTCCTGTCGTTTTCACATGATACCAGCCATCTTCTTCAAGCCGTTTGATGATTTCCCTACTGGTCATTCCGTCCCCCTTTCGTTAAAGATAAATTATGTAATTTTTATTCTTTTGTCAATAAAAATTATATAAAAATTATTCATCATGCAAGGGGTGAAATTTCGTCAACCCCCTTTTTCCCTGCCTCTCCCTGCCTCTCCCTGCTTGTGCCTGCTTGTGCCAGCGGCTTCACAAAAGCCCGTGCTACGCTCCTGCCATCTTTCAGTGCGGGAGCGTTTTTATGCCGAACCAACAGGAAGTCTTTGAAGCCGCCCATGCCCATGTCGCCAAGTGGGAGGGAGGATACTTTGACCATCCGAACGATCCGGGCGGCGTCACCATGTACGGCGTCAGCCTCATGTTCCTGAAGGAGCTTGATCTCTGGGAAGGGGACATTGACGGCGACGGGGATATTGATCGGGACGATGTGCTGGCCGTCACCAAGGATACGGCCCGCGACATCTTCAAGCGTCACTTCTGGGACAGGCCGCGTGCCGGGGAAATGCCCCCGCTGGTCGCCGTGTGCTTCTATGACTTCGCCGTCAATGCGGGTGTCCCGCGTGCGGCGAGGATGCTGCAAGGGCTCCTGCGCGTTGGGGTGGACGGCATCGTCGGGCGGAACACGCTGACGGCTGCGGAGTCCTGCAATCAGCGCGAGCTGGCATCCTTCATGCTCTTGGAGCGTGAGCGGTGGTACCGCGGACTCGTGGCGAAGAAGCCGAAGTCCGCGGCGTTCCTGCGCGGCTGGCTCAACCGTACCTCTGATTGCCGGGCGCTGGTCGAACGGCTGGCGGCGCGGTGGGGGATTGCGGAATGAATCGGCGGGCGGTGCTGGCCGGGGCGTTGTGCCTCTTCGCTATTGGGCTTGGTGTGTACGTCCTCACCTTACGAACGGAACGCGACACGGCCCGGACGGAAGCGCAGGAAGCCCGGCAGGACGCCGCGACATGGAAAGCCGCTGCGCAGTCGGGAGAGGCCGCGGTCAGGGAACTGGCGGCGGCGAAGGCCACGGCGGAAGCTGCGGCGGCGGAACGGGACGCCACGATCAAGGCGCTCACGCGGGACAGGGACGAACAGCGGCGCAAGCTGCGGGAGGCGATGCGGCATGACGAAGAGGCTGGCGATTGGGGTGCTACTCCTTTGCCTCCCGCTGTTCTCGGGCTGTTCCGGTAGGCGGGAAGTGGCGGCGGTTCCGTTGGTCATACGGGAGGAAGTACCCATGTATCTGACCGAGCCGACGCCCGCGCCCGTGCTGGCCGGGGATACGAACCTCGACCTTGTGGGGCATGTGTTTGACTGGCAAGCCGCGCTCGGCGCGTGCAATGCGGACAAGGCGGCGATACGGGCCGCAGCCGGGAAGGAATGATGATGCAGCCGCCCGCCCCGTTGGAGGGGCTTGATTACTACACGCAAAGCCTGCTGGCCCTGTGGCCGGACAAGGCTCTTGTCGGTTCGTGCGTCGCTGGCGTCGTCTCGCTGTTTGGCGGTGACGTCTATCTGCTGTGGATGCTGGCGGTCATGATGGTAGCCGACTTTGCCTTTGGGGTCGCGGATGCGGCGCGGCGTCGTCATTTCAGGTGTCGGATGCTGTGGCACGGGGCTCTCAAGTTCTTGTACTACATGGCCTACATCGGGATCGTTGATATGGTCAACGCCAGTCTGTCGCGGTCTTTCGGCGGGTTCGACATGCCCTTCCTGAACCTGTTTATCGTCTACCTGATCATTACGGACGCCGTATCCGTCATTGCCCACATGCAGCGGCTCGGCATCCCCGTGCCGGACCTGTTGCGGCGGGTGCTCCTTCGCAGCAAGCGGAAGGTGGAGCGGCGGGTGGATGAGGCCGTGGGCGGGGACGACGATGCCCCCTAGACCGCTCAAGGTGTGCCGCCATGCCGGATGCCATGAGCTTACCCGCGATCCGTCCGGCTACTGCCCGAAGCACAAGGACGCGGCGGAAGCGCGGGCGAGGAAGTGGAAGGCCGAGCAGGACAGTCAGCGGGAGAGCGCGTACCGGCGCGGGTACGGGGCTCGGTGGCGGAAGCTGCGGGCGCAGATCCTTATGGATGAACCGTTGTGCCGGGAGTGCCGCAAGGCCGGGCGCATCGTGCCGGCGACGGACGTTGACCATATCGTGGCCAGAGCCGACGGCGGGACGGACGACCGGAGCAACCTGCAACCCCTCTGCCATGCCTGCCACAGCCGCAAGACCGTCCGGGAGAATGGCGGGCGTGCGGTGACACGATGAGGGGGGGGATCAAATGTTTGGTGCTACCACCGGAAGACCGCATAGGGCAGGTGGATTTTTGTTTGTGCAAAATGGGGGGAGGGGGTCAACCGGGATATGGCGGGACGTAAGCCGTTGCCGACACATTTGAAAATGGTTCGCGGGACGCTGCAGAAATGCCGGATGAACCCGGATGAGCCAACCCCGGACCCGGAAATCCCCGACGCGCCGCCGCACCTGTCGCCGGAAGCGCGGGAGGAATGGGAACGGCTGGCGCTCGAACTGTATGAACTCGGCATCCTGTCCACCATCGACCGGGCGGCACTGGCGGCCTACTGCCAGGCCTATGGACGGTGGGTCGAGGCGGAAGAGCAACTCCGCAACATCGACGGCACCATGAAGCTCACGGAAACGACCTCAAACGGCAATATCATCCAGAACCCTCTGGTGGGTATCGCCAACAAGTCGCTGGAACTGATGCACAAGTATTTGACCGAGTTCGGCATGTCCCCGAGCAGCCGTACCCGTGTCAGCGCAAAGAAAAAGACGGGCGAGAAAAAGGGCTTCGCGGCCTTGTAGGAAACATCATGGCAAAGGAACCGACATATCCCCACGTTGAAGCCGCGCTTCGGTACGCCCGCGATGTTGTCGCCGGGCGGATTTTGGCGTGCCAGTGGGTGATCCTCGCCTGCAAGCGCCAGCTCGCCGATCTGGGAAGGTGGGACGGCGTTGACGGCGCTCCGTATTTCTTTGACCGCGCCGCCGCCGAGCGGGTGATCAAGTTTGAGGAGATGATGCCCCACGTCAAAGGGGAATGGGCGCGCAAGCGCATGACCCTGAAACTTGAGCCGTGGCAGAAGTTCATCCTCTCCACGCTGTTCGGCTGGAAACGCGCCAAGGACGGGCTGCGGAGATTCCGGGAAGCCTATATGGAAATCCCGCGCAAGAACGGGAAGTCCTGCTTTGTGGCCCCGGTCGGCCTCTATATGTTCGTGGAGGATGGGGAAGCGGGGGCGGAAGTCTACTCCGGCGCCACTACGGAAAAACAGGCGTGGGAAGTGTTCGGCCCCGCGCGGATCATGGCTGAGCGTGCCGAGAACTTCACGGAGCATTACGGCGTGGAGGTGCTCGCCAAGAACATAAACATCATTGGATCTGCCTCTAAGTTTGCTCCGTTGATTGGGAATCCCGGCGACGGCGCGTCGCCGCACTGCGCCATCGTTGACGAATACCACGAGCACGACAGCCCGCGCTTGTACGACACCATGATCACCGGCATGGGCGCACGCCGCCAGCCTTTGATCATCGTCATCACCACGGCGGGCTTCAACCTTGGCGGCCCCTGCTATGACATGCGGCTCCGCGCCGGGAAGGTTCTTGATCGCACGCTTCAGGATGAGGAACTGTTTGCCGTCGTCTACACCATCGACGCCGAGGACGATTGGAAGAGCCCCGAGGCGTTGCGGAAGGCGAACCCGAATTTCGGTGTTTCCGTCATGGAAGACTACCTGCTGGCGCAGCAGTTGAAGGCCATCCAGAACCCCTCGAAGCAGAACACGTTCAAGACCAAGCACCTGAATATCTGGTGCAACGCCCGCGCCGCCGCCTTCAACATGACGAACTGGGAGAAGTGCGCCGAGCCCGGCCTGTCGCGGGAACGCTTCGCCGGGAAACCCTGTTTCATGGGCCTTGACCTCGCCAGCAAGAACGACCTGAACGCCGTTGTGTACCTCTTCCCGGAAGACGGCGGGACGTATGCGCTGTTTGCCGATTTTTTCCTTCCCGAAGACGCGCTTGAATCCACCCAGAATGCGGACATCTATCGGGGGTGGGCTTCCGAAGGCTGGATCACGCTCACGCCCGGCGGGATGGTCGATTACGACACCATTGAGGAACATATCCTTGAGCAGGCCAAGCGTTTTGAGGTGCGGGAGTGCCCCTATGACCCGTATCAGGCGGCGCAGCTTGTGACGCATCTGGCGGATTCCGGCCTGACGATGGTGGAGTTCGGCGCTACGGTGAAAAACTTCTCCGATCCTTTCAAAACGCTGATCGCGTTGGTGGATGCCGGGAAGATTCGCCATGACGGAAATCCCGTCCTGACGTGGTGCATGTCGAACACGGTCTGTTTCACGGACGCCAAGGACAACATCTATCCCCGGAAAGACCGTTACGAATACAAGATCGACGGCGCGGTGGCCGCGATCATGGCGCTTGGTCGGGCGCAGGCCGTGCCGGAAGAAGGATCCGGCGCTGTCATCACGCAAGGTTTCGTTGACCTGTGGGGGGATCTGTAATGGCGGGCATGAGAAGGAATCCCCTTGCCACACGCCGCACCGGGCGGCCTCAGAATGCCAGCATATCCGGCGGGGCCTCTTTTTCCGACTTCTCCGAACTGTTCGGCATGGGCGCGCCGGTGGCTTCCGGGCAGGTTGTGACGCCCGAGTCCGCCATGCGCTTCTCGGCGGTGTTCGCCTGCGTCCGACTGCTCGGCGGCGCGGTGGCTTCGGCTCCAGTGAAGGTCTACCTGCGGGAAGGCACGGAACAGCGCCAGCTTGCCCACGGGCACCCGCTGGCGGACGTGCTGCGCCTGCGGCCCAACCGATTCATGACGTCCACCACGTTCTGGAAAACCTTTGTCGCCCACAAGGTGCTTCAGGGGAACGGCTACGCCCACATCATCCGGGAGCGTTCCGGCGAACCCGTGGGGCTGTATCCCCTGAACCCGCGCAACGTGGTTGTCTATTGGGCATGGGAACTCGGGCTTGATCAGCGGCTCGGCGTGGAGCGGAACAGGCTGTTCTACCGGGTGACGTTCGAGGACGGGCAGGCGCGGCTCTACGATCAGGACGACATGCTGCACGTCCCCAATGTCGGCTGGGACGGCAAGCGGGGCCTGTCCACCATTTCGGCGGCGGGGCAGGGGATCGGCCTCGGGCTGGCGGCGGAAGAGTCCAGCGCCCGGTTTTTCAGCAATGGGATGCTGTCGAAAATTGCCCTGACCTATCCGGGCAAGCTCGATCCTAAAGTAACCGACGATCTGCGGGAGTTTTTCGACGCCCGGTATACGGGCACGGCCAACCACCACCGCCCATTGCTTCTCACTGAAGGCGGCGAGGCCAAGACGTTGAGCATGTCCGCCGAAGACGCGCAGCTTATCGAGTCCCGCCAGTTCTCCGTCATCGACATTTGCCGTTTCTTCGGCGTTCCCCCGGTCATGATCGGGGAGACGGAAAAGACCTCATCGTGGGGGAGCGGCGTCGAGCAGATGGCACGCTGGTTTACGACCTTCACCCTGAACGATCATCTGACCGCCATTGAACAGGAGCTTGAGGCCAAGCTGTTCCGGGACGGTTTCTTTGCCGAGTTCGACGAATCCGAGCTGACCCGTGGCGATACCAAGACGCGGGGCGAGTTCTACCGTATCGCCCGCGGCTCCATGCAGGAGCCGGGCTTCATGACCACAAACGAGATCCGGGCCGCCGAGGGCCTGCCGCCCATCGATGGCGGCGACGAACTGCAACACCCTGTGAAAAAGGACGAAAATGGACAGACTGTTGAAACTCCTACGCGACAACGCCCGGAACAGGACGGTCAGCCCCCCAAAAGCTAAGGCTGAAGAGTCCGGGGAGGCCACGCTGTACCTGTACGACGTGATTGTGAGCGACGACTATTGGGGCGGCATTTCCGCCGAGAAGTTCGTCAAAGAATTGAACGCTCTTGATGCGCCGACCATCCACCTGCGGATCAATTCCCCGGGCGGCGAGGTGTTCGCGGCGCGGGCCATTGAAGCGGCCATACGGAACCATCCGGCGCGGATTGTCGCCCATGTGGACGGGTACGCGGCAAGCGCGGCTTCCTTCGTGGCCGTGGCCTGTGACGAGGTGGAGATCGCGCCCGGCGGGTTCTTCATGATCCACAAGGCATGGACGTTCACGGCGGGCAACGCCGACGATCTCCTGCACACGGCGGAGATGCTGGAAAAGCTCGACGCCTCGCTGGTGGACACCTACGCCAAGAAAACGGGCTGTACGCCGGAGGAGATCGCCGGGTGGATGAAGGCCGAAACGTGGTTTTCCGCCGGAGAGTCCGTTGAGCGCGGTTTTGCCGACCGCGTGGCCGAAGCCGCTCCGAAGGCACAGGCCGACTGGAACCTTTCCGTCTACGCCAACGCTCCGGTTGTTCCGGCTGCGGCGTCTTCCGTCAACCCTCAGAACCGCGAACGGTACGAGCGTACCGCCCGCCTGTTTGCCGTGACCCGGCACTAGGAGATTTTCATGAGCAGCATTCAGGAATTGCGCGAGAAGCGCACGGCCAAGGCCCGCGAGTACCGGAACCTTCTGGACAGCCATACCGGGGCCATCCCGGAAGAGGCCGGCAAACAGCTCGATACGCTGGAAGACGAGATTTCCGCCCTTGATGATGCCATTGCCCGCCATGAAAAGGCGCTGGCCATGGAAGCCGACCGTCTGACGGGAGAACCCCGCGATGAACGGGAAAACACGCCGCACGCCCTCTATGACAAGTGGATGCGGAACGGCCCGCAGGCGTTGACGCCCGATGATTGGGCCGCCGTCCGCAACACCATGAGCACCGGGACGGATGCGCAGGGCGGGTATACCGTACCCACGGAAGTCTCCGGCACCATCATTGAGGCGTTGAAGGCGTTCGGCGGGATGCGTTCCGTGGCTACCGTGATCAGCACGGCCACCGGCGTGCCCATGACCATGCCCACCAGCGACGGCACCACCGAAGAAGGGGAAATCCTCGGCGAAAACACGGCGGCGACAGCTGCCGATCCCTCGTTCGGCGTCGTGAATCTCGGGGTGCACAAGTACAGTTCCAAGACGGTCGCGGTGCCCATCGAATTGCTTCAGGACTCCAACGCGGACATTGAGGCCTTCGTGAACAACCGTCTGATCACCCGTTTGGGGCGCATCACGAACAAGCACTTTACTGTTGGAACGGGCAGTTCTCAGCCTTCCGGCGTGCTGACCGGCGCCACGCTCGGCGTCACCGGCGCGAAGGCGCAGGTCGATTCCGTGACCTACGACGATCTGGTGGAATTGGAGCACAGCCTTGATCCCGCCTACCGCGAAGGGGGGCGGTGCTCCTTCATGTTTGCCGACGCCACCCTGAAGGCGATCAAGAAGCTGAAGGACGGGCAAGGCCGCCCCCTGTGGCTTCCCGGCATCGATGTGAAGGAACCCGCGAGCATCCTTGGCTATCGGTATGTCATCAACCAGTCCGTCCCGGCAATGGCGGCGACGGCCAAGTCCGTGCTGTTCGGTGACTTCTCCAAGTACATCATCCGCGACGCCATGGGCATCACCATGTACCGTTTTGCGGATTCCGCGTTTGCCCAGAAGGGGCAGGTGGGGTTCCTCGCCTTCATGCGCTCGGGCGGCGTCCTGACGGATGCGCAGGCCGTGAAGTTCTTCCAGCACGGCGCGGCGGCCTAGCCATGACTGTACGCCTGATCACGCCGCCCGCAGCGGAACCCGTCACGCTTGAAATGGCCCGGCTGCACACCCGCGCCGAAGCCGTGGAGGATGATGCCCTGTTGACGGTGTTGATCACGGCGGCGCGCCAGCAGGGGGAGGGCGTCACCCGCCGCGTATTCGGAGAATCCGTCTGGGAGGTCGAAACAGGCCCTCTGACGTCCCCCTTCCGGCTTCCCCTCGTGCCCTGCATGGCGGTGGAGTCCGTGACCGTGGGCGGCGAGGCGGTGGACGCCGGGCTGTACGGCTTCACGCCGTCCGGCCTGTCGCCGCAGGAGTCGCCGTTGCGCGCGGCCTTCATCCCCGGCCCGGATTTCCCGCAGGGGGAAACCGTGCTGACGGTGAGGGCGGGCTATCCCGCCGACAGGTTCCCGGAACCGATCCGCCAGTGGATGCTGGTGCGGATCGGGACGCTGTACGAACAGCGGGAGAGCTTCGCCGTGGGGGCGAACTTCAACCAGTTCGACAGGACGTTCGTGGATTGCCTGCTTGATCCCTATGTCGTTGCGGGAGGTTTCTGATGACTGATGGTGAAGTGAAAAAATACCGGGAATTCAAATGGACCCCCATGAGAGTCTTGAGGCTTGTCTTTATGGGCCTGCTTCTGGTGTGCGGCCCGGGCTATCTCTTCTGTTCCCTTGCCGCGTGGACCCTGAATTTTGCCCTCTGGCACTGGTCCCTGCGGGGAATGTTCGGGATTCTCCTCTTTCTGGGCGTTCCGCTGTTCGCGCTCGTAGTCGTTGGCTCGATTGAAGCCAAACGGAAAGAAGCCCTGAAAGCGTGGAGAGCGTGATGCGTGCCGGAATGCTTCGCCACCGCGTGACCATCCAGCGGCAGGAACTCGTTTTTGGGAAATTTGGAGCCCCGCTACATGGCAAGGTCTGGGAAAACGTGGCGACGGTCTGGGCTTCGCTGGAAGCCATGAGCGGGCGGGAGTTTTTCGCCAGCCAACAGGCACAGTCCGAAGTCACGCAGCGCATCCGCATCCGGTATAGGCCGGACGTGACGGCGGACATGCGCGTCATCCACAACGGGAAGGTGTTCAACATCGTTGCCCCGTTGCCGGACAACCGGGGCCGGGAACTGGTGTTGATGTGCCGGGAGGTAAGCTGTGAGCAATGACGTCGTGGTGGACATCCCGATTGAGGAAATCCGCGCCGGAGTGCGGGCGGAAATCGATTCCGATCTTGGGGGGATTGCCGCGCAGGTCTTTGAAAAGGCCAAGGCTTCGACGGCGTTCAGGGACAAGACGGGAAGGCTGCGGCAATCCATCTGGATCTACCGCTCGAAGTATAAGGACGGCGGCTATGTGGTCTATGTGAAGGCCCCGCACAGCCATCTTGTGGAGTTCGGGCATGATTTGGTTGTGGAAAAAGACGGTACGGTTGTGAAGCATGTACCCAACTATGTCACTGGAACACACTTCCTGCGCAAGGCCCGCAACGCCGTCCGGCGAAAGGTGGATACGATACTTCAGGACATGATGGGGGACCCGCATTATGGCAAGCGCCGTTGATTTTGAAATCGTCCTGTTGCGGACGCTGCGGGAGGATGCGGGCTTGTCCGCGCTGGTTGGGAACAAGGTTTTCGCGCTGGTGATCCCGCAGGGGACAAAACTCCCATGCATCACGTTCCAGCGCATCGGCGGGAGGCCCGCAAATACGCTGTCCGGGCATTCCGGCTTGGAAGAAATCGACCTTCAGATCGACGTATGGGCGCGGGACTATGACGAGGCAAAAGCCATTGCCAAGGCCGTTCGTGCCGCCATGCCGCCAAGCGGCCCGCGGTTCAGCGCGCATCTGATCGAGGATCAGGATTTGTACGAGGACGGGACGAATTACTTCCGCGTGAACATGGAGTTCAAGGTCTGGTTCCTCGAAACCGAATAGGAGATTGAAACATGCCCAACAAACAGATTGCGGTCGGCGCCAGAACCAAAGTCCTGATGGACGTGGAAACGTCCTACGGCGTGGCTCCGACTACGCCGGGGGGTGTCCTCCTCCCCATCAACTCGTTTTCCCTGAAGCCGTCCCGCGCCAAGAACACCCCGGGGACGCTGACGGGCCGCTATGACCCGGCGGAACCCTTTGACGGGAACCTTGAAGTGTCCGGCGGCGTTGTCGTCCCGGTTGACGCACGGGCTTTCGGCCACTGGCTCAGGGCTATGTTCGGCGCTCCGGCCACGACCGGGACGGGAGAGCCCGCCGCCGCGCCGTTTACCCATGTCTGGAAGTCCAACAAGGACATGCCGTCCCTCGTCATGCAGGCCACCTATGGGGACATCTACGGCCAGTTTGTAGGTTGCAAGGTGTCGTCTCTGGCTATGCAGGCGGGCGGCGACGGGGAATTGACCGCCACGGTCAACATGCTCGGGCGCGATGCCGATTATGTGGATGCCGACTACAACGCCAGCGCCCCGTCCGTGGCCATGAAGCGGTTCAACAATTTTCAGGGTTCCCTGTTGAGCGGCGGCGCGGAGATCGGCGTGGTTACTGATTGCAGCCTCAATATTGATTTCGGGCTGGATTCGAGCATCCGCAAGCTCGGCGATAAGGGGCGGGTCTATGATCTGCCTCAGGGCGTCATGGCGGTTACCGGCAGCCTCACCGTGTTCATCACGGACAAGGCCCTGCTCATGAAGGCCAAGAACAGCGAGGAACTCAGCCTTGATCTGTCGTTCGCCATCGATGAGGGCAACAAGCTGACGTTCAGCGTCCCGGAAGTGCAGCTCAGCTATGACGGCCCGACCGTGGACGGCCCCACGGGGATCAAGATGGATCAGAGTTTTTCGGCGTACTTCAACGACAACGCGGACAACGCCTCTGTCGTCGTTACTCTCGTCAATGACGTGGAATCCTATTAACCAGCAAACTCAAAAGGAAAACACCATGCGTACCATTACTCTTTCCGGTCAGGACTTCATCGTGAACCCGCTCAAAGGCAAGGACATCAAGGCGCTCAAGGCGCAGGGCTTCGACCTCATGGGCGGCGGGTATTCGATTTCCGAGGGCATGGACGCCGTGTTCACCGTCGCCGGGTTCGACGCGGCCCAGACGGACGAACTGCCCTTCCCCGACATCCTCGCCCTGCACAAGGCCATCGTGAACGAAACCTTCGGCGTGGCGGAAGAAGAAAAAAACTAGCGGCGGTCTGGGAGTGGCTTTCCGGTGAGGGCGCGGAATACTGCGCCACCTGCCGGAAGGCCTCCCGGAACCGCGACGATCTGGATTGTGAAGAGTGCGAGGGGCGTTGCCCGGATCTCATGCCGGAGAACGCCGCCGCATGGGAACTGCTCCAGGCGGGCGCTACCCAACTCCGCATGTCAGGCATGGGCGGCCCTGTGGGGTTCGACTACAGCGCGCTGGCGCTGGTGGCGGAAGCTTTCGGCATCGATCTGACGCCCGGCATGTGGCGGAAGGTGCAGGCCGTGGAAACGGTCATCCGCCGCAACGCCGCGAAACAGGCTGAAAAAACGCAACAGGCTTCCGCATCCACGCGGTGAGCGGTTCATTGACAACGGCATAGCGATTTTTGCGGATGGAAAGGGCCGGGATGTGGGGTCCCGGCCTTGATTGCTCAATGGCGTTTGGGTTCAACACCACTTCCACAGTAAAATCTGGTAGAGCTACTTGGACTCTCCCTCAATTTTATTCCTCGAATTTTCCACTATCGAACTCTGTGATTTCAGACTCGAAATAGCTTGGATAATACCAATTCCAGCTATGCAGATAGCTAAAACAATGAACCATGTTCCTGCATAAACCTGATGCATGGCTGATTGTGCGTTCTGATATGCCAGAAAAGCTTCAAGTGCTGCGAACGCTCCAAAGAGTATCAATATTCCTTGAATGACAGAGACCATTTGTCACTTCCCCCCTGTTAGTTTTTCTTAACATGAGTCTCTACAATAGGTTTTCTTATTTTTCGAACCATAACCTACAGAGAAAGTCAACTTCCATTCGCAGAAATCGCCATGCCGTATCAGACAGGAAGTGAGGCATGGCAAGAAAAACGCCCGGCATTTATATAGCGATCCGTGGTGATTACTCCGCGTTTGAAACCGATTTGAACCGCGCCAAGCTGGTTGCCAAAGAGCAAGGCGAAGCCATTGCCAAGAGTATAGGTAATGCGGTTTCCAAGGCGGATCTCACCGGGGGCATCAACAAACTGACGCGGGAATTGAAGACGGCACAGACGGCGCTGGCTTCGGGTGCGTTCAAGGGGCAGGTGTCGGGGCTGGATGAAATCGCCAAGGCCGCCGGGGTCAGCTCGAAGCAGCTTGAAGGCCTGACCAATTCCATGCTCAAGTCTCAGGCCGCCGCGACTGCGAACCGGGCTTTTGAGTATCTACAGAAGAACGCCGGGCTATCCACGCTTGAGCTTGCTAAATTGCGGGTGCAGTTGGGCGATACATCCGGGGCTATGTCTACGCTTTGGAGCGGCGCGAAGGCCGCCGCCGTTCCGGTCATGGCCATCGGCGCGGCGGCGATTTATGCCGGAAAAGCTTGTTTTGACGCCTCGCTGCAAATGGACAGGCTAGTTAAATCATACACCACCATTGAAGGCTCCACCTCAGGGGCTGTCTCCCAACTCGATTACATCTATGAGATCAGCAACAAGCTCGGGCTCGAATTCCAGTCGACAGCAGAAGCGGCCAAAGGGTTCTTTGCCGCAGGGAAGGGGAGCGCGCTCCAAAAAGATCTGAACGGCATTTTTGAAGGCGTATCCCAAGCCGGTGCCGCTTTGTCCCTGAGCACAGAACAGATGGACGGCGTATTCCTCGCGCTAGGGCAGATGATCAGCAAAGGGAAGGTGCAGGCGGAAGAGCTGCGCGGGCAGTTGGGTGAACGCCTTCCCGGTGCGTTCAATCTTGCGGCGAAGGCTATGGGTTTCACCACCGCACAGCTCGACGATATGCTCAAGAAAGGGCAGGTCACTGCGGAAGATATGCTTCCCAAGCTAGCCGCCGTTCTGAAGGATGAGTTCGGGCCAGCGGCGGAACAGGCCGCACAAGGTGCACAGGGGGCGGTGAACCGCCTGAGCACGGAATGGAATTTGTTCAAAGCGACGGTGATGGACAACGGCCCTATCATCACGGCTATTAATGCTATTACAGATGCTATGGGTAAGGCCAATGCCGCACAACGAGAACAAGAGCTTGAGAAAAGGATGGAGGCTGCGGGCTGGGAAAAGGCTACGACAATGCCCATGTGGGGTGTCCCATTTGGTGAAACAGTTAAAAAGTATACTGAAGAACAGAAAGAAATATTCAGAGAATACGAAAAAGTTGTTTTAGCAGATGCCCAAAAAATGAAATCAGTACAGGAGGAAGCGAATAAAATTCTTGCAGAAGGGGAGGCTAGGACGGCAGATTTTCTTAAGAATACTACTGAAAGTAAAATCGCCGCATTGAATAAAGATTATGACGAAACGGTGTTAGCTCTTACCAAAAAAATGATTTTGTACCAGCAACAGGGACAGGATTTTTCTGGTCTTCAAAAAGAGCTTTTGAAGGTTGACGCAGAATATGATCGTCAGCTCGAAGCGTTGAACAAGAAAGGCATGAAATCCGCTGAAGATGCCGCGAAAAAAGCGGCATTGTCGGCCACCAATCTTGATGAGCTGCGGAAATCCGTAGAGGCGTTGGAGGCCGCGAATATCCCTGCCGCCAAGTCCTTTGACCAGATGGCGGAGAAAATCCGGGAGCAATCCAAGCAAACTCAAATTGCCATTGAAGCCGATGCCGCCCGCATGGTGGCCACCAAGAAACTCACCGTTGCGCAGGCGGAAGAGTGGAAGGGCCTCAAGTTTCGTGAGGAGGCCGCAAAGACGACTCAGAAGCTCCGGGAGGCCGAGGCCAAGCGTGACGACGATCTGAAGAAGAATGCCGATCTCCGTCTCGACTTCGAGAAGCGATATGCCGACATGGTAGGCCTGTCGTCTGAAGCCGTGTCAAAATCCATCTCGAAGCAGGTTGAGGAATACCGGAAGGCCGGGGTCGATATTGTCCGCCTTGAAGAATGGAAGCGTGACCAGATCCAGCGGGCCAGCCGCGAGGCGATGGACGGCGCACAGGTGGCCTTGCGCGACTATCAGGTTGAGGCCTCGAATCAGGCCAAGTCAATGAACGACGCTTTCCGTGGCCTGTTCTCCGGCATGGATTCCGGCTGGAAGTCGGCATGGGAGCAGATGATCGAGACGGGCAAGGTGTCCCTGTCTTCATTCCGTTCCGTGTTCGCGTCGTTCCTTGCCGATTTGATGCATATGGCCATCACCCGGCCCATCACGGTTCAGATTGCTGGTGTGGTGTCCGGTATGCTCGGCACGGGCGGCGTGGCGTATGCGGCGGGGGGCTCGGGGAGTGACAGCGGCGGTACTGGCGGACTTCTCGGCAACATACCGTTTTCCAGCATCCTGCCGGATTCGTGGACGTCTGGCGCGGCGGGGCTCTTTTCCGGCATAACCGGGGGAATCAACAGTTTCGCTTCAAATTTGACGGGTGGTTTTTTCGCGTCTTCGGCAACTGAGGCTCAATTCAATGCATTGGCGAATAGCATTACAGGGGGTTGGGGGGTAGGAGGTTCCACGCTTCTCGGCACGCTCGGCGCGGCCGGCGCAGGGTTCGGCCTCGGTTCCCTTGCGGGCAGCCTGCTTTTCCCCAACCAGCCAAACATCAGCACAGGCGCGGGGATTGGTGGCGGGCTCGGCGCGGCCATCGGTTCCGTAGTGCCCGGCATCGGTACGCTCCTTGGCGGTACAATCGGCAGTCTGCTCGGTGGGGGGATTGGTTCCCTCTTCGGCGGCGGACGGCGGACACACGCCAGCGTGTACGGCAAAATGGAAGACGTGGGGTTTTCCCGGGATCAGCAGACGTACATCGACGCCTTTATGGGCGGGGCTTGGTACGACCGGGCCGGGAAGTCCGAGGCCGAGCCGTTCGCGCAGGGGATTGCTCAAGTCGCCAGCCAGACCGCCGGGAGCCTTCTGGATATTGCCGGGGCGCTGCCTGAGCAGATCCGCCAGAGCGCGCTGTCCGGCCTTGAGACTTCCACATGGTCCGCCGGGCGGGGCGTCTCCGATGCGTCGTGGAACTTCCAGTGGTGGGAAGAGGGCATGGCCGAGGAGCGGCTTGAGGAAGCGGCGCAGGACATGCGCAACCAGATGACCGCCGTAGCCCAACAGGTTTTCTCGAACGCGGGCATCTCGCAGTTCTTTGATTCGTTTGACGTCACCACCGACGAGGGGTTGCAGAAGGCGTCCACGGCGCTTTCCGCAATCAGTGCGGTGAAGAGCGCGACTGATGCTATCACGAGCCCACTATCCGAGATGGAGCAACAGGCGCAGTCCGCCAAGGCGCAGCTCGACGCATGGACGCAGGGCATGAAGGATTCCGGGGTGAACGCGCAGTACGCGGCGGGCCTCATCAATGAGTACCGGAACGCCTTCATCAACGACTACATCAAGACGCTGGACGAGTCCTTGCACCCACTTTCGGCCTACGCGCAGGCGGTGAAGGCGGCGAATGAGGCCGTGGACCAGCGCAAGAAGGCGCTTGAGATCATCGGGGCGACGGAATCGCAGCTTGCGCAGGTGGAGGCCATGCGCGCCGAGGTGGTGAAACAGGCCACGGAGGAAATGCTGCGCTCGTTCGACCAGTCCGTCGCGCAGCGGTGGGCGGCGGTGAACGGCAATGCCGATGAGGTGGGACGGGCTATCTCACAGGCCAACGAGTTGCGGGAGACGATCCAACAGTTCGGGGAAGGCTCCGCGCAGGTGGCGGAACTGTTGAAGCTCCACGCCGCCGAAACCGCAAAGGCCGCGCAGGACGCCGCAAAGTCCGAATACGATTCGCTCAAGGCGCAGATGGATGCGCTGGAACAGCAGCGGGTCCAGCTTCAGCAACAGGCGATACATGAGCAGATCAACGCCATCAACGAGCAGCTTTCCGCCGCGAAGACGCTCAAGAGCACATGGGAAGGGCTCGACAAGAGCCTTGGTCAATCCCGGTACAACCTGTTTGCCGGGAGCGCCAACCTCGACGCGGAGAACCGCCTCGGAACGGTGCAGGCCGAGTTCCGGCGGCTGTCCGGGCTGGCGCTTGGCGGCGACTCCGACGCGGCGGGCCAGCTTGCGGGCGTGGGCAATTCCCTGCTCGATCTGGTGAAGCAGACGGCGGGGACGGAAGAAGAATACCTCGACGCTTTCTGGGCGGTGAACGCACAGTTGAAGTCCGCGCAGGACGCGGCGGGCGCGCAGGTGTCCGCAGCCGACAAGGAACTTGAAGCGCTGCAAGGCCAGCTTGATGTCCAGAACGCGGCGCTTGCGGAGTTGCAGGGCCAGAGCGCCACGCTTGAGGAAATCGAGAAGCAGATTGCCGAGTTGAAGCCGCTTTTGGGTGCGGCCGGCGACAAGGCCGGAGTGAAGGCGTTCGCCCGGGGCGGGCTTGCCATGCCGGGCTGGTCCCTTTTGGGCGAGGAAGGGCCGGAGCTTGTGAACTTCTCGCAGCCGGGGCGCGTGTACACAGCCGCGGATACGGCGGCGCTGTTCCGCAGCGCGACGCCCCGGGCGGCTGACACCGATTCGGGAAGCCGCGAGGAAGTCAAGGCGTTGCGGCGGGAGGTCTATGAGCTTCGCCGAGACATGCTCATTTCCATGTCCGAGATCGCCAGATTTTCCCGCCGCACGTCCGACATGGTGGAAGCGTGGGACGCCGAGGGGATGCCGGGGGTGCGGGCATGAAGCTCATAGAGCCGCAGGCCATCCGGTTGCTGTCCAGCACCGTGCCGGAAAACGACGCCCCGGCGTGGAACGCGGGCACAGCCTATGAGATCGGGGATTCCGTCATCCATGAGCATAGGGTCTACAAGGCCGTGACCGCCAGCACGGGCAAGCGGCCTGACCAGAATTGCGAAGGGACGGATGCGGCATGGCGGCTCATGGGGCCGACGAACCGTTACGCAATGCTCGACCAGTACGTGTCCACGCAGACGGTCGCGGCTGAGGACGTCATGACGTTTGCGGCAACCTTCAACCGCTGTACGGCCTTTGCCCTCCTGAACTTCAAGGCTACCAGCATCCGGGCCGTGGTGAAGGACGGCGACGGCCTCGTCATGTACGACCGCACGGTGAATACGCTGAAAGACGTGGACGGCTACTGGAAATACTACTTCCTGCCCCTTGAGCGCATCGTGGATCAGGCCGTGACCAATATTCCCATGTCGCCCGTGGCCACGCTTGAGGTCACGCTCACGCAGGAAGGGGGCCCGGCGCTCGGGCAGGTCATCGCGGGGCAGGCGTGGCCTATCGGTACGACGCAGTACAATACCCGGCTCGGCATCCGGGACTATTCCAGAAAGGACACCGACGAGTTCGGCAACACGCGGCTGGTCAAGCGGGCCAACGCCAAGCGCACGAGCCTGCCGCTGTATTTGCACCCGTCCCGGCTGGACAGCGTGCGGGAAATCCTCGCCCGGATGCACGGCCTTCCCGCGCTCTGGCTCGGGGACGACAACGAGGGCATCGGCTCCTACCAGTCGCTGACTGTCTGGGGTTGGCTTGAGGATTGGAACGCAACCGTCATCGGGCCGAATGAAGTGAGCATGAACATTGACGTACAGGGGTTGAAATAATGGCAGTAAAGCAGCTTCCCAAGATTTCCCCGATTCCCGAGCCACCGAACCGTCTGGTCGGCGATCAGGAACGGTTCGACACGATGACCTTCAATAGCTTGAAGGCGCAGGAAAAGATGGTCAACGAGGACCTGAACAAGACGCTGATCCCCGCGCTGAACGAATTTGCCGTGGATGTGAACGCCAGCGTCGACGCGGCGGCTCTGAGCGAACGGAACGCCCACGACTCGGAAGAGGTGGCGAAAAGGAAGGCGGGTGAAGCCTCGGGCTCGGCGGGGGCCGCAAAGGTTTCGGAAGACAACGCGAAAGTCAGCGAGACGAACGCCCTTGCGTCGAAGAACGCGGCGGCCCTTTCCGCCGAATCCGCCCGCATAGCGGCGGAAGCGGCCCGCGACGAGGCGCAGGACCTCGCCAATGTCGGGTATGTGTCGGAAGGCCACGCGGGGCTGGCGAAGGTCGACGGAAAGACCACGCAGGCCGACGCGGGCGGCGTGATCACCGCGAAGGACGTGGCGATTGGTGGGGATCTCGGGGATCTGGCGAGCGCGCGGGGGCAGATCGGGGCAGCACGAGAACTTGGGAATAATGTAGACTACAATACAGTTACCGAAGCAGGATTTTACTTAATAAACGCAACAGGCGGCGTGAATGGCCCAATCGTTGGAAGTGCTGCCTTCCTGCAAGTTTTTTACAGTAAAAAAGACGCATTCACAAAGAATTTGTATCAGATAGTATATGCCTATTCATCAGCAAGAGAACGTATGTTCCTCAGGCAGTATCGCTTAGCGAGTAATGATTGGTCTTCTTGGTCAGAAATTGTGTCGTCTTCACGCATCGGCGACGGCCTCACCGTCAACAACGGCATCATCTCCGTCCCCGAATACGAGGGCGCGACGGCATCGGCAGCCGGGACAAGCGGCCTTGTGCCGCCCGCAGCCGCCGGGCAACAGGAAAGCTTTTTGACCGGAGGCGGGGAGTACAAGCCAGCGCTCTCAACTGGCGGCGGCGTCATGACGGGCAGCATCCAGATCAATGATCCCGCCAACGACATCGCCGTAGCCCCTCCCGCGAATACCGAACGCGGCATGTTTCTTGGCGACAAAAACAGCGTGGTCATGGGCGGGTTCGATGTCATACAGCGCGCATCGGATAACGCTAAATACACGCAATTCTATTCAAAAAATAGCAGTGGACATATCACGTCCATTGCTGCTGTGACTTATGAAGACGGCACGAGAGAACTTGTGGCGGATAGCCCTCTCCAAATCAACGACATACAAATAAAACAGGTTGTTGACGGCGGAAGAAGGGTAATCGTGCTCTCTGGGGCGCGTGGCAATCAAGGGCATTCATTTCGTTTTTCCCCGGACACGGGGGAGGCATATATGGATGGCCGTGTAATACATGCGAAAGCCGATACCGCCGGATACGCAGATACCGCCGGAAGTGCTCCGGCAAATGGCGGGACGGCATGGGCCGCGAACCGCCTGCGCAGGGAAGGGGGCGTCGATACCGTCTGGAATTGGGCGGGGCAGGGAGGCCAACCAGGTTGGCTGTGGGGAGGTAATGACGGCGTCAACATGTACGTCTACAACCCCTCAAATTTCAGCGTGAACTATGCCAATTCCGCCAACTATGCGAACAGTGCGGGTAGCGTTGGGATGGCGGGGAATACGAATCTCATCACCGGGGCAATACGGAGAGGACGTACGGAATGGGTATCTAGTTCGACACATAGGGTCGTCGGACCGAGCGGCGGACAGTTCGCCGTCTTTTATCCGATCACCTTGTGGTATTTCAACACAACGATACAACCCGGAGTCTATGAGGGCGGACACGTCTTTGGGACCTTTTTCAGAGATAATTTCCCTGATGAAGAATTCGGCGTATTTTTTCAGGTAGGGTAACACCGTGGAATATACAATTGATGGCGATATTCTTTTGGATGAGGCGAACCACAAATGGGATCTTTCTGAAATCATTTTGCGCGGTGATGGCTCCTATGTGCTTAAACGGGTGGATCTTGTTCTTGGAAGCGGCCTCTATCATGTCCCGAACGATGGCGAGTGGACGGACATGCATAATGTGCTTGCTGACTATGTGAAGCGGCACCCCGAAGTTGTACAGGATGAATCCGCCAAAACGCCTACGCTGGAGGAACTGAAAGCAGCGAAGAAGGCATGGATCGACGCTGAAACGTCCGCCGCCATTG
>ERZ1106983.1189-NODE-1189-length-24706-cov-3.066366_pt1 | contig 24706 bp, 21 predicted proteins | sample MGYA00403693_ERZ1106983 | MGnify/ENA primary metagenome ERZ1106983 (study PRJEB35170, sample SAMEA104062420) | human gut metagenome | biome: human gut; feature: human-associated habitat; material: faeces | place: Denmark | collected 2012-07-13 ...
ATGAGGCAACCGGGGAAGGGAGGGGAAAACTTCTATAGAAAATGTTCCCCTCCCTTCCCCGGACTCCCTATCCCTCCTCTTTCAAACATTTTTGGCGTTATCGACTCCCTGTCCGGCATTTTGGGGTAAGAGGGCGTATTGCCTGATAGCGAGAGGAACGTTCCTTTATCACACCGCGAAGACAAGCCGGGATGCAGTTGTATCCCGGCTTTCTTCTTAGAGGCTGAATCAATCTCTGGTCGGACATCCAGCAAAAAGGCAGTGGCGGAATACCGAATACGAGAGTTCGGGAGGGAGGAGAGGCTTGGCAGTCGTCTTCGTTCTTCCCTTCTTCGTTTTTGATGATAATGGGATGTTTTTAACGCCAAAAGATACAAGAAAGGCCGGAACCTCTTCGTGTTGGAGAGATTCCGGCCTTCATTGGACCACGTTGGGCAGCAAATTTTTTGAATGGTGGAGGGCACGGAGCCTTACCCCAATTCGTTCTCCAAACAAAAATACATCCGCAAACCCTGTCTATTCAACATGTTACCACACATCAAAACCCTTCAGCCTGCCGGACTCCGAGAGAAATTTAATTCTCTACATTTTCCCGAAACAGAGAACGGACGTGGGTTCGATTCCCGATTGAATACCCGACGATGTGTTTTACAAACCATGTCTTATTGTTAACCTTTTGGTGGGTATGGATCGTTCCCATGACTGTCTTTTCTTTGAATCTTTCCATCTTTCCCATGGATGACAAACTCAGTCCCTTGGTTCTGGCTGATCTTGCGCCTGGCATCGACGGCATCCTGCTTTTTGTCAAAGTGGCCGCTACTGCGGGTCGCTCCGTCTTTCTTAACATCACAGCCGCCATCGGCGTTGGGGACTACATGATGTGAACCTGCTTTTTTAGTCATAGTGACCTCCATTTTATATGTTGTGAGAAATTATCTGCTTCGACAGCTCCAGAACATCCACCGGCCAGAAGCATTCCGGGCGTGGATGGCGTACTCTTGGATGTCCGGCCTCTGGGCGGCAGTTTTGCAGGCAGTCGAGCCACTGGCCGGAATAGCCTCCCTACCGCACATAGCGCCTAACAGCGCTCCACAAATGGCCGCGTTGGTGTCGGTGTCACCGCCACGCATGATGGTATCGACAACCCCGGCCTCAAGGCTCGGTGCATGGAGCAGCTGATACAGGGTATTCTGAAAAGCGATCATTACCCAGCCCTGCTGGTGAACATAGTCCGCTGGCGGCTCTTTGGCAGCCTTGTCGATGGTATCCAGCAAAGCGGATTCAACGGGCATGTCTGCTGCCCACTGCCTGATGTGCTGGTATAGCTCTTTGCGGTCGCATCCGGATTGAATGGCGTGAGCAATCCCCATGGCAAACAGCGCGTTGGCTTGCTGGCATATAAGGTTGGGATGAGTGAGCGCCGCATCCTGATCCGGGGACTGAAATTCAACCAGACTTCCCAGCGCATCACCGGCAAGCTGGCCAAGCAGGCATCCTTGGGCTCTGGCGACATGATCAATCATCGGCGGATTCATCCTTTGTGTCTAAGAATAGGAGCGTTTTTTTATCTTCCTCGTCCTTGAATTTTATGTCCCATCGTTTTTCCATAAAGTTCAACAGTTGAAGACCTCTCTCTTCAATTTTTGCAGAGTTCCACTCGTCAAACTTTGAGACTTCAATTTCGGAATGTGATCCATCGGAATATCCGTTTCGAATCTTTTCCCCTGAATCGCCGATCTTTGGATGTTTCTTTTCATCAAAGGTGTCATTCTGTAGTGAGCTGTTAATCGACATTGACAGCAGTAATAAATTTCCGATTGAACCGCTGTAATAGTAAAAATCATCCTCCACTACGCCAGAGAAGACGCCTTTCCAACTATCCGTTGGAGTCTGAGGGAATATGTGCTCAATTGAAATTTTATCTTTAGAGGTCTTCAGCAAATCGTCCCAGGTGATCTTTTGCTGTCGGCTTTGGGAAAGCAGATTGACCTCATACTCATACAAAAAATATCTCAGGCCATGCCAACCGTAATATCCGCTTCTTCCACCGCTGTTGAATCGTTTGTACAAATAGTCATAGAAATATTTGGCGTTAAACGAACCATCCTCACGGAAACAGAATGCCGCAGAAGCTTTTAGTTTATCCTTGATGCCTTCCAACTTCAGCTCGGCTTTGTCAAGTTCACGAGCTGCGTTGTAGAATTCACTGTCTCGATAATTCCTGCGAGCTTGGCATAACCGAAAAACAACGAAGATGAAGCGCTCCACCTGATCCAGAAATTCGATTCTTGTTGCCGATGTTTTCTCGTTCGTGAAAAAAGACATGACCAAGGGCCGGAAATACCCCATGCCAATTCTGTTCAGACGATCGATCGCATTCTGCTCAGCAGCGGTCAGCTCAGTTGCCAGATACGGGTAGTGGGAGTTGAACCAGTGTACCGCTGATTCCTTGAGACTATTGACATATTTCTTTATTTCTATCGGTCGCAAAAGTGCTGTCGTAACAACAGATGTTTCTTCGGATTCACCGTTTTCGTTTTCAGTGTCATCAATCTCAAAATCAGTCCGTTGTTCCTCCGGCAATTCAAGAACAACCTCGCGTTCAACCTTCTTGTGAACCTTCTGGGGAGAGAACTGTTCATCCAATAGGAATTTGATGTAATCATTGCCTCGTTTCCTCGAGTATTTGAAATACATTATCCAGTGGGCTTTAAGGAAATCGTCGTCATTCAGTGGCCGTTTGTCATTGCGTCCAAGCTGGTAGTAGACCTCTTTCCACGCGCTATTAATTGCCTCTCTTAAGCTGCGTCGTTCGGCTATATCCAATTCGTCATCAGTATAGAGCGTTGTCAGGTAAATAAGGCAGTTTTTAAGTAGCTCTAAATCGGACAGTTTTTTGCCACGGTTATTCATGGTTTCAAATGTAACAAACACATCAAACTCGTCTTTGATCACGTATTCATTGAACAGAAACCTCTTGGTGAGTTTTTTGTAAATTTCATGAAGCCCATCGAGGCCATTCTCTGAATAGAGCTCTTCCAGCTGCTCGTAGAAGTATCGCTTGGCATTCTTCAGATTTAGCGTGTAGAAGGTTTCTTCGATTGAACCAATACCATCCTCATTGAATATCTTGTACCTGAGATATTCATAACTGGGGTTATCGACTGTATAGCCGAATTTGTATGTTCTGTAGCGATCGCCGGTCGGCTTGACTTTGAATATATATTTACTGGTTACAGCCTCCAGATTCAGACTGTCAGTGATGTATATATCCCGATCTTCTTTGCCAACCTAATCTTCCAACTGTTTAACAAAGTCGATGAATACCTGCAGGAATATCACAAAAGTAGTGAGGCGCTGCTGCCCGTCAACGATGTAGTACATTTTGTAAGAATGGTCTTCGACAAGTCAATACTCATTATCACTATCACCGATATCATTACTCCTTACTTCCTTTAACGTAAGTACGCCGGTATAGTGCGAGCGATTACCAGATAGGTTTATCAAATCTTCCCAGAAATCTTTAAGCTGGCTCTTTTGCCAGGCATAGCCCCTCTGGTAGTCGGGAATTCGAAATATCTTTTCTTTGAAAAGACTCAGATTGTTGAGCAACCCCGTCATTTGGGCGGGGTTGTTTGTTTTTTGGGGGGCGTCAGGCGGTCGCGATGACTTCGGATCTGAGATTCGGGATGATCGGGATTACATGAAAAAGATGGCTCAGAACGGCGGATATTCGGCTGTAGAGGCCGATATATAACCGAAGCAGGCGTTCCCGCCCGTTTCCGGCCAGGAGCATCGCGATTTTCTTCATATTTTGACAGGCGGCGGCCAGCAGGCATTGCTCGCTCACATTGGCGAGTCCGCGTAACCGGGCATATCGGTGGCCGTGCAGCTCCTTGGCGTCAGCAAAGCTGCGTTCGACGGTTTCTTTTCGTCGTTTGTATATCCGTTTGCCGCGCTCTTCATATCGGTGCGCCTTGATCTCTTCTTTGTATTTTTCCCAGACGTGGCGCGTGATGACTTTCACGCAGTTGTGGCTGCTCGTGCATTCTTTGAGACGCGGACATTGGTAGCAGATTTTCGGGTCGGACTTGTATTCGCGGTGTCCGCCGCGGTTGGTGGTTGTGTATTTCAGGACTCGGTTTTCCGGGCACGGGTAGCAGTCGAAGTGCTCGTCGTAGTCGAACGCGCTCTTTTTGAGCTGGCCTTTTTTGCCGCCCGGACGGACGTAGGGCATTACCCCGTAAATGTCGCGATCGCTCAGCCCTTTGCAGATCGGGGCGGTGTAATATCCCGCATCCAGCCCGACGGCCTCGACCTTGAACCCGAACCGCCGGCTTTGGCGGTCCAGCCGCCCCAGATGCGGAACGCTGTCGTGCACATTGCCGGGGGTGACATGTACGTCCGTGATGAGATTGTGCTTCCCGTCGACCGTGCGGTGGTCGAGATAAAAGAAGCCCTTCGGCTTCCCGTCCCGGATCATATAGCCGCTGTCCGCATCCGTTGTGCTGACTTTTGTCCGCTTCGTTTCAGGTTCGGACGCGGCCTGATTCTTCAACGGCTTTTTCCCGCGGGCCTCTCTATCCTTCGTAATATCCGCATCCAGTTCATCCAGATAACTGCGTACGGACTTTTGCACCTGCTTCTCGACATACTTGTTCTTGTTCGCACTCGCTTTCAGGTGCGTCGAGTCCGTATAGAGCACTTTATCGTCTATCAGCTTCGCCCTGATCGCCTGCAGCACGATCTCATCAAAAATCTCCTGATAAATCCCCGTGCCCGCAAAGCGCTCCTGACGGTTCCGGCTGATCGTCGAATGATCCGGCACGCGATCGGTCAACCGCAGCCCCAGGAACCAGCGGTACGCCGTATTGTATTTAATCTCCTACTCCAGCCGCCGCTCGGAACGGATGCCGAACAGGTAGCCGATGAACAGCATCACCGGGTCAACCGGCGGACGCCCGTTGTCCGCGCAGTACAGGTGTTCGACCTTGTCGTAGATAAATGAAAATTCGATCGCTTGGCCGATCTTGCGCAGCAGAGGATCGGGAGCAACCAGCTCCTCAATGCAAATCAGCTCCACCTCTGTTTGATGGTTCGTCTTACGTTTTAACATCCGCAGATACTAAAAAAGCCCCCGCGCAAGCGCGAGAGCTTTCTCAACAGTCTGTATCTTTTCTTTGAAAAGACTGTCTAATGATTTTGGCTCATCCATCGTTAATCCTCTGTGTTATTTATCATCACCTGTAATTTTTTTTGCCCGGGCGGAATAATCACCAACCTTGTCTGCGTTATAAAGCCGCTGGAAATACTCATTTGATCTGCGACGATCACCGATAATGTAATAATACTGGCCAAGGTGGAAAAGACTGAACAGGTCAAAGGCGTCTATTGCCAACGCTTGGTTATAGAAGCTGAGAGCAAGGTGATCGTCTCCGTTTAATGCGTGAGCCCATGCCAGCTTGTTGTAGACTACCAAAGCCTCTGGTTTTTCATTTCTGACCTCTTCAAGAAGCTGGATCGCCTGTCGGTAATCGCCGTCCAATCCGTAGGCAATTGCGAGTTTGAATTTTGCATAAGAGCTTGAGGTTATTTTTACAAGCGAGGTGTAAATCTGGATGGCCTGTTCATAACGCTGATCGTCCACATATAGAGAGCCAAGACGCTCGATGGTCTCAATCTTCTGGCGATCCTCAACCGGGTATCCGCGCTCGTAGATTTCCATCAACCGTTCATAAGCAGCTATGGCCTTCTTTTTGTATCCCACACGAATGCAAATACCACCGAGCATCCGCAGGTACTGTGGATGCTCATCGCTACGGTCAACAGCCGCTTCAGCCGCTTCCAAGGCTCCCTGATGATCACCATCGGAAAGTTTCTTCTTGGCAAGTTCAAGGTAATAGAGCGGGCTCGATGAAGGCGGTTGAAATTCTTGTTTGGGTGTGGCGCGAGAAGGCAGTTCAGCCATCACATTGCTGGCAGATAAAGAATCTACACATCGATCGACATCAGCTCGCAGCTCACCGACGCTCTGATACCGTTTTTCCGGTCGACGTTCCATCGCTTTCAGAATCACCTGCTCAAGGTCGGCTGGAATGTCTGTGTTGATTTCCCGGGGCTTTGAGATGTTTAAGCCGGTCAATAACTGGTGTGGACTGGTGTATGGGAGGGAGCCTGTGGTCATCTCATATAGCAAGACTCCAAGCGAATAAATATCCGACACCTTGCTGCGTTTGCCTTCCAGAGCCACTTCCGGAGCCATGTATGCTTCTGTTCCATGGCGCTTGGTCCAGACCCACGCATCCTCGAATCTTCTGCTGACGCCAAAGTCAGTTATTTTGGCCTTGTTGCTGTCCTTGGCGATAAGAATGTTTTCCGGCTTAAGATCGTTGTGTGAAATATTCCTTTGATGTACGGCCGCGAGTCCATCCAGTATATTGGCAAGCCACTCCAGCATCTGTTTGAAAGACAGGTTCGTTGCATTGTTTGAGCCCTGCAAGATTGCTGAAAGACTGAACCCGTCAATGAACTCCATCTCGATGAAGAACAGGTCGCTTATGTTGTGGAATGCGAACACCTGCACGATGTTCGGATGGATGATTCCCTTAACAATATCTGCTTCTTTCCGAAGGACCTCTTCGCCTTTTTCTTGATCCTTTGGAATCTTGATGGCGACATGTTTCCCATCAGATAAGCGTTCGGCCCTCCATACTTCACCGAAGCTCCCTTTGCCGACCTCTTCGATAAGCCGAAATCGGTCTCCAAGGAGTTCGTTTTTCTTTGTTCTAAAGAAAATGCCCATTAATAACTTCCTCCAGATAAGTGCCGTTCATTACGCATATCCCGAAGGAATTCTCCAAACACAAGATCCTGCGTATCTCCAGAGCTTTTCATGACGCATTTGATTACCATTAACGGTGTCATGGCTTTGGGGACCACGATCCCGTTTCTTCTGAAGCTGACTCCGTATGGGGCGACCACACCATCCATGCTTCTGGGCATCGAACCGGACCGGACCCAGTAGATAAGAACCGCCAATTCAATGGTCTCACTGAGCGCCGCTGTTATGGCCAAGTTCTCAACCTTCTGCTTGAGCTTCTTTTCGTCACCTTTTTCAAAGCGCTCAAACTCGAAGGCGACTCTCGGTGTTAGATCTGTTTTATCAAACCACACGGAATCGGCCCGAATCTCTCCAATATCTTGAAATGATTCGTTAATACTAACGGGGTATTCCGTAATCGCGGAATACCCAGCTTTTTGACCGCAGCTCGACAAGTAAGTCAAAAAGTGTGAATGGATCGTCACACCACGGTCAGGGATTCCCGACTGCAAAAGCATAGGAAAGTTCTCTGCCATGTGAGACTTATCAGTGACGGCAGAAAAAACTGTTTCGCTTATGTTTATGCTTCTTTTCATCAAATCTCCGGTTTACCCCAGCGTTCACATACCTTCGGCGACTCTCCTCCATGAACAAGGGCCTTTGTTCCGACTTTTACCACCAGCGGAGCGATAATTGCTCGGCCGCAAATCAGCGCCTCACCTGTTGACAGCGTCGGCAACTCAGCAAGGTCTGCTGCGGAGAAGTAATCAGATGTTTTCTGAATGAATCGTTGGTCATCCGGGTTCTTGATACGCATGGCCACAATCGTGTTGCACTGACTGGTTACATCAGAGTCCAGCTTACTGGGACGCTGGCTAACGATGGCAAACCCGACTCCAAACTTTCGACCTTCGGCTGCAATACGCTTGATGATGTTCTTTGAAATGCAGGGCTCGCCATTGGGGGCGAAATTGTGACCTTCTTCATAGATGATGAAAGAGGGTCTTATCGGGCGGTTCTTGTCACCCGCAGCTTTCATCAATTCACTGGATATCAATGCAACGATGACCTGCCTTGCAGTGTTTGAGAGCCCCTGAAGGTCTACAATACATACGCGACCGTATTGTTCGTTGTCATCGCCAACCATTTTGTAAACATCAAATGGATCACCTGCTGCACGGGTGTAAAAGCTTTGCGCCTCGTTAATCATCCTGCGCAAACGAATGGCGGCAATATTGGCACTCCCGCCTTTAAGTGCGCTGGCTTCACCCGGACTCCCGGATTCAGCAACCCAGTTTTTCAGACGGTCAAGATCGTCCAAAACAGAGAACAACTCTTGAATGTCCCGAGGCTCTTCGAAATTCTCTTTCCAATACCTCAGCGCCACATCAAGAACACGCTGCTGCGGTTCCGTGAGGCCCGGCAACACGCCGGAAAATTCATCCACGTCAAAGTGATCCAGCTGAAGAGCTAGGTTCTGGTTTTTTCCAGCATATTTTTCCGTGAAGCTTCGAATTTGAGGCGTGAAGGCGGTAATACCGGCACCCTTATCCTGAAGTGCCTGAAGTCTCTTCTGAATTTCAGTGAGCTTTTCCCGGTCTCTGACATCCTCGACGGAATCGAGCCGGTCATTGAAATTCAGGGTTCCGCCGCGCAATGCTTTGCCGTATTCCCCGTGGGGATCAAATACGACGACCGAAGCGTTCAGCTGAGCGACAAGACGTTCGATAACTCGCCCAACAGTGTAACTTTTACCAGAGCCGGTCATAGCCAGTACGGCCAAGTGTTCTGTCACCAGCGTATTGGCATCAAGATATACAGGGACGACATTCGAGCCTTTCTCATACCCGACGAGGTTACCAAGGTGAATGCTGGTGTCCTCTGAGAAATCGTAGAACTTGGTCAAAAAGTCATAATCGACACTGTAGACCTTGGTGCCCGGATTAAGCGGTCTGCGGGGGATTCTGATTTCTCCGGTATAGGGATCTTTGTAACCAACCAATTCAATGGTTCCGTACACGGTTTCCCCGGAAACTTTGGAGTGCGGCAGTAGCTCAACTTCACTAATGCCTTCGCCCAGAGCAGGGTTAAACAGGATGCTGTTTCTCGAAAGGGAGACAATGCGCCCGAGTACATCCATGTTCTGATCATTTTCACGCTCCTGATGAGCGATCCTGACAAACTCGCCGCGCCTTGCTGAAAAGCTGTTCCGGAGAGCAATGGTCAATTTGTCCGGTTGGCCCGTGTTTCCAACCAGTTTGCCGATGAAGTTGTCTTGATTATTTTTCATTATTCTACCTCTTCCTGAATTGTGTCGATACTTTCAAGCCATGTCTGATCAACCTCTCTGTCTCTGAGCATTGCGAGGGTCGATTTCAAATAGCTGATTAGAACTTCCTTAGGCATACGAACGAGCTGTTCGGCAAACCACAGAGGAAGCGGCTTCATTTTGGGATTGTCGTGAATGGTTAAATACGAGATCAGCCCCGCAAGTTTATCGAGGCTCTCCGTGCTCTAGCTGTCACGCTTGCCAATGGTTTCAATTTTCCAGATGGGCGTGCGCAGTCCAACCTGCAGGTGAAATCCAACAAGACCGTGCTCTGAAACAAGCTTCGGTTCAAAACGCTTCATGTATTTACTGAGAGACTCGTAATAGAAAGCAGCGGTCCTGCGCCCAGCCTTCAGTGTTCCTTTCAGAAAACGCAGGATACCGACTCTGCGTAGCTGCCCCCAATCTTCACGAATTAGGTTCACGATTTTGTCATCGATGGCTTCCGGGCTTCCTGACTGGCCTTCTTCTCGAATGGCATTCAGGACGGCGCTATTCAGATCCCGCTTTGTTTGCAGCGACACAAGGAATGGTCCGTCGGGATTGTTAGGGTAAAAGTCATTCAGGTGACGCTGCCAGAAATCTTCCATCACATTCAGAAGGGCCTGCCAGTCCTCCTGTACATCCTCTTCTTCAAGAAAGACGCTTTGTTCCGCACGGGAAACCAGTAGAGGGATGTCCACGAAAATGATGTCTGGCTTGGTATCAGAGCTCATCAAATCCGAAAGGAGCCGGTAAACAAGAATGAACTCCTTCCACACAAGACGTTCTGACGCCCCGAGGAAATTCATATCGTTGATGTCGACTCTGCTGTCCTGCTGACCTTCGCTGACCTCGTTATTGGCAACGACCAAATCGTGCCGGAGTGCAGCAGCTCCATAGAGCAATCCACCCAAAGCAGGCATGCTTTTGCTTTTCGAAGAAATACCAACGGCATACACCTTTTCGTGCTTGCCTTGGGTAATATTCCTGATCAGACCCCCGTCATGAAACAGTGGTCCTTTGGAATCGACATAGCGCATCTTGTTGGCCAATTTGCCAGCGGTGCCGGGCAGGCGCAGGCTCATGGCTGCTGTCAATGCGCGTGACATTTCAACACTTTTCATACGCCAGCCTCCTCGTCTTCAAGTATTTCCTTTATTTCCCGCGCATAGGAGTAGTGACCAGCCTGATCGATATAATCTTCGAGTTTGGAGGTCCACGTTTCCTTCGTTGCGTTCAACTTGGTTGAAAGTTGATCTAACGCTGTTCCCACAGCATCTGCATCCACATTGAGGGTAAAAAACCGGGACATGGTGGCTGAAATCTTATCCGGGTCCTTGCTGCCATATGAAAAGGAAAGGATTGCCACTGCATGCAATACACTCTCATCCGGCGATGCAGCCTCTTCAGTCTGCTCTTCACTGGTAAACGACTGCTTGTTTTCCCATGTCAGAAGGGATTTAAGCAGTGATTCTCTGTCGGTTTCGTTGGTCATTCCGCTGTAGGAAAGCAACTTCAAAGTGGTTATAAAAACAGCGCCTGATGTATTCTTTGGCTGATATTTGAGCAGGACGGCACCCTTATTCTCGTCAATGCCCATCACGCCAGAGCTCAGTGATGACTCAATCGTGCCATCCGACCAGATCTCATATTTGCTTTCCCCACCCAGACCATCAAATCCTGACGGCCTACAAAAAGAAGATGCTTTGCGCTTTTTCACAGTGATTGAGACCGGCGCGTCAACAGCGTTACCAATATCGGTGTCGGTCGGTGGATTAATGATAAGCAGACCAGTGCCGTTTTGGTAATTAGTCCGGGCCAGCTTCCGCACGGTGCCGGTAAAGTCATCAACCCCTTTGGAGCCAAGCAGAACGCATGGAATGCCTTTCACTCCAAGGGCTTCATCAACTGACACGAATTGTATTTCAGCTGATTGCTCCATTACGGATGACTCAAACAGGTCTTTCTGGATATCAAGAATTAAGGTTTTCATCGCAGCTCCAATCTTGTCCTGATAAGTTTCATCTTCTTCAGAGCCTTGATGGCTTCGTCATGATCCGGGTGCTCATCTTCGCTGTAAGAACCGTTACTCAGCCCTTTGTAAATATCCACCCAGAGCTCAAAAGAGACAGGCTGCCCTGAAGCTTCGAAGACGTTATCACCATCAGCGATCACCTTTGTATTGAAGGACTCATAAGCCATCTTGGTTTTCTGATAGGTATCCTCGGCCTTCGGCTCTTCCATGATGCTCTTGCCTTCAGACTGAAGCAGCTTATTCAATGCCTGAAGCTGGGTGCTGCGGATAATCTTCCTCAAGTCGGATTTAATGGTGTCCAGCCTGTCGGAGATTTTCTGCTGCATGGGCTGGAGCTTGGATTCGCACGCATCAACCTCGTTTTGCAGTGAGGTCAAAAGTTCATCTTCAGCAGTATCATCGCATTGGGATTGAATTTGACTTTCCAAGCCTCCAAAGATCATCCCGTTGTATTTCTGGATTTCAGACTTGATCCCGGTGAGGTCGGATAGGATTTCCTGTGGTGCATCCTTGGTAAACTCCGAAAGCTGCGTCCATACAGTATCGGTGGCGTTAAATGTCTCAATGACTGATTCCCAGCTGGTTCTCAAGGCAACGAATCGTGCATAAAAGCTGTCCGTCATATCCGGCGAGACAAGATCACCTAAGGCGGACAAGCGTTCCCAGGCTGACTCGTATTTTGAATCCACAAGATACTGATCAATCAGCAAGGTATAGTTTCCGGCCTTGATTGTTGCCATGCGCGTCATGGAAGGAGAGCCGACACCCTTCAAAGCGTTTTCCAGTTCATTCTGGATAGCCTTAAGAGGAAGCGTCAGCGGAACAATCGGGAATGGTTTTCCGGAAACGAGCTTCAACTCGTTGCTGTCCTTAATGATCCGGTTGATCTCAGATAAAAGCTCCTCGCGTTTGGACAGGAAGTGCTTTTTGAGCCAGCTCAGGAAGGAGACTTTCTGCCAGAGGGACAGAGAATTGTATTTTCGTTCGAACTGACCGATCTGGGCCGCGACGCACTCGAACTCCACATTTTTACTGCCGATATCCAGCGGGCAGACTTTTACGATGAGGTTCTCGATTTGCAGGATCTGTGCGACCAGATCCGTAAATGCATCCCCTTGAAGTGAGTTTACGGAAGGTGCGGTGAGGATCTTGAAATCAATCGCTTTGATTTTCTTTTCGGCATCCTCGAGCTTCAGGCTGGCATCGGGATATGAAGCATTCAAAAGAATGCCTGCCTGAGTCGGGAAAAGCCCCTCACAGTTTTTGATCGATTCCTTGCATTCGTTCTTCAGCCACTTGGATGAGGCTTCCCTCCGGATTTCCAGCTGATTCTGATCGATCGCACGGAAAAGTTCTCCGCTGGTCTGGCGGACGATACCGAGCCCGATCAGCAGCTCAAGGATCTGCTCCATCTGCTGAACCGATTTGAATTCGGTTTCAGGTACGATAAAGAAGAAGTTCTTGGCCAGTTTATTCGCTGCCGTCTGTGTTTTCAGCTCTCGCAGAATTGCAAAGAAACAACGAGGAACTCTCGGATTGTGATCCGTGGTTAGAATCTCCAGTAGATCCCCATAGCTCCATGCGGTTGGCGGATTGGTATTCTTTTTGGCAGCCTGCTTACAGTTTTCAAATTCCACATCACTCAAGGGACCACCGTGGTTTTCATGGGCGGCATCCAGAGAATTGTTTGTGGCAAGCATATAGCGATAGCCCTTGGCAAAATCGGCCACCGGTATGCCTTTCGCTTTGCTCCAGATCGGCGCAATCAGGTAACCGTCCTGCCTGATTTTGTTGGACCAGTTTCTGGCTTTGGAAACCCACTCATCCTGATAGGATTTCAGCAGGCCATTGGCGACCTTGCTCAGCCTTGCTTCCTGTGGTTCGAAGACGGAGTTCCGGGCAGAATACTTGATCAGAAAATCTTCTTCCTGAACCACCAGCCGTGAAGTCAGAACACACCGTTTCAGAATCGGATATTTATCGAGTTGCTCTTCAAAGGCGGCATAGTCTGCGGATGCAGGGAACAGCACAATAATCGGATGCACCCGCTCGGTGCCAAGATAGGTGCCGAGCTTTCGGATGGTCTCATCAGAATCGAGGCAATAAATGATTGTCAGCTTGCCGTCTGGTGTCACCCGGAATCCGTCCACAGATGGGGATGTGAATCGTGATGAGAACCCCTGATGAGGAATACCGGACAAAGCCTGCACGGAGGAGGCGTTCTCTAAGGACTCATCCAGCAGTTTTGCCAAGCCAAGGCATGTCGCTGCTGTGCGTTTATTTTTTGAAGCGGAGACGTCTTTGACATAATCCTCAAGCTTCTGCTCAAAGCGGCCGTCCTTGAAGAACCGGACACTTTCCGTATTCGCATTGAGCAATTTATTGAATTCCTTCCACAGGCGGAATGCCATTCCGATAAAGCGGCTATCTTCCACCTTGTAGTCGGGGCTCAGGAAAATTCTGTGCAACGCCTCTGCGGCAAACTCAATTCCATCCCTCGGGTAAAGAGCCGTCAGTTGCTCGCCCCATTGCTCAAGGTCGGTGTAGATGACGATTTCCGAAGAGTCGTTACTTCCTGCTGTGACCGAAAAGGCTTTCAACGCTTCCAGCAGTCCAACCACGGACAATTGACAGGTGGAGGTGAAATAGGTATCTAATTTTCCTTCGACGGGTTTGAAGCCGTACTCAGGCCGAATGAGTTCACTGGCAAGCGTTGATGCATCGATATGCACCATGCTCAACTCAGCAAAGGTCTTTCCGCGTCCCGCGATTTCATGCTCAAGCAGGGTCTCAGCAACCGCCGGTGAGATGTTGGCAGGTGATGTTCCGCCCACGCCCACGGGAAGCTGACCGTAAACAATACGCTCCACGGTTTCCTGAGGCACATCCTTGATCTTGCCGATTAAAGGCATGGCTGCGTTATCGTTGAAAATGTTGCCAGCCCGAGCATCGGTTTTGGCAAAATCACGGATCAATGCCCACGAATTGATATCTTCGTTTCGTTCTTTGTGTCTGGCGTAGGTTTCATGAACCGACGACATAATGACGTTCAGCCAACCGAAGTTTCTGTTGGCAGAGAGGAAGGCCGCCTCCAGCGTACCCGCCGGATATTCCACCGACTCCGGCTGAGCCAGCGACTCCTTGATATGATTCACATACCGGCTCACATCGGTGACCTGATTGGGTTCGATGGTCACACTGCTGGCACGACGCAAGTTTGGACCGATTTGAATCTGGTCTCTCATGCCCAGCGAGCAGAGCAGCAGGAAATTCACATACGGGTGCTGGCTGCGCCAGTTTTCGTGTTTGATGACCTCGGAGACCATCAGCAGGTATTCATCATCAATACTGGACGGGGTGTCATCACGAAGGCCCCGCTTCAGATCACCGGGGGTTTCCACTTCGTCAACGATTATCCAGAGATGCTTGATCCCTTTTGGTTTGAGGATTTCCATGGCGGCATCGAGCCGTGCGGAATAATCCAGCTCCTCGTTTTTCACGCAGGCTGTCAGCTGATCAAGCGGAATACCCTTGGCATGAAGGGCATTGGTGATATCTGTGTAAAGTGCTTTAACGCCTCCGGATTTCACATCGCATTCGAGTGTCTGGCGAAGGGATTCAATGGTGAGTCGGGCAACCCATGTGGGCGCATCAAGCTCATCATCACATACAGAGCTGTAGCGTATGTAGACAGGCAGGACACCATCGGTAAGAGCCGGTTCAAGCACCCGTGCCTTTTTATCTTTTCGGTTATAGGGAGCGACCACATATTCGTGCTCATTCAAGAGCCACTCATCAATCTGTCCGGTGGCCTCTCCAATCAGTTCATAGCCGAGACGGGTCTTACCAAGACCCCAGTCTCCGAATGCCACAAAGAATCCGGCAATATCGTGAGTCTGACCGTCCCAGAACGAACGCCGGAACTGGTGCAGAGCGTTAAACACCTGATTTTGTCCAACCATGCAGAAGCTGGGTGGATAAAGCGCGACTCCTTTTGCTGCCCAAGGTTTCATTATCATTTTACTGTTCCTCCGCGAGGTTGTTATTCGTTTTAATTCCGATAACCGTCCCTCTTGCGGACGGTGTAAATTCAATTTTCAGGCGACGACAATTACTGTCACCAAACAAGCCGCGACCCATCCGGGGCTGGCCGGTGTGGTAGGATTCAATGACCAGACGGTCGTCATACATGGCTTCACGGGCAAACTGGTCCAGAGCCTCGTCCCGCTCTTCAACCGGTGTCTGGCAAAGCTCGCCAAATTTGTCCGCAAGGGCGCTGGCGATAGCGTATCCTTCACCGTCCATGGTTTGCCGTAATGCCTCAACAAAGAGCTCATCTTTGGATTTGCCTTGACCACCGGAAGCCGAGACGCCGAACGATTCAAGGACATCGTGGCCAAGTAACTGGCCAGCGTGATCTGTATCAACGACCCAACCATTGCCTTCATCACTGAAAATCCCGATATAGAAAAGCAACCCGAAGCTCTTTTTAATGGCAGAGGAGAGGTCCTTAATGGACGGCTGGTCGACACGTATGCCGCACCACTCAATGGGCAGGCTCAAGCCGTGTTCCGACAGTTCGGCAATCCATAAGGGACCCAATGCCAATTCCGCATGTTCGGCCAGCAGATCATTGAACTGCCGACAGTCTTTGGAGGTGATATCCAGCCTGGCTTTTTCCGGCCCTATAAATGACATTTGGCTTTTGGGGAATTTGTTGAATACGTCCACCTGCAGCAGCCAGCCCTTGAGCATCAGCCCAATCAGCAGTCGTGTTCTCGGTTCCCGGAGCAAAAGATTTCTGGCGAGCAGGTGGAGCCACTGATCGGACTCCGCGCTACTCTTGTAGCTATTGCCCAGCTCCAAGCCTGCTTCGGAGACCATAAAGCCGTTGTCTGCCTTCCGGATAAGGTCGAGCCCGTTTACACACAGCCTTTGGCCGAAACGCTCGAAGCCCATGGCGTTGACAATACCATCCGTTCCACGTCCTCGAGGTTTACCATCTTTCTTGAAGGTCAGAGTCGGCGTGATATCGAACAGCTTCTGCTCGATCTCCTGTCGTGTATAAACACGGCCTTCTTCCGCCCGGGCGAGAGCCTCCGGGTATTCCTGATACCTTGTCTGGTCATTCCACAGAAATAGTTTTGGTAATGCTACCTTCGAGGAGGTGTCTTTTATCTGACTCATGTATTCACCTCCTGCGGTTGAGTTTTTTGCAAATGTTTTCTGACCGCTTCAATCATGCGGTCCTGCAGAGACTTGCCGGGACGAAACACCGAACGAAGTCTGCCTGCCATCAAGGTGGACTGGAAATTTTCATGAAGAATGAGGTTGTCATCGGCCTGATCCAGAATGTCCAGAGCCAGCAGGTTCTCCATCATATTTGCAACCTGTTCCTCTTCCAACGGTCTGGCGGCAAAGCACTCCTGGCATTGAACCAGCAGCGGCAACCAATCTTTCAGCAATCCCATTTTTCGGGTTTCGTAAGACAGCGCCACGCCGGACAATCCGGCTCCGGGTTGTAGAACCAATTCGAAGCTCGGGGAAGAAGCGGTCTTTGCCCGGTAATGATTGATCGCCAGCTGGGTCACGGCTTTGTAAAACGGCTGCTCAATCAGAGCATCCTGCAAAGCATCCCGGGCAGCGTCGGCTGTCCCCATGTCACCCATCGGCTTTCCATGTTCATCAAAAAGCGCAATGCCGCTTTGAATATCCGATCGGCTGGCATTCCATGGTGCCGGAACCAGATTCATAAACTGGGCATTGCCGTCCGTATCCACCAAGGGGAGAATCGGCAGAAGTGCCGGGGTGCGTCCGTGGGTCTTGCACGGCTCCGGCATGGCATACGGAACAAAACGCTTTAAAACAAAATCAAAGAGGTCCTGCGGTCGGGCCGTTCTGCCCAGCAAAGTCTGGTTCCAGTTGTCCCAGTTGGTCTGCCTTTCCGGAAGCGATGCAAACAGCGCTGGTATCTGATCTGCCTTCTGGTCGATAACCCGTTTCCCGTCGGCCTCAATTCCGTTCAACATCCGGTTGATGGCTGAGAGAAACGGCAGCAGCTCATCGCAGGACCATTTTTCAACTTCATCATTCAGTCCCTGCTTGGCAGCGGATGCAGCTCCTTCGGCAAGAATGGAAATCAGGTAGTTTCTATATTCCGGCACCTGAAACAATGTGATGCGGAGGGCTTTCTCCGAATCTTCCCTGAGCAGGCTCCAAAACTCGGGTGAAAGGCTCCAGATATCGTTGGCTGCTGTATGCAGGACGCCCGCGTTTTCTAAGGTCGTAATCCAGTCCTGAGCACTGCCAATACCGTTCAGCTCAAAGCGGGTGAGCTCGCCCCATTTGATGAGGTGGTTTATAAGGCTCTGTGCTGTTTTCAAGTTGCTCAGGTTCATATCATATCTTCCCAAATCAAATATTCCCTGACGTTACCAAGTTCCAGTATTGCATCCCCAAGGCCGTTAATTTGCAGGACTTGCTATTCAATGCCGCGTAGTACATGTGCTCTTCGCCAACAGGCTTCACCAAACCGACGCCTTCCATTTTTTGCAGCTCTTTGAGGATCTTTACATTCTCTGCCTTGGCATCTGCCTCTGTGCCTTCAAACGAGGGATCGAGCTTGTAATCGTCATAGGCTGAAGCGAAATACTTGGTAATGTTTCTGAGGATCGCAGTTTCAATCGGCGGTGCGACACTTCGCAGGGGAACAAATCGGGATACGTTTGTCTTAAACACCGGACGCTGAGCCCATGGTCCCAACGCACGGTCAACATAGGCATAGACACTGCCGGGAGAGATATTGCCGGTTAAATCGGAACATCCACCCTGCAAAGCATCAATCAGTAGAGAGGTAAAAACGCCTTGACCATTTTGTTCGCTGGAGGTCTCGGTGGACCGACAGGCAGTGAGAACGGTAACGCCATCTGCAAGCTCCGCATATTTACCATCAGTAAGGTTGGGCGATCCCATGTTGCCTGAATAGCAGCAGTCCAGAATGATGATTCTGCTTTTGGCCTTCGATTTATTGGCCAAGTTCAGAATGTCATCCATTGACACACCCTCATCGTACTTTTTGAAATCCGTAGTGACGATATGCCCGCCATAAGAGCTGATAGTTCCATGTCCCGCGAAGAAAAGAAGTGCGATGTCCGGATCACCATCGAACAAACTCTCGATTTCCTGTTTCAGGTTTGAGCGGGTAACCGTGATCATTTGATGTCATCAGCTTGACACTGAAATTGGGCGAACCATCGCTGTTCCGTTCCAGAACCGATTTCATTTCAGTCGCATCGTTCACACAGCCGGAGAGCGGGCAACTGGGGTAATTGTCGATACCGACGATCAATGCTTTTCTCATGATACCCACCTCCCTTTAAAGGCTATCAAGCCAGTTAGAAATATTGGTCCAGGTCCAGTTCAGTATTTTTACATGCTTCAGCTCAGCAGGAACTGTGGCCGGTTTGTTTGAGGAGTTACCCCAAATGCCCAGCCGTGGCACATCTTCTTCTCCGGCGCAGTTGATTTCCCAGAGCTGACCGTCGGCATTCTTTGTGTTTTTAGTAACGATAATCAGCATGCCGTCACAGCCCTTGATCTTGCGGCGGCAGTTGGTTTTCCATGCATAGTCCCATGGAGCTTTCACCGACATGTCCACAAACTCGAAAGGTGAATTTTCATTTTTTACCTGCCCAACCAGCAGGTCTCTGAGGTTTGCGTCTTCAATCGCAAAACTGATGAATATCCGTTTTTTACTCATTGCTCGACTCCTTGGTTTATTGTTCTAACGAAAGCGTTTATTGTGAACATACTCATCTCAAATGCCCTCCAGTTCTTTTTCGATATCCTCCCAACTCGGGGCTTTGAGACTGCCGGACATGATGGCATCGGTGTCCAGCTTTCCTTCGATCAGGGCTTCGACATCAGACTTGGCTTCATCTGTCAGGGCATAGGCTCTGAGCCGGCAATGTTCAGCTCTGCGAATCAGTTGTTCGATCTGTTCTTCTGCATCTTCAGGTATCTTGGGTACTACTATATTTTCAACATCAGTTGGATATAGATGTGCTGATGTTCCTCTAATCTGTTGCTGAAATGCTGCGTAAGCTTCTATTGACCGGAGATAGATAAGGGCTGCAAACGGGTTGATATGTTCTCGTTGAAAACGAATTACCAGCGTTTCCGACGAGGCCACTGCATGATGGTTACGGCGGCAATAAATATCGACCTGCTGGCCAATGTAGTATTTTTGGTGAGCGTCCTTACAGACAATGATGTCACCGTCCTTCAAAAGGCCCTTTTCAGAATTACCGATAGTTCCGAAAAGACGCTTACTCCAGTCAAGCCCCCTGCTGGTTAAGTTGGCAACCCGAACTATTTCACATAAACTATCGTCAATACCTTTATCCGATGGCGTTTTTCCTGAAAATGACTCTCCAAATTTCCCGACCCGAACATACCCATTTTTATTTTTACGAACCCGATCTCTCATAGTTAGTAAGTCGTTTCTATAAAATTCTGGATCGAGTCTGTCGTTGTCTAACACGCTAATGCCGGTGGTTGTGGTAAAGCTACCTGAGAGTGTGATTGATGTGGCAGACCAGTATTGATTGAATATTCTCTCAGCTTGTTTCTCGCATTTGAACGCTTCTTCTCGGCAGTTTTCAGCGGTCTTTACCTTGTTTCCTACATGACTTTGTATCTTGGGATCAGGTAAAGGGACAACAAATGCCTTAATAGTATCAAGATCATTGTATAGAGCGCCGGTATTAGATGATCCTCGTCTTTTTTGGAGCAAAAAAGGCACTGAAGTCATCACGGCGAGAAGGTACTTGCTGTTAACTTTTTTTTCATTAACTCGAATAATAAAAACACTGCCGTTCGCTATCGCTTTATCATCAGTATCAGGAAACATTGCTACAGAATCAGACCGATCAATAGACGCTCCTTTTACGAGCATCAGTATGTCGCCGGATTGAATCTGTGCTTTTTTAAACTGATCATAATAATAATCAGGTACTCTCACTGCATCCGACAGATTAACGGCCATAGACTGAAGATCAGTACCTCTAATCAATGCAATCCCATCTGATGCATAATCTACAGAATCAGGGAGGGAACCATAATTTCCTTTGCTGTAGAGCGAGCCCAGCCGGGCATGAGGAACTTTGCCATTCAACAAATTGCTTTCATTTTTCAAATATGTTGGCTGAAAACAACCTGCATCCATCCGGCGTTCAATCATGGAGGCCGAGATAATTGTGGCAGCGGGTTTTTCGGACAAAATTTTGAAACTATTCATACTGATAGCTGCTCCCCACGGGTATATATATCAGCAATCGTCACCAGATCATTTCCGGCGGGATCAGGAATCTCTGTTTTTCCTTTTTTCAGATACCCCACGTGCTCAGCCACCCCCATGAACACTGGCCCTTGTTTTTCAGATGCATGCTTCTTTTTCTGCACATAAATAAAGCTGGTTTTTGCACCAGTGCCTGAGATGGCAAAGGTCTCGGTTGGAAGGCTGACGACTGCTTTTAAGATGGCTTTTCCACCCAGAAATTCACCAGTCTCCTCATCCTTTGATCCCATGATGTACTCTCGTATATAGGCATCACCCGAGTTACAAAGTATTCCATCTGGAACTACAATTAGTAGTCTGCCCCCCGGTTTCAGAAGCTGCAGATTACGATCTACAAAAAGCGCCGCAGGATCAGCTTTATCAATTGCCTTTTTCTTGCTCCGGTCTCCGGCTTTCCATTTCCAGCCGAGTTCAAGCTCCAGTTCTTCTTTGCGCATTTTGGCGAGACCTTTCGGATCGTCATATTTTCCGGCACCAAAAGGCGGGTTGGTCAGGATCAGATCGAACTTGCCCACCAGCTTGTCCACGTGGGTGTCCGTAATCGAGTCATCGACTTTCAACAGCTGGCTGTGGTCCTCTCCGTAAAGCAGCATATTGATTCTGGCCTTCTGGATACTGCCTTCAGCCTGATCCGCGCCAAAAAAGCTGTGCCGTTTCATCTGGCTGAGCCATGCCAACTTGTCGTCGTCGCTGTGCCCAACATGCTTATCATCGAGAATCCGTTTTTTGATCTCACGCAGTGCGCCCACCAGAAAGCGACCGGTACCACAGCAGATATCCCCGCAGAGGAAGGCGGGCAGATCTTTTTCATCTTTCCCGGGGCTCCAGCGCTCCTGCTGATCCTTGTCACCTCTGCGAGCCCACAGTTCGGCATCGGTGATGTCGTGGAAAACCATATGGCTCATGCACTCAACCACCTGTGAAGGGGTCAGGTAGGTGGCCAATCCCTCGTTACTGGCATATTTTCCGCGAAGGAATACATCAAAGGCCCAGCCGAGAAGGTCTTCGTGAATAAGATGCGCTCTCATCATCCGGGCCTGTTCGCCATTGCCCACCAACTCCTTGTCCGGCACTGACAAACGGATAGTCTGACCATCGCGGTCGCGCAAATCCATGGAGTCAATCGCCATGGCGAGGATGTCGGTATTTTCAAGCTTCAGCGGTTCGTCATAGGCAAAGATGGTGTGTTCCTCACCGGTAATGTCTTTTGCTTTGTACTGAGGCAGATTGTTGATCTCCCGGAAGGCGTCCTTCAGTTCGGTGACTGCCTTTTTTCCATTCTTCTTTACATACTCGGAAGAGTAGATTTCGGAGAACAGCTTGCCCTTACCGGCCCCGTCCTTGATTTTGTAGCGGGGTGATTTTTCAAGATGAATGCGCAGGAACAGGAGCTTGCCCAGTTCATCAATAGCTGCGTTGGTCGGCTTAACGCCGCCCCGGGAGTAGATGGCATCATGCAGCTGATCGAATTTGCGCTGGATCGCTCGGAAATCTCCACGGTGATACTCTGCAGAAAGATCCTGAAGCAGACGGGAACGGGAATCGGAAATCGGTTTGGCAATCTCCCGCCATAAATCCTTGCGCGGCAGGTCGGAAATCTGTGCGTCTTTTTCCAGATCGAAAATGAAATTGTTGTCGCCATCCCATACCCAGACAAAGCGGAATGGTTTGCCTTCATCCGCACCCAGCCCAGCCTTGAACTTGGCATCGTCCTGAATGGAAGGACGGGCGGCATCGCCGGGATCAGCGGCCGCAAAGAGCACGACCGGCTCGTCACCATCCATTGCCACCAGATCCGCTGTGGCGTCCATGCTTCCGTCACCAAACGGATCAAACAGCTGGAAGTCCTCAATAAGTTTTTCGTAACCCAGTTCGGCAAGCTGCTCCCGGGCCTGTTCCCGGAGTTTGCCCGGTGCATTGTCTTTTTTCTTAGCCATAATTATTTATCCTCCTGCCGGTTGGGCCGGTTAAAAATATTCGTATTCATTGTTATAAACTGAGACCGTAAAGCCTGCTCTACGACCGGTGCGCTTAGCCCGGTGGTCTTGGTTACTTCCATCACCACGTTGGCAATCGGTGCTCCGGGTTTCCCCAGAGATTTGAAGTATTGGATCGCCGCATCATGGATCACATCTTCATCGGACTTTCCGCTGCCGCGTGTGGTCCATTTGGCGCTGGCCAGATATGGAGCCTCGTCTTCCTTCACCATAAAACCGTCGCAAGGCTCAGCAGGTGAAGCGGCCTCCTTGTCGATGCGTTCAAACTTGGGGTTCAACCGCAGCAACAACAGAGCGCGTTCCGCACCACCGCACTGATTCAGGTCGGGTATAGAAGCCGCAATGGTCTCCGGTGTGGCGGCACCCTCACGGTTCAGATATTCAATCATTTGGGATGCAATACTCATTGCTTCATTTCCTCCCGTAAAAACTGCTCGGCAAGTTCCAGTACATGGGCTTTTGCGGTCAAGGCTTCACGCCTTCTTTCGAAGGCCCGGGATACACGACTGTCAAAATCTTCCCGCCAAATCACCGACAATCGGGGAACCAGCAGAGCATCAAGATCCTTTTTGCTGACAAACCGCTGCACGGCACCGGTAGCGAGGCTGTTCAACTGCGCCCGCACAATGGGGTGAGTCATGGCGATGGTGAAATACCTTGGCGTTTCGGTGAAGCGTAGAGCGGTAAACGTGGCGCTTCCAAGAATCCTGCAGCCTTTGGCCGCTGTCTTTTCATCCAGATAGGCCACCTGTTCTCCGCTGCCGGTTGTGCAGATCAATACGTCCCCGGGATTCAACGGCTGTCTCATCCGGGGTGATAGATCGGATAACCGGCAGGTATCCACACTTTCCACCATCATGGTGTTTTCGTTGATATGCTCGGCCTTTACAGCACAAACCTCTTCATCCTCGCCGATCCCTTTCAATGTTGATGGGACCGGTTTGGCCACCTGAAGAAGCGGGGTAACGCTGCCACTTTCTAACAGCTGTTTGCGGAGGACCTCATTTGCGCAATACGCAACATCCCATCGGCCGCTCAATTCCGTTTTCCGGATCTTGAACCTGCGCGTGGTCGCCTGCATCTGTGTTTTGCGATCGATCTCCGCATGGACCGCCTGTATGATCTGGGACAGCTCCGTTTCCGACTCTTGGCTCAAGCGTGCCACATCATCATAAGCTGTCTTGATTTTGTTCTGCAGTTCCCGGCCCGGAAGCGGGATGGGAATTCCGGCAATATCCTTAAGTCGTAACCGTCTCAACGCTGTAGCAGACCGCCTGTAAGCGAGATCCTTTAGAATCTTACCCATGCTGGGGGCGGATAGTATGGCCGCCAGATATTCGGGCACAACGGCAGGCTTCGGACGCATGACCGCGATCTCGGAAGATACGGTAATATCGTTAAATCCCTCGGGCATAACCGCAGCCCTGAAAGGCTCGGCGGCCTGAGTGAACAGCACATCCTGCGGCTTGACCGCTGTCCACTTTGCAGCATTATCTATTGCTGCGTATTTCAAACCGGAAAAATGGATGTCGCATGCATCGAGATTGCTGAGACGCAGCATCGGGATACCTGCTTCACAGGAGGTCAATCGTGAGCCGTCGGCAAAATAGTCAAGCAAGTCTCCCAGTTTGATGAAGCTGTCGTAGTTTCCGTTTGTAATGGTCTTTACGGTCTTTTCACCAAGGTAAAAGCGGGGGTCGAGGCGATTGCCTTTTTTGCGAAACTTTTTCAGATGGATCACGGTACTTCTCATGCGCGATCCTCCGGATTGAATGCTCCCTTAATGGTTTCAATCGTGTCAGCAATAACACCACTGTCAAAATCCTCCTGCCTGAGCTCAATCATTGAAATCGAGTAATCGGCGGGAAGTTCTTTGTTTTTTTTTATAAACAGAACAGAGCATCGAATGCCTGTTCCTGAAAAACAGAATCTAGGCGGCAAACTGACAACACCAAGGATCTGCATGGTATCCAACAACCAGTCCCGGAAAGCTCTGTGGCTTGCTCCGGATAAAATTCCTTCCGGCAGTACGACTGTGATCAGGCCATCCAGCTTACACTGGTCGATGGCTTTGATGAGGTATAGGTATTCCGCCGGATATTTCTTTGATGCCGGATTACCCTTAAAAAATGGGCTGGATATCGCGGCATCTTTTTTCAATGGCATTGATCTGCCGAATGGCGGG
>ERZ1106983.1196-NODE-1196-length-24595-cov-4.097433_pt1 | contig 24595 bp, 19 predicted proteins | sample MGYA00403693_ERZ1106983 | MGnify/ENA primary metagenome ERZ1106983 (study PRJEB35170, sample SAMEA104062420) | human gut metagenome | biome: human gut; feature: human-associated habitat; material: faeces | place: Denmark | collected 2012-07-13 ...
GATGGAAAAGATAAGAAATTATCCATTCATGAACGAATTGAGGTTAATAAGAGGATTATTCAAGAAAAGCAGGGAAAAGATAAGCCGGAGAGAGGGGCTGATCGGGGTGTGAGATAAGGATAAATAAAAAATCTGGTAGATGATTTTAAAAGATCATTTACCAGGTTTTTTTTGTGAAAAATCTCGCTGCGATCCTTATTATGATAGTAGCCATCCCAGTGATGGTGAATAGATCATTTAAGAGAGTTAAAAACAGTAATTGTACAGCAGCAATGGTAGAAATCAGAATAATCTGGTTATACACATCTTTCATAATGTATAGATGAACTTTATATAGTCTGGGTGATGCTTTCTATTTGGTGGTAGTTCTTTGACTGTATGTTTTCTCACGAATATGATACCTCCTTCAGATTGACAGGGTAGAATGAGTGCATCCTACCCCTTTATGCTTATAGTTTCTTAGCCTCATGCCGGATTTTCCGGCTGCAAAAAAGCAGCTTGGTCAATATATGATCAAAACATAAAAACAAAAGAAAAGAGAGGTAAAAAACAATGGCATTAAAAGAAAATGTGGAAGCATTTGCAGTAAAATAGGCGCTCGCCTACATGGATAAGGACCAGGAGAAGAACCTGCCGAAGCTCCTGGACTGGTTTGACCGTTTTGACAGGAAGGATACTTTGAAAAAGCAGAGGGATGTCATCCGGGAGGTTGTCCTTGACCCCGATAATAACTGGCACAAACTGGTGATGAGCCTGTGGACGGATATTGATCCCGGTGTGAGAACCGCCTGTTTGAGAACTTTATCATCAACGGCTGCCTTCTGGGATACCAGAGACAGAAGGAGAACAAGGAAAAGCATAACTGCAATATCCCGTGGGCAATCTTGATGGATCCTACCAGCGCCTGCAACTTAAAATGTACTGGCTGCTGGGCGGCGGAATACGGAAACCACATGAACCTGACCTATGAAGAAATGGATGACATTGTAAAACAGGGCGTGGAGATGGGAACCTATGTCTATCTGTTTACAGGAGGAGAACCTCTTGTACGGAAAAAGGACATCATCCGGCTGTGTGAGGAACATCCTGACTGCGTATTTTCCACATTTACAAACGGAACGCTGATTGATGAAGCATTCGCAGATGAGATGCTGCGTGTGAAAAACTTTATGCCGGCCATCAGTATTGAGGGCTTTGAGGAGGCCACGGATTCCCGGAGAGGGGAAGGTACTTATCAGAAGCTCATCAGGGCAATGAATATCCTGAAAGAGAGGAAGCTGCCCTTTGGAATTTCCTGTTGTTATACATCTGCCAATGCGGAGGTGATTGGAAGCGAAGCATACTTTGATCAGATGATTGATATGGGAGCCAAATTTGCATGGTTCTTTACATACATGCCGGTGGGAAAAGGCGCGGTGAAGGAACTAATCGCCACAGCGGATCAGAGGGAGATGATGTACCACAAGATCCGGGAATACCGTAAGACAAAGTCACTATTCACGGTAGATTTCTGGAATGACGGAGAGTACGTTGGCGGCTGTATCGCGGGAGGCAGGTGCTACTGCCACATTAATGCCAACGGAGACATCGAGCCTTGTGCATTTATTCATTATTCCGACTCTAATATCCGGGAGAAAACGCTCCTTGAAGCATATACTTCCCCACTGTTTATGGGCTATCACGATAACCAGCCGTGGAACGACAACCTGCTTCGTCCCTGCCCTGTGCTGGACAATCCGGGAAGGCTGACGGAGATTGTGGAAAAGAGCCATGCGAAAAGCACGGACTACCAGAATCTGGAGAGTGCAAAGGAATTTTCAGATAAATGCATGGAAGCAGCTGAAAACTGGGCGCCCGTGGCAGACCGGCTCTGGGAGGAGTCCCACGGAGGGTGCGCGGCATGTGGAAAATGTAAGATGGCGGTCAATGAATAAAAGAGAAACTACTTGGTTTGAGATATGTTCCCCTGTCCTTGTACATTGGTGCTGTTATCAGGAACGAAAATCGGCAGGGGAACACCCCGTGTATTTACGGAAACATTCGGCAAAGTAGCTGGAGGAGCAAAAACCAAACTTCTCTCCGATTGCATGGATACTAAGCGTTGTGTTCTGAAGAAGTTCTTTTGAACGTTCAATACGCAGTTTATTCATATAATCAGTGACTGTTTCACCGATTACCTGTTTAAATTTTTTTGAAAGATAATATTTAGAATAATTGGAAAAAGAAGCAAGCTCATCCAGTGTCGGATTTTTTTCTAAATTGATATCAATATAGTCGCATACAGCTTTTATCAGGGCAGATACAAGACTGATTTTGTATTTGTGAACGCGGTTGATATAGTTGTCCAGCATAGTGCTGTTCAGACGCAGAAGAAGAACTATAGATGATTTTGTCAGGCAACATAGAGGTAAAGAGAAAAGTCTGATCTTCAGTATCTGGGTGAAATGTGGTGAACTGAAGCGCAAAAGGAGACTTTAGCCGATAAAAAGAGCTGATAGCTGAAACGTTGTCAGCAATTCCAGGAGCTACGATATTGCGGAGTAAATCAGGATTTGTGGTACTTGAATTATAGGCAACAAACATAATAGACCTCCCAAATTGAATATGATACAAAATAATGAAATGCTATCTGTATATGTCATTTTTTCAATAGATAAAAGGGGATATACTGTAGTTACTTAGAAAAGTATGATATAAGAATATCATAAATAAGAGAAAAGAGGAAGAGAAAAATGAATAAAGAGAAAAACGGCAGGTTATTTGTGCCAGCATGGTGTACAAGAGGAATATCAATTGCGATTCACTCAATCCTCATCATGCAGATCAGCTATTATGCAACAGAGAGTGCGGGACTTTATCAAACGTCGTAAAGCGGAAGCAGAAGCCAGAGGAATCGTTTATATTTCGTCTGAAGAAAGAGCTGCGATGGAGCAGGAGGAGCAGGATCGGAAAGCAGAAGAAAAGCGAATTGAGGAACTGCATGAAAGATGCCGCAAGAAAGGTCTCAATTTTGACGAGGAAGAGGCCAAATATCAGAAAAAGCTGGCAGATAAAAAAGCGAAAGAAGAAGCTAAGCGTAAGAAAAAAGAAAGCAGAAAAAAAGAAAGCAGAAAAAAGAAAGACAGAAATCTTTGAATGAAAGCAAAGACAGGAGAATCATATGGAGAGTAAAACTTTTTGTAATAATTGGCTCTTTCGCAGGGCAGGCGAGAGTGCCTATAAGAAAATCAGTCTGCCCCATGACGCTATGATACATGAGAAAAGATGTGCGGATAGTCCGGGCGGCAGCGCGCACGGATACTTTATCGGTGGTATCTACGAATACGAAAAACATTTTACCGCACCGGAGGAATGGAGAAATAAAACCCTGATGCTTGAATTTGAGGGGGTTTATAAAAATGCTGAAGTATGTATCAATGGGAAAAAGGCAGGAAACCGACCGTATGGATATGTTCCATTTGTAATTTGTATGGATGAGTATTTGAATTACGGAAAAGAAAATATAATCAGTGTAACTGTTGATAATTCGCAACTGCCAAACAGCAGGTGGTATACAGGAAGCGGAATATATCGGCCAGTGAATCTGATTATTGGAGAAAAGCAACATATTCTTTATCAGGGGGTACGCATTACTACTTTAAGCTATAGTCCGGCCCGGATTCGTATTGAAACAGCAGTAAGTCCGGAAGCTGAGAACGCAGATGTGTCTGTGAAAATCATGGATCATGAGCAATGCATTGCGTCCGGAAATGGAAGAATAACTGAACTTGATATTCCGGATGCGAAATTGTGGAGTGCGGAAACGCCTTATCTTTATCAGTGTATGGTGACGCTTTCTGAAAATGGAGAAGTTCTGGACAAAGCACAAGAAAAATTTGGTATCAGAAAACTGGAATGGAGTCCAAAAGGATTCTTTGTCAACGGGAATGAAACATTGTTAAGAGGAGGCTGTATCCATCACGATAACGGGATTTTAGGAGCTGCAACTTATGCGAAAAGTGAGGAACGACGGGTAAGGATTATGAAAAAAATGGGATTCAATGCAATTCGCAGCGCTCATAATCCGACAAGCAGAGCCATGCTTGATGCCTGTGACCGGTATGGAATGTATCTTATGGATGAGACATTTGATATGTGGTATAACCGAAAGAATAAATACGACTATGGATGTGATTTCCATGAATGGTGGGAGGAAGATACGAAAGCTATGGTAGAGCGTGATTACAATCACCCGTCGGTTATTCTTTATTCAATCGGCAACGAAGTGGCAGAGCCGTGTGAGAAAAAAGGAGTCGAGGCAGGAAAAGCTATGGTCTCGTTGATCCATAGGCTTGATCCTGCCAGAGCGGTGACATGCGGTGTTAATCTCATGGTGATAAGACGGGCTGCAAAGGGAAATGGAATCTATCAGGATGGAGAGACAAAAACGGAAGCAGGACAGAAGAAGGAGAAAAAAGAATCACAGAATTCAAGCCTTGCTTTTAATATTATGGCGTCTTTTATAGGAACAGGAATGAATAATGGCGGAAACTCAAAAAAGGTAGATGCTGTTTCATCGCCGTTTGCTGACAGCCTTGATATTGTGGGATACAATTATGGCTCCGGAAGATATCCGCTGGACGGAAAAGATCATCCGGAGAGAATTATTTTTGGAAGTGAGACGTTTCCCCAGGATATTGCGAAGAACTGGGCGATGGTAAAAAAATATCCGTACCTGATCGGAGATTTCATGTGGACGGCATGGGATTATCTGGGAGAATCAGGAATCGGAGCATGGAGCTATACAGGGGGAATGCCTTTTAACCGTCCCTATCCATGGCTGCTCGGAGGTGCTGGAGTAATTGATATTCTGGGAATTCCGGATGCATCGTGCCGATATGCTCAGGTAGTTTGGGAACAGAATGATACGCCGGTGCTTGGAGTAAGGCCGGTCAATCATCCCGGGGTCAGAGTAAGTAAATCTGTCTGGCGCGGAACAAATGCTGTCGAGAGCTGGTCGTGGTGTGCTTGCGATGGGAATAAGGCGGTAGTAGAAGTGTACACGCAGGCGCCTTATGTAGAAGTTCTCCTTAATGGACACTCTCTCGGAAAGAAAAAATGCAGAGATTATAAGGCAATCTTTAAAACAAAATATGCGCCGGGGGTGTTGGAGGCAGTGGCATATCGGGCTGATGGTCAGGAATGCGGCAGAAACTGTCTGCAATCTGCAGAAGGACCAATGCATATTTGCGCCGAACCGGAAGAGAAAGAGATTACAGTAGACGATATTGTATATATACCTGTAGAGATCAGAGGAAAGAATGATGTTGTAGAAAGTAATATGGACTGTCGCCTGAATGTTTCCGTTACAGGAGGAACACTGCTCGGATTCGGAAGTGCAAATCCATGTACAGAAGAAGCGTATGACACAGGATGTTTTCAGACATATCAGGGCAGGGCTCTGGCAGTAGTCAAAGGAGATACGCCTGGGAAAATAAAAGTAACAGTAAAGTGTGAAAATTCCGGAATGCCGGAGGCAGAGGCAATAGTCAGTGTAAAGATGAAAAATGCTGAAGAAGCATTACAGGAGGTGGATTAGATTGCAGGCGATTGAACTGAGGACAGATTATCTGAAAGATCCGATCGGACTTGGTGACAGAACTCCAGAATTCTTTTGGAAATGTGCAGGCGGTAAAAAGCAGACAGCATATCAGATTCTGGTGACCTGTGAAGGGAAACTGCTTTGGAACAGTGGGAAAGTGCCTAAAAATTCGATGACACATATCCGTTATGAGGGAAAAGAATTAAAAAGCCGCATGCGCGCGGAATGGAAAGTACTGCTTTGGGATGAGAACAACCTGCCGGGAGAGAGTGCGGAGGCAATGTTTGAAATGGGTCTGTTAGAACCCAGTGACTGGGAAGGAACGTGGATCAGCGGAGATTACAGACCTAAGAAAAATATGCGCTGGCCTGTTGACTGCTTTCTAAAAGAGTTTTCTGTACAGAAGCCAGTGAAAAAAGCCAGACTGTATATTACGGCGTGTGGTCTGTATGAGGCGTCAGTAAACGGAATTCGAGCGGGAGAATATGTGCTGGCACCGGGATGTACGGATTATCGGAAAAGGATACAATATCAGACATATGATGTGACAGGACTTATAAAGGCTGGATTGAACCGGCTCGAAGTGCTGCTGGCAGACGGCTGGTACAGGGGCTCTATCGGATGTTTTGGCCAAACCAATGTTTTTGGAAGAAAGACAAAGCTGATCTGCCAGCTCGAATTGACCGGAGAGGACGGAAACGTTGATGTCATCAGCAGTGATCAGAGTTTCAGGTGGTCAAACGACGGTGCGGTGAGATTTGCGGATCTTAAAGACGGAGAAGTTGTTGAGGCGGGTAACCAGCCGTCATACAGCGGGAAAGCGAGAAAAATAAAGGAAAAGGTAATCCCCTCATCTGCAGATAATGTCATAATCCGGGAACAGGAACATTTCAAACCAGAACTTCTGAAGACTCCATCCGGGAAAAAGGTGTTGGACTTCGGACAGAATATGGCAGGATTTCTGGCATTTTCCGTTCAAGGGGAAAAAGGGAAAAAAATCCATCTTACATTGGGGGAAATCCTTGATGAAAACGGAGAATTCACTCAGAAAAATATGGTTGAACACAAGCCGGTAAAAGAATTCGGTAAAATGACAGAAATCATGCTCATGACAGGAAACGAAGACAAGGTGAGAGGGCAGATGCAGAATACGCCAAAGCAGGAGATCCTGTTTACCTGTTCCGGAGGGAGAGACTTTTATAAAACAAAATTTGCAATTTTCGGATTCCGCTATGCTCTTGTTGAATCTGAAATACAGATTATCCCGGAAGATTTTGAAGCGGTCGCCGTATATTCTGATCTGGAGCAGACCGGCAGTTTTAACTGTTCTGATGAGAAAGTGAATAGACTATTTCAGAATACACTGTGGAGTATGAAGAGCAACTTTGCGGATGTGCCTACAGATTGTCCGACCAGAGAACGCCTGGGCTGGACAGGAGATGCACAGATATTTTTCCGTACGGGGTCTTTCCTGATGAATACAGCCCCCTTTTTTAAAAAATGGATGCGTGATATGCAGGATAATCAGTTTAAAAATGGGAAAATGTCAGCCGTGGTACCATATAACGGACTTTCCATGCTGTACGACAATACAGGAGCAAGTGTAGGATGGGGAGACGCAGCGGTACTGATCCCGTACAGATTCTGGAAAGTATTCGGAGATATTCGTGTACTGAGAGAAAATTATGAAATGATGCGCAGATACGCAATGTTTATGATTCATAATACCGGTCAGAAAGACAGTAAAAAAGCGAAAGAAAATCCATATGACCGATATACCTATGAAAAGGGAATGCATCTTGGGGAATGGCTTGAGCCGGAAGAATTTCAGGATAGGATTGCGGCAGGGCATCATGCATCTCATATGGAAGAATGTACGGCATATCTGTATTTTACCATGAAGCATATGGCGTCGGTGGCGGAAGAACTCGGAGAAAAATCGGATGCAGAGTTGTTTGCTGAATATAGGGATGGAGCCAAAAAAGCATATCAGACTCTTTTTCTTAAAGATAAAGTGCCGGATACAGACCGTCAGGCAAAATTGGTGCGTCCGCTTGCTTTTGGCATTGCTGAAGACAAGGAGAAAGAATCACTGGAGCAAAGGCTTGCACAGGCAGTTGAAAACCGAAGATACCGTATAGGTACCGGATTTCTTTCGACACCATTTATCCTTAAGACATTAAGCAATATGGGAAGAGAAGATTTGGCGTACAAAATGCTGGAAAATGAGGAACAGCCAGGATGGCTTTATGAAGTCAGGAGAGGAGCAACAACCGTCTGGGAAAATTGGGAAGGAACTCTGAGTCAGAATCACTATAGTCCCGGCACAGTTTGCCAATGGCTGTTTGATACAGTGGCTGGAATCAGTGTGGATGGAGAAAATCATTTTATTATCCGCCCGATTCCGGGAGGTACGTTGAAAAGTGTACATGCGCGGTGGAACAGTATTTATGGTAATGTAGAAAGCTCCTGGAAGAAAAAGAAAGATGGAATAACCGAATATATGGTCGTGATACCGCCCAATACTACGGCGGAGATTATCTTTCGGGATGGGAGCAGGCGCATAGCAGAAGCAGGAACTTATGTATATCAGACGACGAAATCGGAAAGGTAAAAATACAGGAAATCAGTATGAAAAATAAATTAAAATCAGCGAGAACATTTGGAATATGGAGCGGACATATACCAGAGAAATATCAATATAATCCCAGACTGCCAAAAGGAAATACATTCATGGCATGGTTTAATATGTACAGTCCGCTGATCCAGAACGGAATGCGTAAGTCTGTCGGGCAGAGAAAAGAGCAGGTGGAACGATATGTACCGCCAAAAGGGATAAATATGCAGAAATACACTGTCGTAAGTGACGGAACTGCTGTGAATATGTATTGTCTGGAGCCAGAAGAGATAAAAGGCAGAAAAGATTGTCCGGTATTGTTTTATATTCATGGAGGAGCATTTTACTTTCCCCTGACTGTAGATGGGCTAAACAGCATGGTTTATTATGCGAAAGAGCTGAATGTGAGAGTTTTCCTTCCGGATTACAGAGTTTCTACGGAACAACCATTCCCAGGACCGTTGTTGGATTGCTATAATTGCATTCTTTATCTGGAGAAAAACTCAGAAAAATTGGGAATTGACCCGCATCAAATCCTGATCTACGGAGACAGTGCGGGAGGGTGTCTGGTAGCGGCTCTGACACACTACATCCGAGACTTCGGCGGTCCAAAGGTAAGAGGGCAGATGCTTGTGTATCCGGTTGTAGACAATTCCCTCAGTTATCCTTCTATGAAAAAATACAGAGACGCACCGTGGCCGTTTAATGCGAATGAAAATATGTGGGATATTTATTTGAAAGACGGAGATAAAGGGATGTTAAAGTATGCGGCACCTTTAAGAAGCGATGATTTTTCATCGCTTCCGGAAGCCTATGTTGAAGTGGCTGAAATAGATGTGCTTTGTGACGAGGGAACTGCATATGCGCAGAAACTAAAAAAGAATGGAATTCCAGTTACCAGTTATATTGTGCCGGGAGGATACCATGGATATGACGCGGATCAAAAAAATGAATTTGTAGCAGAAATGCTAAAAAAGCGTGTAAAGATTATGAAAGAGATGTTAGGGAGACAAAATGCGGAAAAAGAAGGAAATAGAGAATGCTATAACGGGAAAATATAAAAGTTTTCATCCTGGGAAGGTCTGGCTTGACACGAATGGCAACCCAATTCAGGCACACGGATTTTCTGTATTTTATAATGCAGAAGATAAAACATACTATTGGTATGGGGAAAATAAAGAAAAAACTGTGGGAGGTCTCTTTAATAAAATATGGCACTGGGGTGTCCGGTGTTATGTCTCTAAAGATTTATATAATTGGGAAGATAAGGGGCTTTTGATTCACACCGCAGCCTGAAGACCTTGACAGCCCTCTTCACCCCACATACTGCATGGATCGTCCTCATATCATCTATTGTAAAAAAACAGGAAAATATGTGGCATGGCTAAAGATTATGTGTGGTAATACAAGCCAGTTTATGAGTGTAATGCAGGCGGATCATTTCATGGGCCCTTATAAATTTGTCCATAAAGCATATAAGCCGCTGAAGATGGATACAGGTGATTTTGCTCTTGCAGTGGACAAAGAGACACAAAAGGCCTATTTGATATTTGACAGACCCCATTTTGAGATTGTAACAGCTACGCTTTCTGATACATATACGGAGGTGACGGGAGAATACAGCGAACATTATACCAACCTATATCCACCCTATTCCAGAGAGGCACCGGCATATTTCTATGCAAATGGAAAGCATTATTTGTTTACCAGTGGAACAAGTGGGTATTATCCAAATCCGTCGCAGGTCTGTTGCTTTCAGGATTGGCATGGAGAGTATATAGACATGGGGGATCCTTGCATCGGGGAAAATTCGGATACTACTTTTTTTGGACAGATCACATCTATTTCACGATATGTATGGCTTCCTATCGAATGGCATGAAGATAAGCCTGTAATTCGATGGCAAGACGAATGGAGATTATAAAAAGTTAAATAGGACTGCATAGTCTATTTCTGTGCAGTCCTGTAAACCCTACGGTATTCGGAAGGGGTAAGCGAAAACGTATTTTGAAAGACTTTATAGAAATGAGTTCTGTTGCTAAACCCTAACTGCCGTGCTATTTCACTTATTGTCATATTAGAATACTGAAGCAGTGAGGATGCTCTTTTCATACAGAAAGTCATGCCGTAATCAAAAATTGCCAGACCGGTATATTTTTTAACAATCTTATTTAGATAATCTCCTGAATAATGAAGGCTGGATTCGAGTTCGTGCCGCGACATCCTGCCGTTAGATTTTTCCATTAAACGGGTGATTTTCTGAAACAGCAGATTCTCTGAATCAGTACCGATTTTAACTGGTGATGTCTGATAGTATTTGGGCTGATCGAGCAGATGGAACAGCTTAAAAAACAGGGAAGTAATAGCTGCAGAAGATCCAAACTGAGGCGATAAGAGCTCTCTCGTTATCTGTTCAAAAATAGAATGAACATTCTGGACTGTCCAGTCAGCATCATTGGTAGGGATAAAGTCAATATAATTTTTCCATGTATGCCCGGGATTCAAAAGGTTTTGCTGCAGAAATTGCTCCATTTGCGTCTGCTTATGGTCACGTTCTGCCTTAAAGTAATTCATAGAAAGGGCTGAAAAGATCTCCTTGATAAAGTGGTCAGAAAACTGAAAAAAGATCACCCGGAAATCAGTGGAATATTCTTCAGTATGACGGACGTTCTTGTTTAGAAGACAGCAACTTCCGGGAATATAAAGATGTCTTCGGTTTTCTATATTTTGGTATAAAGTACCGTCAACTACAAAAAGAAGTTCAAAAAAATCATGCTGATGAAGATCTCCGGATAAATACTGTCTGACTTCAGACGCAGAAGAAGAACAATAGATAATATTGTCGGGCGACATAGAGGTAAAGAGAAAAGTCTGATCTTCAGTATCTGGGTGAAATGTGGTGAACTGAAGCGCAAAAGGAGACTTTAGCCGATAAAAAGAGCTGATAGCTGAAACGTTGTCAGCAATTCCAGGAGCTACGATATTGCGGAGTAAATCAGGATTTGTGGTACTTGAATTATAGGCAACAAACATAATAGACCTCCCAAATTGAATATGATACAAAATAATGAAATGCTATCTGTATATGTCATTTTTTCAATAGATAAAAGGGGATATACTGTAGTTACTTAGAAAAGTATGATATAAGAATATCATAAATAAGAGAAAAGAGGAAGAGAAAAATGAATAAAGAGAAAAACGGCAGGTTATTTGTGCCAGCATGGTGTACAAGAGGAATATCAATTGCGATTGCATTGGCGTTGATTGTACTTTGGATTCGCAGTATTGTGAAACGAAGAAAAATGAAAAAAGCATTAAAAGCTGAAAATCCAGAGTTGTAGGAGGAAAGCAGTGAAACATCAGGATTTATTAAATAAGATGACACTCGAAGAGAAGGCGGCAATCCTTAGCGGAAAAAATGAATGGCAAAGTCGTGATATTCCGCGTCTTGATATTCCATCCATCGCCTGTTCCGATGGACCTCACGGAATTCGTAGACAGGAGGGGGAAGGCGACCACCTTGGATTAAATGCATCGCTTCCGGCGACTTGTTTTCCAACGGCAGCAACCGTGGCAAACAGCTGGAATGAAAGTCTTGGCGAGGAGATTGGCGCTGCGCTTGGAGAAGAAGCAAAAGTGCAGAACGTAAATGTACTGTTAGGACCGGGACTGAATATGAAGAGAAGTCCATTCTGCGGTCGTAACTTTGAGTATTTTGCAGAAGATCCTTATCTTGCAGGTAAGATGGCAGCAGCCTATGTAAAGGGAATCCAAAGCCAGGGTGTGGCAGCGTGTCCGAAACATTTCGCAGTTAATTCACAGGAGCTTCGCCGTATGGCAATGAATTCTGTGCTCGATGAGAGAACATTAAGAGAAATCTATCTGACTGGATTTGAAATTGCAGTCAAAGAAGGAAAAGCAAAGAGCATCATGACCAGCTACAATGAGGTCAATGGTACATACGCAAATGAGAATAAACATTTGGTGCAGGAAATTTTGCGTGGTGAATGGGGATTTGACGGATTTGTAGTAACTGACTGGGGCGGATCAAACGACCACGTCGCAGGTGTGGCAGCAGGTTCGAACCTTGAGATGCCAAACCCAGGTCTTGATTCAGCAAGACAGGTGATTGCAGCTGTGGAAGAAGGTCGACTGACCATGGAAGAGCTCGACCTCTGTGTAGATCAGCTTTTGGATATGATTCTGACATTGACAGAGAATGCAAAAGACAAACCAAAGTCATTCAGCGAGACAGAGCATCATGATCTTGCCAGAAGAGCCGCAGTAGAAAGTGCCGTACTTCTGAAAAATGCAGATGACATTCTTCCACTTGCAGCAAAGAGCAAAGTGGCACTGATTGGTGATTTCGCATTCGAGCCAAGATATCAGGGCGCAGGTTCTTCGATGGTAAATGCAACATTTGTTGAGACGATGGAAAAGACAATCGGCAACTATGACCTTCAGGTAGTAGGAACAAGCCGCGGTTACAAACGTACTGGCGAAGCGGATGAGGCACTGAAAAAAGAAGCACTCGATATCGCTCAGAATGCAGATGTCGTAATCTACTGCTTCGGACTGGATGAGCTCAGCGAATCAGAAGGTCTGGATCGTACACACATGCGTATTCCACAGAACCAGATTGAACTGCTCGAAGAACTTGTGAAGATTAATGCAAATGTAGTGGGAATCCTGAGTGCAGGATCAGCAATTGAGATGCCATGGCAGAACTGCTGTAAGGCAATTCTTCATGGATACTTAACCGGACAGGCTGGCGCAAGCGCAATGCTTGATATTGTAACCGGAAAAGCAAATCCATCCGGAAGATTAAATGAGACATACCCAATCCGCTACGAAGATACTCCGGCAATCCGCAACTACCCAAGTACGGAGCGAAATGCAGAGTATCGCGAAGCACTCTATATCGGATATCGTTATTACGATACCAGCAAGGTACGTGTGCAGTATCCATTTGGATTTGGTCTATCTTATACGACATTCGAGTATTCGGATATCAAAGTGGACAATGACGGCGTAAGCTTTACGCTCACTAATACAGGAAAATATGACGGTGCAGAAGTAGCTCAGCTTTACGTGGGACTTCCAAATGCCATCGTATTCAGACCAGCAAAAGAGTTAAAAGGCTTCCAGAAAGTATACTTAAAAGCCGGCGAGAGCAAAGAAGTCAGAATCCCATTTGATGATAAGACATTCCGCTACTGGAACGTCAAGACAAATCAGTGGGAAGTGGAAATGGGCACATACGACATCATGATTGGTGCAAGTGTGGCAGATATCCGCTTGACAGCAAGTTTGGAAGTGACAGGCACAACGACAGAATTTCCATACAATCCTGCAGAACTGCCTTACTACTACACAGGATTGGTTCAGAATATCGGCGATGCAGAATTTGAAGCACTGCTCGGTTATCCAATTCCCTCTGGTAAGTGGTCTGGTGAGCTTTGCCTCAATGATGCGATTTGCCAGATGTACTATGCAAAGAGCGGTCTTGCTAGATTTATCTACAACCGCTTAACAGCAATGAAGAAAAAGAGCGAAGAAAAGGGCAAACCGGATCTGAACATTTTATTTATTTACAACATGCCGTTCCGCGCACTTTCCAAGATGACAGCAGGTATGGTTAGCCTGGAAATGGCAGAGGGAATGTTGACTGTAGTCAATGGGCATTTCTTCAAAGGCATGGGCAAAATAATCGGAGGGTTCTTCCGTAACATGAAAGCAAATAAAGCTTACGAGAAGAAGCTTTCACAAAAATAGAGCCAGGGGGACAGCCCCTCTGGTTGAACAAAAAAAGCCGGAGGGACAGACCCTTTGGTCGTGTGAGGATAATAAGAATGAATAATATAAAAGAATGGTGGATGGACAAATGGAGTGCATTTGAAGAAAAACATCCAAAACTTTCAAAATGGGTATACCAGATTTTCTATTTCTTTGTATTTAGTATGATGGTTACCGTATTCCAGTATCTGGTGTTTACATTTATGCCGGGGATGCTTGGAAAAGAATTAGCAGGTACAGAATTTATGTGGCCACAGATTCCAATGCACATCTTTGGAGTGGATTTCACGTGGAGTCTACTTGGATATAATGTGCTGCGTGACGCGACAGGTGCTGTATTAATCGGCGGCGGACTCGGTTACTTTATCAGTTATGAAGTTGGTTCGTTTTTGGCACAGTGCATCAACTTCCCACTGCAGAGAAACATCACATTCAAGAGCCACGGAAATCCGGTGTATCAGGCAATGTGGTATTTCATCGCATGGATTATAATTTCATTAATCTGTAATGGATTCAATAACTTGTGGATGCCGATTGCAGCAGTATATGTAAGTCCGGCAGTGTATAACATCCTTGTAACATTTGTTACAGGAGGGGTTTCCATGATTATCTTCTTCTTTGTATTTAAGATTATTTTTCCAGAAGGGGATACAGGAAAGAATCAGGAAGCTGATACGGACGAATAAATGTGAAAGGGTATAACAACTATGAAAAAAGAGAAAACATTGAAACGCCCGGGACGGGTTGGATTTATACTTGTAAGCGTACTGCTTGCGGTTGTACTGGCAATCAATATTGTGGTAGTTGCGGTACTGCCGGGATACTATAATCTGGCAAATCATTTCCTTGGGAATAACCAGTTGAAAGATGAGGCGAGCGAGGCGGCAAAAGCCGAATCAGCAGCAGTTACAGAGGAAATTGAGGAGGAGGGAATTGTCCTTTTAGAAAACAAAAATAATACACTGCCGCTTACAGGTACAGATAAAATAAATGTATTTGGATACATAGGAAATGATGTAGTTTATGGTGGTTCAGGTTCTGGAAGCGGCGACTCGTCTGAAAATGTCAGTTTACGGGAAGGGCTGGAGAACAGTGGCTTTGAAGTGAACGGCGAATTAATGGATTTCTATGCAGAAAACTATGTGGAAAGGCAGTCTGAAGGCTTTACCGGAAATGACTACAGCATTTACGAGGTGCCTGTAAGTGAATATCCGGATGAACTGATAGAGAATGCAAAGGATTATTCTGATACAGCGGTATTTGTGGTCGGAAGAGTCGGAGGCGAGGGATATGACCTGCCATTTGAAATGAAAGAGTATACAGGCGGAGATGAAGGAAAGCATTATCTGGAGCTCCAGCAAGTGGAGATTGACTTGTTAGAATTGGTGGAGGAAAACTTTGAAAATGTAATTGTTATCCTCAATACTTCTAACGCTATGGAACTCGGTTTCCTTGAAGACGACGAGATTGATGCAGCAATTTGGATTGGAGCAGTAGGCTCCACTGGCAGCAATGCTGTTGGCAGTGTGTTAAGAGGTACGGTCAATCCGTCCGGGCATCTGGCAGACACATATGCATATGATTTAACATCAGCACCATCATATTATAATTTTGGAGACTATGAGTACACAAATGTTTCCTACGAAAACAATTCCCCTTATGCCGCGACAGCCTATGATGAACAAAATGGGAATTACCATTATGTGGATTATGTTGAAGGTATTTATGTGGGATACCGTTATTACGAGACCCGGTATATAGATAACCTGACAGGTGAATGTGATGAAGAGGCATATAGTGCAGTCGTACAATATCCTTTTGGATATGGAATGAGTTATACAGAGTTTACTCAGGAAATAACGGAATTTGAGGACAACGGTACGGAAATAACGATGACAGTAACTGTGACTAATACTGGAAATGCTGCCGGTAAAGATGTGGTACAGGTATATTACACTCCGCCATATACAGTGGGTGGGATTGAGAAATCTCATGTAGTATTAGCCGGATATGATAAGACAGACCTGCTTGAACCTGCACAGTCACAAGAACTGACGGTATCTTTTACATATGAAGATATGGCTTCTTATGATTATGCAGGGCTTAAAGCAGAAGGCGGTGCTTATGTATTGGAACAAGGCGAATATCAGATCCGGCTTATGGATGATGCCCATAATACCATTGATTCCAGAATAGTCACAGTTGACAGAGATTATATCTATAATGATGCAAATTATGGCGCAAGATCCACAGATGGCGAAGAGGCGGTCAATCATTTCGATGACGTGAGTTATGGAGAAAATAGCATATGGGTATCACGTGCTGACTGGGAAGGAACACTGCCGTTGGAACGCAGCACCACTTCAAGGGAAGCAAAGAAGGAGACTGTAGATCTGTTGAAAGACCGGTCTTATGAGGAAGATGGACAGGCAGAGGAGATTACAGTATCATCGGGGAATTTGACGCTGGCCGACATGGAGGGGCTGGAGTATGATGATCCTCTGTGGAATGATCTGCTTAGCCAGCTTTCAGTAGAGGACATGTCGAAGCTGATCCAGTTAGGCGGCTGGTCCACACCTGCTATCAGTTCTATTGGCAAACCGTATCTTATGGAGGTAGATGGACCGGCAGGCGTAAACGACGTGATGACAGGCCTGAATGGAAATCAATTTATGACAGACAATGTGCTGTGCGCTACTTGGAATAAAGAGCTCGCCAGAAAAAAAGGTGAACTGATGGGAGCAGAAGCGGCATCACTCCATGTGGCAGGAATTTATGCCCCGGCAGCGAACATCCATAGATCCCCATTCGGAGGACGAAACTTTGAATATTTTTCAGAAGATGGATATCTTTCAGGAACTATGGTTTCAGCACAGATCAGCGGCATACAGTCTCAAGGTATATACTGTTATCTGAAACATTTTGCGCTTAACGACCAAGAGACTAATCGTTCCGATGGAGGATTATGTGTCTGGACTACCGAACAGGCTATGCGTGAGATATATTTGAAACCATTTGAAATTGCTGTAAAAGAAGCGGATGTACAAGGAATTATGACGGCTCTGAACCGTATTGGAGCAGTCAATGTTTCAGAGAGCAGTGAAATGCTGCAGGGTGTACTGGAAAACGAATGGGGCTTTCAGGGAACGATTGTGACAGACAGTATCATGGCTTGCGACTATATCAATATAGACCGGGCTCTGCTGGCAGGAACGGATCTGGTTTTAAGCATGATGAGGACAGACTTCTTGACAGAAAATTCTCTGGAGACAGCAACAGGAAATCAGGCAATGCGGCAGGCATGCCATGATATCCTTTATACAGAGGTAAACAGCAGTGCCTTGGATACGGTAAAGCAGCCGACACCGTATTGGTTATATATTGTTATTGTGGCAGACATTGCAATACTTCTCCTGTTCGTAAGATACTATGTCCGCAGACATAAAAGGATGAAGAATTGGAAGGAATCGCAGGTACAGATTATGAAAGAAAACAGTAGGGAGTGATGCAGTAATATGAAGAAATTATCTTTCAATGAGAAATGGACATTTTATAAAAAGGTGAAAATAAAAGACAGACAGTGACTATTCCCCACGATGCAATGATACATGAAAAGAGGGAGCCGGACTGTCCCTCCGGTTCTGCCGGAGGATACTTTCCGGGCGGCATCTACTATTATGAAAAAAGACTGGAAAATGTAGAAGAACTTCTGGGTAAACACGTTGAGCTGCTGTTTGAGGGAGTTTATAAAGACGCAAAAGTTTACCTGAATGACGAGCTGATTGGATCCCATACATACGGATATACGCCTTTTTCCATTGTGCTTGACGGAAAACTGAAATCGGATGGAGAGAATATTTTAAGAGTAGAGGTGGATAACAGCGAACTGCCAAACAGCCGCTGGTATACGGGAAGCGGTATTTACCGTCCGGTCTGGATGTGCGTTTCCGAACAGGCGCATATCCTTCAAAATGGAATCCGGATAAAAACCGTGTCTGCATATCCACCGTGTATCCGGGTTTCTGTGAACCATACAGGGGATGAAGCACTGATTGAGGTAAAAGATGGAGAGCGTGTGGTCAAAACCGCAAAAGGTGGGCAGGTGACCATGGAGCTTCCGGGCGCAGAACTTTGGAGTGAAGACAACCCGAAACTGTATCGCTGCCATGTAGTTCTTTTAAAAGACGGCTGCGTAGCAGATGAAGCAGAGGAATTGTTTGGCATCCGTGAACTTACATGGAATACAGACGGATTCAGAGTAAATGGAAAAAGTGTCCTGCTGCGGGGAGCCTGTATCCACCATGATAACGGGATTCTGGGAGCGTGCAGCTATGAGGCGGCGGAAGAACGGAGGGTACGCAGGCTGAAAGAAGCCGGATATAATGCGATCCGATCATCCCACAATCCTGCATCGGAAGCTATGCTGAAAGCATGCGACCGGCTGGGCATGTATGTGATCGATGAGATGTGGGATATGTGGTATAACAAGAAAAACAGTTATGATTAGAATAGCTGATTTAACATTTATAATCAAGCCTGCTTTGTACCGCTTACGTGGCAAGGGCTTGACAATAAATCCCAAATCAGCAAAACGGTAGACAAGCAGAAGTAAGGTGGTTTCCGTAACCCGGATTATAGGTTTCCAATTTGCCGGAATGATGGTTTATTTAAGCTGGAATATTCACTATTTTGTCGCTTTTCATGCGACCAGCTCTGTCAGTTTTGCAGATACAATGTGATTAGAAATTACCGAAGGAGGTAAATCACATGAATCTATTGGAATTAATCTAAATCATCTATATTAACATTCCTGTTTTCTGATATAATGCTCAGGGCCGGACATTCAGTCACGAATAATCCAAAAGGATAAGAAACATCCGCTTTGCTCCCTGTATTGTCAAAAAGGCAGGTATCAACAAATTGTTACAAGTGCATTGTCATTTTACTGATGGATGACAATGCACTTTTTTGTTATTCTTAGTAACAGAGCGCGGCAGCAAAAGTAATAGCTGTCGTAGTCCAAATATCTGATATCAGAAATAAATCTGCGAAAATCCATATAAAAAAGAGGAGTCTATATTTATGAAACGAAAATTCCCGCATTTATCCAGTCCGATCCAGATTGGACGTGTGACTTTCCGCAATCGAATGTTCTCTGCACCTATGGGCGGAACAGATATTACCAATGACGGCTGTATCGGTCCGAAATCAACAGCTTTCTATGAACTGCGTGGCAAGGGCGGTGCTGCTGCCGTAACAGTCAGCGAATGTATGGTACACCCCGAAACAGATGGTTCTCATGCATATCATCTGGATACTGCCATCCTGAATTCTCTTGCATCCGCAACCTATACAGCAGATGCGATTTCTAGACATGGGGCAGTTCCAAGCCTTGAACTTTCTCATTCCGGAATGTACGCAGGAACTTATATGACCGATAAATCCCGTCAGCATTCCATGCATCAGTGGGGAGCTTGTGATACAGTCCGTCCGGACGGTGTACCGGTAAAAGCCCTTACTGAAGAAATGCTCCAGGATATTGTTGCATCTTATGGAAAAACAGCAGCACTTGCCAAACGTGCCGGTTTCCAGATGATCATGATCCACGGTGGTCACGGCTGGCTGATCAATCAGTTTCTTTCCCCTTACTTTAACAAACGTACAGACAAATACGGTGGAAGCCTGGAAAACCGCTGTCGTCTCGCTGTTGAAGTTCTGAAAGCTGTCCGTGAAGCAGTAGGACCTGGTTTCCCAATCGAATTCCGTATGAGCGGTTCTGAACTTTTTGAGGGCGGATATGATCTGAAAGAGGGTGTTCGTATTGCACAGACGATCGAACCTTATGTAGATCTGATCCATGTATCAGCAGGAACTTACCAGCGTGGCTTTGGAGATACCCATCCATCTATGTTCAAAGACCATGGCTGTAATGTATATCTGGCAGCCGAGATCAAGAAACATGTTTCTATACCTGTGGCAACCATCGGCGGTCTCAATGATCCGGCCCAGATGGAAGAGATCATTGCTTCCGGAAAAGCAGATATCGTCTATATGGCAAGAGCACTTCTCGCAGATCCGTTCTTACCGCGAAAAGTTGTAGAAAACCGCGAAAATGAGATTGTAAAATGTCTCCGCTGCTTTACCTGCATGGCTGAGCGTGCCGCAACTTCCACCAGAAGATGTACCGTCAATCCTCTGATCGGACGTGAAATTGAAGGCAGTGAAGTATATCCTGCACCTGTAAAGAAGAAAGTTCTTGTCGCAGGCGGCGGTCCTGGTGGTCTTTATGCTGCATACACTGCTGCAAGACGCGGTCATCAGGTAATCCTCTGTGAAAAAGAAGCAGAACTTGGTGGAATCCTGAAAAGTGAACAGGCACTTCCATTTAAGAGGGAAATGTATGAACTCTCCAATACCTACGCACTTTTTGCCCGAAATGCAGGTGTGGAGATCCGCACTTCTGTGGAAGTCACACCTGAGTATGTAGAAAAAGAAGCACCTGATGCATTGATCGTAGCAGTCGGATCTCAGCCGCTTGTTCCTCCAATTAAGGGGCTGGATGGCGACAACGTAGTCATCGTCAATAATTACTATCTCGAAAAAGAAAAAGTTACAGATCAGGTAGTTGTTTTTGGCGGCGGTCTTGCAGGATGTGAATGTGCGATTCATCTCGGTCAGGAGGGAAAACAGGTTCATCTTGTAGAAATGAGAACAGAACTTGCACCGGATGCCAATGTACGGCATCGTCCGCTTCTCTTAAAAGAGATTGAAAAATATGTAACTGTACATACCGGATGTCGCGGTCTCGAAGTCCGTCCTGACGGAGTTCTCTGCGAAACAGAAGATAAGCAGCAGATCCTGGTTCCGGGAACTTCTGTAATCTGTGCACTCGGTCAGCGTTCCAGAAGCACACTTGCGGATTCTCTCCGTGACAGCGCACCGTTTGTAAGAGTGATCGGCGATGCCCACCGTGTATCTACAATCACAAATGCAGTATATGAAGGATACCATGCAGCTCTGGATATCTGATATTCAGTTATTGTTCACTTTGTGCAAAGCAACACGCTTCCCCCGCGGGATAATGGCACATGAACAGTAACGATATTTCGACAGATTAGTCTTACACCTGAGGACTGGTCTGTCTTTTTGAAGTTATTATATATAGGTAGGAATTCTGCCATTGACAGGTTTTTATAAAAATGAGAGGAGAAATTTTTTATTATGAACAAACTAAAAAGGTACCTTTTATTCTTAGTGGGGATGTTTATCAACTCACTGCGAGTCAGTCTTGTGACCAGGGCAAATCTTGGTACATCACCGATTTCATCTATTCCCTATGTATTAAGTTTGAATTTTCCTTTCACACTGGGAAATTTCACAATCGTCTTCAGTCTGCTGCTGATCGCACTGCAGATTCTCATTTTAAGAAAGAACTTTAAGATAGAGAATATTCTTCAGATTCCTGTATCCATCGCATTTGGATATTTCATTGACCTTACCATGTATTTGTTTTTCTGGGTAAATCCGCAGAATTATTTTGTGAAAGTGATCACTCTGCTTCTTGGATGTATTGTACTTGGATTTGGTGTCTATGTTGAAGTAGTAGCAGATGTTGTTATGCTTCCGGGCGAATCCTTTGTCCGCGCGATTGTCCAGACCTGGCATACAAATTTCGGAACAACCAAGATTATCTTTGATTCTTCTATGACAATTATTGCAGGTGTTCTTTCCTTTATTTTCTCCGGCAGATTAAATGGTGTGCGTGAAGGTACCGTTATTGCAGCTTTACTGGTTGGTTTTATCGCAAGACTGTTCGGAAAGAAACTGGATTTCGTAAAGACATACCTGTTCCCTGAAGAGTACAGGAACGAAGCCCAGACATCCGGCAAATCAAAAGCAGAAGAAAATGCAGCACATAAGAATGTGATCGTTATCGGCAGACAGTATGGATGCGGTGGACATGATATTGGAAAAGCCTTGGCTGAAAAACTGGGTTATGAATTCTATGATCAGGAAATTATCAAAATGATTGCCGGAACCACCGGTATGACCTCTGAATTTATCCGTCGTAAAGAGGAAACTATGACAAACAGTCTGTTATATGACTTCGTAAACCAGATGTATTTATATGGAAACAGAGCAGAGGAAGCTCCAAAGGATAAAATCTTCGAAGCAGAATCAAATGTTATCAGAGATCTGGCTAAGAAAGGAAACTGTATCATTATCGGAAGATGCTCTGATTATGTTCTTCGTGAGGATAAGAATGTTCTGAAAATATTCTTAAGCGCACCATTGGAAACACGTATCAAACGTATTATGCAGAAATTAAATGTAACCTCAAAAGAAGCAGAACAGCAGATCCGCAAAGAGGATAAACGCCGTGCGGATAATTACTGTTATTATACCGGACGTATGTGGGGAATGTCTGCAAGCTTTGACCTTGCATTAAATACAGAATTAGGAATGGAATATATTGAGGAGTGCGTACAGAAAGCTTTATAATACATTCTTTTCTGCACAATTTATTTCAGCAGCTTTATTTTCCATTTTTTACTTTGCCTAGTTTTTTATACTGGGAGGTTCACACACCACTATTTTGCGAGGTGTTTTGGTATGAATATGTCAAAATCCCGAGACATACGGCGTTAATTTATGCGATTAGCATAAATTCTGTGCATCGAGAAGCGTGTTACTGAGCACGAAGTGAAGAGCTTGTTATTCTTTTCTAAACAGCGTATACTAACATTATACTTATTTAGACAAAGGAGCTTACATTTGCATGGATACCAGAGACATTCGCTGTTTCCGTCTTGTATACGAAGAACGCAGCATCAACAAAGCAGCACATCAGATTTTTATCACTCCTCAGGGATTAAGCCGTATTATCGTAAAACTGGAAAACGAACTCCAGACTCAACTTTTCCAGCGTACTGCAAACGGAACAATTCCCACAGAAAGTGGTCATTATTTCTATACCCAGAGTCAGGAGCTCCTTTACCATTTAGAAGATCTGAAACAAAAAATGCAGAAATTGAACCATCGTCAGCGCACAATCCGTATAGGTTTTGCCTGTGGTTCACTCAACGTACTGCCGCTTGAACAGATTTCCCATTTAACTGACTACTTCCCCGAACTGCAATTGCAATGGGATGAGCTGGAGAATCAGGAAGTGACTGAAAAGCTCCTTGACAGTACCTTAGATGCCGGATTTATGATCGGGACCTGTTCTCATACGGAACTGACATCTACAACTATCTATACCGGAAAAATGAACGCCATTGTCTATCAAGGACATCCCTATTATGCCAGGGACATTCTCAGTATCCAAGATCTGCAGGAACAGCCGCTGATTTCCATGAACCAGAAATATTCCAGCTATCATAATCTCATCCAGCGCTGCAGCGATTTCGGATTTACTCCTAACATCGTGATCAGCACAATGGAAAATCCGTTAATCTACCGCTTTTGTCAGGAAAAATCAGGGATTGGCATTGACGCAGATATCCATCCCGAAGAAGAACTGCCTGCAGACCTTCGTAAAATAGAACTCCATGACGCTATTCCATGGAAAATCTCTCTGGTCTGTCGCAAAAATACAGTTAACAATGAGATCATTTCCAAGCTTCAGGACATCTGCAGGAATCTGTAGTCAAGTGTACTTAGAAGAACAGTCATCATTAACACATATCTTGAAGGAATATATAACACTGTTATTATCAAAGATATTGAGGAGAGACAAAGCAGAAAGGAAAGAGCCCCATCAAAGCGCAGAGTTTCAAATATTGCCTTGTTGAAAGCTATTGCAAAATTTTTATCAAGCGTTGTTGGAAGCCCTGTTTCTGTTAAAAGTGTCACTGATTATCTGATATCAAATGGCAGAAAAGTATCGCCGAATACAGTTGATAATTATATTGAGGCTTTATGTGAATCATTTATATTCTATGAGGTTGATCGCTTCGATATTATGGGAAAAGAGTTGCTTAAAACCAATAAAAAATATTATATAGTCGATTTGGGATTAAGAAATTTCGTTTTACCAAAAAGGAAGTATGACTTAGGTTTTTCGATTGAAAATATCGTCTACTTTGAACTTTTGCGAGACAAAATACAGAATCAGGGCGGCGGTTAAGGCGATGGCCGTCAGAGTTAGAAAGTCTGTTAATATAATGTTATCCATAATATTGTCTCAAAAAAGTTAAATAAAAAAACGGAGTTATTGTCTGGTTATTTTAAAAGTAAATTTTTTCTTAAAATAATTTCTTCCTAAGAATAAGAGAAAATAATAAGGAATCAAGACAATTATCGCAGTAATACCACTAAATATTTCGTTTTGACCGAAATATTGGCAGGAAAACAGCGCTAAAAGCATTAGCAGCAGCGGAAAAGCGTAGCAAAACAGGACGGATATCCACCCCAGCCGCGGGTTGAGCGTGACAATGACGGAATCTCCGCGGTTGTAGGCCGAAGAATCCGTTACCGCAATTGAGAAGATTTGTTCTTTGCTTTCTTTCATGCCGCACAGTCCCGCTGCCGGACAAGTTCCGCAGGCAGACTGCCGCGGGACGCAGACGGTCAGTTCGCCGTCAGAAACTTTTGTAACA
>ERZ1106983.1215-NODE-1215-length-24291-cov-22.458780_pt1 | contig 24291 bp, 27 predicted proteins | sample MGYA00403693_ERZ1106983 | MGnify/ENA primary metagenome ERZ1106983 (study PRJEB35170, sample SAMEA104062420) | human gut metagenome | biome: human gut; feature: human-associated habitat; material: faeces | place: Denmark | collected 2012-07-13 ...
AAAAACTGGCTGCATTGCAGGATAGCATACGGACAGAAAAGGAAGAACAGGAGTGCGCCGATGAATTGGATGAAGAAATCCGCGCTCTAACAAAACAGGCCAGCGAGAAAACGTACATCGGTGGGCTGACAAAAGAATGTGTGGATGCCTTTGTGAGCATGGTCTATCTGTACGACGACCAGACGATGAAGATAGAGTTCAACTGTGAGGATGTGATTCGGAGAGCGATGGAAAAGTATGGCACATAATTGGATGGAAGAAGTGGTATAAGAAAAAGAATACCCGTCTGGGTGAGAGGATTCAGGAAATCTTCTCGACCAGGCGGGTATTTCATTCCGCAGGAATGTGTCTATTAGAGGCTGAGGGTTTCTACCCATGCGGACAAGTCGGCTTTGCTGGAATAGGAATTGAATACCTTACCATGCAGGAGCTTGGAACCAGGGCAGCTAGGAGCAAGCTTTTCATTGGTCTTGCCCATGTCGCTGCCGCCAGATGTGGCAAAAGGGATGATTGTTTTACCCTTCAAATCATAGCTTTCCAGAAATGTATTGATGATCGTCGGAGCAATATACCACCAGATAGGGAATCCGACAAAGATGGTGTCGTATTCGTCCATGTTATCACGCTTGGCAGCGATGGCAGGGCGAGAGGTAGGATCGCTCATTTCGATGGTGCTGCGGGATTTCTTGTCCATCCAGTTCAGATCGGCCTTGGTGTACGGAACTTCCGGCTGAATCTCAAAAATGTCTGCACCGATAGCATCGGCAAGATTTTCAGCAACCTTTGCGGTAACGCCGCTGGCGGAGAAGTAAGCAACAAGTCGTTTGCTCATGACAAATGCACTTCCTTTGATTGATTTTCATGGTTTAAGTATAGCACGTTGAATAGGGAGCATCAAGTAAGGCTGAGTGGACGAATGTGCTAATATTGCAAATGAAATAAGCACAAAAGAAAGTTTGCGTTGACTTTCGTGCTTATTTGGAATACAATATAAGCACGAAGGTGAGGTGACGCTTATGATGAACATGAACAATTTGGCTCAAACACATGAGATTTTAACACCGCAGCTTGCAACAAAAGTAGGTTTAACGAAATTTGAGTTTTATAAATATGTAAAGGCCAATGAATACGAGCAAGTCGGACATGGCGTATACGCAGCAAAAGATACTTGGATTGACGAATTAGAAATGCTGCACCGCCGCTGCCCGATGGGAGTGTTTTCTCATGATGAAGCGTTCTATTATTATGGGCTGACAGATCGGGAACCGCTTGTTCATACACTCACGATTTATAGTGGATATAATGTTCACCGCTTGAAAGAGGATGGCTATAAGGTTTATACAGTAAAAAAAGAACTTCTTGATGTTGGCAAGCGCACGGTAAAAAGCAATCAGGGAAATGAAATTCCTATGTACGATTTGGAACGGACGATTTGCGACTTGGTGCGGAGTAGAAGTTCCGTAGAAGCACAGGACTTCAATGCAGTATTAAAAGCGTATGTCGGGAGAAAAGATAAAGACCTTAATAAATTGATGAAGTATGCGAAACTATTCCGGGTGGATAAAATTGTCCGAAATTATATGGAGGTACTATTGTAAATGGGATTTACACCTGAACAGATAAAAGGGCGTATTAAAAGCGTTGCAAAACAGAACAATGCAGACGCAAGGACACTCATGCGAATCTATATGATGGAGCGTTTTCTGGAAAGACTGGCACAATCAGAATATCGGGATAATTTCATTATCAAAGGTGGAATACTGGTTACAGCGATGATTGGTGTTGCGCACCGTTCCACGATGGACATAGACACCAGCATGAAGAATCTAAATCTATCTGCGGAGGATGCCTTGCGAGTTGTCAATCAGGTCAAAGATATTGACCTTGATGATGGTGTTTCTTTTGATGTTAAAGACGTTTCCAATATCATGGATGAAATGGAGTATCCGGGAATCCGCGTTACCATGAACGCCAATGTGGGAAGATTGATTACGCCTTTGAAAATTGACATTTCCACGGGCGACGTGATTACCCCACGAGCAATCGAGTTCAATTATGATCTCTTGCTGGAAGATCGTTCTATCAGTCTATGGTCGTATAATTTGGAAACTATATTAGCCGAGAAGTTGCAGACGGTTTTGGCGAGGGGTATCTTAAACACCCGAATGAGAGATTTTTACGATATACGGATGCTGCTCGATACATACGAAGATAAAGTCAATAAGGCTGTGTTGAAAGATGCTTTTGCGGCAACTTGCAAAAAGAGAGGAACGGATCATCTGCAGGAGCAGGCCGAGGAGATTATCAAAATTATTGAAGCAGATGAACAGCTTCAAGTGCTATGGAGAGCATATCAGAAGAAATACTCATATGCAGCAGAAACTGATTATGCCAGTGTGATAAGCGGCGTAAGAAAATTGATGAATTGGATTCAATAAGTAACCATTGAAAATAGAATAGCGAGTAAAGCCCTACAAGGCTCAGGTCGGTTCTCAGAACTGACTGAAAGCCTTGTAGGGCTTATTTTTTTTTTGCGATTTTTTCTAAAAATTTTTCGCCCCTATCTTGACATCAGGGGGACTTGCTGCAGTCAGCTCCTCCGCATTTGCGGCACTTTATAGTGCATTTGGAAAATACGATGTGGTGCACATCCATGCCGAAGGACCGGCGTTCTTTGCATGGCTGCCGAAGATGTTTGGGAAAAGAGTTGTTGTTACCGTCCATGGCATTGATTGGCAGCGCGAGAAATGGCAATCAGGACTTGGTTCTAAGTTTATCCACCAAGGCGAAAAAAATGCTGCGAAATATGCGGACGAGGTCATTGTTCTGAGCAAAGGAGTGCAGGACTATTTTAAGGAAACTTATGGAAGAGAAACGCACTTTATCCCTAATGGTGTAAATCGGCCAGAGGTTCGGAAAGCGAAGCTGATCAGAGATAATTTTGGACTGGAAAAGGATTCCTACATATTGTTCCTCGGTCGTCTGGTGCCGGAGAAAGGCATTCGATATCTGGTTGAGGCCTTCAAGAATGTCAAGACAGATAAAAAACTGGTCATTGCAGGCGGCTCCAGTGATACGGATTCCTTTATGGAGGAATTGAAAGAACTGGCGAAGGGTGACGATCGGATTCTCTTTACTGGGTTTGTGCAGGGAGCAATGCTGGATGAACTGTACAGCAACGCTTACATCTACACGCTGCCGTCTGATTTGGAAGGAATGCCGCTAAGTCTACTGGAAGCAATGAGCTACGGCAACTGCTGTCTGGTATCCGATATTCCAGAATGTGCAGAGGTTGTGGAAGATAAGGCATTGATTTTCAAAAAGTCAGATGTAGAGGACTTGCGAGAAAAACTGCAAGAGGCCTGTGACCATCCTGAAATGGTTATGAAAATGAAGAATCAGGCAGCTGACTTTATCTGCGAGAAATATAACTGGGATAAAGTTGTAAAGGAAACGATGAAGTTATACACAGGAAAATAATATATTAGAGTCAACTGTTCCAATAAAAATAGTAAGACACAATATACACTCTTCTAAAAATTAATAAGGAAACAAATGCAATGAGTACAATGAATTTGGATAATAAAACTATTTTAGTCACAGGCGCAGCGGGCTTTATAGGTTCCAACCTTGTGAAGCGAATCTATCAGGAAGCACCTTCCGCTACGGTCGTCGGTATCGACAACATGAACGACTACTACGATGTAGCACTGAAAGAGTTCCGTCTGAACGAGCTGGCCAAGTATCCCACATTTACTTTTGTTAAAGGCAACATCGCTAATAAGGCACTGATCACTGAGCTGTTCGAGAAGTACAAGCCATCTGTGGTCGTTAACCTTGCAGCACAGGCTGGTGTGCGCTACTCCATCACCAACCCGGATGCTTATGTGGAATCCAACTTGGTCGGCTTCTTTAATATTCTCGAAGCCTGCCGTCATTGCGAGAGCCTGGAGCATCTGGTGTATGCTTCTTCTTCCTCCGTCTACGGTTCCAACAAGAAGGTTCCGTACAGCACCGACGACAAGGTAGATAATCCGGTTTCTCTCTATGCAGCAACCAAGAAATCCAATGAACTGATGGCACACGCCTACTCCAAACTCTACAATATTCCTTCCACCGGTCTGCGTTTCTTCACCGTGTATGGTCCGGCAGGACGTCCTGACATGGCTTACTTCGGCTTTACCAACAAACTAGTGAAGGGCGAGACCATCAAGATTTTCAACTACGGCAACTGCAAGCGTGACTTTACTTATGTGGATGACATCGTTGAGGGCGTTGTCCGTGTGATGAAGAAGGCACCGGACAAAAAGAATGGCGAGGACGGTTTGCCGATTCCGCCGTATGCAGTTTACAACATCGGCAATCAGAATCCAGAAAATCTGCTGGACTTCGTGCAGATTTTGAGTGAGGAGCTGGTTCGTGCAGGTGTTCTGCCAGAAGATTACGATTTCGAGGCTCACAAGGAGCTGGTTCCGATGCAGCCGGGTGATGTACCTGTGACCTATGCAGATACCAGTGCGTTGGAGCGTGACTTCGGATATAAGCCCTCTACCAGTTTGCGCGAGGGTTTGCGGAAGTTTGCTGAGTGGTACGCTGGTTTTTATAACTGAGGAGAAGAATAATGAATATCGTTTCAAAAGTTATCAATAGATTGGAACTCGAAAAGTGCAAAATTGAACAGTATAGAGTTGGAAAAAAATTCAATGCAACATTGGAAGAGGCGTACGAAAAGTTGGAAATGTTCTCTCACGACCCGAAAACGTCTTGTTATCGAGATAACAAGAAAATAATTATGGGGGGGGGGGAGAGTACGACTTATCTGTCATTGTGCCTGTTTATAATACCGCAACCTATTTAAAGCGCTGTATAGATTCTATTGTTGACCAAAACAGTGGCTATCGGATTCAGTGCATTATAATTAATGATGGCTCGTCAGATGATTCTGAGAAAATACTTTCAAGTTATAAAGATCGTGATGGAGTAACCATAATTAACCAGAATAATAAAGGATTTAGTGGAGCAAGAAACACTGGCTTGGATCGGATAGCTGGCCGCTATGTTATGTTTGTTGATTCTGATGATAGATTGGCAATGATGGCAATCAAAAACCTCTTAGATGTAGCAGTTCAGCACAATGCTGACGTTGTAGCTGGAAATTATAGGACGGTAGATGAGAGTGGAAGACTATGTAGAGAGTACAAAAAATATTCGTTACGGGAAATAAAGCCAGAAGGAAATTTGTATGGACAGCCTTGGGGCAAAGTGTACAAAGCCGAATTATTTGAAAATTTGCGTTTTCCAGAGGGGTATTGGTATGAGGATAGTATTTTTGCTCAGATTGTCTGGCCACTAACCAAATGTGCATACACGATTCCGGAAATTGTATATGAATACACTATAAACCCGAAAGGCATAACGATAAAAAGTTTAAAGAAGGCAAAAGCCGTTGACAGTTTGTATATAACAGAACAGTTGCTGAAAGATAGACAGAAGTTTGGACTGACACCAACTGAAGAAAATTTTGCGTACTTCTTAAGAATGGTCAAACTTACATACGGAAGGACGCAGAGATGCAATGGAATGATAACAAAATGTATATTTATTGTTCAATGCAATCTATATAAGTATTATGAAGGAATTCAGATAAAAGAGAACGAGGATCTGCAAATGGCATTAACAAATCAAGATTTTATAAAATATTTAAAAACGGTCTCATAATGCTATTTGTTTTTTTGACTAGTTGCACCAATCACAAAACAGTTTAGCGATTGGTAATAAAAAAGACGGAATGGGAAAAAGTTAATGAAGTGTGTTGAGGTTTACAAGGAATTATGTCATCAGGAGCCGTTTGATGTGGCGTTCTGCCCGTACCGTATCAGTCCGCTTGGAGCGCATATCGACCATCAGTACGGAAAAATCAATGGTCTAGCAATCGACAAGGGAATCCACATGGCCTACCACCCGAAACAGAATGGTGTGGTGGAGCTGCAGTCGTTGAACTTCCCGAAGCGTGCCCAGTTCTTTGTAAATGCAGTGCCGGAAGAAAAGCAGGGAGACTGGGCTGATCATCTGCGTGGTGCGGCAAAGATGCTGGGAGAAAAGTACCGCCTGAAAGTTGGTCTGTCTGGCATCATCGAGGGTAGCCTGCCGATTGGCGGTTTGTCCTCGTCGGCTTCGGTCATTATTTGCTTTTTGTCTGCACTGTGCAAAGTGAATGGTATCCATCTAGAGCCGATGGAGATGATTCTCACGGCGAAGGCCGCAGAAAACCAGTATGTTGGTGTTGCTTGCGGCAAACTCGACCAGAGCTGCGAAGTTCTTTCTAAGAAAAACCATCTACTGTACCTCGACACGAAAGATGACAGTTATGAACTGATCCCTACTAGCGAGAAGATGAAGCCCTACAAGGTTGCAATTTTCTTCTCTGGTTTGGAGCGTTCACTTAAAAACTCCAAGTACAATCTGCGGCAGGACGAGTGCAAGGCTGCGGCCTATGCACTGATGGGCTATGCAGGCATGGACTATGACACCTTTGCAAATACCCGACTGCGCGATGTGCCGTATGAGGTGTTTGAAGCCTATAAAGACCGTCTGCCAGAACTGTGGTGCAGACGAGCAGAACACTATTACAGCGAGTTCGCCCGTGCCGAAAAGGGTGCAGAACTGTGGCGTAAAGGTGATTTGGAGGGCTACGGTCAGCTTGTTTTTGAAAGCGGAAAATCCTCTATTTACAGCTACGAGTGTGGCTGCGATGAACTGAAAAAGCTATATGAAATCATGACTGATACCGATGGTATCTACGGTGGTCGCTTCTCTGGTGCAGGATTCAAAGGCTGCTGTATGGCACTGATCGACCCGGACAAGGCCGAAGATATTGAAGCAAGGGTCACAGCAGAGTATCTGAAAGCGTTCCCGGCACTGGATGGAAAGTATAGTTTCCATCTGTGTGAGAGCGCAAATGGAGTTGAGTTGTAAGAGGGGAGCACATATAGATGAAATGTTTGATTTTGGCAGCAGGCTACGCTACACGGCTTTATCCGCTGACGGAGAATTTCCCGAAGCCGCTCCTGAAAGTGGGAGAAAAGTCCATCCTTGATTGGCTGGTGGATGATTTAGTGGATACCACCGATATTGACGAATTTGTGGTGATTTCCAACCACAAGTTCGCGCAGCATTTTGAGGATTGGAAAAGCAATAAGCAAAAGACGCGGCCTTATGAGATTACTGTGATCGACGATGGTACAAGCACCAATGAAACTCGTCTGGGAGCAGTCAAAGATATTCAAATGGCAGTAGAAAAACTGAATTTAGCTGATGATTTGCTGGTTATGGCTGGCGACAATGTGCTGAATTTCAGTCTTTCCAAGTTTGTGGAGTTCGCAAAGGAAAAGAATACCTCCTGTGTGATGTGCCATGAGGAAAATGAACTGAAAAAGCAGCAGAAAACGGCAATCATTACGTTGGATGGCAATGACCTGATTACCAGCTATGAGGAGAAGCCGAAAGAGCCGAAAGGAAATCTGGCTGTGCCGCCGTTCTACTGCTATCGTGCCTGTGATGTAAAGCGGATTCAGGAAGCACTGGACAATGGCTGCGGTTATGACGCACCAGGTAGCTTTGCCGCATGGCTGAGCAAGCAGACCCCGATGCACGCTTACGTTATGCCGGGCAAACGGTATGACATTGGCGATATTAACAGCTACGAATATGTAAAGAGTGTGTTCTCAAGATAAGTATACAAGGGAGAAAGTAATAATGAAGGAGTTTAAAGATTTGAAAATTGCCGTGGCCGGTACGGGATATGTTGGGCTTTCGCTGGCAGTGTTGCTGGCACAGCACCATCAAGTAACGGCTTTGGATATCGTTCCTGAGAAGGTGGAGATGATCAATAACAAGAAATCTCCGATTCGGGACGAGTACATTGAGAAGTATCTGGCAGAAAAGGAGCTGGATCTGACTGCAACTCTGAATGCCAAGGAAGCGTATTCTGATGCTGATTTTGTAGTCATCGCCGCACCGACAAACTATGATAGCAAGAAGAATTTCTTTGACACCAGTGCGGTGGAAGCTGTCATTAAACTGGTTATCGAATATAACCCGGAAGCCATTATGGTTATCAAGAGCACCATCCCGGTTGGTTATACAGCAAGTGTTCGTGAGAAGTTTCACTGCGACAATATCATCTTCAGCCCGGAGTTTCTGCGCGAGTCGAAGGCCCTGTATGACAATCTGTATCCTTCCCGTATCATCGTCGGAACCGACGTGGATAATGCTCGACTGGTAAAGGCAGCACACACTTTTGCAGAACTCCTGCAGGAAGGCGCAATTAAAGAGAACATTGACACTCTGTTCATGGGCTTTACTGAGGCAGAGGCAGTTAAGCTGTTCGCCAACACCTATCTGGCACTGCGTGTCAGCTACTTCAACGAACTGGATACCTATGCTGAGATGAAGGGACTGAACACTCAGCAAATCATTGACGCTGTTTGCCTGGATCCTCGTATTGGTACTCATTACAATAATCCTTCCTTCGGTTATGGTGGATATTGCCTGCCGAAAGACACCAAGCAGCTGCTGGCGAACTACGCCGATGTACCGGAAAACCTGATTGAAGCAATTGTCGAGAGCAATAGAACTCGTAAAGATTTTATTGCTGATCGTGTGCTTGAAATTGCTGGTGCCTATGAAGCAAATGACAGCTGGGATGAAAACAAGGAGAAGGAAGTAGTGGTTGGCGTATATCGTCTGACCATGAAGAGTAACAGCGACAACTTCCGACAGAGTTCCATTCAGGGGGTCATGAAGCGTATTAAGGCCAAGGGAGCAACGGTGATTATTTACGAACCGACTCTGAAAGATGGCGAGACTTTCTTCGGAAGTAAGGTTGTAAATGATCTGGCGAAGTTCAAAGAAATGAGCCAGGCGATTATTGCAAATAGATATGATAGTTGCTTGGATGATGTGAAGGACAAGGTTTATACAAGAGATATTTTCCAGAGGGATTAATGGAGACGATAGAACGGCGCAGAAAGGAGAACGGACAGTGATAAGAATTTTACAAGTTGTAAATGACATGCATCGCGCTGGGTTGGAAACGATGCTGATGAATTATTATCGGAATATTGATCGTGAGAGAGTTCAGTTCGACTTTCTGACGCACCGACCGGAGAAAAGCGATTACGATGATGAAATTGTTAGCCTTGGAGGTAAGGTTTACTATGCTCCGAGATTGTATCCACAGAATTACCCGGCATATTTCAAATATATGAAGCAATTTTGGGCGGAGCATCCGGAGTACAAAATCGTTCATTCACATATTGACTCCATGAGCTATCTCCCTCTTCTGACAGCGAAGAAGGCAGGTGTACCTGTGAGAATTGCTCACAGCCATAACACCTCTATTGACAAGGATTTTAAGTATATTCTGAAGCAACTGTTCCGATATGGTATTAATTCTGTTGCTAACTATCACTTAGCGTGTGGATCGGAAGCGGGACGGTTTCTGTTCAGAAATGATGATTTCAAGGTTATTCCGAACGCGGTTGATGCTGAGCAGTTCTATTTCAATGCAGATGTCAGGGCTGATAAGAGAAAAGAATTGGGTCTCACATCTCAGTTTGTTATCGGACATGTTGGGCGTTTGTCTTATCAGAAAAACCATGAGTTCCTGCTGAAAATTTTTGCTGAAATTGTCAAAAAAGAACAGAACGCGATTCTGCTGCTGGCAGGCACCGGCGAAAAGGAGCAGGAACTTAGAGCATTGGTCGAGCAGCTTGCATTGAACAACCAGGTGGTGTTTCTTGGCAATAGGAGCGATGTCGCAGAGCTTTATCAGGCCATGGATGTTTTTGTGTTACCATCCCATTTTGAAGGAATTCCAGTGGTGGGTGTAGAAGCTCAGTTCGCGGACTTGCCTTGTGTTTTTTCTGATAAGGTCCCCAGCGAAGTCGCATTCAGTGAGAAAGTATGTTTTCTTCCATTGAGTGATTCTCCGGAAGCGTGGGCTAATCGAATTATTGCGTGTAGAGGGCAGGAAAGAAGTTCTGACCGGAATGAAATTGTAAATAGCCATTATGATATCAAAACTGCGTACAAAATTTTGCAGGATTACTATCTTGCCTTTTGATTGGTATTTGCAATATTTTTCGTGGAGGGAATAAATGGGAATTGTATTATTTGAGAATAAAAGTGATTGCTGCGCATGCGGAGCTTGCCTGAATGTCTGTTCCAAAAGTGCAATCTCAATGAAACCGGACGTGGAGGGATTTTTGTATCCTGAAATCGATCCCAACAAGTGCGTGGAATGTGGCGTCTGCAAGAGAGTTTGCAAGTATAAAACATCAGACTTGAATGCTGTTGAAAGTACATACGCTGTGACAAGTAGAGATGAGAAGCAAATTATGAAGGCTGCTTCCGGTGGCTTGTTCTCAGCAGCGGCTTCAACTATCTTGTCGGATGGTGGGTGTGTATTTGGTGCGAGATTGATTTTAAGGAAGCGAATGAAAAGATTGGTACAAGTAGAATAGAATCCATTCGGATTTTAGAGGAAATGCTGGCAGAGCAGATTGGAATTTGACCGTAAGGATAGTGGAGGATGGACGAATGAATATAGCTATTATATCTCACAGTGCCGGTGGTGGTGGAGCAGAACGTGTGGCTGTTAATTTGGCAAACCATTTATTGAACGAGAACGAGGTGTTTTTCTGTGCCGTACATTCAGATAGAAGGGAATATTATTTGGATCCGAAAGTTCAATATGATTATATAGGAACAGAAAGAGGCGGATTTAGAGGGCAGCTATCTATTGCTATTAATCTGAGAAAATACATAAAGAAAAATAATATAGAAGTCATGATTTCTTTAGATATTTCAGTTGAGGGTATTTTCTTAATTGGCAATAAAAAACTTTTTAAAATATATTCCTTGCGGAATGATCCGACAAAGTTCTTTAATAGTGGGCTTAAAAAGATCCTTAGAAATTTAGTGTATTGGGATGCGGATAAAATCGTATTTCAAACCCCAGATGCCAGAGATTATTTTTGCCAAAAGATCCGTGAACATGGAGTCTTGATTCCCAACCCTGTGAAGAGCGGATTACCCTACTGGAATGAAGAAAAACACCGAAAAGAAGTTGTGGTTGCATGCCGTCTTGCCAAACAAAAGAACCTTTTTATGCTATTGGACGCATTCCGTATTGTTTGGAAAAAGCGGCAGGACTATAAACTTTCGATTTACGGAGAAGGGGAGCTGAAGGAAGACCTTGTGAGGTACGCTGAGCAGTTGGGCATTTCGGAGGCGGTGAAATTTCACGGTTTCTCCAGTGAAATTCACAAAATTATGGCCGAATCGGCTATTTATGTTTCTTCCTCTGACTATGAAGGTATTTCGAATTCCATGTTGGAAGCGTTGGCAATTGGAATTCCAGTGGTATGCACGGATTGCCCGGTAGGTGGCGCTAGAATGTATATTCGTGACGGGAGAAATGGTTATTTGATTCCTGTAGGAGATGCGGATGTGATGGCTGATCGTATGCTCGCCTTAATGGAAGACAAAAAACTTGGAGAATCTTTTTCTAAAGAGTCTGTTAAAATTCGTGAAGAACTCACAGACGATAGAATCTTTGGTATGTGGAAAGCGTTGCTGGTTCGATAAGTTTCTCCGTAATTTGATTGAATGCGAGATCAAACTGGATTGTCTTTGTGAAAATTGAAGCAATCGGAAAAGGAGAATGGAATGAAAATTAGAATTAACAAATCGGCGATTACACAATATTTATTGATATACCTCATGTTCATAATTCCTGGAAGTTGTTTGTTTGCAAAGTATTGGACAGGAACTATGAAGTATTATGTGTTACTTATAGTATATGCTGCCTTGATTGCTTTTAAGAACAAATATCGATCTCGGTATTCGATTTGCTTTCTTTTATTATTGTTGTTCTTTACTGTATTTTCTAGATTTTTGGTTGGTGGTGTAGGACTTTCTGCGTGGTGTCAGTTTGCTGTGTGTATTCTTAGCACACAAATTGCTATTTGTTGTGATAGAGAAAATTTTTTAAATAGATGGATTCATACTGTTGAATTTTTTGCAGCAATTAGTATTGGGTTTTGGGCCGTCTTTTGTATTGCACCGAATTTAGTCAACCTTTGGCCGGCTCAATCTTATGATACTCAGGCGCTGGGAACAGCAGGATGGGAAACATATTGGCATGGTAAAGGAGTACTTCTGTATAGCTACTTGGAAATTCATCCCACAAGAAATTGTGGCATTTTCACTGAACCAGGAGTCTATCAGATTGTTTTGAACATGGCATTGTTTGTGTTACTGTTTTGGAAAGATAAACTCTCTTTTGCAGCGGAAAGACGATATAGAAGATGCTTAAATATAATCTTAATAGGAATTATTACAGCTCAATCGACGACAGGTTATTTGGGATTGGTTCTCATCTTGTTTTTCTTTTATTTTACTCATCAAGAATATGAGGTGAGCCGAGTTAAATTTTACTTAATGGGATTGGTTTTTATTGCTCTCGTTGTTTTATTTGTAGATTATGCAACAAGAGCAAATGATAGTATTTTGTATAAACAGATTATCGAAAAACTATTTGGATCTTCTGGTGGCGGTTTTGATGTATCATCGGGGACAGGCCAGTATAGATTAGGAACCATGATGATTAGTCTTGCAACCGTTTTTCAGCATCCATTGGGAGTAGGATATGACGCGTTCTATGCAGCACGAAATGCTTTTGGAAGTGGTTTAGTAGCAGCAAGTCTTTTAGCTTATGCTGCTGTTTATGGGATTATCCCATGGTTGATAGTTCTTGGAATGATATTCACGCCGGTGTTTAGATATCAAAGAAGAGCAGTTGCATTTTTGTATGTTTTGCTTTTTGTAAATACTACTTTGGCACAAACAGATTTGATATATCCGGCATTTTTCATGATTCCAATGTATTTGGTAGCAACTAAGAATATGAGGAGATGACAATAACCGATGAAGAAAACTCTTATGATATGCTCTAACGAAAATGCGTACTATTTTGATCATGTCCATATTCCGGGATTATCAATTAGAGGACTCTTTAAGAACCACGCTGAGTTCAATAATCCTGTACTCAAATTTCTCAGAAAAGCGAAATCGAGATGGACATGTTTCTTTTATCAGGATTGGTTCAAAAATATTGATTCATATGAAAAAATAATTGTATTAGATGTGGCTTTTTCCTATGATTCTCAACTTCTACGAAATATTGCACAGAAAGCTACGAATTCGAAGTTGTATTTTTATTCTTGGAATATAGCAAAGGATGAATCAAAATTTGAAATTACTTATAATGCGGTAAAGGATTCCGGATTTCAGTTTTATTCATACGATAGAGGAGAGTGCGAAAAGTATGGTTTGAAGTTCAATACAATCATGTATGATCGCACCTTGACTTTGCAGACAGCTCATGAACAATATGATACTTTGTTCCTTGGATATTTAAAAGACAGGAAGGAAGATATTTTATCGTTATACGATATGTTTACTTCTGCAGGATTAACCCCAAGATTTGTTATTGTTAGTAATGGAGAAAGAAAAGAAAAATTTCCATTTGAATATCGAGATGATTATGTAGGGTACTACGATTATTTAAAGATGGTCGGAACCAGTCGTGCCATATTAGATATTGCGCAACAGAAACAAGATGGATATTCGATGAGAGTGATGGAGGCAATCTTTTTTAATAAAAAACTTGTTACAACGAATACTGCGGTTAAACAATCAGTATTTTATGACGAAAATAATATCTTCATTGTTGACTTAAAAACAACTACTGCAGATGAACTTCAAGCTTTCTTTGCAAAGCCTTTTCGAAACTACAGTGACGAAGTTCGAGAATATTATTCCATAGAAGCGTGGGTTGACCGCTTTACCGAGTAGCTTTTGAAAGGAGCAGACTGTGTTTTCGGATGTAAAGAAAAAAATTCGTAGAAAGATAGAATTATACAATTTTAAGCGAAATCATAGAGGTTTGTATGTCGATGGTTCTTTACAGCTTCGGCTTCCCAAGTATATATCATGCGGTTCCAATATCGCGATAGGAGAGAATAGCAAACTCTTGTGCTGGGATTCTTACAATGGTAAGAAATTTGAGACTTCTCCCTCAATTATAATTGGATCTGGGGTACGTGCAACGCGGAACTTGACGATTCAATGTGCCAATAGAGTTCAAATCGGTGATAATGTGCTGATAGCGTCTGATGTTTTCATCATAGATTATAATCATGGAAATTCGCCACTTACAAAGAATTACCGAGATAATCCCTTAAATATTTCGGTGGGGGGCGTAACAATTGAGAATGGGGTTTGGATTGGGAATAATGTTATTATTCTTCCAAATGTAACAATAGGGGAAAAAAGTATAGTGGGTGCTGGTTCTGTAGTAACGAAAAGTATTCCTGCATACTCAGTTGCAGTAGGGAACCCGGCTCATGTTATTAAGCATTTTGATTTTGAGACTAATATATGGATAGAGGATTAGAATGAATAAAATATTAGATAAAATAAAGAATGTGCCCATCGGAGTAAAAGCGGCAGCTGTGTATACCTTGGCATCTGTTTTTTCAAAAGGGCTGGCAATTATCACAGTACCAATTTTTACGAGAATCATGTCTACTTCTGAAATTGGTGTAGTTAATTTATATAATTCGTGGAATTCCATGTTGAATGCAGTAGTGACGCTTTCATTAACGTCTGGAGGTTATTCTGCCGCATTAAAAGAGTTTGGAAAAGAGAGAGATCAATATCAGTCATCGGTATTATCATTAACGTCTTTTGTTGCGTTAATTGTTGCTTTTATTTATATAATATGTCCGTCTTTTTGGAATGGACTGACCGGTCTGTCAACAGATTTAATGGTCTTGATGCTGATTGGTTTTTTTGTAGCCCCAGCATATGATTTTTGGCTTGCTAGACAGCGGTACGAATATAAATATAAACTTGCGGGCAGTTTAACAGCTATTACAGCTCTTCTTGCATCGTTATGTGCTGTAATGATTGTGCTTCACATGAACGCTAAGGAACTGTCTGACGTGGCGAATGGACGACTCTATGCATCGAATATCGTATCTTATATTATTTACGGAATTTTGTGGTGCATCATTATTTTTAGAGGGAAAACATTTTTCAATAAGAAATATTGGAAATTCTCCTTACAATTGAGCATTCCTTTGATTGGATATGCCTTAGCTGCACAGGTTCTTAGCGTATCGGATCGGATGATGATTAGCAAAATGGTGGATAATAGTGCAGTTGGAATTTATAGTACTTTGTATACCGTTAGTTCGATATCTTTACTGGTATGGAGTGCGATAAATGCTTCTTTTATACCATATCTGTATCAGAATATTGAGTCAGATAAGAATGAAATAAAGAAATATTCACTTTTGCTTATGGGCGCTTATGCGATTGTGGCTGCATTATTAACATTCTTTGCTCCTGAAATTGTAAGAACATTAGCTACTGAGGAATATTATGAAGCGATTTATATTATGCCACCTATTGCTGGCGGTGTGTTTCTGACATGCGTATCCAATATGTACTCGAATATTATGATTTACTATAAGAAAACTCAATATATTATGTATGCTTCGATAGCTGCGGCAGCTACCAATGTTGTTTTGAACTATTTTTGTATTGCGAAATTTGGTTATATGGCTGCGGCATATACTACTCTGGTTGCGTATATCGTATTAGCTCTTGGAGAGGCTGTTTGTGCTCATGTGGTATGTAAAAAAGAGAGAGGTGCCAACTACGAGGTATACAACGATAAAGCAGTTGGACTGATGGCGGTTATGGCCATTCTACTATGCTTGAGCGGATTAATTTGGTATCAGTATGCTGTTTTAAGATATGGAATTATTATAGCTGGCTGTGCGGTTGGTGCCGTACTGGGATATAGAGTTATAAAAATGAGGAGGTGAAGCAGTAATGTTATACAAGATTATAGGTGCTCTTGTTTTTCCGGCATTCTTTTGTTACCGAAACAATTCATTGCTGAAAGAGGATATGAAGCGCTATCGGTAAATATAAAGGAAATGCATCCGCTGACGGCTATCAACTCATGGATGGAACTCAGTTAAATCTAAGTGAAAAAGAGCAGAAGTGGATGGGCTTAAAAGACACATTCAAATTCTAAAGGAGGAACCAAAAATGAAAATATTAGTGACTGGTGCAAATGGATATCTGGGACAGGGGATTGTAAGAAGTATCTTGAATAATGGCCATTGTGTTGTAGCTACGGATTTTAACACCCAGTTTGTAGATGAGCGTGCAGAAAGAATTGCCTGCAATTTATTTGAAGTTGATAACCCGTATAGTTTCTTTGGCGAACCTGATGTGCTTCTCCATTTGGCATGGAGAGACGGGTTTGTTCACTATTCCAGTGCGCATATTGATGATCTTCCCAAGCACTATGCGTTTATTAAAAAAATGGTTGATGGAGGTATTCAACAGGTTGCTGTTATGGGAAGCATGCACGAAATTGGCTTCTTTGAGGGTAGCATAAATGAAAGCACTCCTTGTCATCCTACGACTCCGTATGGAATTGCAAAAAACGCATTACGCGACTTAACACAAATGTTATGTAAGCAAAAAAATATTGTGTTTCAGTGGCTACGTGGCTATTATATTGTTGGTAATTCTAAGTTTGGCAGTTCAATATTCTCAAAGATTACAGCGGCCGTAGATGAAGGAAAGACAGAGTTTCCATTTACCTTGGGTCAAAATCAATATGACTTTATTGACTACCCTGATTTCTGCGCACAGGTTGCCGCAGTAGTTGGTCAGAAAAATGAGCAAGGGATTATTAATATTTGCTCAGGCAAACCAGAAAAATTGGCAGATAGAGTGGAGCGCTTTATTAAGGAAAATGATTATAGAATTAAGCTGCAATATGGAGCATTTCCAGATAGACCGTATGACTCCAAGGCAATTTGGGGTAATGACACAAAAATCAGAAAAATCATGGAGAACCAAACAAATTAAACGATAGACCAGCTAATGACGCGTTTTTGCCGCGTAGAATGGGAACTGTATCATGGGCATAATAAATAAAATATGGAAATGTATAATGAAGCGCCAAAACCCGATGCGGTATGCTCGCAAGATGGGCGTAGTGCTAGGTGAAAACTGCAGACTTATTGGATTACCAGATTGGGGTAGTGAGCCATGGTTGATTTCTATTGGAAATCATACAGAGGTTTCCTTTGATGTAGCTTTTATAACTCATGATGGTGCTACCTGGTGTTTTAGAGATCAAGATGAGTATAAGGGAACATTAAAATTCGGAAGAATTCGAATTGGGAATAACTGTTTTATTGGTGCCCGCAGTACGATTTTACCAGGTGTTACAATTGGTGATAATAGTATCGTGGCAGTGGGAGCGGTGGTGAATAAAAGTATACCCTCCGGAGAAGTGTGTGGGGGGGGTACCAGCCCATTACATCATGAAAACAAAAGACTATGCAGACAAGTGTAAAGAAAATACTCCTATCTATGATTTAGAAAACTATCGGAAGAATTTTCGTGAGGAGGTTAATTTGATCTGCGATAGGATGGAACATAGCATGTGAAATAAGGGATAGGGTCCGACAGCGAGGATAGTCTAGGTAATTAGGAGAATATTATTGGGTTCCATTGGGGTCAGACCCCATGAAGAAGAAATAATTTTTTTCTAAAGAAACTATAAACGAAAATGAGAGCATAGGCTACTGGCGCTGCTTTAATAATCACAAAAATCTTTGTGGAAGGCACGTTGAGTAGGCTTCAAGGCATGGAAAGGAGAGAGGATGAAAACAACATTACTTATCATGGCTGCTGGTATCGGTAGCCGCTTCGGAACGGGAATTAAGCAGTTGGAGCCGGTGGATGATGCTGGGCATATTATCATGGACTATTCAATCCATGATGCGATTGAAGCTGGCTTCAATCATGTGGTATTTATCATCCGTAAGGACATCGAGCAGGAATTCAAAGAGGTCATCGGTGATCGTATTACCTCCATTTGCTCCGCTCATAATGTAACTGTGGACTACGCTTTCCAGGATATTAACAATATTCCGGGAACTTTGCCGGAAGGTCGCACGAAACCGTGGGGGACGGGTCAGGCAGTGCTTGCAGCAAAGGATGTCATCAAGACCCCGTTCATTGTCATAAATGCAGATGATTACTATGGAAAGGAAGGCTTCAAAGCCGTCCATGAGTATTTGGTGAATGGTGGCAAGTCCTGCATGGCAGGCTTTGTTCTGAAGAATACTCTGTCCGATAACGGTGGTGTGACTCGTGGTATCTGCAAGATGGATGAGCAGAACAATCTGACGGAAGTTGTGGAGACCAAGAACATCGTAAAGACTGCAGATGGAGCAGAGGCAGACGGTGTAGCTGTTGATGTGAATTCTCTGGTTTCTATGAACATGTGGGGCCTGACTCCAGATTTTCTGGATGTACTGGAAAAGGGCTTCAAAGAGTTCTTTGAGAAAGAAGTCCCGGGCAATCCGCAGAAAGCTGAGTATCTGATCCCAATCTTCATCGGTGAACTGCTGGAGCAGGGCAAGATGTCTGTGAAGGTTCTGAAGACCAACGACACCTGGTACGGCATGACCTATCACGAGGATGTTGCAGCCGTAAAGGGCAGTTTCAAGGAGATGCTGGAGAACGGCGTGTATAAGGCTGACTTGTTCAGTGATCTGTAAACGACGATGAAAGAAACGATTGATTTACTCGGAAAGATCATCACAAATATCCTGACTGCTCTCTATGAACCGTTTGGATTCTCACTCCTTCTTTCCTTTTTGGCCATGTTTTTCTATCTGTATGCATATGAACCTACCGCAGCAGGCAAAGGATGGAAGAATGCCATAGTGACATGGTATCAGAAATTTAAAGAGAGTGCGTTTTTCCGGAAGTTGTTCCTATTGGTTTTCGTGACTTCGATGATCCTGTTTAGAACTCTGCTAAACCGTAATCTGTGGATGAATCCGTTGTCCAATGTCATGGGCGGCTGGGGCATCTGGGAGACAGTGAATGGTGAACAGCAACTGACCACCGAGTGTATCGAGAACGTAATCATGATGATGCCTTTTTCAGCAGTAGTGATGTGGACATTCGGAGAGAAGATAGGAAACAGCTGGAAAAAGATCCTGTGGCAAAGCGGGAAGATAGCATTTATCTTTTCGATAAGCATAGAGATGCTACAATTATTGCTTCGCTTGGGTACATTCCAGCTATCGGACATCTTCTATAACACAGTCGGCGGAGTGCTAGGCGGATTGATGTACTGTGCGGTGATGAAGGTAAGAAAGCGGCTGTAAAACTGGTTGAAATTGTGATATACTGGGAGCGGTAGCTCCCTGCGCTGCTCGAATGAATCACACACCTCTTTGTGGTGAGCAGCAGGCAACGATCTTATGATTGGCGAAGATGTGAAAGGGATAATTTGGGAGGTGCAAGCAATGTGTCAAAATGATAGCACCTATAGGGGAACGGCCGAAAGACAGGATTTCTATTTTAAATCCCCACTCGCAAAGCTTGAAGAAAATGAAGATGAGTATTCGAGATGTTGGGTATGCCTGTCCGATAATTTCAAGAATAAATTAAGGAGTTTCTTGGAGCACTTGAATGATGATCAGGGTTTTAAGTTGCCACAGGAGGACGAATTAACGTCGTATGACAATCCGGAATATCTTTGGCTGGCATATGAACTTGAACATATACGGCACGCTTATAATTCGGCTATGGTTAATCCGTACACTGGGGAATTATTAGCGGGATGTAAAAAAATTCCTTATGTCCAATTACGCTTAAAGTTAGAGGCCTTTTCAATAGAAAGCCTTTATCCCAGGACGACAGTAAATAGTTATGATAGGCAGTCTAACTCCAAATATGTGATTGAATTTGACGTGGCATTCTTAAAGGCCTTTATGAATTTTATAGTTACTGTGTTTGATGACAATCCTCAAACATATATTGAATTGGACGGGTATAAGTACATCACACATCAGTATAGAGCACCTATATACCGTATGCCTCCATTTAAACAGAAATTTGACACGAGACATGATATTCCTGGCATGATTTTTAGTGAGGCAATCCAAATGCTCTTATATCATGAATTGGCACACATTGGGGGTGGGCATTTGGATTTAAAGGTGGCAGATCCAGAATATGGAAACAATCCAGATGTTCAGATTACAGAGGAAGATGAGGCTGATAATCAGGCTATTTGTTGGTTACTAGGTATTCGTTTCCTAGAATCACCTTCGAATATTTTAGAGATAGGTGCTGATGATTTAAAAGAAGAACTTGCAATGTCTATTTTTGCGGTTTATTTACTATATACTTGGAACTATTCCGGAATGGAACGAATGTGGAATAAAAATACAATTTCAGATTATGGACATAAATCGCATTTGCCTTATCAGCTAAGAGCATATAGAATGCTATCAGTGGCTTTGAGTCGCTTACAAAATCTTGGCATATGGTGTGAAGACGGCCAAGTTTGTTCGGCTGATGGGGAAAAAATAAAAAAGGAATTTTTTGAAGAAGTAAAAAAATTGGCATTTCAAATGATAAATTTCTTTGAAACTTCTTTGTCAATGTTTTTTGCTAAGACGGAAAATATTTACGAGCTTGCACAAAGTGAAAGACTGCAGGAACTTTATGAGATGGTGATAAAGGAACAAGATGAATTGATTCCAGAAATTTCAAAAGAAAAAGTTCCGTGGCTTCTTGGATATGCACCAGAAGGACAAGCCGAAATGAAGAGAGTCCATGATTTATGGAAGGATGTAAGAGAACATCTGGAAAAAAACGGGACATACTGCAGACTTAGAAAATTTGAGGAATGGGTTCCATTAGGATGATATTCCCCTCACTCAAAGACATTGTAATACTTAAACCAAAAAGGAAAGAGTTTATCACCATGCCCAGAACGAAAGGAAGCAAAAACCGTCCCAAAACCAATATCACCAAAGACTACGCATCCCAGATCGTGGAGAAGCAGGAATCTATCACTTCCCTGACTGCTGAGATTGCATCCATCGCCGCCAACATTGACACTTTGAAGGCTGACTTGAAAGAGAAGAAGACTGCTCTGAAGAAGGCCGAAAAAGAAGTGACATCCTTGGAAGCAAAGAAGGCTGAAGCCGAGGCTGTGCTGAAGAAGTTGCTGGCAAGTGGGATGAGTGCGGACGAGATTCTGGAAAAGCTGAAATAAAATAACCCTAGAAAAAATGAATGCCGTGTGGACAAACTGAACTCTAGGAGTTCACACGGTGCTTTTTTGAAGGTTGTCGTATAGTTTGTAACGAAAATAAAATGAGAATAAAAATGGAGTGTGAGAAAAAATGAATTTATCAAAAATACATCATATTGCAATCATCGTATCTGACTACGAAGCAGCTAAGGATTTCTATGTGAACAAGCTGGGATTCTCTGTCATCAGAGAAAACTATCGCTCAGAGCGTAAAGACTGGAAGCTGGATCTGCGTGTCAATGAGCACACAGAACTGGAGATTTTTGCTGAGAAAAACCCGCCGATGCGTGTGAACCGTCCGGAAGCACGTGGGCTGCGGCATCTTGCGTTCTGCGTTGATAGCGTGGAACAGACGGTGAATGAGCTGGCAGAGGTCGGGATTGAATGCGAGCCAATCCGCGTGGATGATTACACCGGCAAGAAGATGACTTTCTTCCACGACCCGGATGGTTTGCCATTGGAGTTGCATGAATAAAGATGGAAGAGAAAAGAAATAAAGTGCGCAAGCCCGGCGGCGGCCGGAAAAAGCTGAAGCCGGAATATGATGCTGGGAAGAATCTGAAAGAGCAGATGGAAAGTGCTGTGGCGCTTTATGATTCTGAGATGTCCTTGCAGGCCATCGGCGATGAGCTGGGATTAAATCCCATCAAGGTACGGAAGCTGCTCATCACAGCCGGTGTGTATGAATCTGAAGTGGCGGAGAAAGTAAAAAATACTTTTGAAGAATACCGAGAAACACAGGACTACAAAACCTCCATACTCTCAACTGCAAACACCCTGAAACTTTCCAAAGCCTCTGTTACCTCGTATCTGCCTTATAAAAAGGGCGTGTACTTCCAAAGTACAGAAAAGGAGAAAATCAGTGTTGGAGCAGAACGGCAGCGGAGATACAGAGCGGTAAGAAAACTGAGAACCGAGCCGACAGAAGAGCATCTGTGGAAGGTGGTTCTTCTTTATGCAGGTGTGCGTTTCAAAACGTACTCAGGTTTACCCTTTATCTATGAAATACGAAAGGGCCGGAATGGGCAATACACTAAGGAACTGTGGATCAATCGCAGAGAGAATAGTAAAAGCCTGGCGTGGAGTTCTGTGCTGCTGGCTCTGGGCAATATTAAAAAGGTAGGAGAAGTAGTTGAACGTCCTAAAGCGCTGGGCGATATCCGGGGTGTGACCTATATATACGGAATGTTCTATCGATTCGGACTGATCAACGTGCCGGATGAAGCAAAAGAAAAGATGAAGAAAGCATTCGGAAAATCGTTCTGACACGGATGCCGCAGAGGGGGGAGAAGCATCACCCAATGTTTGAGGTCATTGCGTGCCCCGGAAATTACACAAAAAATCCACCTGCGGAATGAACCACAGGCGGCTGAAATCACATTATAGCTTATTCAAAAAGTCTTCCAGAACACGGTTCCACTTTTCGGGGTACTCATAGAACATCAGGTGACCGCCCATGACGTAGGTGTCGTAACCGGGAAGCTGTGTTTCGACAAAGGGCTTTGCAATGTCCTGCCAGTGTTCTGCAATGAACATCAGGCTGGGCATCGTTGCACCGACATCTTTTGCGATTTCAAGATAGTTGGAGAACACAGCGTCGCAGAACAGCTGACGGCAGATCCAGTATGGTGTGCGGCCGGAAATATCCAGCAGATACTCCAGCTCATCAGGCTCCATCTTATGCTGGATCATGACGCCAGTCGCGTACTCGCTAAAGAACTCACGGCATCCCTCAGAAGAAGTCAACACCTCTGTGGCAACCTGAGACAGCTCTTCAATCGTGCCCTCAGTCCACCACTTCGGGTCAGGGGAGAGCGGGAGCGGAGACATATCGATAGTCACAACGCCGCGCAGCTTGTCTTTGCCGAACTGCTGCACGTAGCTCCATGTGTCAAGGTTGCCCGTGCTCCAGCCAATCAGGACAATATCTTTGAGACCCAATGCATCAATCAGACCAGCTACATCGCGACCGTGGGTCAGGTAGTCGTTGCCATCCACGGTTTTGGCAGAATAGCCTTGGCCGCGAGGATCGATAGCAATGACACGATACTCAGAGGAGAAATACTCCAGTTGGTTCTTGAAAATCTCACCAGAGAAGGTCAGGCCGGGAATGAAGACCAACGGTTTACCTTCGCCTTTTTCCAAGATATGTAACTCCACACCGGGGGCTACAGTGACATACTTGCTTTCAATACGATCTTTTGCCATGAGAAAACCTCCCAACAAAACCTATAAATCGAATTGGCTTGTCTGAATTATATATCTGGAAAAAGAGAAAAGCAATAGCTTAATAGAAACTGCACTGCTGTAATCTACAAAAATTTTCAGTGCATGAATATCAGTAACAGTTACACAATGTTAAAATAGCAATATGTCCACGATGAGCAGGCGCAACACCTGTCTGCCGCAGTATTTTTACTTTATAAGACATCTCTATGGATGACGGTAAGGTTCGATTTTGAACTTTGCCGTTTTTCTTTTTATTTTAAATTATAAATTTTTTCAGAACTGTATTCCAAAACGGCTCTGCGGATTCCTATTAGTGTAGGGGTTTTCAAAATCTTTTGTGAAACGGCTTTCCTCTAGTTTTATGAGTGGAAAATAAACAAAATCCATATTCTAAAATTAGTCAGTTCAACAAAATTTGAAAATCTGGTTGCCAAACAGCCATTTTAGATTGTTATAGGTAGAGGGGAACGTTGGAAAAATGAATTTTCTTTGAACTTTCAAAAAACCCGGTTTAAAAACACCCCTTAAAGTTTGTATAGGGTATAGGAAGTGTTTTCAAAAGTAAGCCAATTCACTACGGCATCACTGATGAAATTCCCCGATTCCTTACAAAGTCACATCGCACCTTGAAAATCGCATGAGCCACCCCAGCAGGATACCTCCGGTACTGAATGTGCATTCTGCGCGTCTTACCAGAAAAAACGTCGGAGAGAATCGGGCAGGAACGGGCTGGGACAGAGTGGACAGTGGATAAGAGCAAGATTCGC
>ERZ1106983.1216-NODE-1216-length-24261-cov-4.453730_pt1 | contig 24261 bp, 23 predicted proteins | sample MGYA00403693_ERZ1106983 | MGnify/ENA primary metagenome ERZ1106983 (study PRJEB35170, sample SAMEA104062420) | human gut metagenome | biome: human gut; feature: human-associated habitat; material: faeces | place: Denmark | collected 2012-07-13 ...
GGGTTCAAAGCACACATTTCTTTCTTTTTTCATATAACGGTTAAATTTATTATCAGCATCGGAACGCTCTGCCTCGTTATCAAAGGCTCTATATATTTACTTCCCGATAATTAGGTTTTGTGACATAAAATTTTCAAAAAAGTAAAATTATTTTATTTTCTCACAAATTCATGCAAAAAACGAAGGTCGTTTTCGGTTGACGTATGTAATATAATAGATTAAAATTAGGTGTGAAAATTATAATAATTTAAATAAATAATGATTTTTTTGTCACATTTTTCTTTTTTAAGGAAGTTAACATATGATAGCATTTTTTGACCTGATTGACGAACCAGAAGATAAAACGCGGTTTGCTCAGTTATACAACTCTTACAGTTCTCTGCTTTACAGCATAGCGTATCAAAAAGTTAAAAACGCCGAAACGGCGGAGGACTGCGTTCAGGAAACATATCTTTACGTTGCAAAGAATTTTGACCGAATTGAAGAAGTAAACAGCGACCGCACCAGAAATTATCTTGCAACAATCGTTCGCTGTATAGCGATAAAAAAATTTAACCGGCAGTCTAAAATCCTTGCTTTTGAAAGTGGCGAAATTCCTGAAAATATTTCGTCCGGTAATAATATTGAAGATGATTATATAAATAAATTCCGTGTTGAACAGGTCAGAAACGCGATTAACAGCTTAGACGAGTCTTTGAAAATGTCGCTTTATCTCAAAACACTTTACAATATGAAAAGCAGTGACATCGGAAAACTTATGGGAATTACGGACGACGCCGTGCGCCGGAGAATATATTTAGCGAGAAAAAAGATAAAAGAAATAATTGAAAGAGAGGAGCAGAAAAATGAATAACGTACTTTACGACGCCTGCATCCTGTCTCAGGAAGATTGGCTTATATCTTTGCAGGTTGATAAAGACGAAAACCATGCGTTTTCAAAACGTCACCAAAAAAAGATGAACGCACTGAGCGATAAAATGCGAAGTGACAAGTATCACCGCCTGACACGCACCGCTGTTAGGATAATAATTGTTGCGGCAGTCATTCTTTCTATTGCGACAACGGTAATTGCTCTTCCGGGGCCAAAGAAATTCTTAACGAGTTTTTACAGCGACCATATGGTAATCAGTCTTGAAGACGCAGACACAGTTGCAAACAACAGCAAGATTACGGTTGAACTGCCAGAGGGATATACCGTTGCCGAAGAAGATTACAGCGAATATTATTCTACCGTAACTTATAAAAATGGCGACAATGAAATACGGATATGCCGTATGTCGGAAAACACCGAAACAGCAATTGATACCGCCCATACAAATATTAAAACAATTACTGAAAACGGCATTGAATATACCGTAGCGACCAACAAAGACAAAACCAAAAAGAACAAGAGCGTTTATTGGAATTATAACTCCCACATATACTGCGTTATCAGCAATCTTGACGAAAGCGAGATTATTGAAATCTGCAAAACAGTAAAATAAGTACTTATTTTAGAAAGTCCGAATATTTCGGGCTTTCTTTTTTGTCACATTTTGTAAAAAAAAGGAAGTTAATAAGTGAAAGGAGGATAAAAAGATGACAAAGACAGGTTTTAAGTCAAAAGTTGTTTGCGCATTTTTGGCGTTGCTTTTTATGTGCTCAGCTGTAACAATGGCGCCTGCTACCGCAAAAGCAGAGGAACTTCCTGAAATAATGCCCTGTTATACAACAATAGACACCTATTCAAGGTCAATTGTAATCAGCGGTATTACGGCTCACTGCTCTGCAATGCTCACTGCAGAGACTTCCACATCTTTGAAAATTGTAATGCAGCTTCAGAAAAAATCAGGAAGTACATATTCAACTGTAAAGACGTGGACAAAAACAGGAACAGGCACCTCTATTTCAGATTCCCAGTCAAAAACAATAAATCTTCTCTATGATTACAGACTGAGAGTTGCGTTTACAGCAGGAAAAGAAACAGTTGTCGTTTTCTCTTATGCGTAACAACAAAGCAAAAAGCACACGGTAATGGCAATTACGCCTGCACCGCGTGCTTTTTTTGATTTAATTATTTTACTGAAAGGGTTCCGACTTTCCACAGGCAGTCAAAACTCATCTTTCATTTTTAAACACAAGATATTTTATCGGCTCGTAAAGCACAACTCCGATTAATGCCGAAAATATGCAAAAAGCAAAATAGGCTATTACGGCTTTGCCGAGATAAGTGTTCAGCACAGGAACAAAAAGCGCTATTACCGAGACTGCCAATCCCGCAAGTCCTACATATTTATATAAATCATATAAATAATACAAAAATCTTGTTGTAAGCGGTCTTTCGGACACACGGACAAGCCAAGTTATCTCCCTTTCATAAGGGATTTTTTTCTCTTTTACATCGTTATAATGCTTTTCTACTTTTCTCATTGACTGGCCTGCTGAATCATAGCTAAGATTTCTTATCCAGCGCACCGCTCCCCTGCTGAGAAGCGTCATTACCCCAAAACCGATAATATAAGATAACGCATTAATATTCATAACCTGCTCCTAAAACTCCTCAAGATAACCGATTGTATTAAGATTAAATTTCAGCCATGTGGCATTGATCGGTTCGCAGTAGGCGTAAATTACTATATTTTGAGCGTAAATTGAAACAGCATAACCCTCTGACGTTTCAAGAGTATAAAGCCGAAAATTTTTATCGCTGTCTTTCTGCTCTGTTTCGCCGTCAGCGCCTTTTTTATATTTTTCTTTTATATCCGACTGCAGTTCTTTCTGCAGTTTTTCGGCACTGTCAGCGGAATCAAGGACAAGATATTCAAAATGCATTGCGTCATCCCCAAAGGAATAGCATTCGCTGAAACGATATTCGGGATAATCTGCCGACGCCTGTTTTGAATAATCTTCCAGTTCATAACCCGTATCAGAAATAAGACTTTTTATTTCGTCATACGTAACCGCGCTTTTGTCCTTATGGAGCATATAATCGTCATCGTCTAAGTTGTCACTGCCGTATGAAGCGTTGCTCTGGGTCTGCTGTTCGTCGCTTTTGTAAAGTTTGCTCAAATCAAGTCTTATATTATATTTATTGAATATATACGGTGAAAACGCCATAAGCAGTATAATTACAACAACTATCAGCCTTATAAAATATCTGATAATCCGCGACTTTTTGACCATCGCTCTCTGCTCGTCGGTCATACTGCTCTCTTGCGGCTCATCTTCGTAATACTCACTTTCCGAATAAACGTCTGTATCGATGTTTTCCCCTTCATAAGGAGTATATTCGGGAGATGAAAAGTAATCGCCGAAATCCGCTTCTATCCTCTTTCCGTATGAAAAGCCGATGGCCCATGTGACTGCACTGAGAGCGGCTATTGCCGCCGCGGCGATTTTTGCCATCTCAAGATTATTGGTGCGCCATACAAAAAATACAATACTGAAAGATACAAGGCAAAAAAGTACAACTACATTGCAAATAGTAAACATTTTTGCAAACTCTTTGGGATGCTTTGCGTTTTTGATAAGCCAAGCGCTCATCCGTCTTTGAGTTCGGTGGGGATGTTCACTGTTAAATCGCCTTACGTCGCTTTTTTTAACTCCGGCGCTTATCCAGAGGTATTTTGAAAGCAGTGCATATACTATAAAATTCGCAACACCGAAAACACCGATTATAAACATTAAAATAAGCATGGTTGTATTCATTGTCAACACCTTCTTTTCAAGAAAAGTATACAACAATATTACTTGTTTTTCAATAAACATAAAAATACGGCCGTGATTTAAAAATCATCACAGCCGTTTTTTATTATAAGAATAATTCGTTTTCTTTCCTGGATAAGCAGGCATCTTTCAGCCTTTCTGTAAGCGCCGCCAGGAGGTCATCGTCAACTTTTCTTGCCTTCTGAGGACAAACAGAAATGCACCTCATACAAGAAATACATTTTTCCTCATCTGTAGATTTAGGGTCATCAGCGCTGATGGCTCCCACGGGACAAAGCGCACTGCACTCGCCGCATAAAACACATTCATCTGTGGCAAACGGTTTTAATCCGCCTTTTCCCACCTGCTTGTATGGGCGATTGCCCGGAACTTCAACGCTTGTTTTGCTTTTGTCTGCAACTGCGTCTTTTATCTTCGCCGAAAATTCTTCAAGTTCTGCAATATCGGACGCATCCGGTCTGCCTGTTCCGTAGCAGTGCATTATTGAATGCTCCGCAACAGCCGCAACAGCCGCCTTGCACTTAAAACCAAGGTCTAACAGAACATCCTGAAGTTCAATCAGTGTGTCATCAAAAGCACGGTTGCCGTAAACTACAACTAAAACTGCCGAAGCTCCGTTGGAATTTATCTTCTTGAGCGCTTCAACGGCAAAAGCAGGCACTCTGCCGCTGAAACTGGGAACTGCAACAACTGCGGTATCATCGGCGGTCATGTTAACTTCACCGAGCTCTCTCAGCGACAAATCAACTTCTTTGATATCGCCGTCAAACCCACGGCAAAGATAGTCTGCAACTTTTTTAGTTCCGCCTGTAGGGCTGAAGAAAACTTTGTAAACGCTCATAATGTCATCTCCTGCTAAAAATCATCTTAATAAATAATACCACTTTTAGCAGAGCAATTCAATTATAAGGAGGATATTAATTAAATCAATCTCAATTACTGATTTTCTCTTCAAAATATTCTTCTGCTCTGTCCGCCGCGCACCAAACACCTGAAATAAGCGCATAAATAACAACTGCAGGAACGGCAAGTATTCCAATTGTAAGAAGCCCTATACATACCACCGCCCGTGACATTGCTCTGTAAAACAGGCTTCTGCCTGCTCCGCCTCTTACTGATGCTTTATAAACTGAAAATCTGTTTTCTTTCGGTTCAATTTTCATATTCACCGCCTCAGTTCGCAATGTAATCGGAATGCAGTTCAACACACCCCTGGAAATTGTCATAATCTATCATAATATAATTGCCGCCGCTTGAGAGATTAAGTTCCGTTTCAAAATGAAGTTCTCTGTCAACTTCACATTCTTTTACTTCGTCCGTCTGGCGTATCCTTATCTTTGCAGTCCCGGACTGAGTATAAACAGTTCCGTAAACTCTCAAATTTCTTTCTTTTATGGATGCGCCGCCGAAAATAACATCTCTGCCGCTTTCAGCGTCGCATCTTGCGGTATAATAACCGGTATAGTCGTCCTTGCAGTGTCTTTCGCCTATAAGATTATCATCCTCCGTGATTTGAGAACGACCTATATTTCCTGCAATAGAATCAATTCTATTGAGCGTTTTCTGCTGCTCAGAGCAATGAAGGCCGCAGGCGGAAAATGCAAGAGCGGTTACAGCAACAAGCAAAGCTACGACTATCACTTTTAACCGTCGGGGAAACCTAATTTTGAACTCTCTCATTCAAAATCCTCCTAATGGCTGACGATTTTGTAATATGTTTTTGCAGTAAGAGCATAAACAATTACATACAAAACCGCAAACACAAGAAAGCATCCTCCGGTGCAAGCAACATAAAGACCCGTATTAGTCATATTAAGTACTTCCAGTATTTTTGAAATAAGCGGAAACGCCGCTGCAACATGGACGCCTGCAACTATTAACGGCAGGAAGAACACCGTCAAAACCTGAGAACTAATAGACGACTTAACCTCTTTATGGCTCATTCCGACTTTCTGCATAATCTGGAAACGCTCTCTGTCGTCATATCCTTCCGATATCTGCTTGTAATAAATGATAAGGACAGTTGCCATTGCAAACAGCAAACCGAGGAAAATACCCAGGAAGAAGAAACTTCCGTAAGAAGCCATAAAACTGGTTCTTGCATCATATCTGCATTCGGCAGTGCACTTAAAGCCCTCTTCTTCAATCATATCTGACAAGTCGCCGTAAAATTTCTTCTGTTCTTCGTCGTCTGCGTCCGTATCAAAACCATATAAGCATTTGATATTGCTTGCCATATCACCCAAGGCATTTTTCTGCTTATTATAAAGGTCTGTAATTTCGGCAGTATCATTAACCACAATGAAGTTAGTGTCGGCTGCCGCAGCGGAAATCAGACCGTTACCCATAAATTCGCTGAGTGTTTTCTTAACTTTGTATTGCTTATCAAATACTTTAAGCACATCATAATCAAAACTGTCTCTGTTTGAATAAATAAGAATTTCATTATTCTCCAGGGTTTCGCCGGCGCCCATAGCCTTGTTGTAATCGGAAAGCGAAACAAACATAAGATTAGTTATCGCGTCAACATCCATAAGCGAGCCGTTGTTGGTTACATCAAAAGTATCGCCTTTTTCAATACTCGAAAAGCACAGATAAGTATATTCCAGTTCGTCTTTAACATTAAGTCCTTTGGCTTTTTGAAGAGACTTTATTTCATTAAGAAACTGCCGGTTATCTTCACCTGTTTCCTCATCGGAATAAACCACAAAATCTTTAGGATATCTTGTAGTAATAATGTCTTCCATACCCGCCATAAGAGAACCTGTTGAAGAAATGATAACAAGAACCATTGTAGAAAGAATACAGATATTTGCAAGTCCCACAGCGTTTTGCTTCATTCGGTAAATCATACCTGAAACGCTTGTAAAATGCTTTTTGTTGTAATAATACTTCTTATTCTTTTTAAGAGTTTTAAGAAGCGCTATACTGCCGGCGGTAAACAACATATAAGTACCCGCAATTACAAACAATACAGCAACAAAGAAGTTAGTAATAGATTTAAGAGGGCTCTCTGTTGTAATAGCAATATAATAGCCGATACCTAAGCAAGCAGCACCTGCAAGAGCAATCAGCCACTTAGTTTTAGGCTCTTTTTCGCCCACCTTGCCGTCACGAAGCAAGTCAATGGGATTAGACACATTTATACTGTGCAGAGAATTAAGATAAATCAAAAGAAAAATCACTGCAAAAAGGCCGATTGTTGAGACAATGGCTTTCCAGGAGACGAAAAAGCCCAGCGATATTTCAGTATTAAGCACCTTTAATATAAGCAGATACATCAGCTTATCCAGCGCCATACCGACAACAAAGCCGCCTGCAAGACTTATCAGCCCAACAAACAGCGACTCCCAAGCGAGAGTTACAGCCAAGTGGCGTTTTTCCATACCCAATATATTAAAAACGCCGAACTCTTTTTTTCGTCTTTTAATAAGAAAACTGTTTGTGTAAAACAAAAATATGAAAGAAAATATTGCTACAATCCAACTGCCTAAAAATAAAGAGTATGTCAGAATTTGAGTACCTGCCATTTTTTCAAGGCCGGGATTGAGAGAAAGAGATTTGAGAATATAAAATATTGCCACCGTCATAATGCAGGTGATCATATAGGGCAAATACGTTTTGCCGTTTTTCTTTATATTGTCAGCGGCGAGTTTCGGAAAAAAGCTTTTACTCATTTGAGTCACCGCCAGTCGCAAGCAAAGTCAGCGTATCGGAGATTTTCTGATACATCTGCTCATTAGTATTTCCGCCCTTGTATATCTGGTGAAAGACCTGACCGTCTTTTATAAACAGAACGCGCCCAGCATGGCTCGCCGCTTTTGTGGAGTGGGTAACCATAAGTATTGTCTGACCATCACTGTTAATATCATTGAAAATACTCAAAAGGTCGTCTGTTGATTTTGAATCAAGCGCACCTGTCGGTTCGTCCGCCAAAACAAGTTTCGGCTCAGTAATAAGCGCGCGGGCAACCGCCGCTCTTTGCTTCTGGCCTCCTGAAACCTCATAAGGGAATTTTTGAAGCAAATTTGTTATTCCCAGTTTCTTCGCAATGGGCTGAAGGCGGCTTTCCATTTCTTTATATTCCTTGCCGGCAAGCACCAAGGGAAGAAAAATGTTATCCTTAAGAGTAAACGTATCCAGCAAATTAAAGTCCTGAAAAACAAAGCCCAGATTATCTCTTCTGAAAGCGGCTATTTCCTTTTCATTTACGTCGGAAAGGGACTTGCCTTCCAGCAAGACCCGGCCGCTGGTAGGCTTATCAAGAGCGGCGAGAATATTCAGCAGTGTTGTTTTACCTGAGCCTGACTCGCCCATTATTGCCACATATTCACCGCGCTCAACGGAAAAGGACACATTTGACAAGGCTTTTACCTGATTGCCCCCGAAACGCGTTGTATAGATTTTTTGAAGACTTTTTGCTTCCAATATTGCCATTTCCATGACCTCCTTGTTTCATTGTGCCCTAATTATAGCAAAACGGCTGAATCCCCCGAAATCGAATCGGGTGACATTTCAGCCGTAATATGTGACATTTTTGCAAGATTGATTATTCCACTTCCAGATTTAGCGATTGCAAATCTATGGAAATTACCGTTCCTTTTCCCGGTTCTGACTGGGCGCTTATTTTATGGGAAAGCCTGTCTGCCGCTGTTTTACACAGATAAAGCCCCAGTCCCGTTGATTTCTTATCGGAACGGCCGTTGTAGCCCGTAAATCCTTTTTCAAAAATTCTCGGCAAGTCCTCCGGGGCAATTCCTATACCTGTGTCCGCTATTTTCAAAACTTTCTCAGGAGTAACGGTAATCGTTACCGAGCCTTCATGGGTATACTTTATACAGTTTGACAGCACCTGCTCAATTATAAAAAGAAGCCATTTTTCGTCTGTAATAACTTTTACGGAAACGGGACTGTAATCAAGTCGTATTCTGCGGCGGACAAACTGGGGAGCGAATTTATGGATTGCCTGGCGAATAATGCTGTCCAAATCGTACTCTTTGAAAACATAATCTGAAGCTTCACTTCCCAATCTCATATAACTAAGCACCATTTCAACATACTGCTCAACTCTGAACAGCTCAGCTGAAAGCTCGCGGTGTTCGTCAGTATCTTCGCCCTGGAGCACCATCCTCATTACTGAAATGGGCGTTTTTATCTGGTGGGCCCACGTTATATAGTAGTCGATACTGTCGTTCCATTTTGTCTGCCATTGTGTAACTGTCAAATCAAGAGTTTGCTTCAGTTCAACTATCATTTCCTGCAAATCGGCTTCGCAAAGCGTTTTAGGCTCAGGAAGTTCATCAGCAAGAATACTGATATTTTTAATTATTCGCTGTCTTTGGCGGTGTTGCTTCAGGTACGATACAAAGCGCACCGATAACACAATAACCGAAAACAGCAGACACAAGCCCGCTGCGTACAGAACCGCCTCCATTTCCAGATTATAAAGCGAAAAAACTACCGCAAAAATACAGACAAATACAATGAACATAACTAAAGACAATCTGTATTGCTTAATATACCATTTTAATACATGATACCACTTATCATTTTCCAATTCTTTTGCCCCTTTTTATTCAATAATATATCCGCTTCCGACCTTAGTTTTAATAAAATCGTGAAGCCCTGCGTTTTCCAGTTTCTTTCTGAGGCGATTTACATTTACAGTAAGCGTGTTTTCCTCAACGTATGAATCCATCTGCCAAAGCTTTGTCATAAGAGTATCACGGCTTACTACCTTGCCTTTATTTTCAAGAAGCGTCTGCAAAATACGAAATTCATTCTTTGTAAGATCAATGCGCTGGCCATCGAATGTAAGCGTTGTATCATTAAGATTTAAGACGGCTCCTCTGTGCTCCATAACGGAAGTTTTTCCGCCCATATCATAAGTTCTTCTCAAAAGTGCCTGTATTTTGGCATTCATAACTTCAAGTTCTATGGGTTTTGAAATAAAGTCGTCTCCGCCCATATTCATTGCCATAACAATGTTCATATTGTCTGACGCAGAAGAAATAAACACTACGGGAACATTTGAAATCTTTCTTATTTCACTGCACCAGTGATAGCCGTTAAAAAACGGCAGCATTATATCAACGAGAACAAGATGAGGATCATACTGAGCAAATTCTGCTATTTCATTTTGAAAATCTTTAACACATTTCACTTCGTTTCCCCATGATTCAATGTGCTTTTTTATTGCGTCAGCCAGAGAAATATCATCTTCAACAACAAGAATTTTGTACATTTTCATCCCTCTTGAAAAAATTTGAGCAACACTCAAAAATCATTTATGTATTCTCCAGTCTGCATTATAGCACAATTTATTCGCCAGTTCCAACCAAACAGAAAAATAACAAAAAAGCAGGCAAGGGGGAACTCCCCCTAACCTGCTTTTTCAAATTTCAATTACTCTGCAACCTCAAAAGTTACCTGTGCACTGCCTGAACCAAGAGCTTCCGCTAAACCGTCAGCGTTATCAATCACTCCAAGTCTTGTATAATCATAAGTCGTAGAGTGGTTTTCATAAAAAACTACCAGATAATCAGACTGATAGAGCATCAAATCCCCGGCTTTAATAGTATCGAAAGAACTGGGGTCAGACGGAAAGCTGTCAGGAAACTGATAATATTTTTCATTCCCATTGAGTTCCTGCATATTAACAGTAAAAGGCATTCTTTCAACCAGTTCTTTTGCGGAAGCGTTGTTTTCAAGAGTTGCGGTAAAAGTCTTTGAACCCACTGTAATTTTTATTTTTTGCTCAGTGCTCATATCATTTTTCGTCTCAGTCTCAGTTTCAGTCTCGTTCATTTCGGTACTGCTGCCTTCAGTACTTTCTGAAAATGCTTCTGTGCTTCGCTCAGACTGGCTTTGGGCGGCACATCCGCTCAAAATTAACATAACAAGAATTACTGCTGATAAAACTCTTTTCAAAGCAACCACCTATCTCGCTTATTTTATCGCTTTTATAAATTTGGCAGGCACACCGCCGACAACGGTATTTTCAGGAACGTCCCGCGTTACCACAGCGCCCGCCGCTATAACTGCCCCGTCGCCGACTGTAACACCCGGCAGAACAACTGAATTGGCGCCTATCCAAACGTTTTTTCCAATATGTATCGGTTTCGGCGTCATAGAAGAACGAGTTTCAGGCGACAGGTCATGATTAAGTGTTGCTAGCACAACGTTATGGCCGATAAGCGCGCCGTCATCTATAAATATTCCGCCCTGGTCCTGAAATTTACAGCCCATATTTATAAACACATTTTTTCCTACGGTTATATTTTTTCCGCAGTCGGTATAAAACGGTGGAAACATACCGAATGTTTCGTCTACCGGTTTGCCGATAATTTTTGAAAAAATATCGCGTATTTCTTCAGGTGTATGATATGAATTATTCAGTTCGGCAGTAAGCCGCAGAGCCTCCTGAGAAACAGAGTGCATAAACATATGGGTTGGCGACCCGGCTTCAATATAACTGCCTGAGTTGAGTTTTTCCAAATATTCGTTAATATCCATTAATCATCTCTCCTTATCTAATATAATTATATCCCCAATCAGTAAAATAGCAAATACTTATCAATTATCATTTACCATAGTTGACAGGAATGGTAATGAAAATATATAATTAAAAAAAGGAGGACAGTCATGGAAATTAGAGTATTGAAATATTTCATTGAAGTTGCAAGGGAAGAAAACATAACAGCCGCGGCAAACAAACTTCATCTTACCCAGCCGACGCTTTCAAAACAGCTTATGGCGCTGGAAGATGAACTCGGAAAGCAACTATTTATTCGCGGAAAGAGAAAAATAACGCTGACAGAGGATGGGGTTTATCTTTTTAACCGCGCCAAAGAGATAGTTGATTTAGCCGAAAAGACAGAAGCAGATTTAAAAGCCAGCGATAAGATTATTGAGGGAAGCGTTGCCATCGGCGGCGGAGAAACAAACACCGTAAAGTACGTTGCTAAAGCCGCAAAACGTATTCGAAACGAATACCCGAAAATAAGCTTTGACATTTTCAGCGGAAACGGAGAAAACGTTGCCCAATGGCTGGACAAAGGGCTGGTTGATTTCGGCTTATTCGTCGGCAGTACGGATTTAAAAAGATACGACTATATAAAACTGCCCGAAAGCAACACATGGGGACTGCTTATGAAAAAAGACGATCCCCTGGCTGAAAACGAGTTTATAACGCCGAAAATGCTAAAAGATATTCCCCTTTTGTGTTCCCGCCAGGTACTTATCCAAAACGAAATGACGGGATGGCTTGGAATAAGCCCTGAAAAACTGAATATCGTTGCTACTTATAATTTGATATATAACGCCTCAGTTATGGTAGAACAGGGAATGGGCTGTGCCCTGGCTATTGACGGTTTGATAAATACGGGAAGCGACAGCACCTTATGCTTCAGACCGCTGAAACCGTCTTTAAAAGCAGACGTTATCATCGCCTGGAAAAAATACCGCTCATTATCAAAAGCGGCTTCAAAATTCCTGGAATTTCTCCAAAACGAAATTCTATGATAAAAATCATAACAATATATAAAAGTTACATAATCATTGCCGAAAAAGCAAGAAGCGAAGCTTACTGATTTGCAAGTTTTCGCTTCTGTAAGATAAAAACAAAAGAAGCAGTCAGTACTGACTGCTTCTTTTTTGGTGGACGTGAAGGGAGTCGAACCCTCGACCTCTGCAATGCGAATGCAGCACTCTCCCAACTGAGCTACACGCCCGAATGTCAACGCAGATATTTTATCACAATACTTAATCGAATTCAACTGAAAACGGAAAAAATTTTCTCCAGACGCATGAAGCGGCAGAAGTTAAAACTTCCGCCGCTTCACGCAGAAACAAATATTATTGGTTGTCGGAGGCCTTTCTCTTCTTCATGAAAGCGATAATAACAACCGAAGCTGCAATTGAAACAATAAGGAGAACACTGCCGAATGCAATGCCGGTCTCAACGCCTGTGTTAGGAATTGAGGGTGATTTTACCTTATTTGTATTTTTCAGATTGTCAATCTTATCTTTAAGATCATCAGCACTGGAGTTCTTGTCTGAATTTCCTGTGCCGGGCTTATCGGAAGTACCGGGCTTGTCGGGATCAACCGGCTTGTCAGGATCTTCCGGATTATCGGGATTGTCAGGATTTATCGGTTCGTCTCCGGGTGTTCCCAAGGCATCAAGAACTGTTCCGTACATTCCAACTTTACCCTGGGCAACAAGATCATCCAGAATACCTACAACCATGCCTGACATACCGCCGAGAGCGGAACTAAGCAGGCCCTTTACAGCAGCGTAGTTAGAAGCGTCTGCAAAGAGAACATCATAGATGTAATAGAATACTGTTGTAAAGCATGTATCTGTGTCGCCTGTTCTGAGTATGAAGTACTGATTAGAATTGCTCTTGCTGGGAAGAACTTCAACTGTTGCGCAGTTTGCAAGAGTCATCCAATCAATAGCCTGAAGTTTAATCTTGCAGTCTGTGCCAACTAAACCTGAAAGGTCGATTGGAGAAGCTGTGAGCATCTTATTGATGGCATCAGCGGACAGATCAAGTGAAGAACCGAGATCTTTGAGCACACCCATCTGAGTAAATACGCCTGCAATTGTGTCGTTAAGTTCGTCTGTACCGATTACATAAGCAATTCTGGGAAGAACTTTGATAAGTCCGTTAAGAGGATCCGGTGAAACAACGTCAAGAACGTCATTCAGCAGAGCGTCTATAACAGGTCTTAAGAATTCATCAGCAGCAATATTTTTGCTGGTTTCTGCAACTTTGTAGTAGTTAGCCTTGTACTCTTCAGTAGTAGGAAGACTTGTTGCACCGATCTGCTCAAGAAGCGGGATAAGTCTTGAATAAACGCCTTCAACGTATTGGCCGTTGCCGTCAACATAGTCAAACATATTAACACCAACGTCAACAATTAAAATGGATGTGCCGGGAGCCAGAAGAGTTGTAATAGGACGAAGTACTGCCAGCAGTGCGTCCACAAATCCCTGACGGTCGCCGTCCTGGAAACCGAAGTCGCCGCTTTCAAATGCAGCCTCTGCGAGAGCGTCAAGATCTTTGCATGCCTTTATCTTCTCGGCTGCCGCACTGTATTTTTCTTCCTCCATAGCTGCAGCTATCTTTGTGGGGCTGATGATTAATTTGATTACTCCGCCGAGAGTCATGCCTGCAACACCGATATCTGTTTCATCATGAGAAAGGGTTGCATACAGATCAAAGATTTTGGAAACCATTTCGTTAGTATAAACGTTTTCTTCCAGTATCGGATCAAGACCGTTTGAAAGGTCAACCTCCGGTGCTACAAGAGGAAGAACCGTATCTGTAACAACAGACCAAAGGCCGTCAACAGCACTCTGAATTCCGCCTACCGTGTTAGCTACTTCGCTGTCGGCAGGACGAACGATCTTTGTCATCTGGTATTCTTTGATTTCTTTATCAAACTTGTAGTCGCTTGATTCAGGCTTAATTATAACCATGAATTTTGCGAGAACATCGTCGGAAACTTTCTTTCTGAAATCTTCAGGCATTGCAACATACTTTTCTCTTGCAGTTTCGACAACGCTTGAAGTAAGATTGTCGAGATCAACACCGTTTACATACTTTTCAAAATCTTCAAGCAGAAGCTGTGAAAGAACATCTGAAAGATTGTCATACAATGTTGATACAGTATAAGTTGTTACTTTTGTAGGATTGGTATATACCAGTTCAGCAGTAAGCTTATCTGCCGTATATACATTTGTAAGATTTGCAGCAGGTCTAACTTTTGATACCTTGCTGATCTTGTCGAAGATAAGTCTTGCGTTTTCAGAAAGCGCGTTTACTTTATTCAGAGCAGCAGATGCAATATCAACATCAACTTCTCCTTTGTCAACAAGTTCTTTACCGGCAGAAACAACGGCGTTTACAGCCGCTTCAACGTCTTTATAGTCGTCAAATGCTGAAACTAAATCTAAACCGATTTCCAAAGTCTTTTCAGTTGGAACAATAACATCGGTCTTAACTGCTTCATAATATGCGTTGAACGCATCAATGTAGCCCTCGGGTGTGCGGTCGCTCTTCCATGAATATGTATAGTTACCTGAAGTACCGGTTCTGCTTACATAGTCAAAATAAGAAACTGATTTCGGGTCTGAACCGCCGGCAAACAAATCCTGCTGTTCGTCAAAAACATATCCGAAAATATTGCTTACGGTTGTGCCGAATTTGCTTGTTGAAGGATTGAGAGCATAAATATAGAAGCCGACGCCTGAAGTGCTTCCGTAAGGATAAAGATAATCTGAAAATTCAAGACCGTCTTCATCGAGACCCTTTACATTTTTAATAAGGAGAGCCAGAGTATCCTGAGCAGTCTGATTGTCGGTATAATCAAGACCGTAGCTTGCAAGATATTTTCCGCTTGCAACTTCAGTAAAGTAAGGCTGGAATGCTTCAATAGCGTCCTTATAAGAACCGGGAAGTTCACCGATTACAGCCTCGATGTCTTTAAGGTTCTTATTAAGAGCGTCAATGCTCTGCTGGGTAGAGGGGCTCTTGGACGGGTTTCCGCTGAGATTGCGGGCAACATCGTTTTGAACAAAAGCCGCCCAGTAAGCATAATGGCTGACTGAAACTTCAAGTTTTTCTTTCTCTGACAATGCTTTTACTTTTGCTGAAACATCGTCAAAAGCTTTTCGAGCGGCTTCTTTCTGTTCCGCTTCTTCTTCTTTTGCGGAATAGATATAGTTTCTATGATTATCATAGAAAGACTGTATCGCTTCCTCAACGGCAGTTACTGCCTCGCTTTTTGAGCCACTGTCATCCGCGCCTGCTGCCATTGCGTAAAAACCGACCGTTACGCTGGACAACACGATCAAAACGGAAAGCAGTAGGCTAATTGCTTTTCTGCTTTTTTTCATTTTCGTTTACCTTCCTGAAAAAATTAATACAGTACCGCAAAAACAAACCGATTGCTCATGTACAATGATATCTTGAAATTTAATTTTTGTAAATATGCCATATTTTACAAATATATAAGTTGCTGTTTGTGCATGTTGTACAAATTGTTGATTATAATAGACGGATTTGAAATTTATTTCTAACAACTCTTGCGTTTTTCAAAAACAGACCGCTTTAACTATTTGTTGCTTTATTACACTAAATTATTTCGTAATTTGATTTTTAATTCAAATTATGATATAATGTATAAACAGAATATACAGGAAGGATAAATTTTAGTCATGAAACAGGCTGAAAAAAACAGACTGAGCACCAATCAAATAATAACTGCCGCAATAAATGAATTTGCGCATTATGGTTATGCCAACGCTTCCCTGAATAGACTTTGCAGAGAAAACGGAATATCAAAAGGTAAACTATATCATTATTTCGATTCTAAAGACGAATTATATTATCAGTGCGTAAACTTTATCTTTTTTGATTTCAGCAGTATGCTCCAAAACATAGAGATAGATAAGACAAAATCTGTTTTCGATAACCTGCATTACTATTATGAAAATATTCTTCAATACTGGACGACGCACCCCGAGTCCTGCCTGATTATCAAACGCGCCAGCCTTATGTTCGACAGCAAGGATTTTAAACAGGTTAAAGAAGGCCAGAAGAAATACATCATGACCGCAAAACAGAACCTGCTTGAAATAACAAGGTCCGGCAACTGCAACGCATACGTTTCAAACGACGAACTTTTCGAAGTGCTTAAAGCAGTTAACGAAAACCTGTTTATGCGAAAAATAGGCAACGCCGCCGAACTGGCAATAGAAGGCAAAAACGAAGAAGTACAAAAAAAGAAAAAGGAAATTATGGCCTTGTACGACAGAATGATAAACGTTCTGCTTCACGGAATACTATAAATAAAAGAAGCGTACCGCACCCGATACGCTTCTTTTTATTTTTTATTTAATTTTCGCTGTTACTCGTTTCTTCAATCTCAACAGGATACCATTGCTCGTCGTTTTTATAAGGATTTTCAAGTCCCTTCAGGTCATACCATATCTGTGGATATTTCGGATTATCCCGCTTCTTGGCAACAGAAGTGTCAACAGAAGCGCTTTCGCCGTCTCTGACCATTCTTGCAACGATTACAATGCGGCAGTCTGCGCGGTAATTGCCGGTGTCTACCTCTCTCGTGCAGGTCGAAAGAGTAAGTATCTTGTCGTTTTCATTAACGTCAACGCCTGTGTCAAACAGCGAGCGCTTTTTTATCTCGCTCATATAGCCGTCAAAATTTTCGCCGCCCATATTAGGATAAATATAATTGAAAATATAGCCGTTATCCTCATCAGCAGAAGCGCTTGTAATAAACACTGCAAATATCTTCCATTTATACATATTAGTCCTGGTGTTAAATTCTACAACAGGATGCTCTTTGTAAAAATCAAGATCGCTGTATTTCGTAAGTTCTGAAAACATCGTTTTGTCCAGCCAATTATGACCGTAAAGAACGGTGTTTTCGCCAAGAGAAGACGCACTGCAATCCATATCCATAAAGATTGAGCCTCTTCCCTCTTCTTCCTTTTCAAAATTATGGTTCAGATAAAAATCGTTATTATCTGTTTGCACAACGGGATAATCGACGTGGGTGGAGTCTATCTTTATCCAGCCCACAAAATCGTTATTCTTTTCGTAATATTCGTTGTATTTCTCCGGCACCGCAGTAACGCTTGTTTGCGAATCGGTAACCGTTTCTGTTGGCGTTTTCTCGGTCTTGTCTGTGTTAAAATAATAAAGGCCCCCAGCCACTGCCGCGGCAATTAAGAGCACCAAAATAACAATAACAGCCGACTTCTTTTTGCTCACTACGAAGCCTCCTTTCGCTGTAAAAAACTAACGTATTCAATTTCTATTATAAAAAAGGCTCGCAAACTGTCAAGACATAAATTGCTCCTTCGGCTCATGTTTTCACATTGCAATGAGCATATTTATATGTTAGGATGATATCGGGAGGGATAATTTATGTTAAGGCAAAACAGAACAAATATAATAATCTTCTATATAATCACTGCGGCGGCGCTGACAGCGGCGGCATTCATAGACCTTCAACTTGATATCAAACTAAATTCACCTGAAAATCCTTTTGCAATCTGGTTTCAGAACACAGGCGAAATTCCCTGCCGCCTTATCTGTCCTCTGGCAGGCACCGTGCTGTTTTACACCTGCAAAAGCCGATTTGGAAAAACCGCAGGATTTCTTATCGCAATCGGAGGCTCCATATATCTCGGTTACTACATCGGCAAATACTTCTTTATCGAAGAAAACAGAATGGCCTTTAGCATCGTATGGGGCTTAGGATTCGGAATCGTCACCCTTATTACGGGAAAATATATAAAAATTCCCGAAAAAGCAAAAAAACCGCTGATGGCTCTTGCAATAGCGGGAATTGCAGTTATGGCGGTACAGCTTCTTGCAGTTGAGGGATTAAAATATCTTTGGGGCAGAGTCCGTTTCCGCGACCTTATTGCCCAGGGAAGTTACGAGGCATTTACTCCCTGGTACCAAATCAACGGTATAAACTCAAACAAATCTTTCCCCAGCGGTCATACCGCCGGTGCCGGAATGAGTTATCTTCTTATGCTTCTGCCCTGCGCATTCAGCAGTTGGAAAAGCAAAAAGGACATCTGCTTCTGGGTTGCACTTATTTACACAGCGATAGTAGCCTTCACCCGACTGGTTATGGGCGCCCACTACCTAAGCGACGTTGCCGCAGGCGGTCTTATCAGTTTTACTATTGTAATTATCACTATGAAAATATTTGAAAAAGCGGCTGAAAAGCACCCGGAGATCACGTGCTGATCACGGTTTCTTTCGTCTCTTTTCATATATTTGAGCTTCTTTATTTATCGGGCTGTCTTTCATCAGAAAGGCGGCCCATTTTATATCGTTTTTATCAATACGCTTCTTGCTTTCTTCAAGGTTTTCAAAATATCTGCCAATTGTTTTTTCAATCTCTTTTTCGCAATCATCTATTCCACATCTGCGCACAATGGAAGTTAGCTCGTAAAAAGCAAGACCTATCGCGTGGGCCTCAGTATGTACTGAAGAACACGCCTGGGCAACAGCATGGCAAAGAGCGCAGTCGGCAGAGTTATCAAGAAGAGGCGCCACACGGTGAATCTCCAGAATAGCGGCTTTTGCAACAGGCATTTTAACCTTGCCGAAGGCCCAGTCCCAGCAGACGCTTTCTGCAATATCCCAACAGTGTTCGCTTGGATAGCGGCGCCTTAAAATTTCCAGCGGATTCTGCATACTGACAAATGCCCAAAGCACAAGAGTTCTGCGCTTCTGGGTCCGAAAAGCCTCAAGAAGCGGCTGGAGGCAGGCGCTTTCGCGGTTAAATAATATCTGATTTTTTCTTTTGTACTTTTCTCTTACATCGTCAAGTTCCAATTTATTTCTCCGTATCTTCGTTACTGACGCAATATATCAGATGCGGCATATCGATACCGTAATAATGCTTCACCTGAACGCCGCACACTTTCATTCCGTTTCGCAGGGCTACTCGGCGGGACGGCAAATTCAAATCCCGTATAATCGAGTAAACGCGCTTTTCTCCAAGGCGGTTAAAGGCGTAATCCTTACAGGCAACCGCCACTTCTGTTGCGTAACCTTTATGCCAGAAATCTTTTCTGAAAAGATACCCTACTTCAACAACGTTTTCTCCCCACCACAACTGCTTTGTAAGTCCGCACTGACCAATTACTTCTCCGTTTTCTTTAAGGACAACTGCCCAAAGGCCTATTCCGTCGGTTTCATAACGGACGAGTTGTTTTTTCAGCCACTCATCTACTTCATCATCGGAAAAAGCGTGCTCATAGGCATACATTACATCTTCGTCCTGCAATATTTTGCAAAGCGCAGAATAATCTCCATTATCCATTTTTCGCAAAATCAATCTTTCTGTTTCAATTATCATGCTATCGCCTCTTTTCAAACTTAATTATAAAGACTGATAAGCGAGAGGTCAATAACCCGTTAAAGCCAAGTGAAAACAGAAAGAAAAACCGCCATGTAAATGAACAAGGCGGTTTTATTATTGGGTTTAATTTTAAGATGCAGAGCGTTTGCGGCGAATGAGCCAAATTACACACACTGCAGCAATTAAAGCGGCGCCCGCTGTAACAATCCAGACAATCATATTCGTTTTATTCGAATCAGATTTATCCGTTTCCTGTTCTTCACTTCTCTGAGCCTGTTGGCTGTCGGAAACATCCGTATCTGCCAGCTCATCGTCTTTTACGTCTGTGCTTTCCTGCGCCTGCTCTGCGGGAGACCGCGCCTGATTGCCGCTGACATTTTCTGACTGAGCGGAGGTTGTTTCGGATTTATCCGGGAGTGAAGGTTTAGCGGCTTCGCTCGTATTTGTATTATTTGTCGAGGTATTACTATCGGTGTTTGTGTTATTATTACTGTTGTTTTCTCCTGCTGAACCGTTCTGACCCGAACCGCCGTTTGGCTTCTGGTTTGATTCAGGCTGTTCCTCCGGCGCAGGCTTATTGGTTTCTTCCTGTTCCAAAGTAAGAACGGAATTCATTCTAATAACGCTCTCATCAACGGCGCTTTCAATATCAGCCGAAGAAGCCGATTGCTCAACTGCTTCAACACCGTTTTCAAAAGCGGTTTTAAGTCCTGACTGGCCGTCTTCTGAATATTCGCTGAGATCATATTTTGAGTATTCTGCGTTAAGCTTTTCAACAGCTTTTCTTTTCTCGTCGGAGAGTTCTCTGCGCTCTTCAAGAGAAGTTAAAACGCTGTCTGGGATATACTCCTTTTCGCTTTCGCCCAGCGCGTTATATTCCTGCATTTTAGCGTCAAGGGCTTCAAAATGTGTACTTCTGATCTCATTAAGCGGTTTTAAATCAAGAGCGTCCAGCGAATTGTACCACAAAACTGAACGGTTAAGACATTCAATATCCGAAATCGTCTTTTCGATTTTTTCGCTGACAATGAGCGCAAGCGCTTCAATTGTTGCGGGATCTTTGAGAGTGCTGAATGTTTTCAGCCCATCTTCGTTCCCGTTTTCCAATGCGGCTGCAATCCTAACGGCAAGTGTGCCTGCCGAAAAAATATCCATAGGCTTTTGATTAACCGCCGCCAATACGTCACCGTACTCTGTGCTCCAGCCGTTTTCTATCTCTGCAAGACGAAGCTCATAGGTGTGAACGGCTTTCATTTTGCTTACAGCGTCGTCAAGCGCCGCCTGCATTTTTGAAGTGTTTTTATCAGCGCCGGCTATGCCATCTGCGCCCAGGCTGTAGATATCAGCAAGCGCCTGCCAGTCTTCGTCTGTATAGTCTCCGTTCTGATACTGCCTAAACTCCTCCTGAAGTTTTTCCATAAAGGGCTTCTGAAGTTCGGAAGCTTTAAGCGACCACACCGCGTACAGGGTTACGGTTGAGCCATTAACTGCGGATAGATTTTGAACAGACGCTCCGTCCGCATAAAGAACCGGACCGTCAGGAGACTTGCTCCAGCCCATAAAGTCGAAGCGGCTGTTTGTAAAGGAGTTAGGAGAAAGAGAAAGATATTTATCAAAATATCCCTCGCTGTCATTCATACTTCCCTGGGCTTCATCGTGGTTTGCGTCATATTTAACAGTATACTTATTAGGCGACCACTGGGCGTAAAGGCAGACCGTTTCGCCGTTAGTCTTGCCGCCGATATTCTGCACCCGCTGAGCGTCTGAATAGCTGTATCCGCTTCCTCCGGGCACAGTATTCCAACCGCTGAAATAATAGCCGTAACGTGTAAACTTATTGGCGTTAAGTTCAAGCTCTTCGCCGTAAACGCCGTTTTGCTGTTCCATTGAACCGTTTCCGCCGTTGGAATTGTATACTATTTTATAAGTGTTTGCGATTCGCTTTCCGTAAATCGTCTGACCCTGGGCTGTAACATCGCCGTTTATCTCAACAGAATACATATCGTCTTCGAACCACTCAACCAAATCGTAGCCTGTCTCAGGGTTCTGCTCGCTAAAGCAATCAAAGCTTACGGTAAGGTCAGGTGCATTTGGGAAAATTATTTTTGTAAGACGATTATATTGAGCGGAGAAAAACTCAATATTACTGTTAGCGCTCAAATCAAGTTCTTCAATCTTGTTTGTATCTATTATAAGTTTCTGCAATTGCAGTAATGCGGAAAGATCAATACTCTCCAACGCATTATCAAACAGATCAACGTTCACCAAAGCAGTATTATTGCTCAGATTTATTGCGGGAAGAAGATTTGAAGACGCGTAAATAGTGGTAAGTTTAGTATTATTACCAAGGTTTAGCGACGTTAAATAGTTGCTCGAACAGTTAAGCATTCTCAAGTTTAAATTCGCTCCGAGATCAAGGGAAGAAAGCCTGTTTGATGAACAATTGAGATATTCAAGTTCCGTATTTGACGATACGTCAAGCGCGGTCAGCTGATGGTTTGAAACCGAAAGACTTTTCAAAGCAGTAAAATTTGAAATGCCTTCAAGACTTGTTATCCTGCCTGATGAAGCGGAAGACAAATTCATCTCAGTTATCGACAGGATCTCATCCTCGCTGAGCACTCCGTCTGCGCCTGCTCCGCCTAGATTGTTCTTATCCAAAATCCAGCTGCGAAACGCCTCGTCTGGAAAATTCAAAGCGTCCACGCTGACGTCCTGGCTACCACCCCTCTGTTCTGCAAAAGCTGCCGGAGCAAAACTGTTTATCAGTATCAGTACCGACAGACAAATCGAAAAAATTCTTAAATTTCTTTTCAGCAAAAACGCCTCCTTGCATTCTAAGCCGCTTAAATCCTACGGCCTTGGCGACAGTATATCTTATCGCTTTCGGCGTTTCAACAAGCAAGTATTGCCTTGTATGTGTTATACTGGAAAATCAGTGGTTGTGAGGTATTTTCACAATGAAAAATAAGGATTTGAATGAAAAAATATCAAAAACTGTAATTATTTTTTGATGAGTTTGAAGAATAATTTACGAATAATAAAAAACAGCAGTAAAATTACTGCTGTTTTATTTTATATTTACTTTGCATTGCAGGCCAAATATTTCAGTCGGCATCCTCCGTTGCAGACTGAGAAATATTCGCATTGGGAGCATTTGCCGCTTTTTCTGAAATTGCGAAATTCCTGCAGTTTTTCATTACTCTGCCACGTTTCAAAGCTGAGGGTTTCAGCGTCGCCGAAAGTCTCGTTCCAAAACGAACACGGTTTGAAACGTCCGTGAACGTCAATTGCAATATAGGCATTGCCGCCCATACAGCCATTTGCGTCCGCTTTATAAAGCAGTTTCGGCTTAATGAGCCCCATGGCGGCAATTTCCTGCAAAGCGGAGCAATCGTACAAAAACATCATTCCCGGTCTGACGGAGAGTTTTTTTATTTTTAAAAGCGCGCTTTGCATTAAATCGTCTGCATTAAGACCGTAAACGCCGGCATTCTTCGCCGTTTCCTTATACCGCAAAAACAGTATTTTATTAAAATCCGAACGGGGCGCATTTTTCACCGTATTCTCAAGGATAGGCAGCATTTCGGTTGTTATGAGAACATTCAGCCCTGCTTTTTTACCGGTTTGCTTTTTAAAAATTTTAGCCGCGTTAAAAGCCGTTTCAACATCAGACGGCTTATGTATACTGAAATGGACGTTGCCGAACACTTTGCACTTTTTTGCAAATTCAGCCGTCATCGTCAGCCCGTTTGTTGTCATATTAGGCAAAATGCGCCTGCTTCTTGCATACTCGGCAAGTTCGATAATATTGGGGTAAAGCGTAGGCTCTCCGCCGCCGAAGGAGACGGACAGCACTCCCAACTCAGTTAAATTATCAATTATTCTTTTTGCTTTTTCAAAATCTATATCTTCAGCAAGATCGCCCCTGGCTGTGTTATAGCAACCGCGGCAATACATATTGCATTTTGTCGTTACTGCAAAGTGGGCGTCAAGTGGCGCCGAAAAAACATTTTCTTTATACACAGCAGAAGGATTTTTTCTTATTCCCAGGCTGTCTGCCATTGGGTTATTAACATATCCCACAAAACCCGGTTTTTCAAAAAAGATAACTCCGCCGAAATATTCTCTTCTTGCCTTAACTATCAAAATATCACTTATCCGTATGCTAAATCGATTTCGTTAAAAATAGGTTCCAATATTAATCCGCTTATTAGAAATGTTGCGACTAAAACACCCACAACAGCCCCAAGTGAGATCAGTATTGCTCCTTTTGCAGTCAGTGAACCGGAAATCACGTCGGAATCCAGCTTTTTCAAAATAAAGAACGTACACACGGACGGCACCGCGCCGGCAAACAATATTTCAAATCCGTAAATCAGCAGTGAGCCGTAGCCCCAGCAGCAGTAAACTGCAACAATGAGAAAAACTATTGTTGATACGACAAAAAGTGGTGTTGCCACCAGCCTAAATCTTTTTCTTGCTTCACTTTCAACAAGCTTTCCCTCATCGTCTTTCGGCAGTTTTACCAGCGACAACAGCCAGACAATAAGGGTCGCGGGCAGCAGCGCAATCTGGAAAAAAATACTGAAAATCAGATACCCTGAGCCGCCGGAAAAATTCGCCATATTAA
>ERZ1106983.1276-NODE-1276-length-23219-cov-30.054956_pt1 | contig 23219 bp, 9 predicted proteins | sample MGYA00403693_ERZ1106983 | MGnify/ENA primary metagenome ERZ1106983 (study PRJEB35170, sample SAMEA104062420) | human gut metagenome | biome: human gut; feature: human-associated habitat; material: faeces | place: Denmark | collected 2012-07-13 ...
GACGTACGGACTTTTTTTTGAACTTTCCGATATAGAATAATAGTCATTCAAAAATTTTATTTCACCTCTTCAAAACCAACATGATATATCTATTAGCGACTTGCGTACATGTGTTGCAAATATAACGCAAATCCGAAAATAAGCATTCACAAGCAACAACAGTTCTTGCCCACAAAAATATGATATTCATAAACAACGGGATGTAAACGCATAAAAATCAAAAGAAAGCGGTTATTTTAACAGATTCTTCGGTTTTATCCTTACCTTTGTATGTGATATTGAGTTATTGTACTCGAACAATAATAAGAAAACCATGTAGATACATAACAAATTCAAATTATAAAACAATTTATTATATTGAATATATGTCAATATGGAGCAAACTTATAGGAATCAAGAAAACTGAGGACAGAAACAATGCCATCGGTAATAAAATTACATCTGTACCATTTAGTGCCCCAAACTATGCCATAGTAGATGTTGAAGTTGGCTTGAAAGATCATAAAATCCATGATATAGGGGCACTCCTACATGATGGCACGACATTCCATAAAACTTCCAAAGATGAATTGTTTAGTTTTCTTTGTGATATAGACTACATCTGCGGTCACAATATCATTCATCATGATGCCAAATATCTGTTCACGGATAAAACATGCCGCTGGATTTTAGTTGATACACTTTATGTCTCGCCTTTATTGTTCCCGGAACGCCCTTACCATAGGCTTGTGAAAGATGACAAACTGATTAGTGAACAGATGAACAATCCGGTGAACGATTGCAAGAAAGCAAACGACTTGTTACTGGACGAAATAGCATGCTGGAATTCATTGCCGAAAGAAAAGCGCATACTATTCGCATCGCTACTAAAGGGCAAAAAAGAGTTTGAGGGATTTCTCCGCATAATGAATGCGGAGTATATCAATGAAGGAATACCTGAACTTATAAAAAAACTGTATGCAGGAAAGATTTGCCAACATGCTGACCTTGACATGCTCATCGAACAATATCCATGCGGATTGGCATACGCATTGGCTCTAATTGATACTACTGATTACCGTTCCATCACTCCCGGATGGGTACTTTACAATTATCCGGAAGTGGAATTTATTGTAAAACTCCTGCGCCACACCAGTTGCCGGGAAGGCTGTGACTACTGCAATACGCAACTGGACGTGCTTCATAACTTAAAAGTATTTTTCGGATATGAACGCTTTCGAACATACGAAGGCGAGCCACTGCAAGAACAAGCAGCTCAAGCTGCGGTAAAAGGCAAATCGTTGTTGGCGATATTTCCTACTGGTGGAGGCAAATCACTTACCTTCCAGTTACCAGCACTCATGGCAGGACGTTCTGTACACGGGCTTACGGTTGTTATCTCCCCCTTACAGTCACTAATGAAAGACCAAGTAGACAACCTTGCCGACAGAGGCATCACGGATGCCGTGACCATAAATGGAATGTTAGACCCCATCACAAGAGCACTGTCCATACAAAGAGTACAAGACGGAGAAGCCTCACTTTTGTATATATCTCCCGAAATGCTTCGTTCAAAAACTATCGAGAAAATATTGATAGCACGCCACGTTGTAAGATTTGTGATAGACGAAGCGCATTGCTTTTCTTCATGGGGGCAGGATTTCAGGGTTGACTATCTCTACATAGGTAAATTCATCCGAGAATACCAGCAAAAGAAAAAATGCAAGAATCCAATACCCGTATCCTGCTTTACGGCTACGGCAAAACAAAAAGTAGTACAAGACATCTGCGACTATTTCAAACAAACATTGAATTTAGACTTAGAATTATTCGCATCAACAGCCTCAAGAACAAATCTGCGTTATTCCGTCATACATGCCGATAGTGACAATGATAAATATTTAAAGTTAAGAGAACTTGTGGCTGAATCCAATTGTCCGACAATCATTTACGTATCACGTACCAAACGGACTGAAGAACTGGCAACCAAATTGACTCGTGACGGTTATAAGGCACTACCTTTCAATGGTAAAATGGAATCAGATGAAAAAATTGCCAACCAAGATGCATTCATGAATGACCAAGTACACATCATCGTGGCTACGTCTGCATTTGGTATGGGAGTCGACAAAAAAGATGTCGGTCTTGTGGTACATTATGACATTTCCGATTCGCTGGAGAACTACGTTCAAGAAGCAGGTAGAGCCGGTCGTGATCCCAGCCTCAGCGCGCGTTGTTATGTGCTTTATAGTGACAATGATTTGGACAAGCATTTTATACTATTGAACCAAACAAAACTAAGCATCAGTGAAATACAACAGGTATGGAAAGCCATAAAAGACCTTACCAGACAACGTATGAAAGTCAGCTGTTCTGCATTGGAAATTGCCCGGCAGGCAGGATGGGACGATTCGGTATCTGATATTGAAACCCGTGTACGAACAGCATTAGCAGCTTTGGAACAAAGTGGATACTTGATAAGAGGAAATAATGTGCCTCACGTATATGCCACAGGCATCACGGTAAAGAATATGGATGAAGCAAGAAAGCGCATATCAATGTCATTGCTCTTCGACCGTGACGAAATAGAAAAGGCAGTCCGAATCATCAAATCATTGATATCCCAAAAACACATTGCCAAAGCCCAAGATTCAGAAGCAGAGTCGCGGATTGATTATCTGGCAGACATTTTGGGAATAAGCAAAAGAGAAGTTATATCCGTAGTGGAACGAATGCGACAAGAAGGCATATTGGCAGACAGCAAAGATATATCTGCTTATTTACTGGATGCAGGTGACTCGGAACGAAAGTCGCAAACACTCCTCGAACGTTTTGCAAAACTTGAACAATATATCCTCAACCATATTCCTGACGAGTCTTTGCGAATATCATGCAAGCAACTGAATGACAATGCAGTAAACAACGGGATCAATACATCCAAAGAAAAAGATATTCGGACACTACTCTATTTCCTCACCGTCAAGGGCTATACCCGCAAAAAAGAGGATGCGGTTCGTAATATAGAAATAAGTCGTCAGGCAGACTTGGAATCAACCATCAAGCGTTTTGAAAAACGATTGGAAATTAGTCGTTTCGCCATAGAATGGCTATACAGGATCGCCTCAGATACGGAAACGGGAAATTCACCCAATAAGGCTATCCAATTTTCTGTAGTAGAACTTCTGAATCAAATAAAATCAAGCCCCCAATCCCTTTTCGGCAGACTTGATGACATTCAATTGGAAGACGTGGAAGAAGCACTTCTGTACTTATCAAAAATTGGTGCACTAAAACTTGAAGGCGGTTTCCTGGTTCTTTATAACGCCATGAATATCCAAAGAATAAAGGACAACAAATCAAGATACAAGCAGGATGATTACCGGATGCTCAACGAATTCTACAAACAGAAGATTCAGCAAGTACATATTGTGGGCGAATATGCTAATCTGATGGTTAGGGATTACAATACAGCCCTGCGATATGTTCAAGACTATTTCCAAATGGATTACAGGAAGTTTGTTACAAAATACTTCAAAGGGGACAGAGTAAGCGAAATACAACGTAACTTGACGCCACAAAAATACAAGCAGTTGTTCGGGCAGCTATCCAAACGTCAAATGGAGATTATTTCCGATAAGGATTCACGTTGCATTGTGGTTGCAGCCGGACCAGGCAGCGGGAAAACACGAGTATTGGTTCACAAACTTGCCTCACTTCTGCTACTTGAAGACGTAAAACACGAGCAACTTCTGATGTTGACATTTTCAAGGGCAGCGGCTACTGAATTCAAACAGAGACTCATGGAATTGATAGGCAATGCAGCCCATTTTATTGAAATAAAGACATTCCACTCCTATTGTTTCGACCTTTTGGGGCGAATAGGAAATCTTGAAGATGCAAAAAGTGTCGTTGCAAAAGCAGCCGAAATGATCTGTCAAGGAGAAGTAGAGCCAAACAAAATAGGCAAGACGGTACTGGTCATAGACGAAGCTCAGGATATGGGAGTCGAAGAATATGCACTGTTAAGGGCCTTGATGGCCAACAACGAAGAAATGCGTGTGATAGCAGTGGGAGATGATGACCAAAACATCTATGAATTCCGTGGATCTGATTCCGACTATATGTACCGACTAACACAAGAAAACGGAAGTAAATTTGTCGAGATGACCGAAAATTACCGCAGTGCACACCATCCGGTGAATTTTGCCAACGGATTCTTGAGAACCATTGATAAAAGAATAAAAAGTACGCCAATTATCTCCATGAGAAAAGAAGAGGGTTGGGTCGAAGTAACACGCCATCAATCAAAGTATATGTATCAGCCACTCGTTGAAAAATTACTTCAACATAAAGACAAAGGCACTTCGTGTGTACTCACCCAAACAAACGAAGAGGCTGTTATCCTGATGGCTCTTTTGCGGAAACATGGCATAAATAGCAAATTAATACAGTCGATGGACGGTTTGCGCTTCTGGAATATGGCCGAAATAAGGTATCTCTTGCGGTATATAGACAAACGAGCAAAAACCCCTCTAATTCCAGAAGAATTATGGGAGGAAGCCAAACATGCAACCTTTTCTGCTTATGATGGTAGTCTAAGTCTGACATATGTAAAGCGTTGTGTAGAGCAGTTTGAACAAACCAACAAAGCAAAATACCTCTGTGACTTCAAAGAGTTTGTATTTGAATCATCGGTGGAAGACTTTTGTGATGTTTCAGGAGCAGAAGTAGTGGTATCAACCATTCATAAAGCCAAGGGTAGAGAGTTTGACGACGTGTATATACTAGTATCTGATAATTATTCAAAAGATGCCTATCTGATGCGCAAATACTATGTAGGAATAACTCGTGCGAAAAACCGGCTGTTTATACACACGAACGGTGACTGCTTTAATCGTTTAAGTACAGATCGATATTTTGTCGACCAACGACAGTATGACATGCCCGAAGAAATCGTACTACAGCTCTCACATAAAGATGTCTATCTAGGATTCTTCAAAGAACGTAAGCAGGAAGTTTTAGCATTAAGAGGTGGGGATTCTTTGAATTATAATGATTTCTTTTTGTATAGCTCATCAACTAATAAACCTGTAGCAAGGTTATCATTAAAAATGCAAGACACATTATCAGAGTGGGAAGAAAGAGGTTATAAGGTGAAATCCGCATCTGTACGGTTCGTTGTAGCATGGAAGCCCAAAGATGCACAAAAAAATGAATCAGAAACAGCTGTTCTTTTAGCAGATTTGGTTCTTTCTTTGTAAGTCAAGATAATTCCTGCGAAAGAAGTAGCTAACAAAGTAAATTGTACCCTAGGGAATAAGAAAAAGTGTCAATCTTATTAAAACATCAAAATGAAAAGCAACAGACTCTTTAAAAAGACTTACTTAGTTTACTCATATTTATCTATTTATCCTTAGTGAATGTAACCATAAACTCTTTGCATTTACGTTTATCCGGCCGAGTGGCTGCAACAGAATACGGACTATACTTCTCGTATATATCAAGTCCACGCCCCATTGAAATTACCCAACCATTGTCGGCCTTGATACAACGATCGTGAAATTCACGGAAATTATAATCAAACTCAATGCCATAGCCAATCATATCGTTTTTTATGTCATCCAGTTTATCTATGAGATCAGGTAACTTATCTTCTTCTTCATTGGTCACCAGATGCACTTTAAGGTCATCTACGTCGCGGGTATCAATGAGCATCGTCAGAAACTCCATGAGATTCTTTACTTGCCAACTTGTTCGGATGAACGGGTCTTCAATCGTGATTTCAGTTGCATCCTTAAGATATTCGGCAAAGAGAGACTGATAAGTGACCCCAGTCTGTCCTAAACGGAAGAACTGATTCTTTTCCTGTAAAGGAATGAATCTTTTGCGAGACTGTCGTTCTGAAGAAGGCTCTACTTGCATTGTTGTTTCAGTTCCTTCTTGGAAAAGCGGAATATCGCTATCATCCAAATTTGCCATAATAGTAGATTCTTGGTGAATATTGTTAGGGATGATAAGTGCATTACTCACCTTCTCTAGAGTCTCCACATTAATTTCTACACCATCTTTCTCACGCACGTATCTGAACTTGGCAGGCTCTGCATTAAATGTCTCATCCACAATATATAACTGGTCTTTGACACGCTTACGGCTTTCGGCAGCAAAGTCTATCAACTCAAATGCCTCTTCGTCCGTCATGTTACCATCCGGATAAATCAACTTCACCATACCGGAAAATGTTTTCCGGATGGCCAAGTGATCACGTTCAGACAGGGAACCATCAAACTTAGCATAATCCTTCAATAATGCGGTCAAATCTTTATTGCGCAGTTCGTGCATAATGGCTGCTATGTAATCGGTAATCAGACCGTATCCTTTTGAGAAGCTATCTTTCTTCAGCATCCTAATCTCCCAACCCGGGTTGTAGAGGTGGATACGATCTAAAAAAGCTCCCTTGATAAACGAGGTAGGAATTGATTCAAAAAGATGGCTATTCTTTAGCATATAAGGAACCGTGTGCTTCGTATTACCCACAAAGCAAATAGAAGCGGAAGCCTCATGCGTACCCTTACCGCGGTTGAATGACTTATTGGCCAGATAATTTTGCATGGTATCAATCAATACCGCATCTACGGCGCGGCCTTTTTGCTGCTCAAATTCATCCCAAGCCACTACGTCCCAATAGCCTACCAATCCTAAAATCTCTTTATTACCACTCATCTTGACAAACAGTCGGGGACTGGTTACATCACCACCACTCACTAAAACACCGTATGGTGACAGTTCCTGAAAGACATGACTCTTACCGGTTCCTTTAGGTCCTAATTCCATAAAGTTAAAATTATTCTCAACATGAGGGAGTAGACGAGCTAACGTAATAAACTTCTCACGACGATTTAAGGTGTCGGGGTTCAACCCAACGGTATGCATCATGAAGTCCAACCACTCCTCCGTGGTAAAGTTCTTGCGTTTATCTATATAATCTTGAACATCCACATTGGATATTTGTACAGGCTTCAGGGTTTGAATTTCCCAGCGCACTTTAATATCTTCGCCTGATATATAGCCAATAGTGACGATACACCAAACACCATTTCCAGATAAGAGCTTGGGATTGTTTGTCACATATTGAGTGCCAATAGGCACATTAGTAAGACCTAAGTTAGCAAAATGAGCTTGGTATTCGTCCGCTTTCTCATTGAGAGTAACAGTCACCTTATCAATGATACGATGGCAACCCTGCTCACGGATTTTACCCTTAATGACTTCTGACTCCGCGCGATGCACATAATTATCTTGGATCACTTGTCTCACTTTTTCCAAACCTTCTTCTATGGTTGCTTCGTCATCACAGGCGCAATACTGCCCAAGCAGATACTCCAATACGTATGTAGGTACAGGGAGCCCTCCCTTTACAAGAAAAGCCAAATCTTTACGAACCACTTTACCTAAGAAAGCATTCATTATTTTCTGTTGTAGTGTCATATCAAAAAACTTAATCACTAATACTTAAAAGTCTTGTTCTATCATTGTATTATTCTTCACCACTTCACGAATAAGTGGATTCAAACAGTCTTCTTCATCATACACACGTAGTTGTAGCATACCTGAATGTACTGAATGATTCAAGATCAGCACAACCTCGTATACTCTGTTATTCAAATTGATCGTATCAGCACTGTCAAGCGTAATGGTTTGCTTTCCGGTTACGGGTGTATCGCCTTGATACACTTGACAAACGACCTTACGTTCAACTACCGTCATGGAAACCGCTTCACTTTGTATCAATTGAAATTTCAATCTACTGCTTACCATCACGAGATTGTGATCAACCAATGCCACACCCACTTTATTAGTCTTATCAGAGCGTTTCTGCGAACTATGAATCACGGGAATAAGCATTTCCTGCAAGGTCGCTCCGCCATGGGCAAAGCTGTATCCACCAGAAGCAGCCAAACGGTTGGTACCCATAGGTACTCCTATATATATAGGAGTCTCGGCTTTCATACCCGATACTTTGTCCAATGGCATTGTCACCACCCCTTCTTGCGCGCTAACTTGATCACTCACGTAGTAACGCGTTTTCTTCTCGATAATACCCGCAACTGTCACCGCATGTTTATCCTTCTCTGCAAATTCCACGTCATTGTAGAGAAAACCATGGTCGGCTGTCAGCACAACATTCGTCACATTCCAAGAGGCATGAAGGCGACGAACCAGCACAGCGAGCTGTTCAATAGCCTTGCGACAAGCCGCAATTACATCTCCGGCTCCAGCCCCGTGACTAGCAGCGTCAATTGTATCATGGAAGATATAAACCAACGGACTTTTAAATAGTGCGCGTGCTGTTTTTACATCTGCTTTGATTACAGTTTCATAGTCTACACAACAAGCACTTTCTTTGTATTTGGCCACCTGTGCCGAACGGCTCTCTAATGTGTCTAATACTTCACCATCTACCAGCATTTCTTTGTTCTTCCATATCAATGAAGTATGAGGCAGAAGAGCCGGCTTGCAGTATTTGGTTTCAGTAGGCAGCATGGCACGATATGCAGATAGTTTTGCTATATGTTTCTCTTTAGCCAGTTCCTGCATCAGTTCTGCCGCCACTTCATAGCGTAGCGCATCAGAGATGATTACTACCTGCTTGCTGTTACTGACACATTCATTAGCATAAAAATCCTCTTGTTTTTTCAACGACAGGTCGTTAAAGTAGTTCCCTTTTTCTATCACACAGATCATCCATTCCAGATTGAAGACATTAACCATACGTGCATACTCTCCATCAAACTGTTGTTTCAGTCCATTCAAACAAGTAAGTATAGGAACATCCTTTGACAACAATTCATGATATTCCTCCAATGCACAACGATAGAAGGTGTCAAGCCTATACAAGTCGTTCGTATAGAGTTGCACATAAGCTTCCGGAGTATTCAACTTCAGGCTACCCAGTCCTCTTACCATTTCATAATAAAAGGCCATTTGCATCAAGAAGCTTATAGCTTGTTGAAGCACACTATCGGCAGGAAGTTTTTGGGAAAGCAAACGCAAACGTTCTTGCATTTCTGCAGGTTCTGTCACGAATTTGCTACCGGCAATTTCTTGCAAAATAGGCCAACCTAATTCTTCCGTCAAGTAATAGAAGGAAGCATCCATGCCATAAATGGTTGTCAGTTCCTTTTCCCGAATATCAGCACCTAGTTCTTTCATCACTTTCGTGAATTTATCTGCAAACTCCCGGTCACGTGTGCCCAGTTCATAGATACGATTCATTTGTTCAAGTGCTATACTGCTCTTTATTTTGTAAGCCTTGTAGGAATCATCGGCAATCACATCAAGAAGTTGGGTGATGCTATTATACTTCAAACTCTCCACCAACTCTTTCACCTTCGCCTCTTGGTTGGGTTTGTAACTGAATCCAAATATCTTAGTCAAACGCTCATCGACCGCTGTCTTGGCATCCTTGTTTCGTTCCAACTTATGATAGAAATCCAACCGTTTCTTATTTTCTGAATCCAATCCGAGTATGAACATTCTTATGATGATGTTTTCCCATTCCAAGAGCCTCTTTTCACCCAGATAAGAAGAAATAAAACCGCGGACTACTACATCCTCACTGAATGCTTCCGGCATAAACCGATCTTTCAGCATTGCATTTATCTTATTCGACATCAATTCACCGATATGGCGGCTGATAAAGGCGCGATATTTCTCTGGAAGTTTATATTGTTGCATGAACGCGGCATAATCTTCCTCTTTATATTCCATGTTAGCTTTCAGCATGTCCATAAGAGGGAATCTGAGCTGTTGTTCCTCACTCATGGGATAGGTGCCTAATGGGAAGAGTAATACCACACGTTTCTCTTTCCATGCGTATTCAATGTTATATTTAGTGTTGAACCAAGCTCCATCAAATACTTTATAGATATATTCAGTTTCCCACGAACAGTCTGCCAAATCATTCATAATGATATTCGCCTTGTCGAAGATGAAAAGCACATGCAACTGCGGGTTACGCTGAAAATAACTGTATATTCTTTCTTGAGTCATAATGATTGCTTCTTTTTATACTTTTGATTCATATCAAAAGGGTTATCGGGAATGGTTCGCTCCAAATACCCTGCTTCTACTAATTCGGTAACATATCTTTTGATATTACTATTATGATATTTCACTCCTACCCTCTCAAGTATCTCCCGACTACTTCTCGGTACACTACAAAAGTTTACTATATCCTTTTGTTTATTGGAAAGTTTCATCTGATGAGTGTTAGGGCATTCATCAGAAGTGTTAGGGGTAGTGTCTAAGTGCTCCGAAAAAGTGTTAGGGCATTCATCGGAAGTGTTAGGGGTAGTGTCTAAGTGCTCTGGAAAAGTGTTAGGGGTAGTGTCAGAGTCAGCTAGATTACTATCCAAGTCTTTGTTCCTCTTTATGGTAATCAAAAACTCGTGTATCCGCTCATCATTCGTGAACTCTACTTGCACCCCTTCCTCCAAGGCACGTTGAATACCACTACCTGCACCTGTATAGGGAAGAAGATAGATAGCATTGCTAAAAAGGAAGTTGTTACGGGGCATAGAGGTGCCATTGGTTATGTCTTCTACTTGCAAGCCGTTAGGCAACGTGCCCGGACTGTGAATTTCAACTCTGTTATCAAAGATAAAGATACGTATGGGGGCTTTCCAATTCAGCGAACGATGGACCAGTGCATTTACTACAAACTCCATCAGACTCACGTATGGAATCTCAAGCTCGCCCAATGAATTGAACTCTTTTTTCACTTGTACATTCTTGAGGTTGCGAGTGAAGAAAGACATAATGGTCTCAAATTGGTGCAGAAGATTTCCTTCCATTACTGCATCGTTCACCTTGTCTCGAAAGACCTTGCCTCCAATTGAATTACCTACATAGCTGATGCATTTCGCTGTCATCACAGGCAACCAACGCTGGGTGTACTTACCAAAGAGCAATATGGCAGCCACTGTAAGGCTCCCATCCGGACGGATAAAACGCAGGTTGCGCATCAGTTTATTAAGATCATGTCCTTTGGCAATCGTATTGGCTATCTCATCAAGTGACGCTTCCTGCAAAGCATCGCCAATCATTCCTTTTTTCTCCAATACCATAGCAAAACGGTTTTGCAGGAACTGCTTGATAGTGTCTTCATCTAAATCATCCAACATGGCATCTTTAACGGCGGCTTCATCGGGAGTAAAGCTACCGCACTCGGTCATCATCTCCGCCAACTCCGCATTATCGAAAACCTTACGCTTATCCGCTCCATTTTTCATCCACACGATACCTTTATTATCATGGTAGGGCTTGTTAATTCCTTCCTTAATAGTAGCTATCACTACACTGCCGCCTTCAACGCTGACCGTATCTATCTCAAGTAGGATATTGGGCACCACATTCTCCGAAGCCATATTGCTCAGTAGATTGGTGGTTTCCTGCACTTCGGCATACGACAACGGATTAAAAGCTCCTGTCTTGTCGTTAATACCAATGACAAGTTGCCCTCCGCGAGCATTACTCATGGCAACTAGCTCGCAGCCTATATCATATTTATCCAAGATACGTTCTTTAAACTGTACCTTGCTCACTTCGCCGAGGTCTCTGAGTTTCTGTATATCTTCTGCGGTCATATGTAATTACAATTATTAAAAGAAAGAAATTACGTTATTCTGATTGTGTCCCTTGTCCATCAGAAATAACTTTTGTTATATCATTAAGCATATTCTTAAGTACAGAAATTTCTTCTTCATCAAGATTCTCAAACTCACAATCTTCAGCAATTGTATTATCGTCGAGAAGTTGTTTTAGCATCTCAACATAGTTAAAAGATATGAGGTTTGTACCTTTTTGTATCTGTACCTCTATGTCTCCTTTCTCGTTCTTTTCAAATATTAATTTCATTGCCTAAATTTTTTAAGATTATATTTTTTCACTCGTTTCTTTATCGAAGCTTTACCTCCGTCTGTGATTTTTGCAACCAAATCCAAAACGGGTTCGCCATTTATTTGCCCCTCAAGAGCAGCTGACCTGATAATGATTCTATCATTTTCATTCCTACAATAAATGATATTTTGTGCGTCACCCATCATAGGAATAGTTGCATTATGCGATACAAGTATTACTTGTTTTGAGCTTTTTACGCTTTTGATAGCTTGAACCAAACCATCATTAATATATGATGTTGCCAAATTGTCTTCAGGTTGATCGATTACAATAGGTGCAGTATCTTTCTCATACCCCAATATTAAATCCAAAAGAACAGACGTTTTCCAACCTGCACTTAAATTATGAAAATCCTGTCCATCCTTTGTGGTAATTTGATATGTCAGTTTGTTCTCTATCATGAAAATTCCTACAACTTTCTCAATAAACTGCTCATATCCTTCAACCTTGGGTCGTTGAGAGAAATGTGACTTATAAAGTTGGTCAGGAGTAATGTCAATATAGCTAGCAAATCTGAACTCTGATTTTAAAAATTCATTAAATGCATTTCTAACTTTATCTTTCGTCAGATTAAAGCGATTAGATACATCTAGGGTATGTCCCATTGCCACCACTTGTTTGGACATTTCTTTTACATTGTATGATGCAATCTTTTGAAGCGTCTGCTCAAATAATTTGGCTTTTACTGCATATTCTTTTATTAATGCAAGGACTTGCTGAAACTCTTGAGCCTTAGACTGGCTTTCTGAATTTCTGTCCTTGAGTTTTTCATTATAATTTCGATAATGCCTATCTATGACATTAGATACACCCTCGTCAACTTGGGCATACAGAAAAGCTTGTGAAAGGCGGTCAAGAATGATTTCAACCTCATTATCACAATCTATTACCAAGGGATTCTCTTTTAAAAATTTCTTAATAACGGAAAGACTACTAACATCCTCTTCATACTTGTTGCGTGAATATTTTATATTTTCACGTTCCTTGTCTTGCGATCGAAAGGTAACAATCACATTTTTTCGAATCTCTCCTTTTACCAGCAATTTGCCAATTTGAGAAAGATTGTTCAGTTCTCCCTCTATCTCTTCTATTCGTTCTACACACTTCATCAGAGTTGTAACATCTTTGCGAAGTGTTGCAATACCTTCTTCTACTTTTTGGGCAAAATCTTCGTCCTTTGGAAAGAGTGATTTTAATATATCAATTGATGTAAGTTCGCTGGAATTTGGACTATTGACAATCTGCATTATATAGTTCTGTTCAATATAATGAGGATGTCTTCCTGTTGGATTGTCGATTGTAATGTGTTCAACTTCAAATTTTTTATAATTGGAAGTATTGAAGATGGAAGGATTCTCACCTCCTTTTATTTTCTTTACAAGGGAATCAACGAGAAGAGTCTTTCCACTAGATGAGCCACCAATAATAACGTTTAATCCCGGCGTGAAAATAACATCAATATCCGCAAAGTCACTTTTTAGTTTTGCACTTCGAATATATTCTGCCCAACTTTCAGGTTTGTTATCACTATATATAAGACGAGTACTTTCTGACAACGCCATACGAAGTCCATCAAATGAAGGCTCTGCTAACATCCACGTGGGTATGAATGGGGCTGCATCAGTAGCTTTAGCCGAGGGATAGTTTTCAGGTATATAATTATCTGAGCAGGTTATCAAATTTACAAAATCCTTGATACCAAGTTTTTGGAAATATTCTGTGGTATCTTCCAACTTATCCTTACTTCTAGCAGTGAAACCATCAAATTGATTGTAGTATATACTCCGTTCCATCGTTGTATCAAACTTTGTATCGCGTGGAATAGCTTTGTTAAACGTAGCATGTGATTGACCACCATGGGGAAGCATAATATAATCATATTCGTCAAGCTCATGAATTATGCTTTCCAAAGTAGGTATGCTTTCATCCTTTTTTTCCACTAGCTTATGAGGATACAGTTTATCAAGAATGACATTAATGCGATCTATATTTTCAACATCAATTTTGTTTTTAAAAAATGCATGACAATGATATGCAGGACAATTATTCCGATACTTTATATGTAGTTCAACTCCAAGCAACAGATGCAACATCGGGTAATCACTAATATGCGCCATTATATCAATATACACACTCTTGTTTATTGTGTTATGATCTGTCAATGACAACAAAAGATCGTTTCCACAGGCCCTAACTTTTACCTTTTCGAGTAAAAGTCGCCAGTCATAATCCATATTTAAATTATCAGGATTTTCCGAAGTATGAATGTGTATGTCAGTATATATAGGATTCATAAAATACTTATTTTAATTTACTTACTACATCCCCAAGTTTCGCATAGTTCACCACCACGCCATCGTCAAGATCAAGCGGGATAGCTTGCTCAGCTACTACAGCGAGGCGGTCATGATATTCACGGCACTCTTCAAGTTGTTTATTCAGCGTATCAAGCTTCTTGCGCTCAGCTGTGCTGAGGTCGGCAGCGCGAGTTGTGAGATCGGCAATCTTGCGACCTAGCGTTTCAATGAAAGGCAGAAGATATTTACTGCGGATGCGTTCGGGGGTATAAGGTGTCATGCGATGCAGGTAGGCAATACACTGGAAGCTGCCTTTTTTGCTCGCAAACAGCCAATAGATGGGACGATTCTGATACATCTTCTTATGGTCTTTCCAAAAATCCTTTTGCCAATACTGCTCTATGGTCTTGCCGAGGGTATGCTCAATGTAGTTAAGGTTCTCCACCTGATACTCCGCACCAAACACATCGCTCACGAATTGAGCAGTACGTAGGCAGGCATTATCTGTGAAGCCACTATCGGCAGCCATCAAGGGGAAAATGCCATCATCATCTATCTCGATGGTGTGACCGTTATAGGTATAAGGAGCTAATTCCTCAGCTGTGGGGTTGGGGTGAGCGATATGCAGACTAGATTTATCAAGACGGTAACGGCCCATCCATACACCGGCGGCGTAACTGAAGAGTTGCTTCAATATTACTTCATCGTGCCACTTCAAGGCATTGCCCTCAATGCTCACCTCGTCTTGTTGCAAGATGGTAATTTCGTTCAAAGGCACATCGGGAGTAAGCTCATCTTGCAGACCGTAGATGTCGATGAACTGACGGTTGAGTTCTTCTTCATTGGCATGTAGCTGCATAAAGAGGGTACTCCATTTCTGATGATAACGTTCCATCAAGTCTTGCAAACGAACTGCACGAAGATTTTTATCTGCTTGCTGTGTTACTGCATCACTGTGTGCAGTAGTACTACACAAGGCAATAAGTGACTCTGTTGTAAGGTCTTGCTCGGCAAAATCTATAAGGGAGATAAGACCATTCTGCTGAAAATCCCAAGAGGTTTCGTGAGAGTCCCAGTCGAGCTTGCTGATATATACAGAATGTTGTACGGCATATTCTATTACAGCAGAAGTTTTTTCTATGAGTGGAAGACGATTTATATCACCAACATTAAATTTTAAACCAGGAGCTAACACCCTTAAAAATTTATCAATAACATTACTATTTAGCAAACCTAAATAATATACAAGATTTTCCTCAGTAAAGCCCATTGCTCCCGCAGAATCCCAGAGGAAACCACATGGCGTATATCTTACAGCAAAAGCTGCATCGCAAAGAACTGACCAAGTGATGCCTTCTTTAAATGCTAAATCCCCGTTGTAATTATGAGATCTAAGTCTCCCTGTTTTTATGTCATAGTTATGCTTGATATTGTATCCATCATTTTCATATTCAACTAAATATTCAAAATTTCCATACCATTTTCTTTTCTCTCCACCTTTATTATAAGGGAACCATTTTTTTTGTGAGGTTGATTTATTATCTGATAATACAAAGTCTGTTTTTCTCTTAGATACCTCATGCCATAGTCGAATAAATCTATCACTACTAGCCGGTGCCATGCCTTCTCGCGTAACCATCTTAGTTGATATTTGGGTATATTTATCCCAACATTTCAACATCTTTGAAGTAGCCCAATACCCCATAGGAATACCCGGTATTGATTCAAACCCAAATTGTGAAACATTAGTAAACACATTAGATTTTGACAGAAAATTTAAACGCTTATCTTCGCACTTGCCATCAGTTAATCGGAAATATACACCATTATATAAAGGTGGATGCTTTGAACAAATAAAAGATACAACTTTCACAACATCTCCACTTAGCTCTTCGAAGAAATGTTTTTCTAAATGTAAAAGACTATCAAAATTATAACTATTCAAAAAATATTTTCTTAAATTAAGAAAAGATGATTGGAACATCCAAGATTGCATATTAATCATTCCCATCTTACCATTTGGAGAAAGAGAATTCATTCCAACAAACATAAAAGTATTACATAGGTCAGTCTTGCCATCAGGATATTTACTTTGAATATAGTTATACAAGTTCTTATTCATCTTACTACTACCCATATACGGCGGATTCATCACCAACGCATCATACTGCTCTGTCAACGCTATAACCAAAGCAGCCGCCTCATTCTCAGCAACTAAAGAAGCTACCCATTCACGAGCAACAGATGTAAGGTCAAACTTCATAATGCTACCTAAAGAATCAGCATCCTTCAACAAAGTATTGACTGCATCAATCTCAACCGCTAATCGAGTATCAGTAGGCAATGACAATTGTACCTTCGGCATCGTCAGCACCCGTGGCAAGCAATGTGCATCTGCAAAGCTATGATCACGTTGGCAAGCCTTCAGCGTCAACGCAAAAAGCGAAAGTTGCTGTGCACGAGGATCGAGATCGATACCCGTAAGGTTATCTTGGAAGATATGTGTTATGGCTTCGACACGAGTATAACCCTCAGTGATATAAAGATCGTAGAGTAAATCGAAGCACTCATTAAGGATGTGTCCCGAACCACAAGCAAGATCAGCTACTTTCAGATCGGTCAGTTCATTGTAATGAAGAATAGCTTCAGCAGGAGTCGGCTCTGCAGGCTCCACGAGGTATTGCCATTTCTCCTTATAAGTCAAAATAGTATAGGGATTGTTATCGAGATAGATGCGCCCCACCGTATTCTGTACCATGTACTTCACAATCCAGTTAGGTGTAAAGATCTGTGTGGCGGCAGGAATCTCATCAGCCTCAAACTTGCCTTTCTTGGCAAATACCTCATCTTTGCGCTCACTGATGTAGAATTGGTAGAGCCAGCCAATCAGTTCCGGCGAGCGAAACTCTTCGTCGGTAATAAACTCGGTGTGGTTTAAGAGATCGATAAAACCATTCTCCGCCAAAATATTGGCGGGAAGCAACAGTTCAGTATAGTCCTCCATAGTGCCAAAGCAGCGTTGCAGGATAGGATTGGCATGGCACCATGCCACCAAAAGCACAGCAAACTGTTCAGTAACTTTCGTATCGTCATCAAGGAGTTCCAAGAGGTGACGTTTGCTCGCCTCCTCCATTGGTGGGAAGAGCCCTTGCCGGGCTTGGTTTACAATCTGCGGGGTATGTGCAGAGTCGGCATATGTACTTACCGGTTCGCAAAGTCCGTTCTTCTGTAAGATACGAATGGCTACCAGACGATTAAACCATGTGTAAGCTGCTTGCTCGTACACCTCATTCACACCTTTAGCCTGCACCTCCTCGTAGAGGCGCATCCATTGGTGAAAGAATCCTTCGGAAAGAGTCCGTCCGTTCCAAAGCGTACCGCCCTGCAAGAGTTGCGGACGTAAATTCTCAGCCACTTCGCCTTTGTTGTCGAAGCCCAAGCTGGTGAGTTTGGCGGCAATACCCGCTTTTAATATATTGCGTGCTTCAATAGCAAATTTCTTTAATCTATTGGTATCCATCTATCTTATTCCTTCATTTCATTATTTGATAATCATTACCGTCTCGCCTTTGTCAATATGTGCCATTAGCTGCTTCTTGAGTTGTGCCAAATACTTATCCACATCAGCCTCTGAGCCAATAGGTAAAGTAGTACGAGTACTCAAAGCTACCTGTGTAGGATACTTCTTAGCAGGAATTTCCTCCTTCTTGTTTTTGTCATCACCAACCGTAGGTTTAGGCTTCGGTTTTGCAGCCAATATCTTCGCCGTTTGCTCAGCAAAGAATGTATTGGTATCAAGGTTGGTCTGCAACACAGGAATGCTATCCGGTTGTGTTTTGAGTTTTACTATAACCTCTTGATCTGAAAGAATAGAAGTCGATACCTCATTTTCCTTACAGCCTTGTTCCAACTGAGCATACGTTTTGGCATATTCCTCAGCAATTTGTTTGCGAAGTTCTGTTCGCTTAGCATCGATAGCTCCGGCAAGAGTGTTGCGAAGCTTCATATAAGTACGTATACCGATAGGCCATGCTGCATTCTCTATTCCCATCAACTGCGTAACTGCCTCGTGAAGCTCAATAGGTACGAAGCTAAAATTATCCCGATTATCGCGTACAAAGTGGAGCACATCCTTATAATTACCCATTTGGTCTTGGACAAACTGCACGACTTCTTTACAAGTATCGAAGAGGGTGCGCGCCTGCTGCTGTTCGTCAATCACACGACGGAAATACTTCAACGGATCGCGCTCGGCAAGCCAACCTTCGAGCAAAGTCACCATCTCGTCGAGCGGCGCACTGAAAGAGTATGCGGCATTATCCTTGTAGTGCTGCTTGTAGCGTGCTACTACATTCTCCACACTTCGCACATTCTCTTTCTCTCGACTGAGACGGAATAGTTGTGTACTATCGGTAGTGGAGAAAGATTCGCTCACACCAAAGATGTTCTTCCAAGCGGCAATGAAACCATTAATCACCTCGGACGAAATGGTTATAGCCGGACGAATGGTAAACTTGTTGGTTTCGCTCAGCAAACGGTTTGCTACAATACTCACCTCCACATTGGGATTATTGCTATAACTATAGTCACGCCTATGCCGGCGTACAAGTTCGTTCACTACATAAAGAGTACAAATGCCATCCCAACCGAACGGAGCTTTAGAGAACTTGGCTACCACATCACCCACATTCAACTCCTCGTATTGCTTGTTGAGGTAAATTTCCACCTCATGTTCTGCTTCGGTAAGCGAGTCATTTAATCCCTCGTAATCACCCGGATTCACGGGACGAAGGATAGCTATCTTGAGTTTATCACTGTTTCGGGGAATTTGCGGTAAATCTACCAGTCCTGCTTTGGTATAGATACCGGAGAGATGCTTCTCTATAGCAGCCAAGTAGCGGTCATTCCCTTTTTTATTACCCAACTCTACATCATCAATCACAGAGAGACCACTTACTAGAGGACAGGTGTCGAGAATCTTTTGGAACTCTCTCTCAATGATGCCAGTCATCACTTCGCTGGCACGCTTTTTAAATTCTTCGCGCACAGCAGCATTCTCGTCGCTGGTAGCAGGGTTGGCGGTCATATAGCTCTGCACCTTGCAATACCAATAGAAGTTGTTGCGCAAACGAGCATTGGCACGGAACTGTGGCCCCACATAATACACCAACCGATTGGTCTGGTTTTGCAGAGCAAGTTGTTCAGGTGCATCATAGTCGTCATCCATCATAAATTCTAGCACTACATCGGGGTTATTACTGAGATAGTTGCGCTGATTGATGGTCATTCCCACGGCAAACGAACGAGTTTTATATTGTTCCTTGTTCTTCAATCCTTTCAAGTAGCGATTGAAGATTTCTTTCAGTTCACCGGCTTGTAGGTTGTTATCAGCAGTCTGACTTTTAATCAGCTCGGCTACCTTCATTTCCTCTTCGCTATAGAACGAGAAGAAGTCGGGCGCACCCTGACGGCCTTGTTCACGACGGATGATGTTGTTGTCGCAAAGGAAATCGACCACCTTTTCTACCTCATTCTTCAGATTGAGGCGAGGCGTGGTCATATCGTTAATCAGCAACGTGGTGATATTGTCGAGCGTTGCCGGGAAAACTAGTTGGTCAGTTTGCGAAATATTGCAAACCATAAAGAGGACATTGGCTACACGTACAGCCAATTTCGGGTCAGTATAGGTACGGGCAATGCGGATAGCATTATCCACAGCCTTCTGTCCACGAGCCTGCAAACCCTCCTCGAACATATTGTTGTAAAGTTCATCAAACGAAACGAACTTACCTACTTCGGCCTGAGCATTGTTGGGAGCCTTAGCCGTAGTGTGAATCACCTTGATGATGCTTCGTTCGTTACCTTTCACCTCCTTAGCCACATACCCCAAAGCAAGGAAAGAGTCGAACACCTGCATGATGAGCTTAAACTGATAAGGAACAAAGGGGTAAAAGTCGATAAAGTCAGTCTCCGTATCGTAGCTCTTATACGCATTTGGTAACTTAAACTGGAGACTGAAGGCTCCTTGCTGCTGCTCGTACATGGCAGCTAAATAGGTTTTCACCTCTGGCTTCTTTTCCAAAATACGCTTCTGTGTAATCACTTCGGGCTGCGTGCCTTTGAGTGATACTTTCACTTCAAAACGACCTTTAATCTTTCCTTCCTTGTCTTTTTCTTCACCAATATTACAGTCATCCATAATCTCGCTGAGGTCCTGTTGGGCTGTACAAGCCACCCACACTTGATTGTGACAGGATTCAGAGAGCTTGGTGATAATCTCTTGCAGATTCAAGTAACGGTCGCGTTCCTTATTGATAAACTGGCTCACCTCATCGGCAAGCAATATCAAGCGATAATCTTCGCCTTTGTCTTTGATATAGTCTGCCAGCTCCATGCCGAAGCGGTCGATGCTGATGGCATAGTCGCGCTTGTCGATATGATTGTATAGGGAGTTGCGGTCAAACTGCGGATTGAGTTCACAAGCGGCATCTACAACCATCTCCAAGGCTTGATCCACCAAATCGGCAGCCTCGCTGGGATTGTTCCAATCGCCACCCATCTCGGCAATCACCTCCTTAAATTGTTCCAACAGCCCACGCTCCATCAGCGGTTTTTCCAAAAGCTGTGCTAAGGTGAGGTTAAACTTGTTCAGTCCACGTTTGCCGTTAAACTCATCCCAAAACACCTGCAAAAAAGCCTTCTTTTTGTCGGTAGCCGCATTGTAGGAGGTTTCGAGGTTGAAGATACAGGTATCGATGGTGGCAGTCTTGAGCCACGAAGCAATATCTTGAACCTGTGAAAACTCAAACTGAAGGTTGTGCTTACCATCGAAAGGATCGATTTCTTTCACAGCATCAAGTAAACGTTCTAAAGCTACATCGCGAGTTTCGGGAGTAATGCAGTAGTCGAGGTACTTTAAGAAGTGAGATTTACCCGAACCGTAGTAGCCATCAATCCAAATACCAACATGGTCGTAAGGTTTATTGTTCTTGATAGCATTCAGAATGCGATAAAGTCCATTGAGGATTTCATCGGTAAAAACGTATTCCTTGATTTCAATATCAATGGTCTCTTTATCGAACTTGGTAGCAGAAACTGCCGGATTGACCGGACGATTAATGGATTTGATATACAGGTCTTGTAGTTGCATCGTTTATTCGTTTATTAAAAAGGTTGCACGATAAGTATGATGGTCATTTAAGGTATCAAAGAGTTTGAATGAACTTTGTTCCCGATGTCCGGGATAAAAGAGAATGATTTTATAGCGTCCGGTCTCATTGTAATCCTCGTACTTTGCCAAAAGTTCATTGGCACGAAGATAAGGATACATGGTGCCGATACCATAGATAAACACGTATGGACGACGATATTCATCATCAATCGTGATATGCGCCACGATCCGCTCATGCAGATATTTCACGAACTTCTCACTATGGGCATGACGCTCCAATGTGCTGAATATCTTATCGCTCGTATCGGGCTGCTCCTGTTCTTTCTCGAGCAAATATTGCAGCATGGAATCGAACTTGAGAAACTTTTGTCCATTGAGGTAGTTACAGAACTCTTCAAACAAGTCGAGCGTGAGCACATCCACATAATTCGTAGGACGGATAAGGTTTTGTTTGAACTCCTGTATCTGCTTACGGATATCATATTCTTTCTCTGCCGGATATTGGTAGATGAAGAAATTATAAAATAAGTCTCCGTTCTCAGTATCCTGAAATCCGGGACTATTAAGTTTATCATCCAGTTCTTTTATAGTCATACCAAACTGTTTTTAATCTTTTCAATTTGATAAGGCTGTAACAAACAAGCCTCCAAAAACCAAGATTCGCCAATTTGCAAATAGTATGGATAGTTGGTACAATCAAGCACTTGCAATTGGTTAGTTCTATCGAGAATTCCTATCTTTCGCAAAATAGATAAATAGGCACTAATCACTTTGTCCTTCGTAGCTTCACTCCACGAGTCAACAAATGCATCACGAGCAGATATTTCATTAAATTCCATGAGGATATCTTCTCTCTTCACAGACTTAGCAACGCTGTTCCAACGACGTATCGTCACGTTTACATGAAAATCAAAAAGTATTTTGTACGTCTTCAACATCACAAAAAAGAGAGCAATAGGCTGCTCTGCGGCAGTCATCACTAAAAAGTCCTGCCAGAAAGCAGGTGACATCGTATCATAACGACGACTAATCTCTAGGATTGCCTTCTTTCTTGATGTTTCAGCATTAATCATCAGTACACGGTTGTTCAATCGTTCATCTTTGAGAAGTTCTTCTCGATCTTCACTTTGCAAGAGAGGAAGCAGAGCAAGCGTCTCATTAAGTAGAAAACCTCCACCCGTAATTGCAGCCGTATAAGGGCTATTTATCTTCATTGCCATATTGTTCTTTTATTCTTTCGATTTATTTATCAGTTCTCGCACATCAATCTCCAAAACTACTTTAATGCGATTCAAATCTGCCATAATTGCATACATAACGCAAATGTAATGAAGTTACTCGGTTGAACCATAAATTTTGCCGCCTTTTTTAACACAATAAGTGTATTTCCCACTTCACTAGATCATTGATTCCAAATAGCTGTTGGGAAGGATGCCCAAAACATTATCTCAATCTCACCGACTCCTAAACGTAAAAAGCGTGCAACTCATTGAGCTGCACGCTTTTGCTTATTGTTTATTATCTGTTTCCTTATCGGAATCATTTGACTTCCTCGAAGTCAGCATCCTGAACGTTATCTCCGTGCTTGCTGTTATCTTGCTGGCCAGCAGCACCATTCATATCAGGACCAGCCTGTGCTCCACCTTGCGCACCGCTCTGTGCATACATTTCAGCACTTGCAGCCTGGAAAGCAGTATTGATTTCTGCCATAGCAGTATCAATAGCAGCCAAATCCTGTGCCTTGTGAGCATCTTTCAATTTCTGCAAAGCAGCTTCAATCGGAGCTTTCTTATCAGCAGGCAACTTATCACCTA
>ERZ1106983.1318-NODE-1318-length-22521-cov-22.444271_pt1 | contig 22521 bp, 14 predicted proteins | sample MGYA00403693_ERZ1106983 | MGnify/ENA primary metagenome ERZ1106983 (study PRJEB35170, sample SAMEA104062420) | human gut metagenome | biome: human gut; feature: human-associated habitat; material: faeces | place: Denmark | collected 2012-07-13 ...
TTTCGGGGCTGACGCGGATGCCCATGCTGCTCAGCTCATAGCTGCACTGCAGCGGGTCGTTCCAGAACAGCAGGTCGCCGTTCAGATCCCAGTCATCGTAGTCCGGGGCACGGCCGTCGTGGGGCTTGCCGCTGCGCAGCGGTGCACCGATCTTCATCAGGAAAGTGGTGCCGTTCTCCTTGACAAAGGCATTCTCCCGCTCCTTCGGGGTCAGATCGGGGTACTTGTCCTCCAGCTCCTGCGTGGTGACAAAGGTCACGTTGGGGGTGTGCAGGGGCAGATCCTGCAGCTGGGGGAACATGGCGTGCAGGTTCATCTCGGTGGCGCACACCGCAGACACGATGCAGCGCACCACGTTTTTCAGGTAGGTCTCGTTGCGGTCCTCCACCGTGATGATCTTTTCCCAGTCCCATTGGTCCACATAGACCGAGTGGAGGTTATCCAGCTCCTCGTCCCGGCGGATGGCGTTCATGTCGCAGTACAGACCCTTGCCCACGCGGAAATCGTAGTCCTTCAGTGCCTGACGCTTCCACTTTGCCAGCGACTGCACCACCTGTGCTTCGGTGCCGCTGTCCTTGATGTCAAAGGTCACCTTGCGCTCCACGCCGTTCAGGTCGTCGTTCAGGCCGGTGGAAGCCTCCAGAAACAGCGGTGCGGACACGCGGTACAAGTTGAGCGTAGCGCACAGGGTATCGGCAAACAGCCGCTTCACCGTGCCGATGGCGCGCTGAGTGTCGTACAGGTTCAGCGCGGGTTTGTAGTTTGCCGGGATGATGATCTTGCTCATAACGTTTACCCCTCATTCTGTGTGGTTTGCGCCCCGCTTTCCCTAGCCGGAGCGTGGCTTTTGCAAAGCCGGAATACTGCACCCATTATGGCACAATTTTTTACGAAAGTAAAGTGATAGCAGGAAAAAGCAGTTCCGAAACACCCAAGGGCGTTTCGGAACTGCAAATCAAACTATTTTTCCGTTTACCCGCCCAGATAGGCGCTGCGGACGCGCTCGTTGGTCAGCAGCTCAGCACCGGTGCCGTCCATGACCACGCGGCCGGTCTCCAGCACATAGGCGCGGTCGGCCACCGAAAGCGCCATCTGCGCATTCTGCTCCACCAGCAGGATGGTCATGCCCTCCTTGTGGATGTCGCGGATGATGTCAAAGATCTCCTGCACCAGCAGCGGCGAAAGACCCATGGAAGGCTCGTCCAGCATCAGCATGGAAGCGTTGCTCATGAGCGCACGCCCCATGGCCAGCATCTGCTGCTCGCCGCCGGACATGGTGCCCGCCAGCTGCTTACGGCGCTCCTTCAGGCGGGGAAACAGGGTGAACACCTTTTCCTTGTTGGCGGCAATGGTGGAAGCGGGCTGGGTGTACGCGCCCATGTCAAGGTTCTCGTCCACCGTCATGTGCAGGAACACATGGCGTCCCTCCGGCACCTGTGCAAGGCCGCTTTCCACGATCTTGTGGGCGCGCACGCCTTTGATGCTTTTGCCCTTGTACAGCACATCGCCGGTGCGGGGCTTCAGAAGGCCGGAAATGGTTTTCAGGGTGGTGGATTTGCCCGCGCCGTTGGCACCGATCAGGGTGACGATCTCACCCGCATTGACAGTGAAAGAGATATCCTTTACGGCGTGGATGTTGCCGTAGTAGACGTTGATGCCGTCCACCTTCAGTAATGTATCAGCCATGGCTCAGCCCTCCTTTTTGCCCAGATAGGCCTCGATGACCTGCGGGTTATCGCGGATCTCGTCCGGGGTGCCCTTGGCGATGATGCGGCCGAAGTTCAGCACCGCAATGCCCTCGCAGATGCCCATGACAAGGCTCATATCGTGCTCGATGAGCAGCACGGCAATGTTGAACTCGTCGCGGATGCGGCGGATGGTCTCGGTCAGCTCGGCCGTCTCGGAGGGGTTCATACCGGCGGCAGGCTCGTCCAGCAGCAGAAGCTTCGGGCCGGTAGCCAGTGCGCGCATGATCTCCAACCGGCGCTGTGCGCCGTAGGGCAGGCTGCCGGCCTGTGTATTGGCAAGGTCTGCCATGTGGAAGATGTCCAGCAGTTCCAGCGCACGCTCGGTGCACTTTTTTTCCTCTTTCCAGTAGTTCGGCATCCGCAGCAGGGAGGACGCCAGATTATACTTCATAGACTCGTGCAGACCCACCTTGATGTTATCAATGACGCTCAGCTCCTTGAACAGGCGGATGTTCTGGAAGGTACGCGCCACGCCCATGCGGTTGACCTGATAGGTCTTTTTCCCGGCGGTGGGCATCCCGTCGATCAGGATGGAGCCGCGGGTGGGCTGGTAGACGTTGGTGAGCAGGTTGAACACGGTGGTCTTGCCTGCGCCGTTGGGGCCGATCAGGCCGGCGATCTCGTTGCGGCCGATCATCAGGTTAAAGTTGTCCACGGCGGTCAGACCGCCGAAGTCGATACCCAGCTCACGCACGTCCAGAATGGGCTTTTTGTCCTTGTCGCGGTCGGTCAGAAAACCGCCGGAGGGCACACTGTGCAGTCTGGTCTTGAACTCACTCATGGTCAGCGGCCTCCTTTTTGGTATGTTTGCGGAACAGTTCGCCATTCATGGCCTTTTCCACGATGCGGCTCAGGGAGAAATCGTAGCTGCCCAGCAGTCCGCCCGGACGGAAGATCATCATCAGCACCAGCACCAGCGAATAGACCACCATGCGGTAGCTCTCAAAGCTGCGGGTAGCCTCGGGCAGGATGGTCAGCACGGTAGCGGACAGGATGGAGCCCAGCATAGAGCCCATGCCGCCCAGCACCACCATGACCAGAATTTCGATGGACTTCATAAAGCCGAAGGTAGAGGGATCCAGCACGCCCAGATAGCAGGCGTACAGGCCGCCCGCCAAGCCTGCAAAGGCGGCGGAGAAGGCAAAGGCCATCACCTTATAATAGGTAGTCTGGATGCCGCAGCTCTCGGCGGCGATCTCGTTGTCGCGGATGGCCAGCACGGCGCGGCCGTGGCGGCTCTTCATCATGGCGTGGATGAGGAAGCAGGTGATGACCACGCACAGGAATACATTCCAGTAGTTGGAGTACTTGGGGATGTTCTTCAGGCCCTTTGCGCCGTAGAACAGCTTGAAGCCCAGCACATCATCAATGTTGTTCAAGGTGATGCGGATGATCTCGCCAAAGCCCAGCGTCAGGATGGCCAGATAGTCGCCGGTCAGGCGCAGGGCGGGGATGCCGATGAGCACCCCGAACAGCCCGGCCATGATCCATGCCAGCACCAGACCGATAACAAAGGCAACGCCTTTGGGCAGGTTGGAATACTTCGTAAACAGCGCGCAGGTGTAGGCACCCACGGCCATAAAACCGGCGTGACCCAGCGGCAGCTGCCCCAGATAACCGGTGGCAACGTTCAGCGAGACAGCCAGAATAATGTTGATGCCCACGGTCAGCAGCACCTTGTTCTGGTAGGTGGACAGCACATTCTGGGTGAGGAAGGAAAGCCCCACGAACAGCAGCGCCACCAGCACAGCGTTCATCAGGTAGCGCACGGGCATTTTGATGGTTTTACGGTTGGTTTTCATCGTTATGCCCCCTTACACCTTTTCCTGCACCTTGCGGCCAAGGAAGCCCGTGGGCTTGACCAGCAGCACGATGATCAGAATTGCAAACGTAACAGCGTCCTTCCAAGCGGAAAGGCCGATGGCGGAAACAAAGCACTCGCACAGGCCGATGGCAATGCCGCCGATCATGGCACCCGGAATGGAACCGATGCCGCCCAGCACGGCGGCAACGAAAGCTTTCAGACCCAGCATGGAGCCCATGGTGGGGGTAGCCTGCGGGTAGGAGCAGCAGTACAGCACGCTGCCGATGCCCGCCAGCGCCGAGCCAACGGCAAAGGTAAAGGAGATGGTGCTGTTGACGTTGATGCCCATCAGGCGGGCAGCATCCATATCCTCCGAAACGGCGCGCATGGCCTTGCCAAGCTTAGTCTTTTGCACCAGAAAGGTGAGCACCAGCATGGACAGCACGGTGACCACCAGCGTGATGATCGAAGTAAGACCCAGCGGCACCTTGCCCAGACGGAAGGTCTGGTTGGTGTAGTAGGCGGGGATCACCTTTGCACCCGAGCCGAGGATCAGCTCTGCCGTGTACTCCAGAAAGAAGGAGACACCAATGGCGGTGATCAGCAGCGAGATGCGGGGTGCGCTGCGCAGGGGGGTGTAGGCGATTTTTTCGATCACCACGCCCAGCAGCGTACAGGTGATGATGGTGGCGCACACAGCGGTGACCGGGCCAAGACCCAGCTGGTTCATGACGAACCACGACATATATGCGCCCACCATGATGACATCGCCGTGGGCAAAGTTCAGCAGCAGGATAATGCCGTACACCATGCTGTAGCCCAGTGCGATCAGTGCATAGATGCTGCCAAGGGACAAGCCGTTGATCAGCTGGCTAAAGAACACTGTCATGGTTGGATACTTCCTTTCTTTGCGGCGTTTACACTTTTTGATATAAAAAACGGAGAACGCCTGACCAGAAAAAAGCTGTTCCGGCGTTCTCCAGAAAATCATGGGGTTTGCTCTGTGCGGGCGGCTCCATCACCGGTGGATGGAACGGCGCAGATCAGAACATTTCCTTCAGCACGGGGGTTGCGCCGTCGAAGCACAGGATAGCGGTCTGCTTGACGGGGTTGTGGTGCTCGTCGAAGGTAAAGGTGCCGGTGATGCCATCGATGGTGCCGCCGGCAATGGCGTCGATGACGGACTGCTTGTACTCGTCAGAGCCAGCCTCGAGGCCCTGCTCCTCAGCTGCCTTGATGCCGTACACAACGGTCATGGCTGCATCGTAGCCCAAAGGTGCAAAGCCGTTGGGGTACTCCTCGCCGTACTCAGCCTTGTAGGCGTTCTCAAAGTCGGGGTTGGAGCCCTTTGCGTAGTTGGCGCAGAAGTAAGCATCCTTCAGCTGGTCGGCGGTAGCGTAGCCCTCCAGACCATCCCAGCCGTCGCCGCCCAGGAAGGGAACGGTCAGGCCAACGCTCTCGGCCTGCGCAAGGATCTGACCAATTTCCTGATAGTAGTTGGGGCAGAACACCACCTCGGGACCCTTGCCCAGAATGGTGGTCAGCTGGGTCTTGTAGTCCACATCGCCCTCAGAGTAGCTCTCCTGATCGACAACGGTGCCGCCCAGGCTCTCGAACTCGGTCACGAAATTCTCGGCCAGACCCTCGTTGTAGTCAGCGCCCTTCTGGAAGATAACGGCTGCCTTGGTGTAGCCCAGCTTCTTGTAAGCGTAGTCAGCCATCTTGATGCCCTGGAACGGATCGGTGAAGGTTGCACGGAACACGTTGGCGTTCACGGTGTCGGTCTCGGCATCGTAGGTAACAGCCTCGGCAGTAGCGGAAGCGGTGACCATGGGCATATTGTAATCGGCGCTCTCAGCGGCGACAGCCAGCGTCGGGGTGGTGGTAACATCGCCCACCAAAGCGGTGATGCCCTGATCCACCATCTTGGTAAAGCAGGTAACAGCCTGCGTAGCATCGCCCTGCTCGTCCATGGTGATGATCTCCAGCTGCTTGCCGTTGACACCGCCATCGGCATTGACCTGCTTCATGTACAGGCTGGCACCGTTTACAACAGCCTGACCGTAAACGGAAGCGTCACCGGTCAAGGGGCCCATCACACCCACCTTGATGGTGCTGCCGGAAGCAGCAGCGGAACCGGCGGTAGAACCGGCAGCAGAAGAAGCGGCAGTGCTTGCGGAAGAACCGCCGCAGGCAGTCAGAGCGCTTGCTGCGGCAACAACACCGGCAGCAGCCATGAACTGACGACGAGTGATCATCTTTTTCATAAAAATCTCCTCCTTCGGAGTGTTCTATAAAGTAAACTGATAAAAACGGAAGCAAGGCCCTTCCCCTCTAAAGCGGCCTTGCTCCTATCCTTGTCTGTTATTATAGCTATCTGGGTTCAAATCCGCAATTCACAAACCGTCCATACTTTTGGGCGCATTTTCTCGGCTTTGTTGATACTTTACACAAAAATTAAAGCGCGATTTTGTGCACTATTTTAAATTGTTCATTTTGTTTATCTGTGACATGAAACAGATTCACAAGTTGCAAAAAGGTTACAGAGTTTCCATCTCGGCGTCGGCGGCAAATTCGGCCTCGGCGCGGGTCTCTGCGGCCTGTCCCTCAGCCTCGACAGCGGCCAACGGCTCTGCCAGTGCCTTGCGGATGGCGGTGACGTAGAATACCATGGAAAGCGCCGTGCCGATGCACCAGCCCACAGGCCATGCCATCCAGATGCCGGTGGAGCCCAGCGCGGTGGCACTGAGTACGGCGGCAATGCCCACGCGCAAAATCAGGTCGGTGAAGGTGGCGATCATAAACCGCACCATCAGGCCGCAGCCGCGCAGGATGCCGTCTGCCACCAGCTTGACCGACACCACAAAGTAGAAGGGGGAGAGGATGCGCAAAAACAGCATACCGGTGTCAATGGCGGGGCCCTGCGGGTCGTTCATGAACAGCAGCAGCAAAAAGCGGCCGAAGAAGAAGTACAGCACCACCAGCGGCACGCACAGCAGCCACACCAGATTGCGGCCTGCGCCAAAGCCCGCCTTGACGCGGTCCATCTTGCCTGCACCCATGTTCTGGGAGGTGTAGTTGGAGATGCCGTTGCCCAGGGTGGTAAAGGAGGTGATGACCATGTTATTCAGCTTGACGGCAGCAGAGTAGCCGGCAATGACGCTGGCACCAAAGGTGTTGATGATGCTCTGCAGGATGATGTTGCCCACCGAGACAAAGCTCTGCTGCAGGATGCTGGGTATAGCCACCACGGCCACCTTGCCCAGCATATTCCACGAGAACAGCTGCACATGACCCTCGGTGTGGAAGGCGCGGATGCGGCGGAACACCACCACCATGGCCAGCACGCAGCTGACACCCTGACACAGGAAGGTAGCCCATGCCACACCGGCGATGCCCATCTTGAAACCGGCTACAAACAGGATGTCCACGCCGATGTTGGACAAAGAAGAGACTGCAAGGAAGTAGAAGGGGGTCTTGCTGTCGCCAAGGGCAGAGAAGATGCCGGTGGCAATGTTGTAGAAGAACATGAAGGGCAAGCCCAGAACGTAGATATCCAGATACAGCGCGGAGTCCGCAAGGATCTCCTCCGGGGTGTTGATGAGCTTCAGCAGGGCGTCGCAGCCCAGCAGACCAATGCCCATCAGCACCGCGCACAGCACCGCAGAGCCGATGAGGGAGGTGTAGACCGAGGTCTTCATCTCGCGGTATTCCTTTGCGCCGAAGTAGCGGGACACGATGACCGAGCAGCCGATGTTGCAGCCAAAGGCAAAGGCGATGAAGATCAGGGTGATCTCGTAGCTGTTGCCCACCGCAGCCAGTGCATTCTCACCGATGAACTTGCCTGCCACCAGACTGTCGGCGATGTTGTACAGCTGCTGGAAAATGATGCTGCCGAACATGGGCAGACAGAATTGCCACAATACCTGTGACGGCTTGCCCACAGTCAGATCCTTATTCATTGCAAAAATCCTCCTCTATAACGACTATAAATGGGAAAACAGCGTAAACGCCGCAACCAGTATAGAACCGAACTGCCAAAAAGTAAAGAGAATTTTTGGTATATCTGCCATATAAAAAACACATGGTAAGCATAACGTATCCCCGCTGGCGCAAGAGGGCAGACTGTAAACGGGTTTTCCACAGCGGTTTGCGCCCCTGTTAAAAATTTAGGGCCGCAAACATCCGCCCCGGCTCTTGCGCCGGGGCGCAAAGCGTGGTAGGATATTGACGGTTAGTTATATATAACTATCTAAATAGAGCAGTTCCCCGTCTGCCCGCCCGGGCAGTATGGGAGAAAAAATGATATTCAGGAGGGTTTCAAGATGAATTATCTGGAAATTGAATCTGTTGTAGGCCGCGAGATCTTAGACTCCCGCGGCAACCCCACCGTGGAAGCCGAGATCACGCTGGCGGACGGCACGGTGGCGCGCGGCTGCGCCCCTTCCGGTGCATCCACCGGCGAGTTTGAGGCACTGGAGCTGCGGGACGGCGACAAGAGCCGCTACTTGGGCAAGGGCGTGACCAAGGCAGTGGAGAACATCAATACGGTCATTGCGGACGCGGTTGTGGGCATGGATGCTTCCGATATTTACGCCATCGACGCCGCCATGATCAAGGCAGACGGCACCAAGGATAAGTCCAATCTGGGCGCAAACGCCATTCTGGCGGTGTCCATTGCAGCCTGCCGCGCAGCAGCCGCTTCGCTGGAAATGCCGCTGTACCGTTTTCTGGGCGGCGTAAACGGCAACCGCCTGCCCGTGCCCATGATGAACATCCTGAACGGCGGCGCGCACGCTGCCAACACCGTGGACACGCAGGAGTTCATGATCATGCCGGTGGGCGCAACCTCCTTTAAGGAAGCGCTGCGCTGGTGCGCCGAGGTGTTCCATGCGCTGGCTGCTATCCTGAAGTCCAAGGGTCTGGCTACCTCCGTGGGCGATGAGGGCGGCTTTGCGCCCAACCTTTCCAGCGACGAGGAGACCATCGAGACCATTCTGGCAGCCATCGAAAAGGCGGGCTATCTGCCCGGCAAGGACTTTATGCTGGCGATGGATGCCGCCGCTTCCGAGTGGAAGAGCCCCAAGGGCAAGGGCTTCTACAAGCTGCCCAAGGCGGGCACCGAGTTCACCTCTGCCGAGCTGATCGCACACTGGAAGAGTCTTGTGGAAAAGTACCCCATTATCTCCATCGAGGACGGTCTGGACGAAGAGGACTGGGAGGGCTGGCAGCAGATGACCCGCGAGCTGGGCGGCAAGGTGCAGCTGGTGGGCGACGACCTGTTTGTGACCAACACCGAGCGTCTGGCAAAGGGCATCCAGCTGGGTGCGGGCAATGCCATCCTGATCAAGCTGAACCAGATCGGCTCTGTCTCCGAGACCCTGGAGGCCATCAAGATGGCGCACAAGGCCGGTTACAACGCCATCAGCTCCCACCGCTCCGGCGAGACCGAGGACACTACCATTGCGGACTTGGCTGTGGCGCTGAACACCTGCCAGATCAAGACCGGTGCGCCCAGCCGCACCGAGCGTGTGGCAAAGTACAATCAGCTGCTGCGCATTGAGGAGCAGCTGGGCGAAAGCGCCGTCTACCCCGGCATGGAAGCGTTCTAAACAAGACGATTATTATAGTTGGCGTGTGTATTTTAGCGGGCTCGCCCTCTCAGTCAAAGCCTTGCGGCTTTGCCAGCTCTCCCAAAGGGAGAGCCTCTGGCGAAACCACAAACTTTGCGGTTTGACCGGAAACTTTTCCGCTATGCCAAGGCCTCTCCCTTTGGGAGAGGTGGATTTGCGTAGCAAAGACGGAGAGGGCGAGGCAGCTTCCCGCTGAACCCTCTCAGTCATCGCTGCGCGATGACTGAGAGGGTTTTCTTCCCAATATTTACCACCACGGTATTTGCAATCCTGCGGCGGGCTGGTTCGTATATAAGGCAGACCGGCACCCGGCAGCAGCCGGGACGGAAAGAAACGAAAGGAGCAAACCTTCCATGTTTCAAGGCCTTGGGCCGCTGCTCAACCTTTTGGGCGGCGGCAGCTTGACTAAGCTGCTTCTGTTTTTACTGAAGGGGCTGTTCGGCTGAAACGGACGGTCTGAAAGGAGAATACCATGCTGATCGTATTGGAGCATCTGCTGGGTCGGATCAATCTGCCCGGTATGTGGTGGATCATCGCAGAGCGCTGGCTGTGAGGTGACACCCCGCAAAGCCGCTGCACTTTTTGTGCGGCGGCTTTTTTGCTGCGCGGAACGATTTCACTAGGCTCGCCCTTGTAACTTTTTCTGATACATTTTACTTGCCACCCCACTGGCAAAATTGGCAAAAAATGCTTGCATCTAGGCGGTTTTGATGATAAAATTACACTGTTACAGTACGCCCAAAATCGGGGCATCATAGGAAGGTAAATTTGTAAATTGCGGCAACAGGGTGTACCGCGTGCTGTCAAGGTGCGGTACACAGAGAAAGAGACAGGGAAAACCAGATGGAAACAGGCGAGACGATAAAAAAAGGACTTCTGCGGCTGGAACGCTATGCACAGAATATACCGGGTGGTTTTCACTGCTGCGCAGAGGACCCGGAAAACGGCTATCCGTTTGCTTATATCAGCGACCGTTTTCTGGAGATACTGGGCTGGGAGCGGGCAGAATTTGCGGCAAGGTTCGATAACCGCTATACAGCGCTGGTACACCCGGATGATCTGGCGGACGGGCTGCGCTACCGGAACGCAGAAAACAGCGCGACTTACGCACAGGAGGGCGACAGCATCTTCCGGATGTTGGGCAAAAACGGCTACCGCTGGGTCTCCAGTGCTGCCAACCGGGTGGAATGGCGCGGCGATGGCTATATCGTGGGCACTATCACGGATATCACCCCCTATATGGAGCTGCGGGAAAAGCTGGAACAGCAGAACCGCACCCAGCGGGAAGCACTGGAAACCGCCAACCGCAACCTGCTGCGGATGATGCAGCAGATGGAGGAGCAAAAGACTCAGTTTGCCCAGACCACCGCTCGGAATATGGAAAAAGAAGAGCGCTACCGGCAGCGGCTGAACCATGACGCTTTGACCGGCACCTACAACCGCCGCTATTACGAGGATGTGGTGCGCAATAACCTTGGCCCGGCGGGCATCGCCCTGATGGATATCGACGATTTCAAGATCTGCAACGATACCTACGGCCACCACGCCGGAGATCTGGCACTGGAAACCGTTGCAAAGGCCATCCGCAGCTGTATCCGGGAGACGGATCTGCTGATCCGCTACGGCGGCGATGAGTTTTTGCTGGTGCTGTCCGGCATCCCGGCAGATTACCTCAAGACAAAGCTGGAGCAGATCCGCGATGCCGTGCAAAAGGCTGTGGTGCCGGGCTACCCTCACTTCCGGCTTTCGCTGAGCATCGGCGGCGCGATGCAGACCCTTGCCGACCCCATGGAGAATGTGGTGCGCCGGGCAGACCTTTTGATGTATCAGGCCAAGAACCACAAGGACGCGGTAGCGGTGGACACACAGGACAGCCGGTTGGCGGCTCAGGAGCAAGTCTTGGAGGAAAAGCCCGTCATCCTGCTGGTGGACGATGCCATGATGAACCGCATGATGCTTGCCGGCATTCTGGGCGGGGACTACCGTATTCTGGAAGCCGGGAACGGCAAACAGTGTCTGGAGCTGCTGCGGGAAAAGGCGGGGCAGATCTCGCTGGTGCTGCTGGATATCAATATGCCGGTCATGGACGGCTTTGAGGTGCTGCGCACCATGAACACCAACCACACCATCGAGGATGTGCCGGTGATCATGATCTCCAGCGACGACTCGGAAGAAGCCATCCGCAAGGCGTATGAGCTGGGCGCAAGCGATTACGTCAGCCGCCCCTTTGACGCCAAGATCGTCTACCGCCGGGTGGTCAACACCATCAAGCTGTATGCCAAGCAGCGGCGGCTGGTGCAGATGGTGTCCGACCAGATCCGCGCCCGCGAAAAGAACACCGATGTGCTGGTAGGCGTGCTGAGCCAGATCGTGGAGTTCCGCAACGGCGAGTCCGGCTCTCATGTGCGGCACATCCGCGTCATCACCGAGACGCTGCTGCACCGACTGATGGAGCTGACCAGCCGCTACGACCTGACCCCGGAGCAGCAGGATGATATCCCGCTGGCGTCGGCGCTGCACGATATTGGCAAAATAGGCATTGACGAAGCCATCCTGAATAAGCCCGGCAGGCTGACCGCAGAGGAATTTGCGGTGATCAAGACCCACAGTATGCTGGGCGCAGAGATGCTGCAAAAGACCGAAAGCTTTGCAGACCAGCCGCTTTTGCAGACTGCCTACGAGATCGCCCGCTGGCACCACGAGCGCTGGGACGGCAAGGGCTACCCGGACGGGCTGAAAGGGGACGATATCCCCATCAGTGCGCAGCTGGTCTCCATGGCGGATGTGTACGATGCGCTGACCAGCGAGCGGTGCTACAAAAAGGCGTTCCCGCACGAGACTGCTGTCCAGATGATCACAAACGGCGCGTGCGGGGCGTTCAACCCGCTGCTGATCCAGTGCCTGCTGGACGTGCAGGGGGAACTGAAGCAGGATATTTTACAATGGTAATGTGAGGAAAATTACGCGTGACAAACCAGAGATCCAACCATAAAATACCCCGCCGCACCTTTTTAAAAGTGTGCGCGGCGGCAGCGGCAGCCGGGCTGACCGCCTGCGGCAAAACGCAGGCGGCGGCAGCGCTGCCCGAACTTACGGTGGGCAGCGATTCCTACCCGCCTTTTGTCTACCTGAGCAATGACAGCACCCCCACCGGCATTGATGTGGACATTGCCACCGAAGCCTTTGCCCGCATGGGGTATGCGGTGCAGATCGAGATCATTGACTGGGAGCAGAAAACCAATCTGGTGGAAAGCGGTGCCATCGACTGCATCTGGGGCTGCTTTTCCATGGACGGGCGGGAGCAGCTGTACCGCTGGGCAGGGCCGTATATGACTAGCCGTCAGGTGGTGGCGGTCAATGCGGACAGCGGCATTGAAACGCTTGCCGACCTTGCGGGCAAGACCATGATGGTGCAAAGCACCACCAAGCCGGAGGAAATTTTCCTTGCCGGTACTGACCCCCGCATCCCGCAGCTGGGCGAAGTGCTGAGCACCGAGGACCGCAGCGTGCAGTACGCTATGCTGAACTGCGGCTATGTGGACGCCGTTGCCGCCCACGAGACTGCCATTTTGCAGTATATGCAGGATTGCAATGCCGATTTCCGCATTCTGGAAGAGCCGCTGCTGGTCACCGGCATCGGCGTGGCTTTTGCGCTGAACGACACCCGCGGGCTGGACGAACAGCTGACCAAGACCTTTGCCGCCATGCGCGCCGACGGCACGATGAAGCAGATCGTAGGCAAGTATCTGCCGGACCCGGAAAAATATCTGGAGGTGGACGCCCTTGAACCGTAAAAAGAAAACGTTCACTCCCAATATGCGGATGGCGGCGCTCTATCTGCTGATGGGCGTGCTGCTTTTGCTGACAGTGACCCTCTTCTCCGGGCAGGAGTCCATGCGTGCTACCGAGGATTACTTTGCCCGCACCATCAGCTTTGTAAAGGTGCAGTCCACCAGCTTCGAAAAAAATAACGACACCATCACCGCAAAGGCGCTGCGCCGGATGGCGGTGGCGGTGCGGCAGCTGGCTGAAAATGATGCCTTAGACCTCTACGACCCCGAAAGTCTCCGGGCAGAAACGGAGTCCCTCTGGCTTACCGGCATTGCCGTACTGGACGAAAACGGAAAAGCACTGTGTGAATATACAAGTGGTAATGTTGACTATGCGCAGTTTGCGGAGTCGCTGCGGGAGAAAGCCGCGCTGAACGTGCTGCAAAACCCGCAAAAGACCTATCTCAAGCGCATTCTGTTACAGGATGGCACGGCGGTGGATGTTGCCACCCACCGCGCCGCAGCAGGGGATGCCATACTGCTGGCTTACCGGGTGACCCCGCCGGAGTTTGTGGAGGGCACAGCCCTGTCCATCCAGAGCGTGCTGGACGGCTACCCGCAGAACATCAGCGGCACCATCTTTATCGTGCAGGATAACAAGGTGATCGCCGCAAACGACCCGAGCCTCATCGGACTGTACACCACGAACAGCCCGCTGATGCAGGGCATCCGCAAGGCCGGTGCGCCCGATACCTTGACCCATACCCACGACTGGGCAAATTCCGGCTGTTATTTCGGGATGTACAGCAACGGACAGAATTTTGACCTGTATATCTATATCGGCGAAAAATTGGTGTTCCGCAATGCCAGCAGCGCACTGCTGGCTGCGCTGATCCTTTATCTGATCTTTGTGGCGGTGCTGCAAACGCTGCGCCATCGCTCCATAAAGGCTGCGGAGCAGCAAAAGCGGGAGCAGGAGCAGAAATACCACGCTCAGCTGGAGGAGCAGAACCGCAAGCTGGAAAAGGCTGTCCGGCACGAGGCAGCGGCAAACCGCGCCAAGCGGGAGTTCTTGTTCAACATGAGCCACGACATCCGCACCCCGATGAACGCCATCATCGGCTTCACCTCGCTGGCGGCGACCCATATTGATAATAAGGAACAGGTGCTGGACTACCTGAAAAAGATCTCCACTTCCAGCCAGCACCTGCTCTCCCTCATCAACGATGTGCTGGACATGAGCCGCATTGAGAGCGGAAAGGTAAAGATCGAGGAAAAGGCGGTGCACCTGCCGGATCTTGTGCACGATGTGCGCTCCATCATCCAGCCCAACATCAGCTCCAAGCGCCTGTCGCTGTTCATCGACACCATGGACGTGGTGGACGAGGACATCATCACCGACCCGCTGCGGCTGAATCAGGTACTGCTGAACATCCTTTCCAATGCCATCAAGTTCACCCCCACCGGCGGCATGGTGAGCATCCGCATCGCCCAGAAGCCCGGTGCGCCAAAGGGCTGCGGCAACTACGAGTTCCGCATCAAGGATAACGGCATCGGCATCAACAAGGAGTTCCAAAAGCACATCTTTGAGGAGTTCGCCCGGGAGGAAAGCTCTACCGTCAGCGGCATTCAGGGCACGGGTCTGGGCCTTTCCATCACCAAGAATATCGTAGACCTGATGGGCGGCACCATCACCCTTGAAAGCGAGCCGGGCAAGGGGAGCGAGTTCATCGTGAACCTCTGCTTCCCCCTCAGCGGGCAGAAGGCGGAGATCAAGCAGCTGCCCCAGCTGGAAGGGCTGCGGGCGCTGGTGGCAGATGACGACACCAACACCTGCCTGAGCGTCAGCACCATGCTTTCCAAGATCGGGATGCGCCCGGAGTGGACCATCTCCGGCAAGGAAGCGGTCATCCGCACCAAATACGCCGTGGAGCAGGGCGATGCTTTCAGCGTGTATATCATCGACTGGCTCATCCCGGATATGAACGGCATCGAGATCGTGCGGCAGATCCGCAAGGTCATCGGGGACAGCTGCCCCATCATCATCCTGACCGCCTACGACTGGGCGGATATCGAGGAAGAAGCGCGCGCCGCCGGTGTGACCGCCTTCTGCGAAAAGCCGCTGTTCCTCTCGGAGCTGCGCAAGGTGCTGGCAGAACCCTTCCGGGTGCAGCCGGAGCAGACGCCTGCCCCGCAGCCCAAGGCAAGCTTTGACGGCAAGCACCTGCTGCTGGTGGAGGATAACGCCCTGAACCGGGAGATCGCCATAGAGATCTTAAAGGAAGCGGGTTTCCTTGTGGACACCGCCGAGGACGGCGTTGAAGCGGTGGAAAAGATGGAGCAGTCCGCGCCCGGGCAGTACGACCTGATCCTGATGGACATCCAGATGCCCCGCATGGACGGCTACGAAGCCACCCGGCGCATTCGCGCCCTGCCCGACCCCCGCAAGGCGGGCATCCCCATTTTGGCCATGACCGCCAACGCTTTTGAGGAGGATAAGCAGAACGCCTTGAATGCGGGCATGAACGGCCACATCGCAAAGCCGCTGGATATCCCGCACCTGCTGAAGGTGCTGGAAGAAGCGCTGAAATAAGACGGAAAAGGGCAGCGGGCTCGCCCTCTCCGTCTGCTCACTTTGTTCGCATCCACCTCTCCCAAAGGGAGAGGCCTTGGCAAAGAGATGAAGTTTGCGTGGACTGCCAAGGGCTCCCACTTTGAGGGCCGACTTCCCCCGGCCGGGGGAAGATGTCGCGCAGCGACAAAAGGGGGAATCTGGCATCGCGCAGCGATGACTGAGAGGGCGAGGACGCTAAAAATAAAGCATCGACAACCAATTCGCTGAGTTTCTGAAATTCAGCGGCGAAGGCTGCCGGTGCTTTTTTGTTTCTGTGGGGCAGAAAAGCATGGGTTTGCGTCTATTCTGCAAACTTTTTGTGAACCCTATTGACAAAGCAGGTGGACAGGAGTATATTTTTAGCAGTCGAGCAGATAGAGTGCTAAAAACAAAACGAACTGCCCCACAGGAGGTGTGCAAGACCATGAAGAAGAATATCGATACAATCAACGCAAGGCTCTGCCGCCGCCGGGCACGGAGCTGTTAGCACAGAACTTATCCGTCCGCTAAAATAAACCTTCCGGTATGAATGGAGGCTTGACTTTATGAATACCAATCAATATACCCAAAAGACCCTTGAGGCTTTGCAGGCAGCCCAGCAGCTGGCTGTGGAGTACCAGCACAACGCGCTGGAGCCCGCCCACCTGCTGCACGCACTGGCTGCGCAGGAAAACGGCCTGATCCCTCAGCTGCTGCAAAAGCTGAACGTTGACCCCGGCAGCTTTGCCGCCGCCGTGGCGGAAAAGCTGTCCGCGCTGCCCCGGGTGTCCGGCTCCGGCCGTGACCCCGATAAGGTCTATATCTCGCAGGCCACCGATAAGGTGCTCAGCGCCGCCGCCCGCGAAGCCAAGGCCATGAAGGATGACTTCATCAGCGTGGAGCATCTGTTCCTTGGCCTGCTGGACGAGCAGGATCAGACCACCAGCGAACTGTTCCGCGCCTTTAACCTGAAAAAGGACGCCTTTTTACAGCAGCTTACCGCCGTGCGCGGCAACCAGCGGGTGACCACCGATAACCCGGAGGACACCTACAACGCCTTGCAGAAGTACGGTCAGGATCTGGTGGAGCTTGCCCGCAAGCAGAAGCTGGACCCCGTGATCGGACGCGATCAGGAGATCCGCAATGTGATCCGTATCCTGTCCCGTAAGACCAAAAACAACCCCTGCCTGATCGGCGAGCCTGGCGTTGGTAAAACCGCCATCGCCGAGGGTCTGGCGCAGCGTATCGTGCGCGGCGATGTGCCCGAAAACCTGAAAGACCGCACCGTGTTCAGTCTGGACATGGGCGCTCTGGTGGCCGGTGCAAAGTACCGCGGCGAGTTCGAGGAGCGCCTGAAGAGCGTTCTGAACGAGGTGAAGAAGAGCGAGGGCAAGATCATCCTCTTCATTGATGAGCTGCACACCATCGTGGGTGCCGGTAAGACCGACGGTGCCATGGACGCAGGCAACCTGCTCAAGCCCATGCTGGCCCGGGGCGAGCTGCACTGCATCGGCGCGACCACGCTGGACGAGTACCGCCAGTATATTGAAAAAGACCCCGCACTGGAGCGCCGGTTCCAGCCGGTGCAGGTGGATGAGCCTACCGTGGAGGATACCATCTCCATTCTGCGCGGCTTGAAGGAGCGGTACGAGGTGTTCCACGGCGTAAAGATCAACGACAACGCCCTGATCGCCGCCGCCACCCTTTCCGACCGCTATATCACCGACCGCTTCCTGCCGGATAAGGCCATCGACCTTGTGGATGAAGCCTGCGCCATGATCAAGACCGAGATGGACAGTATGCCCAGCGAGATGGACGATCTGGCACACCGCATCACCCAGCTGCAGATCGAGCAGGTGAGCCTGAAAAAGGAGACCGATGCCCTGAGCCAGAGCCGTTTGAAGGATCTGGAAAAGGAGCTTGCCGAGTTGCAGGATAAGTTCCGCAGCATGAAGGCAAAGTGGGAGAACGAAAAGAATGCCATTGGCAAGGTGCAGACCCTGCGTGAGCAGATCGAGCAGACCAATGCCGCCATCGAGAAAGCCCAGCGCGAGTACGACCTGAACAAGGCCGCCGAGCTGAAATACGGCAAGCTGCCCCAGCTGCAAAAGCAGCTGGCCGAAGAGGAAAAGGTGGCTGCCGCCAAGAAGGAGGACAGCCTGCTGCGTGACCGCGTGACCGACGAGGAAATCGCCCGCATCGTGGCACGCTGGACCGGCATCCCGGTAGAAAAGCTGGTGGAGGGCGAACGCGAGAAGCTGCTGCATCTGGATGATGTGCTGCACCAGCGGGTCATCGGGCAGGACGAGGCCGTGACCAAGGTGAGCGAAGCTATCCTGCGCAGCCGCGCCGGTATCGCCAACCCCAACCGCCCCATCGGCAGCTTCCTGTTCCTCGGCCCCACCGGCGTGGGCAAGACCGAGCTGGCCAAGGCGCTGGCACAGGCCCTGTTTGACGACGAGCGCAACATGGTGCGTATCGACATGACCGAATATATGGAGAAGTTCAGCGTCAGCCGCCTGATCGGCGCGCCTCCGGGATATGTCGGTTATGAAGAGGGCGGTCAGCTGACCGAGGCTGTGCGCCGCAAGCCTTACAGCGTGGTGCTGTTCGATGAGGTGGAAAAAGCCCACCCCGATGTGTTCAACATCCTGCTGCAGGTGCTGGACGATGGCCGCATCACGGACAGTCAGGGACGCACCGTGGACTTCAAGAACACGGTCATCATCCTGACCTCTAACCTTGGCAGTGACATCATCCTGAACGATCTGGAGCAGCGCCGTGCACAGGGCTCCAACGAGCTGAGCGAGGACGCAAAGCACCAGATCGACCTGCTGCTCAAGAGCAAGTTCCGCCCCGAATTCCTGAACCGTCTGGACGAGATCGTCTACTACAAGAGCCTGACCAAGGACGAAATGCGCAAGATCGTGGATCTGCAGCTGCAGGATCTGCGTAACCGCATGGAGGAGGGCAAGCACCTCAAGCTGGAGGTCACCACCGCCGCCAAGGACTTCATCATTGATTCTGCCTACGACAGCGTTTATGGTGCACGTCCCATCAAGCGCTTCATCCAGAGCCGCGTGGAGACCCTGATCGCCAAGGCCATCATCAAGGGCAGTTATGCCGAGGGCAACACCCTGACGGTGGATTATGACGGCAGCGCATTGGTTCTGCGCTAAACTTTACCGGTTTTGTACATGGAGTACAGGCCAAACGCTTGCACCTGTGTGCAGAATATGTTATTATAGAAAATAACATTGATGTGCTTTTCATCGCGGAAATGGCAACGATGGAAAGCACATTTTTGTATACGGAAAAGCCCGCGTGGCACTGTTGAAGCACAACGGGAACACGGCGGGCAAATAAAACTAAATTTAAAACAGAAAGTTGAGTGTGATTTCCCTTTTTATGGACGATGGCAGTATGACGCTCTGGGTAGCGCTGGTAGTATTGGTGGCACTCTCTGCCTTTTTCTCCGCCTCCGAGACCGCATTTTCTTCCCTGAATCAGATCCGCCTGAAAAGCCGCGCCGAGGACGGCGATACCTCTGCTGCCCGGGTGCTGGCAATGGCTGAAAAATACGATAAGCTGCTTTCCACCATCCTTATCGGCAATAATATCGTAAACATTGCCGCAGCTTCGATCGGCACCATCATTTTCACCAAGATGCTGGGTGCAGAGCGTGGCGCTACGGTGTCCACCATGGTGCTGACCGTGGTGGTGCTGATCTTTGGCGAGGTGACCCCCAAGAGCCTTGCCAAGGAGATGCCGGAAACGGTAGCCACCGCAGTTGCGCCGGCGCTCAGCCTGCTGATGCTGGTGTTTACCCCGCTGACATGGCTGTTCAGCCAGTGGAAGCGCTTTCTGGGACACTTTGTCCACAGCACCGAGGAGGACACCATCACCGAGGGCGAGCTGATGACCATGGTCAGCGAAGCCGAGAATGACGGCGAGCTGACCGACCGGGAAAGCGAGCTGATCCGCAGCGCCATCGAGTTTGATGACGTGGAGGTGGAAGAGATCCTGACCCCCCGTGTGGATGTGATCGCGGTGGAGGACGATCTGCCGCTGGAAGAGGTGGCGCAGACCTTTGCCGAGTCCGGCTACTCCCGTCTGCCGGTGTACCACGACACCATTGATAACATCATTGGTGTGGTACATGAAAAGGACTTCTACATGGCACGCCTGAAAAAGGAGGTCAAGCTGGAGGATCTGGTCAAGCCTACCCTCTACACCACCGGTTCCACCCAGATCTCCCAGCTGCTGCGCACCCTGCGCGAGCAGCACCATCACATGGCTGTGGTGGTGGATGAGTACGGCGGCACCGAGGGTATCATCACGCTGGAGGACATTCTGGAGGAGCTGGTAGGCGAGATCTGGGATGAGCACGACGAGGTGACCGAGGACTTCCGCAAGCAGTCGGACGGCAGCTGGATCGTGCTGGGCAGCGCCGGTGTGGATGACCTGTACGAGCGGCTGGGTCTGCCGGAGGACGAGGACATCGACTCCAACACAGTGAACGGTCTGGTGCAGGAAAAGACCTGCCGTCTGCCCAAGGTAGGCGACCGCTTTACGCTGGGCAGCTACAACGGCGTGGTCACCCGCACCGCCAAGCGCCGCGTGACCGAGGTGCGTCTGACCCCGGCGGAAAAGCCTGACTCCAAAAAGGACGAAGAGGAAAAAGGCCACTTTGGCAGAATGACCTCTAAATAAAACACCGACCGGCTGCTGCACAAAATGTGCGGCAGCCGGTTTTGTTGAAAAACTCCCTCAGTCAAAACCTGACGGTTTTGACAGCTCCCTCGGAGAGGGAGCCTCTGGCGAAACCAGAAACTTTCCCGCCATGCCAAAGGCCCCATCCCAGAGGGGGCTGGCATCGCGTAGCGATGACTGGGGGAGTTGACTTTGTTGCAACCCGGAAGAAGCAGAGCGCATTTAAAATCGTCTAATTTGCCTATAAAAAATCCCCCCGGCGAGCAGCGCCGGGGGGATTTTTTCAGGATTTACTTGGGCTGACGGCCGATATAAGCCAGAATGCCGCCATCGGCGTAGAGGATCTGGCCGTTCACGAAGTCGGATGCGTGGCTGGCAAGGAACACGCAGGGGCCAACCATGTCCTCCGGGTCACCCCAGCGGCCTGCGGGGGTCTTGGCAACGATGAAGCTGTCAAAGGGATGACGGCTGCCATCGGGCTGGATCTCGCGCAGGGGCGCGGTCTGGGCGGTGGCAATGTAGCCGGGGCCCATGCCGTTGCACTGGATGTTGTACTCGCCGTACTCAGAGGCGATGTTCTTGGTCAGCATCTTCAGGCCGCCCTTTGCTGCTGCATAGGCAGAAACGGTCTCACGGCCCAGCTCGCTCATCATGGAGCAGATGTTGATGATCTTGCCCTCGCGCTTTTCCATCATGTCGGGCAGCACGGCCTTGGAGCAGTTGAAGGCACCGCCCACATGGACGTCGATCACACGCATAAAGTCGGCGTGGCTCATCTCGATCATGGGCACGCGCTTCATCAGGCCGGCGTTGTTTACCAGAATGTCCACAGAGCCGACCTCAGCCTTGATCTTTGCCACCATGGCGTTTACGGCGTCCTCATCGGAAACGTCTGCCACATAGCCGTGGGCGTCGATGCCGGCAGCCTTGTAGGCAGCCATGCCCTTTTCTAAGCTGGCCTCAGAGGAGCAGTTGAAGCAGATGACGGCGCCGCACTTGGCCATGCCCTCTGCAATGGAAAAACCGATGCCGTGGGCACCGCCGGTGATCAGGGCTACCTTGCCCTGCAGGTTAAATGCAGACAGATCCATGATGTTCTCCTTTTTTCACAGTATCCAAGTTAATTTTTTAGCAAAACGCCCCGTACCGGTTTCCCGGTACGGGGCGTTTGATTGGTGCTTTTAGCGCAGGTCAGTGGTAGCGATGTTGTCCATGTCGTCAAACTCCATGTTCTCGCCGCCCATTGCCCAGATAAACGTATAGTTTGAGGTGCCTACGCCGCTGTGAATGCTCCAGGAGGGGCTGATGACAGCATCCTCGTTGTGCATCACGATGTGGCGGGTCTGGGTAGGCTCGCCGCACATATGGAACACCACCTGCCCCTCGGGCAGTTCAAAGTAGGTATAGATCTCCATGCGCCGCTCGTGGGTGTGGCTGGGCATCGTGTTCCAGTTGGAACCCGGTGCAAGCTCGGTCATACCCATGCTCAGCTGGCAGGTCTTCAGCACATCCGGGTGGATGAACTGGTTGATGGTGCGCTTGTTGCAGGTGTCCACGCTGCCCAGCGGGCGGTGGTTTGCATCAGCCATCTTGATCAGACGGGTCTGGTAAGCGCAGTGCGCCGGAGCAGAGACCATGTAGAACTTGGCGGGATGCTCCGGGTCGGCGGAAGCAAAGGTGACTTCCTTGGTGCCCTGCGTGATGTACAAGCAGTCCTTATAGCCCAGCTCGTACTTTACGCCGTCAGCCACCACGATGCCGGTGGAATCCTTGCCAATGTTGAACATGCCGATCTCGCGGCGCTCTAGGAAGTAGTGGGTGCCGAAGTTGGCCCAGATGTCGATGCCCTTGTCGATGGACACGGTCTCGTGCACCGGCATACAGCCCAGCGTGACCATACGGTCCACATGGCTGTAAACGGCCACCACCTCATCAGCCTTGTACAGGCCGGTGATCAGCATCTCGTCCCGCATTTCCTCGGTGGTATAGCGCTTGAAATCCTTCTGGTTGCAGGAATAACGGATATCCATAGCGGACTCCCTCCTGCTCTTAGCGCTGGATACGGCCGGAACCGTCGCCGCCGGCCAGCTTCTCGACCTCGGACACGGTCATCATGTTGTAGTCGCCCTCGATGGAGTGCTTCAGAGCGGAAGCTGCAACTGCGAACTCGACAGCCTCCTGGGTGCTCTTGCCGGTCAGCAGGCTGTAGATCAGGCCGCCGCCGAAGGAGTCGCCGCCGCCAACGCGGTCGATGATGTGC
>ERZ1106983.1330-NODE-1330-length-22335-cov-3.572442_pt1 | contig 22335 bp, 19 predicted proteins | sample MGYA00403693_ERZ1106983 | MGnify/ENA primary metagenome ERZ1106983 (study PRJEB35170, sample SAMEA104062420) | human gut metagenome | biome: human gut; feature: human-associated habitat; material: faeces | place: Denmark | collected 2012-07-13 ...
TTGTGCGTTTTTACAGGTCGTTGCGGCACAGATCCTCCAGGGACTCCCGGCGGACTGCCACATAGGACTCGTTGCCGCCCCGGAGCATGACAATGGGGGGCCTGGGAAGGCGGTTGTAATTGGAGGCCATGGAGTAGTTGTAGGCGCCGGTGGTGCATACCGCCAGAAGGTCTCCCCGGCCCACGCTCCCGGGCAGCAGGACGTGCTCCTGGATGATGTCGCCGCTCTCGCAGCAGCGGCCCACCACCGAGCAGGGAAATTCGGCGGGCTGGTCCAGCTTGTTGGCCAGCAGGCAGGTGTAGCTGGCCCCGTAGAGGGCGAAGCGGGGATTGTCGGGCATGCCGCCGTCCACCGAGACGTAGTTTTTATAGCCGGGGATCTCCTTGACCGTGCCCACGGTGTAGAGGGTCAGTCCCGCGTCTCCCACGATGCTGCGTCCGGGCTCCATGTGAATCTCGGGCAGGGCGATGCCCAGGCGGGCGCAGGAGCCCTTGGCCGCGGCGGCCACCTGGGCCACCTTGGCGTCCACGTCCAGAACGGGGTCGCACTCGACGTAGCGCACGCCGTAGCCGCCGCCCAGGTCAAGCTGCCGGGTCTGGTAGCCATGGGCTTTCTCCATGTGGGCGGCGAACTCCAGCATGATCACTGCGGCCCGTTCAAATACGTCCTCGGCAAAGACCTGGGAGCCCACGTGGCAGTGGAAGCCCACCAGCTCCACATGGGGCTGGCGGAGGGTGAAGAGGGTGATCTCCTCGGCCTGGCCGGTCTCGATGGCGCTGCCGAATTTGGAGTCCACCTTGCCGGTGGCGATGGCCTCATAGGTGTGGGGGTCGATGCCGGGGGTCAGGCGGAGCAGCACCCGCTGCTTAATGCCCCGCCGGGCGGCCTCCGCCTCAATGGCCTTGATCTCCTCCACGTTATCCGCCACAAAATAGCCGATACCGTGATCCATACTGTAGCGGATGTCCTCATCGGTCTTGTTGTTGCTGTGAAAGTAGGCCTGGCCCAAGTCGTAGCCCGCCCGGAGGGCGGTGTAAATTTCGCCGGAGGACACCACGTCAATGCCCATGCCCTCCTCCCGCATGATCTCATAGATGCGCTGGAAGGAGTTGGCCTTGCTGGCGTACAGGGGCCGGGCGCCGGGGCCGAAGTGCCTGCGGAACGCCTCGGTATACACCCGGCAGTTGGCGCGGATCCGGTCCTCGTCCATCAGGTAGAGGGGGGTGCCGTACTGCCGGGCCAGCTCCACGGTGTCCTGACCGGCAAAGAGCAGGCGCCCGTTGGAGACGGTAAGGTTGTCGCAGATCATGTCTCATTTCCTTTCTGTTTCTCTGGAAGATATCCCGCCCCGCAGGGGGCCCCGGGGGGATGCTATTTGGCGTGTCTGGCCGCAATGGCCCTGTCCAGCCAGTCCTTGCCGTCGGTGACGCGGGCGACGATGTAGCACACCACATAGTCGCCGGCGGAGTTGATCATTGTGGCCGGGGGATCTACCAGGTTGCCGATGGCCACCAGGATGGGGAAGGCAACCTCAATCTGCTGGGGGAAGAAGATGGAGCAGATGATGTACTCACCGATGTAGCCTCCGCCGGGCACGCCGGACATGCCCACCGAGGAGAGCACCGCCACAGCCACCACCGCCGGGAGCATGGTCCAGGGCATATCCACGCCCATGGCCCCCAGGACAAAGGCGATTTTCAGCACGCAGGAGAAGCAGGAGCCGTCCATATGCATGGTGGCGCCCATGGGCACGACCATATCGGCCACATCCTTGGGGATGCCGGTGTCCTCCGCCTCACGCAGGTTGGTGGGGATGGTGGCGGAGGAGGAGCAGGTGCCCAGCGACATGATGGCGGGCCTTGCGATGTGCTGGAACATAGTCTTGATGCCGTGCCTGCCGCCGCCGATATAGGCGAAGAGGGGAAAGGCGGTGAAGATGTAGATAAAGCACAGGGGATAGTACACCACCATGGCCCGGCCATAGGCGGAGGCCACGCTGGAGCCGTAGGTGGCTACCAGATCCGCAAACAGGGCGAAGAAGGCGATGGGGGCGTAATAGGTGATGATCTTCACAAAGGCCATCATCACTTCGGTCAGGCCGTCGAGGAACTTGCCGATGACGTGGTCGGGGCCGCCCACCAGATTGGTGGCAAAGCCGAACAGGATGGAGAAGACGATCAGCGGCAGCATGGCGCTGCGGCTCAGCAGGCCCACAAAGTCGTCGGTGGTGAAGAAGTTCACGATCATGTCGGCGAGGGAGGCGTGCTCGCCGATGGCCTCGGTGGCCATGTCGGTCCAGGGCTCCAGCACCGGGGGAACCAGCTTCATGACAATGAACATGATGACGGCGGCAACGGCGCCGGTGACCACGAAGGTGAGCACGGTGGTGCCCATGATCTTGCCTGCCCGTTTCCGGCTGCGTACGCTGGCCACGGAATTGGAGATGGAGGCGAACACCAGCGGCACCACCACGCAGAACATCATATTGATGAACACGGTGCCGGCGGGCTTGATAAAGTGACCAAATTCAGGAAAGAACCAGCCGGCCACGCAGCCGGCTACCATGGCAAACAGCATCAGGGCCAGGAAGCGGTAGTTCTTCATAACTGTGGATTTGTCCATAACAATACCTCTCTTTCTTCTAACACACAGAACTGCCGGTGGGGTATGCGGCGTCACCTCCTCTCTCAGTGTACCGCACCGGCGGCCGCTCTATCACTCAAAGGGGCAGTTCCTCGTCGGTGAGCTCCCCTTTTGCAACCATATTGGTGGGCCCGGTCAGAAAGAGGTGTTCCACCGTGGAGCCGCGGCGCTCCACATCCACCACCAGCTCGCCCCCCGTCATCTGGACGGCCACCGCCCGGCCGCTGACCGCGCCCTGGAGGGTCAGCACGGCGGCCACCGAGCCGGTGCCCGTGCCGCAGGCGTAGGTGAAGCCCTCCACGCCCCGCTCAAAGGTGCGCTCCCAGATCCGCCCCGGTCCCTCCACATCGAAGAAATTGACATTTGCGCCCTTGGGGAAGGCGGGGTGGGCCCGCAGCTTCCGCCCCAGGGCGAACAGCTCCGCCTCCGGCCGGCCGCGCAGTCCCGGAATCGGAACCACTGCGTGGGGCAGACCCGGGTATCCCAGCTCCACATAGGAGCAGGGATAGGTCTTGCCGTCCACCTCCACGGGGTAGTCCAGCCGGAGGGTGGTGGGCCGGTTGAGTTCGATTTTATACTGCCGCCGGGTGATGCGCCGGCCGGTGACCAGGCCAGCGGTGGTCTCCACCCTCTGGAGCTCTCCGGCCAGCCCGATCTCATAGCCATAGCGGCAGATGCACCGAGCCCCGTTGCCGCACATCTCGCCCGCGCTGCCGTCGGAGTTGTAAAACAGCATTCGGTAGTCCCCGCCGGACTGCGGCCGCTCCACCACCATCAGACCGTCCGCCCCAATGGACAGGCGGCGCTCGCACAGCCGCCGGGCCAGGGCGGGAAAGCAATCCGCCGACAGCCCCTCCTGTAGATTGTTGAGGATAATAAAGTCGTTGCCTGCGCCGTTCATTTTCCAAAACTGCATCGAAGGCTCCCTCCCATTAAACGTGCTCCTTGTCTCATTGCCTATGCAAGCTGCATGCCAGGCGGCCAAGGGGGGCGAAGTTCAGCGGTTCCAACAAAATATGGCCGTCAAATTCAGACAGAATCCGCAAAACATGAGGCGCAAGATCCAGCATACCCGGAACCTGGGTGAAAAAAACGGGAAAGGGAGTTCGGATTTCCGAACTCCCTTTCCCAAAAACAGGACGTGTTTAGTCCAGTTGGTATTCCTTCAGCTTGCCGTAAAACACGGTCTTGGACAGGCCCAGCAGCTCCATGGCCTTCACACGGCTGCCGCCGCACTGGGCCAGGGTCTGCCGGAGAATCTGCCTTTCCTCCCGCTTGAGCCGTTCCTTCAGCGTGAGCGGGGCGGGCGCTGTGCCCTCCAGGTGGATGTGCTCGGCATAGATAAGCTCCGACTCGGAGAGGGCCACGGCGTTCTCCAGTACGTTTTCCAGCTCCCGGATGTTGCCCGGCCAGTTGTAGGCCAGCAGCTTGCCAAAGGCCTCGCCGGACAGGCTCCTGGGCGGGACGCCGTACTTCTGGGGAATCTTCTCCATCAGCCGGTCGATGAGGAAGCACACGTCCTCGGGACAACTGCGCAGGGGAGGCAGCTCCACAGAGAAGGCGCTGAGCCGGTAGTAGAGATCCTGGCGGAAGCGCCCGGCGGCCACCTCCGCCCTCAGATCCCGGTTGGTGGCCGCCAGGATGCGCACATCCACCGGCACGGACCGGGTGGAGCCCACCCGGCAGACCACCTTGTTCTGGATTACACTGAGCAGCTTGGCCTGGATCTGGAGGGGGATCTCGCCAATCTCGTCCAGGAAGATGGTGCCGCCGTCGGCCGACTCAAAAAAGCCCGCCTTGCCCTGGGGGTTCGCCCCTGTGAAGGCGCCCCCCACATAGCCGAACATCTCGCTTTCAAACAGGGTGGGGGAGATGGTGGCGCAGTCCACCGTGACGAAGGGGCCGCGGCGGGGCTGGGCCTGACGGATGGCCTGGGCGAGGAAGGACTTTCCGGTGCCGTTCTCGCCGGTGATCAGGATGCCGCAGTCCAGCTGGGACAGCTTGTAGACCCGGTGCCGGACGGAGGCCGGCAGGGTGTCGAAGCCGAAGCGCTCCGCAAAGGACGCCTCCTGGGGCGCGTCCTTGCGGGCGGTCTCCCGGTAGGTCCGCTCGGCCATCTTGATGGCATTGTTGCGCTCCAGGATGGTCACATGGATATCCTCAATGTTCCGGAACTTGACGATCACTCCGTCCGGGCGTCCGCCCTCCGCCCCGGGCACGGGGAGAAGGGTGGCCACCAGCTCAAAGCCGTTGATCTCGTACTCCCGGTCCTCAAGCCTCGGCGCCTGTCCGTTGAGCACCCGGGCGAGATCCCGCTCAAACTGCGCCCCCTCAAAGAAGTCGCGGAAGTGATAGCCCTCCACCTGGAGGGACAGCCCGGCCCGTTTTTCGCTGTAGGAGCCGCCCCGGAGCAGGTGGCCGATGCCCTCCCTGCGGGCGGAGTAGCCCTTCTCCTGCCAGAACTTCACCCGGCCAGTCGCCCCGTCCAGAACCACCATCTGTCCAATGCAGCGGAAATACCCGATGGTGTAGACGGTGTCCCTTACCGTAACGGTGACGCTGCGGCGCTCGATGGACAGGCGGATCGGGATCCCCTCACAGACGGTCTCCAGACAGAGGCTGTCCGCGTCCTGGTCTGGCAGGAACTTGTAGACGGGCCGCCGGCCGGGCATGTCGAAGACGCCTGCCGCCACCAGCCGGTCGTTGACGCGGAGCCTGGGCTCCCGGATGCCGATACGGGCGAGATCCTCCGGCCGCAGCGCCCCGTCGTCCGCGCCGATGGCTGTGTCGGCGATCAGCACCAGGTCGCCCGGCTCCAACCGCCCGGCGGGGTGGGGGTGCTGGCTGTTGTGGTAGAGGCCGAACCTCACCTTGGCCTGCTGGTTGATATGGGTGATGATGCCATCCCGATCCAGGGTGAAAATGGCATGGGATGAGGAATCCATGAGACATTGCAGAAGATCCATAGCGGTGCTCCTCTCCGGGCGGGCCGGGAAATCACCTCTATTGTACGGGAGAAAGGAGCCGGTGTAAATACCGGATTTGGAGGGGGTTCGCCGCCTGTACGCAGAAACGCACCTGACTTCGGAGGGAAATCAGGTGCGCATTCCCCGTGGGGCTCAGCAGCGGGCGGAGAGGACGCGCAGGATGTCCTCTGCCGGGGGCGGGCAGCCCGGGACGCGCTCTTTGGCGTAGTTGCAGCAGGCGCCGATTCCAAGGCCGTCGAAGGGAATCCCCCGCCAGCCCTGGCCGATGGCTATGGGTAGGCCTTGTACGCCGCTGGTGTGGAGGGCGCGCACCAGGCTTGCGTAGCAGGCCGAGCAGGCGCTTCTGGCCTGGACGGTGCGGGTGAGGGCGGCCACGGCGCCGGAGGGGGCGGGGTAGTCCGCCGCCGCGGAGGGCTCGTTGAGGCGCACCACATCTCCCTCCTCCAGCCGGGTGGAGCCGGCCCCCCAGGCCTCGGCCATCTGGATATAGGGCGCCTGCTCCAGGGCCAGGCCCATAAGGCGGCAGCCGTAGGCGTCCAGCTGCACGGGGTCCTCACCCAGCAGCATCCGGCCCGTGGGGACGGGGTTGCCCCCCTCCTCAAAATCCAGATCCCCGCAGAGGCTGTCCACGATGGTCAGCTCCGGCCGCAGGGCGGCGGCCAGGGCGGCGATGGGGCGCATCAGCCCCTCGGCGTGGAAGCGCCGCTTCTCCCGGTCGGGCAGGCAGCCCTTGCAGTTTTTTAGGGCGCAGGTCATGGCGGTCTGGCAGTGGCCCTTGAGCACGGGCAGGTTGATGAGGTAATCCGCGTCCAGGGCGCGGCAGCAGATGTCCATGGGCCGCAGGGGGGTGTCCACCCGGCGGGTCTTGTCCCGCTTGAGGTCGAAGAGGGGTACGCCGTACTTCTTCCCCACCGCCTCGTATCCCGCCGCCCGGAAGGCCCGGCCGGTGTCGTCCCCCACCCAGGAGCCCTCGATGATGGAGATATCCCGGAACCCGTGGTCACGCAGATACTCGATGGCGCCGGACAGGACGCCGGCGTGGGTGGTGGCGCCGGTTTCGGGGGAGGCGGCCACCACCAGGTTGGGCTTGAGGGCCACCGAGGCCCCGGAGGGGATTTTGCACGCTGCGCCGGCGGACTCCATCAGGGCGCGGGTCATGGCGTGGGCATTGGTGCCAAAGATCTCATAGATGCGGCTCATTGCGGCAACTCCTTTTCTTGCGCGGCGCACTCGGGACGGAAATAGGCGGCGGCCAGGGCGATGAAATACTGGGCGGATTTGGACAGGTAGCGATTGCGCCGGTAGCAGGCAGACACGGTCCAGGCGGGATGGGCAGACAGGCGGAAGCAGGCCACGTCCTCCACCCCCTGGACGTAGTAGGCGGGGACGATGGAGCAGCTCAGCCCCTTCTGTACCATGGAGACATTGGCCCGGTTGCTGGCGGTCTCCAGAAAGAGGTTGGGCTTTCGCCCCGCCCGCTCAAACAGGGGGTCGATGACCTCCCGCTGGGTGGAGGAGCGGTAGATGAGGCAGAAGGTCAGGTCCCAGAGGCACTCCGTGTCCAGCACCGTCAGGGGCGCGCCCGGCGGCGCGGCCCTGGCCGCCAGCGGATGGCTGCGGGGCGTGATGAGCAGGAACTCCTCCCGCAGGAGAGGGACGCAGGTCAGCCCCGGAACCTCCCCCTCCGGCCTGGAGATGAAGCCCAGATCCAGCTCGTCCCCGGCCAGCATCTCCAACTGCCGCCGGACGCTGATCTCCCGCGGGGTCACTGTCACCTCGGGATAGCTCTGATAGAACCGTGGGTACACGGCCATGAACATCTCCATGCCCCGCTCCGGGGCGAAGGCAAGGGAGAGGGTGCCCCGCCTCCGGCCGGCGATGTCGTGGATGATGCGGTAGGCCTCGTTTTTCAGCTCCAGCATCCGGCGGGCGTACTCCACGTAGACCCTGCCGGCCTCAGTGAGGGCAAAGCTGCTGCGGGAGCGGAAAAAGAGCCGGGTGCCCAGCTCATGCTCCAGCTTCAGAAGCTGCTGGTCCAGGGCGGACTGGGTGATGAACAGCTTGGCCGCGGCCTTGCTGATACCGCCCTCCTGGGCGATGGTGAGAATATAGGTCATCTGTTTGACGTCCATGGCCGATCACTCCTTGCCGGTAAAAGGGCGCGCCCCCGGCTCCGCGTGGGAAGGTCGGGGGCGCAGCGGGGGAAAAGAACCACTCAGCGGCGGATGAGGAGCACCGCCACGTCGTTGACATTGGTGCCCGTCGCCCCCGTGTGGAGCAGGCCGCCGCAGGCGGCCAGGGCGTGGTAGGCGTCGTTGTTCTTCAAAACCTCAAAGATGCGCACGCCCTGCCTCGCCAGCCGCTCCTTTGTCCCGCCGTCCACGAAGCCGCCGGCGGCGTCGGTGGGGCCGTCGGTGCCGTCGCTGCCCAGAGAGAACACGGCTGTGTCCTCCAGCCCGGCGATGCCGGCGGCGGCGGAGAGGGCCAACTCCTGGTTGCGCCCGCCCAGGCCGGAGCCGGTCAGGTGCACCACGGTCTCCCCCCCGGCCAGGAAGGCCAGGGAGCAGTCCGTATCCTGGTGGGCACGGGCTACGGCGGCCAGGAAGGCCCCCGCCTCCCGGGCCTCGCAGTCCAGGCTGTCGGTGAGCAGCACCGGCTCATAGCCCAGCTCCCGGCAGGCCGCGGATGCGGCGGCGCACAGCTCCCGCACGCTGCCGGTGATAAGGGTCTCCACATTGTCCAGAACCTTGGGCGTCTCCCGCTCCAGGCACTGGGAGGCCTCAGGCGACAGGCGCAGGCCGTACTGCTCCGCGATGCGGCGGGCATCGGCACAGGGGTAGGCCGGGCCGGAGGCGATCATGTCCAGCGGATCGCCGATGATGTCCGACAGGACGATGGAGAATACCTTTGCCGGGGCGCAGTGCTGGGCAAACCGCCCGCCCTTGACGGCGGAGAGCCGCTTGCGGATGGTGTTCATCTCCACGATGTCCGCCCCGCTGGCCAGCAGGCTCTGGGTGATGGACTGGAGCTCCTCCTGGGGGACCAGCGGCGCTTCAAAGAGGGCGGAGCCGCCGCCGGAGAGGAGAAAGAGGACGGTGTCCTCCGCTGTCAGGCCGTCCGTAAGGGCCAGCGCCTCCTCCGTGGCGGAAAAGGTGTCCTGGTCGGGGACGGGGTGGCCCGCCTCCCGGATGAGCAGGGAACCGATGGGGCCCTGGGCATGGCCGTGCTTGGTGATGACGATGCCGCCGTCCAGCCGCCCCCCCACGCAGTCGCAGGCGGCGCGGGCCATGGACCAGGCGGCCTTGCCCACGGCCACCAGCACCACCCGGCCACCCTGAAAGGGGTTCCCCTCCAGGGCGCGGCGAACCGCCGCGTCGGGCTGGACAGCGGCGATGGCCCGGCGGACAATCTGATCACAGTCGTTTCTCAGTTTCATGCGTTCCTCCATGGTCGCCTCGCGGAGAGGCTTAAATCAGGCCGGCCTCAGACATGGTGCGGCGGAAGCCCTCCTTGGCGGGGCCCTCCGGGGTGGGGAGGCTGGGCCGGTAGGGCGCGCCCACATCCCGGCCGCGGAGCGCGGCCATGTCCTTGGCGGCCACAGGGAAGCTGGCGGGGTCCATGGCCAGACGGACGGGGTTGAGCTTGAACTGGGCCTCCAGGCTGCCCTGGAGATCCCCGGCGGCAAACTTGTTGTAGACGTCGGTGATCAGCTCGGGCATGAAGTTGGCCGCGGTGCACACGCCGCCCACCGCGCCGTGGCAAAGGCTGGCGTACAGCAGGGTATCCTTGCCGCCGAACACCTTGAAGCCCACGTCGCGGGTACGGCGGATGAACTCGGCGGTGAGGGTGATGTCGCCGCTGGTGTCCTTCATGCCCACAATGTTTTCCACCTGATGGGCCAGGGCGTCCACGAGATCGGCGGTGAGGGTGTACCCCACCCGCCCGGGGTTGTTGTAGAGCAGCATGGGGGTGCCGGGGACGCTTTCGGCAATGGCCTTGAAGTGCTGGAACAGCTCGTCATAGGTGGGCTTGAGGAACATGGGCTGGAGCACGCTGACGCCGGCGGCTCCGTTGGCCACGGCCATTTTGGCCAGACGGCAGCACTTCTGGGTGCGGATGGCGCCAATGCCGAAGTAGACGGGGACGCGGCCAGCGGCCTGATCCACCATAATCTTCAGGCCCCGCTCCATCTCGTCCTCTTCTACCATATAGAACTCGCCGTTGCTGCCAAAGGCCAGAATACCGGACACGCCGCCCTTGATGACGTAGTCCACCTGGTCGCGGAGCCTGGCCTCGTCAATGCGCTCCTCCCCGTCGATGGGGGTGAGTATGGGCACCACGACGCCCTTGATAAAATCCGTATTCATGATCGATCACCTCGCACTCGTGTCGGGCGGCCTTACAGGGACTCGATGCCGGTGAGCTTCTTGTAGTACTTGATAATGGAGCTGTGATCGTCCTGGCCGCAGCCGTTGTTGTGCAGCCACTGGAAGATCTCCTGCACCGCGGCGGTCATGGGCAGGGGGGAGCCCACGGTGTGGGCGCAGTCCAGGGCGTTGTTCAGATCCTTGATGTGCAGGTCAATCTTGAAGCCGGGCTTGTCATTGCCCTCGATCATCATGGGGGCCTTGGCGTTCATGACGGTAGAGCCGGCCAGACCGCCGCGGATGGCCTGGAACACCAGCTCGGGGTCCACGCCCGCCATCTTGGCCAGGGTCAGGGCCTCGGACAGGGCCTGGATGTTGCAGGCCACGATAATCTGGTTGGCCAGCTTGGTGGTGTTGCCCGCGCCCACGTCGCCGCAGCGCACCACAGAGGCGCCCATGGCGCCCAGGATGTCCTTGTACTGGTCAAAGACCTCCTGCTTGCCGCCCACCATGAAGGAAAGGGTGCCGTCGATGGCCTTGGGCTCGCCGCCGGAGACGGGGGCGTCCAGCATCTCGATGCCGCGCTTGGCCAGCTCCGCCGCGATCTCCTTGGAGGCCACGGGGTTGATGGAGCTCATGTCGATGAACACGCTGCCCGGCTTCATGTGGGCGGCCACGCCGTCCTCCCCCAGCATGACAGCCTTTACCTGGGGGCTGTTGGGCACCATGGTCAGCACCACGTCGCAGGTCTCGCCGATCTCTGCGTTGGTGGCGGCCTTGGCCCCGGCGGCTACGATCTCGTCCACGCTGGCCTGGTTCAGATCGCTGACCGTGAGGTCATAGCCCGCCTTGAGCAGGTTCTTCGCCATGGGCTTGCCCATAATACCAAGACCGATCAGTCCGATTTTCATAATACATTTCCTCCTTAAAATAATAGCACAGATTGGGGTGGATAGGAACTATAAAAGCGGGACTCACGCGTTGGCGCGGGCCACGTTTTTGGTGACAATCACATCGGCGCCCAGGCCGCACACGTCGGCCAGGGCCACCTGCCTGACGGCGGTGGGGGCCTGGAGACGTACGGTGTTGATGACCTCCATTACCCGGAAGATGTCCTTCTTGGGGATGGGGCGGCTGAGCCGCACGCTGGCCAGGGGCAGTTCGCCGCCCTCCACCAGTACGCTGGTGGCGATATTGCGCTGGGGGTCGGTCAGCTCCTGGCGGACATAGGCGTCTCCCTTGGGACAGGTGGCACCCTGGACGGCGTACACCGTGTCCCCCTCATATTCGGCTGTGATCTCACAGCCGTTGGGGCAGATAATACAGGTAAAACTCCGCGTCACTGTACGCTCACCTCCAAATCACCGGACTGCTCCAGCGCCGCGGCGCGGATGGGAAGCTGAAGCATCTCGGCAGGGAGTGCCTTGGGCAGCCTGCGCCGCAGCACCTCGCGGCCGTCCTGCGTCACGGTCAGGGTGACGGCCTTCATGGGCCGGGACACCCGCAGGGAGAGGGTAAAATCCCGGCTGCCGCTGATGCGCTGGGGGATGACATGGCCCACGTTGGCGCCCGCCCTGACCTCCAGGGGACAGGGGGGAAGCGCGTGGTTTTTCAGGTACTCCGCCGCCGACGAGGCCAGGGCCTCCGCCTCCAGGGAGACGAAGTCCACCAGATCGTGGACATGGAGCACGTTGCCCGCGGCAAAGACGCCGGGAATGCTGGTCTGGTAGTGCTCGTCCACGAAGGCGCCCTTGGTGCGCCCGTCCACCGCCAGGCCGGAACCGTTGGCGATGTCCCCGGCGGGGATGAGGCCCACCGAGAGAATCAGCGTGTCGCACTCCACCCGCTCCTCCGTGCCGGGGATGGGGCGGAGGCGTTCGTCGACCTGGGAGACCGTAACGGCCTCCAGACGCGCCCGGCCGTGAATATCGGTGACGGTATGGCTCAGGTACAGGGGGATGCCATAGTCGTTGAGGCACTGCTCGATGTTGCGGGGCAGGCCGCTGGGATAGGGCTGCACTTCATAGACGGCCTTCACATGGGCCCCCTCCAGCGTCATGCGGCGGGCCATGATCATGCCGATGTCGCCGCTGCCCAGAATGACCACCTCCCGGCCCACCATGAGGTTGCGCAGGTTGATGTACTCCTGGGCCACGCCGGCGGTGTAGATGCCCGCCGGGCGGCTGCCCGGAATGGCCAGGGCGCCCCGGGTACGCTCCCGGCAGCCCATGGTGAGAATCACCGCGTCGCCCCGGAGCTGTTTGAGCCCGGCGGGGCCGGAGGCGGTGACGGTGCGGTCGGCCTCCAGGGAGAGAACGGTGGTGTCGGTAAGACAGGTGATGCCCAGCTCCTCCGCCTGGGCCACGAACCGCTGGGCGTACTCGGGGCCGGAGAGGGTCTCGCCGAAGCGGGTGAGGCCGAAGCCGTCGTGGATGCACTGACGAAGGATGCCGCCGGGGCGGTGCTCACGTTCCAGCACCACCACGTCGTCGACGCCCTTCTGCCTGAGCCGGATGGCGGCGGCCAGGCCGGCGGGCCCGCCGCCGATGATTACCGCCTGATGGCGTTCCACGTTCATGCCGGCTCCCCTCCTTTCACTGACCCGGTGAACATCCAGGAGCCCTCCGGCCCCAGGTGGATGTCCCTGAAGTCCTCCCCTAGCTCCCGGTGGAGGGCCTCGGTGATGCGGGTCTCGCAGTAGCCGCCCTGGCAGCGGCCCATGGTGGCACGGGTGCGCACCTTGATACCGTTGACGGTGTGGACGCCCAGGGGGTTGTGGATGGCCTGGAGAATTTCGGCCTTGGTGACCTTCTCGCAGCGGCAGAAGATCTCGCCGTAGTCCGGGTTCTCCGCGATGGCGGCGGCCCGCTCCTCGTCGGTCATATCGGCAAAACGGCGGATGCCGTGCCGGATGGGATCAAAGTCGGGATTGGGCTCCAGCGCCTCCTGCCGGGCGATGAGGGCCACGGCCCGGCGGGCCAGCGGGAGGGCGGAGGTGACGCCGGGGGACTCGATGCCCACCAGGTTGACCACGCCGGGCGCCTCGTCCCGGCACTCCAGCACGAAGTCCTGCACCGCGCCGGTGGCGGGGTCGATGCGCTTGGGCCGGATGCCGGCAAAATTGCGGATGAAGTAAGCGCGGTCCATGTGCTTGAACATCCGCGAACCGCTCTCAATAAGGCCGTCCATGGCGGCCTGGGTGGACTCGTAGTCCTGGAAATCCCGCGCCAATTGGCTGTCGGGCCCCACCAGTACATTTCCGTCCACGGTGGGCGTGGCATGGGTGTCAAACGTATTGTCCGGATTGGGGGCGGGATAGACGGGAATCTTGGCAAACTGGCCCGCCAGCTTGTCAAGGACGAAGTATTCGCCCTTGACCGGCTTGATTACATAGCCGGGAATGCCCAGCTGCTCGCTGACCACGGCGGAGTTGAGCCCCGCGCTGTTTACCACCCAGCGGGTGTGGAAGTCGCCCCTGGTGGTGTGGAGCAGGTGGGTGCCGTCGGCCTGCCGGGTCTCGCCGGTGAAAGCGCAGTTGAGGTGGTACTCCGCCCCGTTGTGAACCGCGTTCTCCGCCAGGGCGATGGTGTAGAGGAAGGGATCCAGAATACCGCTGGCCGGGCACCACATGGCGAAATTGCCGCCGGCGCTGGGGTCAAGCTCATCCATCCGCTTGCGGTCGATGAGCTCCAGGCCCTTCACGCCGTTGGCCTCGCCGCGGGCCATGAACTGCTCCAGCCGCTGGCGGTGCTCATCGGTGAAGCCCACAATGAGCTTTCCGGTGCGCTTAAAGGGGACATCCAGCTCGCGGGCTACTTGGTCGAACTCCTGGTTGCCCTCCACGGCGCAGATGGCCTTGAGGGAGCTGGTCTTATAGAGGAACCCGGCGTGGAGCATACCGGTGTTGCGCCCGCTGGTCTGGGTGCAGACGTCGCTCTCCTTCTCCAGCACGGCGATGCGCAGCTTGTACCGGGAGAGCTCCCGGGCGATGGCGCTGCCCACCACCCCGCCGCCGATGATGACGACATCATAGGACTGCTGCATAGGGATGGCTCCTTTCTCCATCAAAGGAACAGGGTCAAAATGGGGACGGTGACCAGGCTGGTCAGCGTCGAGATAAACACACACTTGGAGGCGAACTGGGCGTCCGCCCCGTATTTCTGGGCCAGGATGGCGGTGGTGGAGCCGATGGGCATGCCGGTGATGACCACACTCACGCCGATGGTGAGGGGATCCATCCCCAGCAGGCGCAGAGCTGCCAGACAGATGCCAGGCAGCAGGAACTGCCGCACCGCCACCAGGTAGAAGCACCTGGGGTCGAATACGGTCTTGAGGGGCACGTCGGCCAGGATGGCCCCCACCAGGGCCATGGCCATGGGGGAGGTACAGGCCCCCAGGTTATCCACCGCGGTATCCACAAAGTGGGGCAGGGGGAGCTGGAAAAACATCCATACCAGCCCCACCTCCACGGCGATGATGCCGGGGTTGAGCAGCACCTTTCGGACGGCCTGCTTGGCGTCGGCCTTGGTAAACAGGGAGATGCCGGCGCTCCACATGAGGATGCGGGTGGGGATGATGAACAGGGAGCCCAGAAAGAGGCCCTCGTCGCCGTAGGCGCCGCTGACCACGGGCAGTCCGGCAAAGCCGGAGTTGGTGACCAGGGTGCCGTACTGGAGGATGCTCTTCTCCCCATAGGGAAAGCGGTTGTAGAGCACCTTGCCCAGCAGCAGGGCCGCCGCGGCCATGACGGTGGCGATGAGGACGGCCACGCCCCCCTGCTTGAGGGACTCCAGGCTGAACTCCATGTGGAAGGACTCAAAGATCATGCAGGGCAGGGTGATGAGCACCACAAAGTCGGTCAGCTTATCCCGGGCCGCGTCATTGAATATGCCCTTCTTGCGGCAGAAGAAGCCCACCGCCATGTAGATGAAGAGGACGGTCTGCACGTCCACCATCTTGAAAAAGCTGTCCATACTACCCCTCGATGGGGGTGAGAAGGGCCCCGTCCCCGTCAAATTCCAGCGGCTCGGGCTCAGAGCAGGCCGCCACGCCGGGCCATTTACCCGCCTTCACGTCCCTGTAATAGGCCTCGCTGAGCATGATGCGGCCGATGTGGAGGCTGTTTGGGATGCGGATGATCCGGGCGCGGCTGCGGTCGATGCCGGTGCAGGTGCGGATACACATCTGAATAGCCTCCCTGTCGTTGGCCACCACGCAGGGGATGCGGGCGGAGGTGAGGACGGTGGAGGTGAGACAGTTGGGGTACATCTTTTCCGTGTCGATTTTGTCAAAGAACCGCTTTGTGATCACGTTGGCCAGGCCCACGCCCAGGGCGTTGCCGTGGCTGGCCGCGCTCAGATCGAGAAAGCAGGTGCGCTGCACCTCCACCCCGCCGTGGGCGTACTCGGTGGAAAAGGTGCCGGTAATGTTGGGGTCCACGCCGGTGCCCGAGTAGTTCTTGCCCGTCTCGTCCACCACCAGCACGTCGCAGGCGCCCACCAGCAGGGAGGGCATCCGCTCAAAGGCAAACTGGAGCAGCTCCGGCTCCCGGGCGAGAATGTCGTCCCTGTCGATGGCCTCGATGCGGCAGGTCTCGTCATAGGCGTTCTCGATGCAGGGCAGGGCAAAGAGGATGGGGGCCCTGGCCAGAATGACCTTGGCGATGGAGGGGATGTTGGCCCCGATCTTGCCCATGCCGTCGGAGTGGACCCGCTCGGCCCCCTTCTGCTTGCCCAGGCCCACGGCGAGCATCTTGCAGGGCCCGCTCTCGTAGGGGCCGCGGAAGGCGTTGTGGGGCTTGAGGCGGCAGGAGACGATGATACCGTCGGCCTCATAGGCGTTTTTGTCCAGGTACACCGGCAGGCCGGTGTCGGAGGTGCCCAGCTCCACCACCTCCATGCTGCTGCGGATCTCACAGCCCATGGCCTCCGGGGTGATGCCGTAGCTGGCCAGCACCTCCAACTGCCCCTCGGCAGTGGCGCCGCCGTGGCTGCCCATGGCGGGCACAATGAAGGGGACGGCGCCCCTGGCCTTTACAAAGTCCACGATGGACCGGGTGATGAGGTCCACGTTGGCGATGCCCCGGCTGCCCGCCGTGATGGCGATGGACATGCCGGGCCGGATTTTGGAGCGGAAGGGCTCCCGGGACAGCTCCCCCGCCACGGCGGCGGGGATGTCTGCGGGGGCAATGCGCTCCCGGGGGAAGAGCTGCTCGGCGCGGAACATGCGGGGAATGGGCACGTCGGCCAGCAGACGGGAGACGACGCCCCCCTGTTTGATTTCCATACCAAACCGACCTTTCTCTTGTCAGGTAATAGGCGCGGGATTGAAGATGCACAGGTCGTTGTGGAAGCCGTACTGGTCGGAGTAGGGCTTCTTCACGCCGCTGGCCACGTCCAGAATCAGGTGGAACAGCTCGGCGCCCACGTCGGCGATGGTCTTCTCGCCGGTGGCGATGGGGCCGGCGTTGACGTCGATGAGGTCAAACCAGCGCTCCTTCATCTCGTTGCGGGAGCAGACCTTGATGACCGGGGCGGCGGCCAGCCCGTAGGGGGTGCCCCGGCCGGTCATAAAGACCTGAAGCCCGATGCCGCTGGCCAACTGGCAGGGCCCGCAGACGATGTCGCTGGCGGGAGTGGCGGCGTAGATCAGGCCGTGCTTATGGGGCTTCTCTGCCGGGGAGAGCACCTCCTCGATGGGGGCGGTGCCCGACTTGGCGATGGAGCCCATGGCCTTCTCTACGATGTTGGCCAGGCCGCCCTTCTTGTTGCCGGGGGTGGGGTTGGCGTCCCGGTCCACGCCGCCGGCGTCCAGGTAGTCGTCGTACCACTTCATCTCGGCGGCCAGCTTGTCCCGGGCGGCCGCGTCGCGGCAGCGGGCGGCCAGCAGATGCACTCCGTCCCGCACCTCGGTGACCTCGCTGAACAGCACGGTGGCGCCGCCCTTCACCAGCATGTCGGCGGCGTAGCCGGCGCTGGGGTTGGCGGTGAGGCCGGAGAAGGCGTCGGAGCCGCCGCACTGCATGCCGATGAGCAGCTCGCTGAGGGGCAGCTCCTCCCGGCGGCGCTCGTTGAGCCGTTTCAGCTTCCGCTCGGCCATCTCCATCAGGGCCTGCATCATGGCGTCGTGGCCCCGGTAGTCCTGGAGGGTGAGGGTGTTCTCCGGGGTGATGTCCTCCGGGGGGAGCACCATGTCGTAGGTGAGCTTTTCACAGCCCAGGCCCACCACCATCAATTCGCCGCCGAAGTTGGGGTGGCGGATGAGGTTGGTGACCGCCCGGATGGGGATGTGGGCCTCCCGGGCCTTAATGGCCACGCCGCAGCCGTAGGGGTGGTTCACTGCCACCACGCCGTCCACATTGGGGTACTTGGGCAGCAGCTCCCGCTTGATGCGCTCCACCGCCACGTTGACCACACCGGCGGCGCACTGGACGGTGGTGACAATGCCCAGCAGGTTGCGGGTGCCGGCGGGGCCGGTTTTGTTGCGGTAGCCCATCCAGGTTCTGCGGGGCGGATCGGGCAGCTCTTCCATGGGGACGAGGCTGGTCCCGTAGGGCATGTCGTCCAGGCCGGGGGACTGAGGCAGGTCCAGCATGTGCTCGTTGATCCAGGCCCCAACGGGGATGGGAGCCTTGGCGTAGCCCAGCACCACGCCGTAGCGGACCACCTCGCCCCCCTTGGGGATGTCAGTCAGGGCGATCTTGTGGGCCTGGGGGATGTCCTCCCGGGTGACGACGCCGGGCATGACCCCGGTGCCGCGGGGGATGTCGTGGACCGCGATGGCTACGTTGTCCGCGTCCTTGACCTTGATGTAAAGCGGTGCGCTCATAGACGAATTACTCCCTTTTGGCCGATGTCATTCCACCGGACGCGGGGCGCGCCGGACGGAATGACATCGAGGTGTTATGATGATTACTGCTTGCCGGAGAGCTCCTTCTCCTGGCGCTTGGCCTTGCGGTTGTCCAGAACGGCGTAGACCACGGACAGGATGATCAGCGCCCAGATAACCCAGCTCATGGGACGCACGAACAGGCCGGTCAGGGAGCCGTTATAAGCGGTGAGCACCTGAATGAAGTAGTCCTCCAGGTCGCCGCCCAGAATGAAGCCGATGAGGAAGCAGGACACGGGGAAGTGGAACTTCTTGATCAGAAGGCCCACAATGCCGAAGAGCAGCAGGCACCACACGTCGAACATGCGGCCGTTGAGGGTGGCGTAGGCGCCCACGGTGCACATCATGAGCACCACGGGGTACAAGCGCTCCTGGGGAATGAGGACGATCTTCGCCAGCAGCTTTACCGGGAAGAACATGACCAGGTACATCAGGATATTGCAGCACAGCAGGGCCACCAGAATGGTGTTCCAGATCACCGGATTGTTGGTGATGAACAGGGGGCCCACCTGAATGCCCTGGAGCATGAAGGCGCCGATCAGGACGGCGGTGGTGGAGTCGCCGGGAATACCCAGGCTCAGCAGGGGCACCAGGGCGCCGCCGGTCAGGCCGTTGTTGGAAGTCTCAGAGGCGATCAGGCCCTCGGGCACGCCGGTGCCCAGCAGCTCGGGGTGCTTGGACCAGCTCTTGGCCTGGGAGTAGGCGATCAGGGAGGCCGCGGAGCCGCCCACACCGGGCAGGATGCCCATGAAGGTGCCCAGCAGGGCGGAGCGGAACACATTGATGATCTGCCCCTTGAAGTCGTGGAGAAGGCTGAACTTGACGTTGTTCTTGACCTCCAGCGTATCATCCTTGCTGTAGGAGGCGTGCATGCCAGTCTCACACTGCTGGAGCATCTCGGAGACGGCGAACAGGCCGATGAGCACGGGGAAGAGCTGGAAGCCGCTCTGCATCTGGCTCTCCAGGAACTCAGGGACCATGCGGTATTCATTGTTGACGGAGAACTGGTTCATCATGGCTACCAGCACGCCCAGCATACCGATCCACAGGCCGCGGAGCATCTGGCCCCGGGACAGGGCGGCGATGACGGTGAGGGCGAAGAGGATGATGAGGAACTTCTCCACGGCGGAGAACTTGATGGCCCAGCCGGCCAGGATGGGAGTGAAGAGGGCCAGCACCACCAGGGAGATCATGCCGCCCATGAAGGAGGAGGTGACGCCGATTTTCAGGGCGCGTTCTCCCTCGCCCCGCAAGGCCATTGGGTGTCCGTCGAAGGTCGTACACACCGACGACGGGGTGCCGGGAATGTTGATGAGGATGGCGGGGACCAAGCCGCCGGAGATGCCGCCCACATAGAGGCCCAGCAGCAGATAGAGGGCCATCTCCATGGAGTAGGCGTAGGTCAAGGGGAGGAACACGGCCACGGCCATGGTGGCCGTCATGCCGGGGATGGCGCCGAAGATGATGCCGATGACGACGCCGAACAGGGCCACGGCGATGTACTCCGGGCCGATCACGAAGGGCAGTTCAAATCCCATGAATCACACCAGCCTTTCTTTAGTAGAGAATGAAGCCCAGGGACGGAATCTCAATGGTGAGGAGACCGGAGGGCAGGGTGATGGCGAACGCGGTGCCGAACACAACGCTGATGATCAGGCAGGCCACCACGGAGATGATCAGGCTGGTGATGTGGTACCTGGGGTTTTTCAGCTGCGCCTTGTTGGCAAACAGGGTGTTGAACAGGAACAGGCAGATGATGGACCAGAAGGTGAAGCCCAGCTTGTCCAGCAGGAAGAAGTAGACCACCATCAGGGCGATCGTACCCCAGAATTTGAACTTGTCGTAGTGTTCCACGAAGAAGCGGCCGGGCTTGACAAAAAAGCCCTTGCCCGCCTTGATCCGGGCCCGCCCCTCCAGGGCGATCAGCAGGACGCCCAGAATCACCAGAATTCCAATGGTGATGATGGGGAAAATCCAGTGCTGGGTTGAATACTCCACATTGATACGCATCTTATTACCTCTCTTTCGCAGGGTGGTATCACAGAATATCACCCCGCTGAAGCGCCAACCGCCGGCTGGGCTTCAACGGGGTGACACTCCAACAGATATTAGGTCAGCTCGTCCAGGCCGGGGGCCACGTCGATGATCTCCTGGCCGATGTCCCGCTTGTCGCTGATGAACTGGCGGGAGGCCTCCAGATCCGCCTCCTCGGCGGTGACGGCGCTGTAGAGCAGGCCGGCCATCTCAGCCTGGAAATCGGGGTTCTCACAGACCTTCTGCATGGCGGCGGCGATCTCATTCAGAATGCCCTCGTCCATGTCCTTGGGGAAGAGCATGAAGAAGTCCTTGTTGAAGTCGAAGGGCTCGCCGTTGAAGGTGATGCCGTCGTCGGCCATGGAGATAACGCCGCTGCCCTCCAGGTTGCCGCAGGTGTCAAAGAGCTTCATGGCCAGCTGGGCGTCCACGCCCTCCTTGGTGAACTCCACGCAGGAGGAGTAGTCGGCGTAGATGATGTCGGTGTTGCCGTCCCAGAGGCGCTGCTTCTTCTCGTCGGTGGTGCCGCCCACCAGGGCCTTGATGCGGCTGGCCACCTCGTCGCCGTACTGCTCCTGAACCCACATATACCACACCACAAAGTCCAGGTGGGAGGCGGAGCCGGACTCAATGTTCACCCGCAGCTCCTCGCCGGGGTTATCGGCCAGCCACTGGGCGGCCTCATTCAGGTTGTTGTAGGGGGCGTCGGCCTTGGCCACAAAGCAGCCGCCGGGGTTGACGCCGATGCGGGGGCCGACGGTCAGGTTCTCCAGGGCGTAGTCCTCACTGACCGCGCCGAAGAGTACGCTCAGGAACGCCATGTCGTGGAACATCATGATGGTGGTGCCGTCGCCCTTGGCCTTGGAGATGGTGTCCAGCGCCTGGGCGTTGCCGATGGCGTCCACCTTGCCGTTGAAGCCCATCTCCTCGCCCAGATAGCGGGTGACCATGTCGGCGATCATGTAGGAGTCGCCGCCGGTGGAGGTGGAGCCGATGACCACGCGGACACGCTTGCCCTTCAGGCTGCTCTCGCCGGAGGCGGCGCTGCCGGTCGCCTCGGTGCCGGGATCGCCGGTGGAGGGGGTGCCGGTTTCCGTGTTAGAGGGGGTGCCGCCGCAGCCGGCCAGCAGGCCGACTGCCATGGAGGCGGAAAGGAGCAGAGCCGTCAATTTCCTGAACTTCATTGTTCAATTCCTTCCTTTCGTTCGGTTCATTCACTGGGGATGTTCCGTGCTTGCTTGCGGGGGATGGGGGCGCTTCACTACCGTGGCACTATGATAGCAGGCCGCGGCGCGGGTTTTCCATTCGCAAAAGGCAATGAAATGGGAGAGTAAATTTGTAAACTCTGTGTGGGTTTCAGAAAAATGAATTTAAGATTTCAAAAATACCCGTTCTGCGTTTCAAATATGGAAGATTTGTTTCGCTTAAAACTGTAAATTTATAGAAATCATCGGTTGATTTTTATAGTTTGTCAGAAAAAAACAAGTAAAATTTGTGCAAAACAGATAAGAGCAGGCGCGGTTCACCCTCCGCCTGCTGCTCCTTGTGCGGAACAAAAATCTCTGTTACACTGAACATGAATACAAAGTTTTTGTACCGTTCTGGTCAAAAGGAGTGTCACACCATGAAATCAGAATCTGCGGAGCTGGTAAGCGGCCTCATCCGCCAATACCGCCGCCTGCGCCTGCTCTACCTGGGTTATCTGGCGGCGGCCGTCCTGGCGCTGGTCTTCTTCTTTGTGGACAAGCGCGTTACCCTGGCGCTGGTGGCGGCCAGCCTGGTCTACCACCTGGTGGTGGTACGGAGGGCGGGGAAGGCCTACCAGCGGGCCTTTGTCCACGCCTGCGGCCAGTGTACCCTGGCCCGGCGCCTTCAGGACGCCCGCCACACCGAAGCGCCCTGGAGGAGGGGGAGCTGCGCCGCGCCCGCCTGGTCGCCGCCAACGACGCCAAGGGCTCCGTCCTGGTGCGGGAGGGCGGCTCCGGTACCTACCACGGCCGCCGTGTGCGCCTGGGTGACGCCGGGTTTACCCATTCCTTCTCCATGGAGGGGAAAACCCACCACGAGTTCGTGGTGGGCACCTGGGTGACGGTGGAGCTGGGGAAGGACACCGGGCTGGACTGGCGGCTCATCCACGAGCGGGTGATGATGAAGCCGTCCCGGGACGCCATGCTGCGCCGGGAGAGCGGGCTGCGGCGGGCGGTGGGCTTCGGCCCCGGCTGGATGGAGGACGGCACCTGGTTTGCCCTCCGGCCGGAGGGCAAACCCGACGTGCCCGGTGACGCCTTCCTCGCCGCCCTGCGCCGGCTGTCCGCCGCCACCGACAAGCCCCTGGCCGTCTGCGTCCAGGGAGACCGCCTCCATGTCTTTGTCACCAACCGTATCCTGGGCCAGAAGGTATCCAGCCGCGTCCCGCC
>ERZ1106983.1340-NODE-1340-length-22152-cov-3.592252_pt1 | contig 22152 bp, 20 predicted proteins | sample MGYA00403693_ERZ1106983 | MGnify/ENA primary metagenome ERZ1106983 (study PRJEB35170, sample SAMEA104062420) | human gut metagenome | biome: human gut; feature: human-associated habitat; material: faeces | place: Denmark | collected 2012-07-13 ...
GGATGCAGATGAGCGACGCGGTAGAGCAGCTCACGCTGTTCGACCTCGATACATGGTCTGGGAAAATGTCCCCGGAGCCTTCAGCTCCGCGGCCCGGGTCTTTTCCGCCAGCTGGGCCAGCGGAGCCCGCACCGCCACTGGCCGGGGGCCCATTCCGCTGGAGATCACCGCCGCCGGAGTCTCAGCGCGCTTTCCCGCCGAGAGCAGCCCGTCTGCAATCCCCTCCAGATTGGCCAGCCCCATGAGGAACACCAGCGTCCCCTCCAGATTGGCCAGGGTGCCCCAGCCGCCAGCGGGCTCACCCCGCTCATCAAAGGTGTGGCCGGTGATCACGTGGAAGCTGCGGCTGACTCCCCGGTGAGTCACCGGGATTCCCACCGCCGCCGGAATGGCCACCGCAGAGGTGATCCCCGGCACCTCCTCGCAGGGGATGCCTGCGGAGAGCAGCGCCTCCATTTCCTCGCCGCCCCGTCCGAAGACGAAGGGATCTCCCCCCTTCAGCCGGATCACCACCTTGCCCTCCAGGGCCTTTTTCACGAGGAGACGGGAGATCTCCTCCTGAGGCGTGGAGTGGCGGCCCAGCCGCTTCCCCACATACAGCCGCTCCGCCGCCTGCGGTGCCGCCTCCAGCAGATGCCGGTCGATCAGGTCATCATAGACCACCACGTCACAGCACTGCAGCAGCCGCAGCCCCCGCAGGGTGATCAGATCCGCCCGGCCGCAGCCGGCACCTACCAGATATACGCATCCTCTCATTTCCTCTCTCCTCCCGTCCTGTATTCTTCCAGGAGCCGCTCCTGTTCCGCGGGCTCCAGGGGACGCCCACGCTCCAGGCACGCTTCCAGGGCCGCCGCCAGGGCCTGCCGCCGGAGGGGCTCCGGCAGGGCGCGGACACGCTCCCTGTATGCATGCAGACACACGAGGATCTCCTCGGTCCGGTCCGGCAGCGCCGCCTCCATCCGGTCCCGGAGGCAGGCCGCCGCTCCGGGGCTCACCCCCCCGGTGGAGACCCCCACCGTCAGCATCCCCCTTCGGATGAGCGCCGGAAAGAGGAAGGTCCCCTCCCCGCCGTCCGCCGTGTTGACGGGGATTCCCATCCTGCGGCACAGTCGGGCCACCTGTTGGTCCACCTGGACGCTTCCGGCGGCAGCCACTGCAAAATCCACGCCCTCCAGATCCTCCGGGCGGAAGAGACGCTGATCCAGCGTCACACCGGGGAGTTCCCGCAGCGCCGGGCAGATCTCCGGTGCCACCCCTCGCAGCCTCGGTCCGAAGGGCAGCAGCTTTTCCACTTTCCGCCGGGCTACCGCGCCGGCGCCCACCACCAGTCCTGCCTTCCCCTGAAGATCCACAAAAAAGGGAAAATACCCCATATGCCCCTCCTCTCACCGGCAGTAATACTGCCAGCCGTCCTCACTCTGTACCCGCTTCACCGTGACGCCGAAGGCGCTGTTCAAAGCACCGCTGGTGAAGACCTCCTCCGGGGTCCCCACCATCTGAAGCCGTCCCCGGTCCAGCACAGCCACTTCATCCGCCGTCCGCAGGGCCAGGGACAGATCATGGAGCACCAGCACCACTGCTCTGCCCTGTCCAGCCAGCTTTCGGGCCATAGCCATTACTTCCAGCTGATGGCGCACATCCATATAAGTGGTTGGCTCGTCCATCAGCACGGTATCTGTATCCTGCGCCAGCGCCATGGCGATCCAGCAGCGTTGACGCTGACCGCCGGACAGGCTTTCAACCGGCAGATGAGCAAACTCTGCCGTTCCGGTCAGGCGTAATGCCCCCTCCACCGCCAGCTCGTCTTCATCACTCCACTGACGCATAACGTTCTGCCAGGGAAAGCGCCCGCGCGAAACCAGTTCAAAGACGGTTAACCCCTCCGGTAACAGCGGAGACTGCGGCAAAATGCCAAGCTGACGAGCGACCGCTTTGGTCGGCTGTTCATGAATGGCTTTGCCATCCAGCACGACGCTGCCGCCAAGCGGCTGTAGCAGACGCGCGAGGGTGCTCAACAGCGTGGATTTGCCACAGCCGTTCGCCCCCACCAGAACGGTCATCTTCCGTTGCGGGATCGCGAGGGAGATATCATCAACGATGATTTTTTTGTGATAACCCGCAGAGAGATTCTCCAGAACCAGTCCCGGTTTTGTCGTGTTATGCGCCACGTGAATGCCAACGTAATGAAAAACCAATAAATAAAAATAAAACTCATTCTCTTTTGAGAAGTTTGCCGCTGCGCCATGTAGTAGTCAAGTGAATAAAAGCCCTGGATAAACCAGGGGTGATCGCAACAGGTCACGCAAAGCCAAGTTAGTAAATACCAATCAATTTCAATAAGTTAAAAGTCAATTACTTTGATTTTAACGGTACGGAAATCACTGTAGTCATTTTTTTACTTTTTCCATTTACTACTACAATTCTGCATGATTGAATGATTCTCAATTACAAGTTCGATGCCATTCAGGCTAACGAACAGACCGTAAGGGCAATGACTCACACATTTTTCCGCGAAGATTGTTTCGCCGGATATTCTGGGAAAACAGATGTAATGGCTAAGTTCACACCTTCATTCTCTGGGGTAAAAGGGCGCGTGCTCTTTTCTCTGTTGTTTATGGCACCTTTGGTCCACGCAGCGGCAAACGACGGCGAGACCCTGACCGTTACCGCCGATCCGAATGCGGCCCTCGACGCCACCAGCGGCTATCAGCCCCTGAACACCTCCACCGCCACGCTGACCAACATGCCGATGCTGGACATCCCGCAGGTGGTCAATACCGTCAGCAATAACGTGCTGGAAGACCAAAACGCGACCACGCTCGACGAGGCGTTGTATAACGTCAGCAACGTGGTGCAGACCAACACCCTGGGCGGCACGCAGGATGCCTTTGTGCGCCGTGGCTTCGGCGCGAACCGTGACGGCTCGATCATGACCAACGGCCTGCGCACCGTGCTGCCGCGCAGCTTTAACGCCTCAACCGAACGCGTGGAGGTGCTGAAAGGCCCGGCCTCGACCCTGTACGGTATTCTCGACCCCGGCGGCCTGATTAACGTCGTCACCAAACGCCCGGAGAAAACCTTCGGCGGCTCGATTTCTGCCACCTCGACCAGCTTTGGCGGCGGCACCGGACAGTTTGACGTCACCGGCCCGATTGACGGCACGCGCCTGGCGTATCGCCTGACGGGGGAATATCAGGACGAAGACTACTGGCGCAATTTCGGCACCGAACGCAGCACCTTTATCGCCCCGTCGCTCACCTGGTTTGGCGATGACGCCACCGTGACCGTGCTCTATTCGCATCGCGACTATAAAACGCCGTTCGATCGCGGAACGATCTTCGATCTCAACACCAAAAAAGCTGTCGACGTCGATCGCAAAACCCGCTTCGACGAATCGTTTAACGTCACCGACGGGCAGTCCGATCTCGCGCAGATCAACGCGGAGTATCGCCTTAACAGCCAGTGGACTGCGAAGTTCGACTACAGCTACAGCCAGGATAAGTACAGCGATAACCAGGCGCGCGTGATGGCCTACGATTCAAAAACCGGCAACCTGACCCGCCGCGTGGATGCCACCCAAGGCTCAACCCAGCGGATGCATACGACGCGGGCGGATCTGCAGGGGAACGTGGATATCGCCGGTTTCTACAACGAAATCCTGACCGGCGTGTCGTATGAGAATTACGATCTGCTGCGCACGGATATGATGCGCTGTAAGAACGTCAAAGGTTTCAATATCTACAATCCGACGTATGGGAATCTCGACAAGTGCACCACCGTCTCGGCGTCCGACAGCGACCAGACCATTAAGCAGGAGAGCTACTCCGCCTACGCGCAGGACGCGCTGTACCTGACCGATAAATGGATCGCCGTCGCCGGACTGCGCTACCAGTATTACACCCAGTACGCGGGGAAAGGCCGTCCGTTTAACGTGAATACCGACAGCCGCGACGACCAGTGGACGCCGAAGCTGGGGCTGGTGTACAAGCTCACCCCGGCAGTCTCGCTATTTGCCAACTATTCCCAGACGTTTATGCCGCAGTCGTCCATTGCGAGCTACATCGGCGACCTGCCGCCGGAAACGTCTAATGCGTATGAAATCGGTGCTAAGTTTGACCTTTTCGACGGCATTACCGCCAATATTTCGCTGTTTGATATCCACAAGCGCAACGTGCTGTACACCGAAAGCGTGGGTGATGAAACCATCGCCAAAACCGCAGGCCGCGTGCGATCTCAGGGCGTAGAAGTGGATCTTGCGGGGTCGCTGACTGAGAACACCAACATTATTGCCAGCTACGGCTATACCGACGCGAAGGTGCTGGAAGACCCGGACTATGCGGGCAAACCGCTGCCGAACGTGCCGCGCCATACCGGCTCCCTGTTCCTGACCTACGATATTCACAATGCGTTTGCCGGGAATACGCTGACGCTGGGCGGCGGCGGGCACGGCGTAAGCCGTCGTTCCGCAACCAACGGTGCGGATTACTATCTGCCGGGCTATTTCGTGGCGGATGCGTTTGCGGCGTATAAGATGAAGCTGCAGTATCCGGTGACGCTGCAGGTGAACGTGAAAAACCTGTTTGATAAGACCTACTACACATCGTCCATTGCGACCAACAACCTGGGCAACCAGATTGGCGATCCGCGCGAAGTGCAGTTTACGGTGAAGATGGAGTTTTGACGTCAGTGCGAGGCGTTCCCCTCACCCTAACCCTCTCCCCATAGGGGCGAGGGGATCGATCGTAGGCCCGGTCAGCGCAGCGCCACCGGGCAAAAAAAAGCCCTGCATCGCAGGGCTTTTTCAGCATCAGGCCTCGATATCCGCCATATCGCCTTTCTCCTGCAGCCAGTTACGTCGGTCTTCCGAACGTTTCTTGGCAAGGAGCATATCCATCATGGCGTTGGTTTGCTGTTCGTCTTCGTCGCTGATCGTTAGCTGTACCAGACGGCGCGTGTTCGGATCCAACGTCGTTTCGCGAAGCTGCATCGGGTTCATCTCGCCCAGCCCTTTAAAGCGCTGCACGTTCGGTTTGCCCTTCTTGCGCTTCAGCTGTTCCAGCACGCCCGCTTTCTCTTCTTCCGTCAGCGCGTAGTAAACCTCTTTACCGAGATCGATACGGTAGAGCGGCGGCAGCGCCACGTGAACGTGGCCGTTTTTCACCAGCGTTTTGAAGTGCTTCACGAACAGCGCGCACAGCAGCGTGGCGATATGCAGACCATCGGAGTCCGCATCCGCGAGGATACAGATTTTGCCGTAGCGCAGCTGGCTCAGATCGTCGCTGTCCGGATCGATGCCAATCGCCACCGAGATATCGTGAACTTCCTGCGAGGCCAGCACTTCATCAGAAGAGACCTCCCAGGTATTCAGGATCTTACCCTTGAGCGGCATGATCGCCTGATATTCACGATCGCGCGCCTGCTTGGCCGATCCGCCCGCCGAGTCTCCTTCCACGAGGAACAGCTCGGTACGGTTGAGATCCTGCGCGGTACAGTCCGCCAGCTTGCCCGGCAGCGCGGGGCCGCTGGTCAGCTTTTTACGCACCACTTTCTTCGCGGCACGCAGACGACGCTGGGCGCTGGAGATCGCCATTTCAGCCAGCATTTCTGCTGCCTGAACGTTCTGGTTCAGCCACAGGGTAAACGCATCTTTCACCACGCCGGAAACGAACGCCGCGCACTGACGTGACGACAGACGCTCTTTGGTCTGACCGGCAAACTGCGGATCCTGCATCTTCACGGAGAGCACGTAGGCGCAGCGATCCCAGATATCTTCCGCAGACAGCTTCACGCCGCGCGGCAGGATGTTGCGGTATTCGCAGAATTCGCGCATCGCGTCCAGCAGCCCCTGACGCAGGCCGTTGACGTGCGTACCGCCCAGCATGGTCGGGATCAGGTTAACGTAGCTTTCGGTTAGCAGCTCGCCGCCTTCCGGCAGCCACAGTAGCGCCCAGTCCACGGCTTCTGTATCGCCGCTAAAGTTACCGACAAACGGTTTTTCCGGCAGCGTTGGCAGGCCGTTTACCGCTTCGCACAGGTAGTCGTTCAGACCATCGGCGTAGCACCAGGTTTGCGCGGTATTGTTAACGTGGTCTGTAAAAGTGATTTCCACGCCCGGACACAGCACCGCTTTGGCTTTCAGCAGGTGCGTCAGGCGAGAAACAGAAAAACGCGGGCTGTCGAAGAAGCTTTCGTCAGGCCAGAAGTGGACGCTGGTGCCGGTGTTGCGTTTTCCGCACGTGCCGACAACCTGCAGATCCTGCACCTTATCGCCGTTTTCAAAGGCGATGTTATAGACCTGGCCGTCGCGACGAACGTTCACTTCCACGCGTTTGGACAGGGCGTTCACGACGGAAATGCCCACGCCGTGCAGGCCACCGGAGAACTGGTAGTTTTTGTTGGAGAACTTACCGCCCGCATGCAGACGACAGAGGATCAGCTCAACGGCAGGCACGCCCTCTTCCGGGTGGATATCCACCGGCATGCCGCGCCCGTCGTCGATAACTTCCAGCGACTGATCGGCGTGCAGGATAACGTCAACGCGTTTGGCATGGCCTGCCAGCGCTTCGTCCACACTGTTATCAATAACTTCCTGGCCCAGGTGGTTTGGGCGCGTCGTATCGGTGTACATCCCCGGGCGGCGGCGAACCGGCTCAAGCCCGGTGAGTACCTCAATGGCATCAGCGTTATAGGTTTGCGTCATGATTTAAGCTAGCAATTCGCATTGATTGTCAGTGGCTGTGCAGTCCAAGAAAATCGACAATCTGGGTGAAATGATCCTCAAAGCCCGTGAAAGCATGGTTTCCGCCCTCTTCTATAGTCTGGCGGCAGGATGCGTAATACGCCACTGCCTGGCGGTAATCCAGCACTTCATCACCCGTCTGCTGCAGCAGCCAGATGAGATCCGGCGCTTCAAGCGGGTCGACCTGCATAACTTTGAGATCGTAAATATGGCGTGACTCTAGCACATATTGTTGGCCGGTGTAGGGGTTCTCGTTTTCGCCAAGAAAGTCCCTCAGTAGCTCAAATGGCCGTACCGCTGGGTTAACCACCACTGCAGGCAGCATAAAGCATTGCGACAGCCATGTGGCGTAATATCCTCCCAGCGATGAACCGACCACGCCAAAGGATTCGCCACCGTGTTCGAGGACGATCGATTCCAGCATCTCCGCCGCTTCCGCCGGGTAGGGCGGCAGTTGCGGGACAATCATCTCAACGTGCGGATGATGCTCGCTCAGCCAGTGGCGAAACTGCGTCGCTTTCGCGGAGCGCGGCGAGCTGTTGAACCCGTGAAGATAGAGAAGCGTAGACATCAATAGCCTTCTGAAGCGGTATCGGGGCGGAATTTTGCGCCTGACAAACGGCACACTTCTGTCGTCAGGTTGCCATCGGCATGCAGTTCCAGCCAGCGCCAGCCTGGTGCGATGGTGTCCAGGGTGAAGTTGGCGCAATGCGGCTTAAATTGCACGCAAGTGGACGGCGTGGCGAGCATTCTGCGGCCATTCCAGTCGAGATCCTGTTCCTGATGAATGTGTCCGCACAGCAGATTTTTCACGCGAGGGAAGTTCACCAGCACGCTGTCCAGCGCCGCTGAGTTACGCAGGCTGTGTTGATCGAGCCAGCTGCAGCCCGCTGGCAGCGGATGATGATGAAGCAACAGCAGCGTATTGCGTGCCGGTTCGGCAGCCAGTTTGGTTTCGAGCCAGTCAAGCTGAAACTCGCTTAACTCACCGTGCGGGACGCCAAAGACCTGGCTGTCGAGCAGTAAAATTTGCCAGTGATCCCCTGCAAAAACACACTTCGCCGGGGAGATACCCGACTCCAGGAGCGAACTGTACATGGCAGGCTGGAAATCATGGTTGCCGGGCAGCCATACGCAGGGCACGCTGAAGCTCGCGATGCCTTCAGCAAAATGCTGATAGGCCGCGGAGGACTGATCCTGCGCCAGATCGCCCGTTGCGACAATCAGATCGCAGGCGCGATTTTCGGCGTGAATCGCGTTGAGTACAGCCTGATAGCTCTCCCAGGTATTCACGCCCAGCAGCGTTTCATGCTTTTCGGCAAACAGGTGGGTATCGGTGATTTGTAATATCCTGACTGGCGCCCCACCAGCAACAGTCAGGTTCAACAGGCTTTCCAAATGGTGTCCTTAGGTAGGTTTATGACGCTAACAAACCGGAATCGCCATTGCTCCATGTGCTAAACAATATCTTAGCCAGTCGGCTAAAAACTGGTTAATTTGATGCTTTTCGTCGCGTTGATGCAACTTTTTATTCGGGTAATCATACCGCGCTTTGAAGCGAAAGATCTGCTGGCTCGAACACACTTCAGCGACCATCGCGTCGTGATAGAGGCGCACCGTCATCGACGGCAAGCTCCAGTAGCTAATGCTTGGGGCCGTTTGCTCAATCTCTACCAGCGTAGTGTAGCGCGTTGATTCTGTTATCGTTAACCGATACTGCGCGTTGCTCACCTGATAGCTTACCGTTTCGCCGGGTGCGTCGTTTCGCGGCAGCAGGCGGCGCAGCTGTGCGAAATTGGTTTCGCACAGGCGCATCATTTCTGGGAAGTCAGGTGTATAGCGCTTCATTTTTTCCACTCGTTTCGTAATGTCTGATAATGCAGCTGTAGCCATTGCAGGGCGATGACAGACGCTGCGTTGTCGATTTTCCCCTCTTCTACCCACTGGTAGGCCTGTTCCCGGCTCACCACATGAACCCGAATATCTTCGTTTTCATCTGCCAGACCGTGGATCCCTTCCGCGGTCGTGGCGTCCACTTCGCCCACCATAATGGATAAGCGTTCACTTGTGCCACCCGGGCTTGCCAGATAGCTGAGCACGGGCTTTGTTCTCCCGACAACCAGACCCGCCTCTTCCAGCGCTTCGCGCCGGGCGACGTCCTCGACCGATTCGCCCTCTTCAATCATCCCGGCCACCATCTCCAGCAGCCACGGGCTTTCGCTAACGTCATAAGCGGCGATGCGGATCTGCTCAATCAGCACCACTTCATCACGCACTGGGTCAAAGGGTAGCAAGACTGCAGCATGCCCGCGCTCAAAAATTTCGCGTTTGATTTCGCCGCTCATCTCGCCGTTAAACAGGCGATGCCTGAAACGGTAAAGTTCCATTGAAAAAAAACCGCTATAAAGCGTTTCTCGTGCAATAATTTCTACATCGTTTTTGGCGAATGTGACGGGCAACTTCTCTGTTTTTTGCATAAATCATGTCCTGGTAGCAATGGTGATGAAATGATGAATTTCAAGGCTGTTTGGCTGCCGTTTGTAAGGCTATATGATAGATTGGTGCAAATTACCGCCAGATGGCACGTAACGCCAACCTTTTGGTGTGGATGATTCTGTTAGAATCGGCAATTATTTTTAATTAGATCAGCGCTAATACTGCTTCACAACAAGGAATGCAAATGAAGAAATTGCTCCCCATCCTTATCGGCCTGAGCCTGACGGGTTTCAGTGCAATGAGCCAGGCGGAAAACCTGTTACAGGTCTACCAGCAGGCACGTCTGGGCAACCCTGATTTACGTAAATCAGCGGCCGATCGTGATGCTGCGTTTGAAAAGATTAACGAAGCGCGTAGCCCCTTGCTGCCGCAGTTAGGTTTAGGTGCAGATTACACCTACAGCAACGGTTTCCGCGACGCTAACGGCGTTAACTCCAATGCCACCAGCGCATCACTGCAGTTAACCCAGACGCTGTTTGATATGTCCAAATGGCGCGCCCTGACCCTGCAGGAAAAGAGCGCGGGTATTCAGGATGTGACGTATCAGACCGATCAGCAGACGCTGATCCTCAATACCGCCACCGCGTACTTCAACGTGCTGAGCGCGATTGACGCACTCTCCTATACCGAAGCGCAGAAACAGGCGGTTTACCGTCAGTTAGATCAAACGACCCAGCGTTTCAACGTGGGTCTGGTCGCGATTACTGACGTGCAGAACGCCCGCTCACAGTACGACACCGTGCTGGCTAACGAGGTGACTGCCCGTAACAACCTCGATAACGCGCTGGAATCCCTGCGTCAGGTCACCGGTAACTACTATCCAGAGCTGGCGTCCCTGAACGTGGACAGCTTTAAAACGGATAAACCGCAGGCCGTAAACGCCCTGCTGAAAGAGGCGGAAAACCGCAACCTGGCGTTATTGCAGGCGCGTCTGAGCCAGGACCTGGCCCGCGAACAAATCCGTCAGGCGCAGGACGGCCACCTGCCAACCCTGAGCCTGAGCGCGTCAACCGGTGTCTCTGATACCAGCTATAGCGGCTCTAAAACCAATACGTCCCAGTATGACGACAGCAATATGGGCCAGAACAAAGTGGGCCTGAGCTTCTCTCTGCCGCTGTACCAGGGCGGTCAGGTTAACTCGCAGGTGAAACAGGCGCAGTACAACTTTGTTGGCGCGAGCGAGCAGCTGGAAAGCGCCCACCGCAACGTGGTGCAGACCGTGCGTTCCTCCTTCAACAACGTGAACGCCTCGATCAGCAGCATCAACGCGTATAAACAGGCCGTTGTCTCTGCCCAGAGCTCTCTGGATGCGAACGAAGCGGGTTACTCCGTCGGTACCCGTACTATCGTTGACGTCCTGGACGCAACCACCACGCTGTACAACGCGAAACAGCAGCTCTCCAGCGCACGTTACCAGTACCTGATTAACCAGCTGAATATCAAGCAGGCGCTGGGTACGCTTAACGAGCAGGATCTGCAAATGCTGAACAGCACGCTGGGCAAACCAGTGTCGACTTCACCGGAAAGCGTTGCACCGGAGAACCCGCAGCAGGTTGCCGCGGTGGATAACTACAACGCTGAAGGCAGCGCGCCTGCTGCACAACCAGCGGCAGCACGTACCACTGCGCCTGCCAGCAAAGGCAATAATCCGTTCCGTAACTAAGCATTGCCCGATGGCGCTTCGCTTATCGGGCCTACTTGATCGTAGGCCGGGTAAGCGCAGCGCCACCCGGCGCAAAATCACATCCGAACGTAAGCCAACGTAAAGATCCCCCTGATTCCGCCCCTCTTCGCTTCATTTTCAACCACTCATCCTCTATCCTGAGCGTTATTACCACTGGGTCCTGGAAGACAAACATGAAACGGACAAAAACGATGAATCACGCGTCGTTCCGCAAAAGCTGGAACGCACGTCACCTCACCCCTGTTGCACTGGCGGTCACCGCCGTCTTTATGCTGGCAGGCTGTGAGCAAAGCGACGAAACGGTCTCGATGTATCAAAACGCGGACGACTGCTCGGCCGCAACCGGTAAAGCCGCAGAATGTACGACGGCTTATAACAGCGCGCTGAAAGAAGCGGAACGTACCGCACCGAAATATGCTTCGCGCGAAGACTGCGTGGCGGAATTCGGCGAAGGTCAGTGCCAGCAGGCGCCTGCTCAGGCAGGCATGGCACCGGAAAACCAGGCGCAGGCGCAGTCCAGCGGCAGCTTCTGGATGCCGCTGATGGCGGGCTATATGATGGGCCGCATGATGAGCGGCGGCGCGGGCTACCAGCAGCAGCCGCTGTTTAGTTCCAAAAACCCAAACAGCCCGGCATACGGTAAATACACCGACGCCACCGGTAAAAACTACGGTGCAGCAACGCCTGGCCGTACCACGACCGTGCCTAAAACGGCGATGGCACCTAAGCCAGCGACCACTAGCACCATCACCCGCGGTGGCTTCGGTGAGTCTGTGGCAAAACAGACCACCATGCAGCGTAGCGCGACCGGTACCTCTACTCGCTCAATGGGCGGCTGATCATGGAACGAGTCAGTATTGTTGAGCGCCCGGACTGGCGCGAAAAAGCCACCGAGTACGGTTTTAACTTCCATACCATGTACGGCGAGCCGTACTGGTGTGAGGATGCTTACTATAAGCTCACGCTGGCCCAGGTTGAAAAGCTGGAAGAGGTCACCGCAGAGCTGCACCAGATGTGCCTGAAGGTTGTCGAGAAGGTTATCGACAGCGATGAGCTGATGACCAAATTCCGCATTCCGAAGCACACCTGGAGCTTTGTACGCCAGTCGTGGAAAACGAACCAACCTTCACTTTACTCTCGCCTCGATCTCGCCTGGGATGGCGTGGGTGAACCTAAGCTCCTGGAAAATAACGCCGATACGCCAACCTCCCTGTATGAAGCGGCATTCTTCCAGTGGATTTGGCTGGAAGATCAAATCAATGCTGGAAACCTGCCGGAAGGGAGCGACCAGTTCAACAGCCTGCAGGAAAAGCTGATTGAGCGTTTCGCCGAACTGCGCGAACAGCACGGCTTCAATCTGCTGCACCTCGCCTGCTGCCGCGATACGGAAGAAGACCGTGGAACGGTGCAGTATCTGCAGGATTGTGCAGCAGAAGCGGAAGTGGCGACAGAGTTCCTCTATATCGAAGATATTGGTCTGGGGGAGAAAGGTCAGTTTACCGACACGCAGGACCAGATCATCAGCAACCTGTTCAAGCTCTACCCGTGGGAGTACATGCTGCGCGAGATGTTCTCCACCAAGCTGGAAGACGCTGGCGTGCGCTGGCTGGAGCCAGCGTGGAAGAGCATTATCTCCAACAAAGCCCTGCTGCCGATGCTGTGGGAGATGTTCCCGAACCATCCGAACCTGCTGGCGGCGTACTTTGCGGAAGACGATCACCCGCAAATGGAAAAATACGTCGTTAAGCCGATCTTCTCCCGCGAGGGGGCAAACGTCTCCATCATCGAAAACGGCAAAACGCTGGAAGCGGTTGAAGGACCTTACGGCGAAGAAGGGATGATCGTCCAGGAGTTCTGGCAACTGCCGAAGTTTGGCGACAGCTATACCCTGATTGGCAGTTGGCTCATCAACGATCAGCCAGCCGGGATTGGTATTCGCGAAGATCGCGCGCTGATCACCCAGGATCTGTCACGGTTTTATCCGCATATTTTTGTGGAGTAAGACTTGCCCGGTGGCGCTACTGTATGACCGGATACATAGGTGACAGATCAGACCGGGAACATAGGTAACACTTTTCAGTCTATCCGGAGCACACTCTGGGTTTTTCGGTCGTAGTACGCAAGCGTTATTCCGTTAAAGATGATGGCCTCCAGGCCATCATCCTGTTCTTCCAGCATGATGTATTCATCAGTCAGCGTTTCACTCAGGAACACCGTCCCCTTTTTCCCCATATAGAGTGTCCCCCGCGATTTCACCCTGTAGACCGTACCGCCTTCCGGGTACGCGTATTCAGGAACACGGCCATCCCAGTGTCGGTTCGAGGGGTGCCATACCGTTCCGGGCGTTGCACCCGCCAGGGCTTCATGCGGCCTTTCGTGGTTAAACTCCTCCCGGTAGTCACTGAACCACCGCTGTTGTTCTTCCATCGTCATGAAGGTGTTGCCCTGTTTTACCGCACTTTTCAGGGAGCGGTGCATTCGCTCATGACGGCCATTTTCTTCCGGATGCCCCTTCCTGATACGCTCAGGCCTGATGCCCAGCTTGATTAGCCAGACGGCAAGACGACTTAGTCCGGCTATCCCTGTTCCCGCGAAGGGCTGACCGTTATCGGTTCTGAGCACTTCCGGCAGACCGTATTCCAGGAACGCATCCGTCAGGCACTGTCTGACGAAGGGCTCGCTCTCCCTGTCCGTTCCCCGGCAGCTCAGAAGATACCGGCTGTGATTGTCGGTCAGGGTGAAGGGATGGCAGTACTCTCTGCTCAGCAACCTGAACTTGCCTTTAAAATCAGCGCTCCAGACCTGGTTGTTCTCACTGATGGTGGTCAGGGGCCGGCGATTGCCCGGGGTCCTGCGTTTTCGCTTTTTATCCGGAACCAGGCCTTCACGCTTGAGGATATCGCCGATAGTGCTGGCAGCAGGTACGGTAAAATCGACATGATGATTGAGCAACCACATCCGCAGTTTTTTGGGGCCCCAGTCAGGGTGTTTTTGCCTCAGGGCCGTAAGCTGTCCGGCGATATCATCAGGAACCGTCCGGGAGTGGGAGTGTGGCGCGCGCGACCGGTCAGAGAGAGATGACAGGTCAGCGGGGTCAAAACGCTGAAGCCATTTATAGCCGGTTTTACGGCTGATGCCAAAAAGACGGCAAAGCGCGGAGAAGGAGTCCGTACCTGCATGGCAGGCACGGATAAAATCAAGGCGTTGCATAGGTCGGGTCTCAGTCCAGGGCATAGCGAGTCTCCTCTTCTATGCCAGTTATAACTGTTACCCATGTATCCGGTCTAAAGTGTTACCCATGTTTCCGGTTCATACCCTACGCTTACCGGGCCTACGCGCGACATGTAGGCCGGGTAAGGCGAAGCCGCCACCCGGCATGTTTTTACCCAATCTGCACCGACAGCATACTTAAACTCCCCATCTCAATCCCGTCGACCGGGATCGTAATTGGTTCCTGGCCATCCCACGCGCCAAGCACATAAAGCAGCGGCAGGAAGTGTTCCGCCGTCGGGTTAGAGAGCGAACCGCCTTCGTGATCCAGATAGTTCACCAGCGGATGCGCCTCACTCGGGCCTTGCCACGTCAGGTTTGCTTTAACGTAGTCGTTAAACGAGGTTGCCCACGGGTACGGCGTGTTCTCACCGTGCCAGCGTGCCGTACGCAGGTTATGCACCACGTTGCCACTCGCCACCAGCATGATGCCTTCATCACGCAGGGTTGCCAGCTTGCGGCCCATCTCCAGATGCCAGGCGGCAGGTTTGGTGCTGTCGATGCTCAACTGCACCATTGGGATATCGGCATCCGGGTACATCTTAATCAGCACGCCCCAGGAGCCGTGGTCAAAACCCCAGGCTTCTTTATCCAGCGTGACCGGAACGGGAGCCAGTAAATCAACCAGCTGCTGCGCCAGTTCAGGCGAACCCGGCGCAGGATAATGCGTGTCGTACAGCGCCTGCGGGAAGCCGCCGAAATCATGGATGGTCTTTGGTGCTTCCATCGCGGTGACGCCCGTACCACGGGTAAACCAGTGTGCAGATACCACCACAATCGCCTTCGGACGCGGCAACGTCTCGCCCAGATGACGCCAGGCGCGGGTATAGACGTTATCTTCCAGAACGTTCATTGGGCTACCGTGGCCTAAAAACAGTGCTGGCATACGTGAAGAAGTCATGGTGATATCCTTAGAGATATTGGCAATTTGATGGTGCTACATTACGCGCGATCGCGTGCAGATAAACGCAGATAAGCATGAAGATCATCATCAGGAAATTTGAATATCAGGTACAGCGTAAGGAGGGATGAATGTCAGTACCTTTAATTCTGACAATACTGGCGGGGGCAGCCACCTTTATTGGCGCGATCCTCGGCGTGCTCGGACAAAAACCATCTAATCGCGTGCTGGCCTTCTCACTGGGCTTTGCCGCCGGGATTATGCTGCTCATCTCGTTAATGGAGATGCTCCCTGCGGCACTGGGTACCAGGGGCATGTCACCCATTCTGGGCTACGGCATGTTTGTACTGGGCCTGCTGGGCTACTTTGCCCTCGACCGCATGCTGCCTCATGCACATCCGCAGGATTTAATGCAGAAAAACGTTACCCCCCTGCCGCGCAATATCAAGCGTACCGCCATTCTGCTGACGCTCGGTATCAGCCTGCATAACTTCCCGGAGGGGGTCGCCACCTACGTGACGGCCAGCAGCAATCTGGAGATGGGCTTTGGCATCGCCCTGGCGGTGGCCTTACACAATATCCCTGAAGGACTGGCCGTTGCCGGACCGGTTTATGCCGCCACGGGCTCAAAACGCACCGCGGTGTTCTGGGCGGGTATTTCCGGGATGGCCGAAATCCTCGGCGGGGTGCTGGCGTGGCTGATCCTCGGCAGCCTGGTGTCTCCGGTCGTGATGGCAGCCATTATGGCGGCGGTCGCGGGGATTATGGTCGCCCTCTCTGTGGATGAACTGATGCCGCTGGCAAAAGAGATCGATCCGAATAACAACCCCAGCTATGGCGTACTGTGCGGGATGTCGGTGATGGGCCTGAGCCTGGTGTTGCTGCAAACAGCAGGTATTGGTTGAGCGTTTTGCCTCCGTTAAACGCGGAGGCATTATTTCCTTATTTTGTCGAAGACAATCTACATTATTTTTATTCTCTTTAATTATTTCGAATATCTCCGGGTAAAACAGTAACTATATGCACCGCTTACAATAACCAGTAATTATAATTTAATATTTCCTTAAAATGAGTTTTAGCCAATTTAATCGCCCCCTCACCTCTTTAGCCCGTATACTTTGCGAGTATTCTGAAATTTAATATTCAGTTTATGAATTCATTTGAAAAAGGATATTTTCATGCATATGGGTAAAAAACTACTGTTAGCGGTTGCAATGACTGCCATTGTCTCGGGTTCTGCATTTGCTGACGATCAGGGTTCTGGCAAAATCAAATTCAAAGGTGTAGTTATTGATGCGCCTTGCAACATTGCACCAGATAGCGTTGATAAAGAAGTGGATCTCGGTGAAGTGACCACAGCAGTTATCAATGCCAACAAGAAATCTACCGCTGTTCCGGTTGATATCAATCTGGAAAACTGCCAGCTTGACGATCCGGCCGACGAGACTGACACTCCAATTACCAAAGTCGATGTCACCTTCACCAGCGCAGCAACAGACGCAACTGACACCAGCCTGATGAGCAACACCTATGCAAGCGGTGCTCAGAACGTTGGCGTTCGTCTGCTGGATAACGCCGAAGCCAACATTACGCTGGGTGCAGCTAATGAAGTTGCCCTGCTGGCAGGTTCAACGACTCAGACTCTTCACTTCAAAGCATTAATGGAAGTGCTTGCAGGCAAAACCGCTACGGCGGGTCAGGTTGAAGCAACTGCCAACTATGTTCTGATGTACAAATAATAACATCACGTCACGGTATAAACCGGCTGGCATTTAATGCAGCCGGCAATCTATATTTTTTGAGTAACAGGACGATGACATATAAATTACAATGGATAATTATTATTACGTCCCTGTTAATGACGAAAACTGCCGCCGCGACTGAGTTTAACATAAATGCTATTGATAAAGATCAGCGCGGTAGCGTTGACTTATCTCTTTTCAAAGATCAAATCGCCGTAATTCCGGGTAACTACTTTGTCACGGTTTCAATTAATGATATTCCGCTGGCGAACGGCTGGGAGCTTCGTTGGCGGGAGATAAAAAATAGCATACAAGTCTGTATTCCACCCGAGCTGGCCGATACGTTTGCACTTCAAGACTCCATCCGTAGCGCATTGCCTGAAAAAGACGGGTGCGTCGACTTTACGTCCAAACCGGATATTAAATTTACCTTTGAGCAAGCCAGCCAAACATTAAAAGTCACTATCCCCCAGGCGTGGCTACAGTACCGCGCTGCCGACTGGATGCCGCCCTCAACCTGGGAAAACGGCGTGCCCGGCGTGCTGCTGGATTACAACATTTTTGCCAGCCATTATCAGCCAAATGATGGCAGCAGTACCGACAATGCGAACACTTACGGAACGGTGGGTGCCAATATGGATGCCTGGCGGCTGCGCAGCGATTATCAGTACACGCAAACCCATACTGACACGGGTTCAGAAAATGATGGTCGCTTTTCACGTGTCTATATGTTCCGCCCTCTCCCGTCGCTCGGCGCCAAACTTACGCTAGGGGAAACAGATTTCCAGTCCGCTATTTTTGATGCTTTCACCTATACCGGTGCATCCCTGATTAGCGATGAGCGCATGCTGCCGTGGTCGCTACGGGGTTACGCGCCACAAATTACCGGGATAGCGCAAACCAACGCCACGGTCACCGTCAGCCTTGCCGATCGCGTGATTTACCAGAGCAAGGTCCCGCCCGGTCCCTTTGTAATTCAGGATCTTAACCAGTCTGTACAGGGCACGCTGGATGTCAAAGTAACGGAAGAAGACGGGCGCGTCAGCACCTTCCAGGTCTCTGCAGAATCGGTCCCGTTTTTAACCCGCAAAGGTCAGGTTCGCTACAAGCTGGCGACCGGGAAAGCGCGCAAAGACGCCTCGCATGACGTTGAAGATAACGCGTTTCTGAGCGGTGAATTCTCGTGGGGGATGCTGTCACAAACCTCCCTCTATGGCGGTACACTCGCTGATGGCGACCATTACCGATCCGTCGCCGCCGGCATCGGACAAAACATGGAGTACCTGGGAGCCCTCTCTTTCGACATCACGCAAGCGACCAGCCAGTTGCCCAATCAGAATAGCCAGACGGGCTACAGCTACCGCTTTAACTACAGTAAACGTTTCGATACCACAGGCAGTCAGCTTACGCTCGCCAGCTATCGCTACTCAGACCCTCAGTTCCTGAGCTACGCCCGTTTTCTGGATGATGACAATAACGACCGGCAGTCCGAAAAACAGACGCTCAGCGTGACGGCCAGCCAGTACATTTCGGCATTATCACTCAATCTCTATGTAAACATGCTGCGTCAAACCTGGTGGAACGACTCGCCTTCCACAACGGGCAGCGTGACCGCTGGCTACAACTTTGACCTGGGTCGCTGGAAAAACCTGGGCGTCACCCTGTCGTGGAGTAAAACGCATTATGAAGATGAAGACGACGATACGCAGTTCTATCTCTCATTGAGCGTGCCGCTCGATCCCGATCATCGACTGAATTACGACCTGCGCAACAGCGACAACCTGAGCCAGAACGTGTCGTGGTACGACACATCAGACCGCAATAATACCTGGGGTGTTTCCGCAGGCACCGAGAGCGAGAAGTCAGATGCTGGTGCGCAGGTGGGCGGCAACTATCAACATTATTCCCCTTATGGCGATCTGAATCTTTCCGGGAGCTATAAGGCTAATGAATACAATTCCCTGAGCGCCAGCTGGAACGGCTCGTTTACTGCAACGGCGAAAGGTGCCGCCCTGCACCGCCGCAGCTACGGTAATGAACCGCGCGTGATGGTCAGCACCGACGGCGTAGGCAACATCCCGCTGAACATGTCGCGGGATGAAACAAACCGGTTTGGCATTGGCGTTTTACCGTCCATCTCCAGCTATTCACCCTCCAGCGTGCAGGTCAATATGAACAACCTGCCCGATGGCGTGGACGTGGACACCCGCGTCGTCACCTCAACCTGGACAGAAGGCGCGATTGGATTCCGTCAGATTGCCACGCGTGCAGGCAACGATATTGCAGGCATCTTACGCACCGCATCCGGCACGCCGCCGCTGGGTGCGGTTGTTCGCCTACAGGAAAACGACCGGCAGATTGCCATGGTCGCCGATGACGGCCACGTCTGGCTCGGTGCCGTAGAGCCAGAACAACAGTTCCGCGTAACGTGGGGAGACAATCAGCAGTGTCGCTTCGCGTTACCTTCACACCTTGAAAACAGTATGCAGTTGATACTGCCATGTCAGTAAGAAACCATGATGAAATTAACCCTACTCAAAAGCCTGTGCCTGATGCTGGCCGGCGCAGCATTCACCACCCACGCGGCCGTAAACCTCGACCGCACGCGCATTGTCTTCCCGGAAAGCGACAAAGCCAGCAGCCTGAAGGTTGAAAACCAGAGTAAGGCGTTGCCTTATCTGGCGCTCTCCTGGATTGAAGATGAAAAAGGCCGGAAAGAAGACACGCATTTCATGGCGCTCCCTCCCATTCAACGCCTTGAAGCGGGCTCCGCGTCGCAGATCAGGATCGTTAAGCAAGCAGCCACCAGCCAGTTGCCGAAAGACAGAGAATCCCTGTTTTATTTCAACCTGCGCGAAGTGCCGCCGAAAAGCAGCAGCGCCAGCGAGGAACGCAGCGTCATGCAGGTCGCGATGCAGAGCAGGATCAAACTGTTCTGGCGTCCAAAAGCGATTACCAAAAAGCCCGGTGAGCTGGCGGAAATGCGCATGGAAATTTCAGCCAATGCCAAAGGGCTGACCGTGCATAACCCCACGCCGTATTACATCACCCTCGCGTGGCTCAGCAAGAATGCTAAGACCATGCTTCCGGGCTTTGACAGCCTGATGATCGCGCCTTTCGCTACAGCAACCACGTCTACGGGTGACTATCACGGTAATTATTACAGCATCGGTTACATCGACGATTACGGTGCGCTGAAAAAGGTCGACGTGCAGTGTGCGGGAACGGCGCAGTGCACGCTCAGCGAAAGGAAGATCGAAAAAGATGCAAAATCTCGCTAAGGTATTGTTCATATTGCTGCTCTCAGTGCTGCCTTTAAAAGACGCGCTGGCGCTAGACTGCTACCTGGGCGGTTCCGGCGGCCCCGTTGAAGAGGTCAAAACGATCTCGCCGTTTGCTATTCCCAGCAATGCGCAGGTGGGTGAAAAAATCTGGGAGTCAGATGACATCAAAATCCCGGTGACGTGCGATCACAACGTCACGAGCAGTTTTCAACCTGAAGACGTTTTTGGCTGGGTGAACCCATATCCTTCTGCTACCGATCCCTATTATGAACTTGGGGTAACCTATGAAGGGGTAGACTACGATGCAACAGGCCAGCCCAACGGCGTCGATACCCGACAGTGTCTGGACAACCAAAACATCACAATTTATACCCCTGACCAGATCCGACAAATGGGATGGGAAAATCGCATCTGTTCCGGTAACCCGGACGATATCCACACTTCACGAACTTTTGTCGCTCGCCTGCGTTTATACGTCAAAATCAAAGCGATGCCGCCCCACGGCTACGTCAGCTCTCTGGGGGATTACATCGTCGTGCAGTTTGACGGAAAAGGTGGGGTTAACCAGATGGTGGACGCGAAAAACCTCAAATATCATATTAACGGTCTGCAAAATATTACCGTTCTGGACTGCGGGGCGACGTTCAGTATTTACCCTGAGAACCAGGAGATTGATTTCGGCACTTTTAGCGCGCGCGACATTGTGAATCAGCAGACGCGCACTCGCACATTTTCGGTACGAACAACCAAAGTGCAGGATGCGCAATGTTCAGATGGGTTCAAAATGGATTCGTCGTTCTATACCACAGAGTCACTCAGCACCGACGATACGGCGTTATTGATAGGGAACGGCTTAAAGCTGCGGATCCTTAACGAAACGCAGCAGGCCTACACCTTCAACCACTATGAAGAGTATGCTGATTTTACGGGCAGCACGTTGCAATATGAGCAAACCTACACGGCAGAGCTATCACCCGTAGAGGGTCAAGCAATTCAGTCCGGCCCGTTCGAAACGGTAGTTCTGTTCAAAATTAACTATCACTAGACACAAAAAAGCCGGGTTTCCCCGGCTTTTTCACATCAGCCATTTCAGCTGGCTTTGCGCTCGTGCGCCTGGCGATACTCAACCAGATCTTCGATCGTTACCACCGGCATGTTGTGCAGACGCGCAAAGGTGATGCACTCCGGCGCGCGCGCCATGGTGCCGTCATCGTTGGTCAGCTCACACAGCACACCTGCAGGTTTGAAGCCTGCCAGCGTTACCAGGTCGATCGTCGCTTCGGTGTGACCGCCGCGGGTCAGCACGCCGCCCGCCTGTGCGCGCAGTGGGAAGACGTGGCCTGGACGATGCAGGTCGGACGGCTTAGCACCATCGGCAATCGCTGCACGTACGGTGGTCAGACGGTCAGCCGCAGACACACCGGTGGTCACGCCATGCGCCGCTTCAATGGTCACGGTAAAACCGGTACCAAAGGCGCTGGTGTTGTTTTCGACCATCATCGGCAGCTCGAGCTGCTTACGACGATCTTCGGTAATACACAGGCATACGATGCCGCTGCCGTGACGGATGGTCAGCGCCATCTGTTCAACGGTCATGTTTTCGGCGGCGAAAATCATGTCGCCTTCGTTTTCACGGTTTTCATCGTCAAGCACCATCACACCGCGGCCTTCGCGCAGTGCATCCAGTGCATGTTCAACACGTTGAGTTGAAGTGCCAAAAGAGGAAAGTAGCGTCTGATTCATGGTAAAAAAACCTCATTAACATTATGGTTACCAGAATCAGGGCAGTCTTAGGAGCGCCGTATAAGCGGCAAAAAGATAACGTGAGCGGGCCCATGCCCGACTGGATCGTTACTCTCTCCCATCCGGACTCTAACCGTCGGCCCCGGAATTACACCGGATCTGCTGACCTTTGAGTATTCACCCAAAGCGCTCGCGGGCTTTCAGCGTTAAGCTGATTTACCGCCGGTGGGGAATTTCGCCCCGCCCTGAAGACATATCATTCAGTTGTCCATGTCTTATTATACACGGCGCAA